>Ga0164313_10005224_pt1 | contig 11494 bp, 9 predicted proteins | sample GuaBasSedimGuay4_FD_113735 | JGI IMG/M metagenome (GOLD analysis project Ga0164313, IMG submission 113735) | Subseafloor sediment microbial communities from Guaymas Basin, Gulf of California, Mexico - Guay4, Core 4569-4, 0-3 cm | ecosystem: Environmental > Aquatic > Marine > Hydrothermal vents >...
AACTTAAAGGATTAAAATTCACTCATCATTGGGGCGGCCCTGTTTCAATAACAGTTGATATGGCTCCTGCAATTGGATACGTAGGACGAAACCAACGTGCACTTTTTTCGCTCGGCTTGATGGGACATGGTGTTTCTATGGCTCCCTACAACGGGCTATGCATTGCCGAACTACTTGCAAATAAAAAAACCAAACGCACCGAAATGTTTTTTGTAGGAAGGCGAACAATTCCGTGGCCTCCACATTTAATTAGCTTTCCGATACTTCGTGGTGTTCGCAGATTGCTAAAGTTTGAAGACCGATTGCGCGGCTGATATCACAACTTATTGCACATCAGATTTTACAGATTTATCCGCCTTTGGAAGATGTAGTTAGAATTAATAATAAGACACCTTTAACCCCGGTTTCGATTTTTTGAATTTTTCGATTTCCTTAGCGCTGATGGCCGTGTTGGTGCATTTAAGCTCTTTCAAGTGTGTGGCATCTTTTAGCGGCTTTAACTTCTTGACTTTGGTATAAGAAATATCCAGGTATTCGAGTTTTTTTAATAAAGTCAATGGTTTTACATCGTAAATGGCAGTTGCCTGAATTGATAACCGTTCCAGGTTAGGAAGTTGAATAATAAATTCGAGGTCGTTTAATGCGGTTCCTGATAAATCAAGCGATTCCAGGTTATAAAGAGAAGGAATTGCCGAAAAATCCTTTACCGGTCCGCCTGAAATGGTTAAGTCGGTGAGTGTAACCATATCGGTTAATGGCGAAAGGTCAGTAACATTGAGCTTATCCATCTTTAAATATTTCAACCTTGCAAACTCCTTTAGCGGAACAAGATCGGTTATTCCATACGATTCTGTAATAATGAGCGAATCCAGGTTCACCAGGCGTTGCAGGTCTTCGCCTGTTGGCGAACCATCGGCTTCCATGTTTGTATTCAAATACTTTTTCCATTTCTTATTCAATCCTTGCCACCAACTCAATAAATATTCGCTTTGATACAGCACCAGCGCCGAATTGGTCTCTTCAAATTTTACGACTTCTTCTTTTTCAATTCCGCTGTTATCTGCCCTTACAATCTTTAGTTTCGATGCTAATGCCAGGGGGCTTAGGTCAGAAACCCCGGTATTTTCAATATTTAATTCCTTCAATAATTTCAGGTTTCTTAATGCTTCAATATCGGTAACTTTTGTGCTTGAAACATCCAGTAATGTAATTCCATTTAACGAACCCAAAGGTCCAAGATCGGATACATTGGTTTCGGAAAGATAAACAGTACGCACATTAATCAATTGTTCGAGGCTTTCTAACGAGGTTATATCTTCATAACCGGTCAGATCAACTTTTTCGGTAAATATGATGGTATGCAGCGTTTCTGTATCAGGCGGATCAGGAACAGAATCCAGCTTTTCGAGAATAATTCCTTTTAACTCGGGATTAATATTCTCCCACCATTCTAACAAGGATTCGGTTTCATAAATCACCAAAACATCAGGTCGTATAGTGATAAAACGCTTAACTTCTTCTTTATTTATTTTTGAATTATCACAATAAACCATATTAAGGGTTTCTATCGCCTCCAAAGGTTCTAATGAGGTTACCGCAGTTCCGTTGATACTCAAAAAATTAAGGTTTTCTATATCGGAAATACCGCTCAAATCGCTAACCGGTGTTTCATTAATACTTAATGATTGCAACTCGGCTAATGGAACCAACAAGTCAAATTGTTTAAAGATTGTTTTTGATAAATCAAGGGTTTGCAGGTGTTCAATCTTTGAAATAGGTGTATAGCTAATAAAATCCGTACCCGAGGCAGATAAAATCTTAAGCTGCGGAATCGCCTCCAAAAAACGGATATCTTTAACCAGGGTATTCCCGATGTTCAAAACCATAAGGTTTCCGAATGCTTCAGCTACCTCTAATTGCACCACCTGGGTGTTTGAGATATCGAGTTCTTCGAGCCCCGATAAATATTGCAAATCCTGCAAATTTGTTACCAGGGAGCCCGATGCATCCAGCTTTCTAAGGCTCAATAATGTTCGCAAAGGGCTGACATCATCAACCGGGCAATTTTCGAAATTCACAACCGCCAATTCGGTTAGCTTCTCAACCGGGTTTAGGTGGTTTATCGAGTCTTCGGGGGTAAGGATAAGCGTATCTGTTTTAAATATTCTTAAAACCGAAGCATAAAATGCTTTTTCTGACAGATAAAGTGTGTCCTTGTTGTTTAGTACAAAAGTATCTCTTGCCATTAATACAAACGGGTCGGTTAATATGGTGTCGTTGGTATAAATTGCTATTTCCTGTGTTTTCAGGCTGTCAAAATTCAGGCTGTCATTAATGATGATTTGACCAGCAAAATAATTCCGCCAGGATTTATCGAGCGTGTTCCACCAAGCTTCGATATCCTCCTTTTCCGAAAGTTTTGTGGTATAAATACTTACGATTTTATACTCTTCAGAACCTTCAGTATAATTAAATTCGATGTAACGGTCACCGGCTAACTGGGCGGGATCACCATACAAGTTGGTTCCCTCGAGCATACGATTAATCGATGCTTTATAAAAAACCTCTCCATTATCTGTAAGGCCCTTTGTAATCTCTTTTACTTCAAAAACAAAATTCACCTCTTTAAAAAAGAAAACCACATCCTGTAAATAAGCCTGCGCATCTTTATTCATAGGCAGTTGCCTGTTCGGGTCCAGATCATCTTCTATCTGCACCTTATCATCTTTAAAATACTTGAGGTAACTCTGGTTTAATATCACATCCTTATCCCCCCTCGACACATCAGGATCTCCCAATAGATTAAACATGGTTTGCAAGGAAGCGACCATAAACGTAATATCATTCTGGTAGGCATCGGTGGCTACTGCCGTTTCATCCGTATCCTGTCCGAATACAGAGACTATATTACTTACAAAAACCAAGAGTATTACTGCGGATTTAATTGCCTTCATGATAAATTGTGTTCAAAATGTTATCCTTTTCTTTATCGTTTACCTCTTTGAGGTCTGAAATTAGCCAGCCGGTGTTAAAACCGGGTCTGTTAAACTCATCCAGGGTAAAATAATAGTCTTCTATTTGAAAAAAGTGCAGTTTTACTTTTTTCACTCCTTCAAATTTTAGGTGTTTCATTTTCATCTCATATAAAAAGATACTGAGGTAGTCGGGCCAAAAATCACCATAGGCATAATATTCAATTAACGTATTGTCCCTGAATATTTTTTCGAGGTTTATAAAATCGAGTTCATGGCTCATCGGATGAAGAAACTTATCTTTTCCCGAAGGATTCTTAAAAAACATTGCATTAAATGGTTCAAAATACACTCGCGATATCACCCATTTTGAACCTACTTCTTCCTCTTGAATTTTTAAAATTAAACGGGCTTCGGCACTTCGACCATAGTACATCGTGTAAATTATAACTTCTGCAAACCATTCACCACCATGAAAATCGAGGTAAACCGGGTTTTCGGTATCTGTTACTTTTTTGATGAATTTCTTTTGTACACTTTTACTGATAAATGAAGTTTCATTGTCAAAAATCATCGGTAATGCTAATGATCTTAAATTATTATCATGAAACCCGGGGTCGCCTTCATACAAACGGTTCCCATCTTTATCTTCTTCGCTGTTGAACCGTTTTATAAATTGGTTTACCTGCTTGGTTTCGGCATACAGTACCGTTTCATCTACAATAGGGTTACCTATAGTCTGGGCTCTTACAAAGAGCCCAGAATTTAATAAAACTACAAATAATAAAAGGGTTTTTCTCATTTCTTGGTTTCAGCCACACGAACATCACCGAGCAACACATCCCAAAAACCGATGGTACGCCCACCTATTTGGGTTTGTTTTCGTTCTACATAAACTGTAATGTCTTTTTTGGTGGTGTCCATATATTTGAGGCCTTCTTTAGTCGTTCCTTCAAACTTTTGATAAATGGTAATCACCCCAACCCAACGGCCGTCGGGCATTAACTCAAGATCGGAGATATATTGGATATTAAACCAACTGATGGTTACCTGGTCGTAATTCAAGGCCATTAAACGTTGAAAATATTCACGTACCGGGTAGTTTTTTATTTTATCCGAGCCCAATTTAGAAACACCCATTTCGCTGCCCTCCATAAATAATTCGGTGGCCCTTTCGATTACGCGTTGTGCTTCTGCTGCCGGGGTTTCTTTACTTCCAATAATGGCGATGTATTTTTCGAGGTCACGGATTTTTTCCATTGCCAAAGAATCGATAGCTTGCTTTCGCTCAGGTGAAATATCTTCTTGTGCCATTGCCGGAAGATTAAATATTCCGATCAAAAATATAATGATGCTTAACTTCTTCATAATTCAGTTTTTTAATTCCCTGTGGTTGATTATAGATTAACTTTTCTTAATTCAAGCTCTTTAATTTTGCCGCTTTCGTTATAAACAATGTTTTCTACAACGGCTTTATATGCTTTTCTGTCTTTTAAATAATTCAAATACTTTTCGATGGTTGTGGGCTTATCGTAGTCTTTCATGCCATTTTCCTCCGAAATAATTACCAATACCGGTACTTCCGATGATTCAAACAAGGGTAACAGATTATTGATGATATTATTCGACTTTTCAAAGTCTTTTTCGCCGGTGAGCGCAACAAACTGGCTGTTCAACAAGTCGAGCCTGGCTTGTTCCATTTCGGCTTTTCGCCGTTCAGCTTCGAGTCGTTCAGCTTCCAAACGAGCAGCTTCTTCCATTTCTGCGAATGCCAATTTATCGGCATCAATTTTCTCCTGGGCTTTAATTATTAAGTTTAAAACATCGGAATCCTGCAGGTTCATATCCTTTACCTTATCCAATTTGCGTTCATTCTCAGCGATATTATCTAAGGTATTATCTGCCAATATTGCATTTAGTGTCTTGGTTGCTTTGGCAATATCATCGGCCAATTGTGCAGCTGCAGCTGCTTCGGCTGCTGCAAGTTCTTTCTTTTTCTTACATCCGGTTACACCTGCTGTACCTGCCAATACCAAGGCGATTAGCATGATCTTTGAAAATCGTTTTAATCCTTTTAAATTCATTATTTTAATTTTAGTTGATTCGTCCAATAATTTATTCCTCAAAATTACTTAATCGCTTATACCCATAATTAGCTTGGTTTTTAAGTTATCTACAAGGTTATTCACGAATAATCGCCATAAAACAATTACTTTTATAGCACTAACGCACAATTAAAAATTTATTATTCGCAGATGTCATGAATGATGAACAGCTTAACCAAAGAGTAAAATTATTAAAAAACACCAGGCTTTTCAAAATGGCTTCAGCCAAGGAGCTTATGGAACTATCAAAATCACTTTCAGAACGTATTGAACCCAAAGGAAAATCAATAATCTATAAAGGCGACAAAGGCAGGAATCTATTTATTATTGCAGATGGAAAAGTGAAAATCCATGATGAAGGCCACGTTTACAATACCGTTGGCAAGGGGCATGTTTTTGGAGAATACTCGTTATTCCATACGGAAACACGTACCGCGTCAGTTACCGCGCTAGAAACTACACGATTGTTGGCTTTGAGCCAGGAAACATTCAAAGTACTTTGTAAAAATAATCCGGCGATACAAATCGCAATAACCGATTCACTTGTAGAAACGATTGCTGAGCAAAACCGGATGGAAAAAGAATTGGCTTTAAAAAATAAACAGATTGAAGAACAAAAAGAAGAATTGGAAAAAGCCATTAATATTAAGAACCGCTTTTTCTCACTTATCGCGCATGACTTGCGATCGCCTTTAAGCTCGTTGAGTTCATACCTTAATTTATTAATCGATTCGAATTTACTTTCGAAACAGGAAATAAGCGAATATGCAACCGATCTTAAAAAATCGGTAAACAATGTAAACGACATGCTCGACAACCTGTTAAATTGGGCAGTATCGAAAACCGACGAATGGAGTATCAAACCAGAAATAATTGATTTAAAAAAATCAATTACCCATGTAATGGAATTATATCAATCTGTTGCAGCACAAAAAAACATTGCTTTAATTAACAAAAGCAAATCGTCGTTAATTTTTGCAGATGAAAACAGCATTGATGTGGTCCTGAGAAACTTAATTTCGAATGCCATAAAATACACTAATAAAGGTGGGCAGGTAAGCGTGTCGGTTGATGAAACAGAAAAATATGTTGTCGTTTCTGTTGAAGACAATGGCATTGGAATGGGACCGGAAATAAGGGACAATCTTTTTAACCTCGAAAGAAAAAACAGGCCCAGGGGCACTGACAATGAAAAGGGTACAGGTCTGGGATTGATCTTATCCAAAGAATTTGCCGAAAAAAATAATGGTTATTTAAAATTTGAATCTACACCGGGAAAAGGGACTACGGTGAATTTTTATTTGCCTAAGAAGTGAATTTTCTATTCTTTCCCGTTTTCTCCTAAAATCAATACTTCTTTTGCTTTAAGGCCTTTTTTACTATTGTACTTTAGTGGCTGTAACCACTGTATACCATTAGTATCCCGGTAAACGATGTTTATTGTAAAAGCTTCAAAGACATTAGCTTTTTTTCTTTTTCTCCGGTTAAAGAATAGTCTTAACTGCTGTCCGCTATGGCGCTTTTGCCCAATAATTTCGTTATAGTTATGAACAAAACCCCAATCATTATCATAGGGTTCAACATCATCTAATTTAATAGTGCCCCCTTTTATTTCGAACCTAAGTGCCAACGTATTTACGCCATCAACAAAATTAATCAGTTCAAGCCTGGCAGCAGATTCCAATTCATCTTCATCTGCTTCCCTGCCATTGTACTTTGAAGCTGCAATCTGTTGAGGTGCTTGCTTTTTACCGGGTTTCCTTTTTTTCTTTCTGCGTACCAATAGAATTATAATAATCACTAATAAAGCAACGACTCCTGCAATAATATATATCAAGTTATGATCCATCTTTATTTAATTTGTATCAAAAGTAAAAACTATGATGATTAATCTCAATGTTTTTCATCTTTATTTAGCATTGACACAACAAAAAGGGTAGGCCAAAACCAGCATAGCATGCAATAAAAATCCCTAATTTCTACCAAAAAACCGTTAATTGGAATTACCGACCGTTAATTAGAAAACCTCCACCGATAAGCATTTTGTAGTTGTGGGGTTTGTAGCATGGTAGTATTTTAGTACCGGTTAAAAGGTTTATGATGTTTTATGTTGAATTTCTTTTCAACTAAAAAACATAAATTGACATTGAGGTTAGCAAAAGGCATTGGAAACGATGCCTTTTGTTTTTTGTACTAATTACCCAAGCTTCTAACATTTAATCGAACTGATTTTCAAAAACCCTGAAATTCTGTATAAAAACACCATCCAGTAAATGGGCTATTCGGTGCAATTTTATCCACTTGAGCAATTACCGTTAATTATAAATACCGACCGTTAATTAACAATTTGCCGCCGAAAATGAATTACCTGTTGTGAGGTATTGAGCAACAGTATATTTTAGTGCCAGGTTAAAAGGTTTATTATGTAACTGAAGAGTTCTATCTCTCAGAAACATTAATTGACATTGAGGTTACAAAAGGCGTTGGGGACAACGCCTTTTGTTTTTTAAGACTGTTTGTAATCTGAAGGTTAGTACTTTACAACCTTTATAACTTCCCTGGCCGACTGGCTTTTATATTCGAGTGAATACAATCCTGCAGAAATGTCCGACAGATCCACAATAAATTCGTTTAACTGATTTGCTGCCAAATTAAACTCCAACTGCTTTAAGATTTTCCCTCTGTAATCATATAAACTAAGGATTGCATCCTCGTTATTCCCGGATTTTGATCTCAATAAGATTCTTAATTTATCGCTAAATGGATTTGGAGAAACCGATTGAAAATAAAAATTTTCACGCCCGGGAAGTACGCTATCCTTTATACCGGTAGCATCACTTAACATTTCGTAGGCAAATTGATAATTGGGAATGCCATACCCTAAGGTTTCATCGGGGCTATCGTATTGGCTTGCACTCTGAATAATTGCTTCACGTACTTCGAGCGAAGTAGCATTGGGAAAAGCTTGCCATAAACAAGATGATATACCTGCAATAATCGGCCCTGAAAACGATGTACCACTAACAAATGCAATACCATCACTACCGGTAGCTGTAGAAACCGCAGCACTGCCTTGCGCAACAATTTCGGGCTTAACCCTTCCGTCTGCTGAAGGTCCGGCAGAACTAAAAGAAGAATGATCACCTTCTGCAGTAACTGCACCTATGGCCAATACATTAAATGCATCAGCAGGAGAACCAATAAAATGCCAGGGACCGCCAAAATAATTACCTGCACTTGTAACAATAAGCATCCCTTTTGAAGCTGCAATTCCGGCACCAATTGCCACTCGGGTTGTTTGCCCATCAAGGTCTTCATAAACATGGTCCTGCGATGGGTCGTCAAAAGTGGTGTAGCTTAATGATGTCGTCATAATGTCTGCCCCCAAACTATCGGCCATTTCCGCACCGGCAATCCAATTGTCCTCTTCAATTAAAAATTCGCTGCCTACGTCTTCGGTACGGGCTAAAAAATAGGATGCTTCCGGTGCCGTTCCTATCAATTCATTCGGGATAATTCCCGCCATGGTCCCCATAACAGATGTTCCATGTGTACTTGACTCGTAAACAAAATCATCGCCATCAACAAAATCGCGGGTGCCAATAATCCTGCCTGCTTCAAAAAGATGGTTAAATGCAGTCCGCTCATCCAAATGGTTAAACCCACCATCGCAAACGTATATTAACATTCCTTGCCCTAACAAATCCTGTTCGTGTAAATAATATCCGTTTAACATATCCAATTGATTAAAAGATACCCCATAATCCGATGGATCGTATTGCTTCGAAGTCACCGGAATTTCTTCTTGTTCATAATCTCCTTTTAAATACATTTTTGCAGATTTTATTTGGCTTACAAAATCGAGTGCGAGTATATCATCAATCAACGATTCGTCTGTTAAATGAACCGTAATGGCATTTAACCATTTCGATCGCAACAACAAATCGATATCGCCTAAAGCCAATACCTGGCTGATATAGGTTTGATTAACAGGAATGTCCTGTTCAATAACATCAATATTCTGATTTGCCCTTCTATCAATTGATTTTTGGGATAGAAATTCAATCGGGTTTTCAATAGAATATGGACTGTCATTTTTGTCGGTAAACTCAACCCAGTACTTATCAGGGGCGGATTGAGCATGAACAATAACTGAAAATAATATGCTGAAAATGGAAAGTATAAATGTTTTCATCACTTTTTATAAAATTTTAAATTAAACTCTTCAATAGTTCCGGTTTTAGGTTGGTTTGCTTCTAAAACCAATACCTCTTCGTATTTATAGACCAAACCAACATCCTTACCGTAAATCTCCCATGCACGCTCGCTTTGTAAAATATTAACCTGATTTCGTTGATTAACTTTTATCGTATTATTAATGCTCAAAAATTCATTTTCGAAACTACTCTCTAAATCGGTATAATTGTAATTCCAGGGAGCTAAAATGTTGTAAATGTTGCCATCCCAGTTTTTGTTTTCGATGATCGGCTGGGTGAGTTTTACATACCGTAAGTTATTCTCTACCCATTGTATCGTTAGCTCATCAGCATTAACCGTAACAATATCGTAATTTTCCCATGGCATTGTGGAATCGGCACGGCTGAAACGCCAATATTCGTAATGCTGCAAATCTTCATCAAAGGTTTTAATCAACATTTTTATTTCGAAAACAGTAGTGTCAAACTTATCGATTGGTGCATCAATTTCAATTTTCAATACATCGTAAATCCAATACATTCCTGTATCCATCGGAAAATAATCTTCGGCATTTAATGTTTTAGGCGATTCAACTGGGGGTTTACTACACGAATAACCCAAAACAGCTATACTTAATATGAACACCCAACGCTTAATCATTTTGAAATCAATTCCCCGTTTTTATAATTCTCTAACTTTAATAATTTTCCATCTTCGCTAAAATACTTTGACTCCCCTTCTAACTTATCATTCTTATAAATTTGTTCCGACTTTACCTGTTGCCCTACAATTACTTCTTCCATTTCATCAGGTTCGTAGGGGTCCTCTTTTATTCTGGGCTGCAGCTCACGCCTTCCATTGTTATAATACTTAACAAAAAACCCATTCTTTTTTCCTTCCTTATAATGACCAATACTTTCGGGCATCCCACTATCAAAATACGCGATAAACTCTCCATTTTGGAAAATTTCTTTGTTGGTTTTCCCCATATTATAATCTACGAACATTTTTATTTTACCATCCGACAGATAATAAACCCAATGGTTGTTTCTTAACCCTCTTTCATACTCTCCTTCATACATTTTTTTACCATTATCGTAATAGTAAATGTAATTGCCATCGTAGCGTCCATCAATATACGCCCCTTCATTCTCTATGTTACCATTGCTATAAAACATGATAAATTTTCCGTTTTCAATCCCGTTAATGTATTCTATTTGTGAAGCAACCTTCCCGGTTGGATAATAAGTTTCTTCCACTCCGGTTTTATTCCCTAAATAAAACGTTTCCTTTTGACTGATCTTTCCATGATTATTAAAATATACCCAGATCGAATCCTTTTTTTGATCGATAAATTTCCCCTTAGCTACCAACTTTCCCTTTTGATTAAAAACCTCTGCCCGGGCTGTATCTCCACTATTTACAGTAATAGATCGCAATTTTCCCCCTTTATAATAGTGTTTAAAAGTACCAACCGGTTTATCATCTTTAAACTGCCCCTCATAAAACAGTGCTTTATTCGATTCATAGTACTTTTTCCAGGCACCTTGCTTTTTGCCCTGCTCATCGACCCGATTATATTGTTGGGCACTTACACCTGTTGTAATCAAGATTATGGCAAGTATAAAAAAAATTGAATTATTAGTCATCAGCAATAAAACTTATTTATTATAATATTATTTTCTTTTGAGATTAATTTACCACTATTTTAAACGACAAAATTAAAGCATCTGAATAAACAATTAAGTGATAAATCCCTGAATTAACATGGGAAAGTGAAAGTTCGAGGTTTCCCACTAATCTATTATGCACAGGGAAAACCTTAATCTCACGCCCACTCACATCTATTAACTTTATTTTATCAATAAAAATTTCATCGTGTATAAATAGATTTGCTTCCCCTTTTGCAGGATTCGGATAAATAGATATACTTGATTCCAGTATTAATTCCGTAAGGCCATCAATCAAGGGATCATGCCCATTCAATGTATCGGGATTAAGGTTTTCGGGGTCAAGCCAATCTTTTAACCTATCTGAACTACTGGTTCCCTCCCACGATTTATAAAATGCACCATAATAATCAGAAAGGTCGTTGTTGCAGGAGGCCTGCCCACCTCTTAATTGGCCGATAATTTGATTCTGCCCATTAAATAATGCGGAACCCGAAGACCCGCCTTCTGTTGTGCCGCTGTCCCAATCGACCACCCGCCAATAATCATC
>Ga0164313_10005225_pt1 | contig 11487 bp, 9 predicted proteins | sample GuaBasSedimGuay4_FD_113735 | JGI IMG/M metagenome (GOLD analysis project Ga0164313, IMG submission 113735) | Subseafloor sediment microbial communities from Guaymas Basin, Gulf of California, Mexico - Guay4, Core 4569-4, 0-3 cm | ecosystem: Environmental > Aquatic > Marine > Hydrothermal vents >...
ATTAATTGGAGATTGTCATCGTTTTGCAGAAAACCAGGAACCGCAAGGCGGTCGTGTCGAGGGTATCCCCGTAGGGCTATCCTCGATCCGACCAACGCCGCGGTCGTGGTATTTCTGAAAAACCCGAAGGGCGGCAAGGCTTTGGGCGTGGGGCCGCGTTGTCCGGGCCGATACATACCTCACGGTATGCCCGCTGGCCCGACCGCCTTGCCCGACGTCCAAATCCTTGCCGCGCTGACCGTCTCAAATCAATCAAAGTGCCCTATACTCATCAAGGTATCAACTCTCCATCCTCGTAGATCTTTACATTTTCCGGTGGAAAGCGCACCCAGATCCTGTCGGCTTCGGTGGCCTCAAACTGGTCGTCCACCCTGGCTTTGATCCGCAGTTGCCCCGATTTCAAGGTCAATACCTGATAGGAACCCGCGTGGTCGACGGCCTGCAGCGAGAAAACGTTCCACTCCGCTTTCGGCTTGGTGCTGGTTTCGACAAACTCCGGCCGGATCCCGAGATCGATCGCCCCGGCCACTGATCGGACTCTCGCGGCAATGATCTCCGGGACTTCAAGCGGACTGCCCTTGATCCGAGTGCGTTGCCCGGACACCTCACACCGCATCATATTCATGCCGGGGCTTCCGATGAAGAAGCCAACGAACGGCGTCTGCGGATTCAAAAACAACGCTTCCGGAGATGCGGATTGAATCACCTTTCCCCGGTCCATGAGTGTGACCCAATCTGCAAAGGTGAGCGCCTCGTGTTGATCGTGCGTCACGTAGATCATGGCCATATTGAGTTCCTGCTGAATCGATCGGAGCTTGCGCCGCAAGTCCAACTTCAGAACCGGATCAATAACGGTGAGCGGCTCATCCAACAACACCGCTGCCGTGTCCTTCCTCACAATGCCGCGTCCCAGGGAGACAACCTGCTTCTGTGCAGGATTCAATCTGCCTGCGCTCCGAGTCAGCACCCCACCCAGATCAAGCAACTCGGCGATCTCCGCGACCCTTGCCCTGACCTCTCGCTCACCCGTCCGCCGATTTCTCAACGGAAAGGCAAGATTGTCGAAGACGGTCATGGTGTCGTAGACGACCGGGAACTGAAACACCTGGGCGATGTGCCGGTCCCTGGTTGAAAGTTGACTGACGTCGACTCCGTCAAACAGGACCTGGCCGCTCGACGGGCGCAACAAACCGGAAATGATGTTCAACAATGTGGTCTTCCCACAACCCGACGGTCCCAGCAACGCGTTGGCGGATCCGTCTTCCCAGGTCAGGTTCAGGTCTCGGATGGCAAACCCGCTGTCAGTCTCCTGAGACGCATACGAGTGATGCAGGTCTCTCAATTCAATCTTTGCCATCAACCCGTTCTGGTTACGAATTCGCCCGTCGTCAGGTCGAACAGATATAGCTGCGCCGGATCGATGCAGGGAGTCACAATATCGCCCACGGCAAACTGTTCCACGCGATCCATGAACAACGTCATGCGGACGTTTCCATGCTTCAAATGAAGCTCCGTGTTCGAACCGACGACCTCGGCAAGTTCCACCCCGGCCTTGAATGGGATCATCCGATCATGAACCCGCCGCAGACCCAGGTGGTGAGGACGAATCCCCAGAAGGTAGCGACTGTCCGGCAGGCGATCTCTCCCCAGGCCCACTTCAATCTTCAACTCATCTGTCACCTTCAACACGCTGCGCCCCCCTTGGGATTCCACCGTGCATTCGATGAGATTCATTCGAGGATGACTGAAATAGGAAGCCACAGCTGCATGCGCCGGATGCTGGTAGACCTCCTGCACCTCACCGAACTGCAGAACCTTCCGATCGTGCAGAAATCCGACGTGGCTCGCCATCATCAGGACATCAATCGGTTCCGGAGTCGCATAAACGACCACACCCTTCAAGCGAGGATGCCCATCCCCTGAAACACCCTCCTCAGAACGCTGCCGCCCTCCAAGAATCTGCTTCAATTCAGTGCGCAGTTCCTCCCGTAACTTGTAGTCCAGATTGGAGAGCGGTGCATCCATGAAGATGAACTGCGCCTCCTTCACCAGCGCTCGTGCAATCGCGCAGCGCTGCCTTTGGCCTCCACTGGCCTGCTCCGGCAGATGGTGCAGCACTTCCTGAAGTCCCAGAAGTCCGGCCACTTTATTTACCTTCTCCCTGATCTCGGAATCCAAAAATCTGTTCTTCGATACCCTGAGGGGTGAAGCGATGTTTTCATAGAGGGTCATCGAGGGATAGTTGACGAATTGCTGATAAACGAACGCGATGGACCTTTCCTGGACCGACACCTCGGTCACGTCCTGATCGTCGTAATACACCCTACCGCTATCCGGCTTTTCGATCCCCGCAAGGATCCTGAGCAATGTTGTCTTTCCCGATCCGGACGCGCCCAGCAACGCGCAGAAGCTTCCCGCTTCCACCTGAAGCGAGAGATTCTCCAGCACCACCTTCCCGTCGTAAGATTTGCAGATGTTCTCAGCTCGCAGAGTCATCGATGCCCTTCAGGTTTTTCTTCATTGGTTTTTCGGCCATTTCCCTCTCCGGAAACAACGGTATCAAAGTCTTGCCCTGGACGGACCGGCCAAGTATCCGGGTTGTATTCGAATAGAGATCCCGCCACAAGCCCCATGACCAACGATCAGAAAAGCGTCGCCGTCGGCCCCCTCTCATGAAAACTGAAATGACCGGCCGGGAAAGAATACTCGCCACGATCAAGCATCAGGAACCCGATCGGGTTCCGATCGCTCCCAGGGTCTGGGCCTGGCTTCTGGCCCAATACGGTGACGACAGCCTGGCGGCCCACCTGAAAAACTGCCCGGACCTCGATCAGATGTATATTATCGGGCACGGCACCCTGAACATTCTGGACAGTTACCCGGAAGAATACGACCTGCCCGAGGTCGCGGTTCTCCAGGAGAAAACGAAGGAAGGAGAACTCACGGTTATCAATCGGACCTTTCAGACACCCTCCGGCCACCTCTCCGATCAAACGACCATCCCGCCGGCCGGCGAGGAATTCGGTGTTTCGCCCAACCCCTTCAAAACCGAACACCTGATCAAGGAGCGCGATGACCTCGCCGCCCTCGAATACCTTCTGCCTCCGATCAACACGGACTTCGGACACCTGAGCCGGGCACGGCAGGAAGTTGGCGAACGCGGTGTCATCCTGGTCACGGTGAACAGTTCCCTCGACTACCATGCAGGATATGCCCGCGACATGCAGGACCTGATGATGGACTACCACGAAGACCGGGACTTCTTCGAAGATCTGCTCAGGATCTTCCACCGCCGGTCGTTGGACCAGATCCGAACAGCCTTCGAAGGCGGCGCCGAGTTCATCTTCGGCACCTGGTTCTTCAATTCGCTGTCAGCAGGATGGTCGCCAAGGATCTTTGAGGACATCTTTGTGCCCCAGATCAGGGAGCAGGTTGACCTGACCCATGAATACGGAGGCTTTTACGACTACTACGATGACGGCAAGCTCAGGGACTCGATGGAGTTGATCGCCTCGACCGGTATCGATATTCTCGAGACATGCACCCCGCCGCCGACCGGTGACTTTGACCTCGTCTCCGCCAAGGCTTCCATCGGAGATCGAACCACAATCAAGGGAGTTGTCGATCTCCTGCACGTGGTCAAGAACGGCACCCCTGCAAGCATTGAGAGGACCGTCCGGGATGCCATGGAGGTCGCCATGCCCGGCGGCGGATTCATCATCGGCAGTTCGGACAGCTTTCGCGAGGGAACACCCCGGGAAAACATCACCGCATACTTCCAAGCCTGCCTGAAGTACGGACGTTATTGACTCCGGCCAGCCGTCACTCCTTCTCGAGCGAATTCTGCCCGGTCAGGTCAAGAAGCGCCTCCGCCCGAACATAGTCCAAGGTGGTGACCTCAAGGTTTCCGCCGATCGTTTTGCCTTGGATCGTTCCCGACAGAACCTTGCCGGTGATCTCGGGTTCCTTCCTGTCGCTCGTGGTCCAGGTGCGGAGTTGAACCTCATTTCCGGACTCGAACTGCGAAAACTTTCCCCGCCGCCCGCCGGTATTGGCCTCCATCAACGCCTTCAGAACAAAATCGGTGAAAGGGTCCGCCTGGGTGTAGTAGATGCGAACACAGACCTGGTCGACCATGGTGACGACGACGGATACTCCCTCCACATCAAAATGAATCTCCTGCATGATCACGGCGTCGCCGCTGCCCCGATACACCTCGGTCGCAAGAGGTTCACCATAGTGAGCGAGCACTTCATCCAAAGACTCACCGATCCGCGAATAGGCCGCGGTTGAAAGAGAGGTTACGAGCGCCGTGCCCAGGAGGAGTCGGAGTGTGGTGCTATTCATGATTACGTGAACCCAGGACACTAATTCAGTCGGGCCGATCGTCAACCCTGCCCCGGTTTCTGACCTGAAGGATTCGGAGACGTTCCAGGCGTGGTGAGAGGATTCAGCGATTTTCCGGTCACAGAAAACACCCGTTCCAGACGAAAATTCATCGCACCGTGCCCTCAATTCTGCACAGAGTTCTGTCACCAAACCCTTCAAGAAACATGAATCCTCCATTCCCTACTGATCTCCAGCAGAAAGTCGAAGCAAGCGGCGTAATCGCGGTCCTGGTCATCGACCAGGTCGAGCACGCGGCTCCAGTCGCCCGAGCCCTCCTGGACGGAGGTATCTCCGTCATGGAACTGACTTTGCGGACCCCGGCCGCCATCGATGCCGTCCGTGCGATTCACGATGAGGTGCCCGAGATGTTGGCTGGAGTCGGCACCGTCATACATCCGGATCAGGTTGCCGCTGCCGCCCGGGCAGGGGCCGCATTTGCCGTCGCCCCGGGATTCAACCGACGTGTGATGGAAACCGCCATCGAAGCCGGAATGCCGTTTGCACCCGGTATTGCCACACCCACCGACATCGAATCGGCGTTGGAGTTGGGCTGTCGCCTGCTGAAGTTCTTTCCGGCGGAGCCCTCGGGAGGGATGAGCATGATCAAGGCCATGGCCGCTCCCTACAATCATCTGGGCATCAAGTACGTTCCCCTGGGCGGCCTGAATGTCAACAACATGGTTTCCTATCTCGAAAGCCCCCTGATTGCCGCCCTTGGTGGTTCCTGGTTGGCCCCTCGCGATGTGATCAAGGGCGAGCAGTGGAGTCAGATCACGGACAACGCGCGCGCCGCCTCGGATCTCGTCCGCCAGGCACGCTCAAAGTAAAGGGCACTTCGGTCCACAGACCCGCCCGGGCCCTGCCCCGTCGTTTCCGCAATGCCCGGCCATTTTCCCGGATCGCCGGCCATCAGGATTGCCTGCGTCGATGGCAAATCGAACGCCTACAGGTCCTGAATCAAGGGCGGAAGAACTTCAGAATTGATTTTGCATACGCACAATACCATGTAATCTTCTACTAACCTTACACAGTATCAGACGATCTTATAGATCGAGTTGCGTCATCACATCATGAAATACCTGTCAGTTCGATTCGCGGTCCTGGTCGGAGCACTGGGCATCCTGAATCCTATGAGTCGGGCCGAGCCCACCGTCGAAGAGATGGAGGGCAAGCTCCTCGAGATGCAAACCCAGATGATGGAGATGCAGAATCAGATGGAGGCTCTGCACGCACAACTGGTGGCGATGCAGGAGAGGAAAACCGAGGTCGCCGCAACCGAATCATCTGCTCCGCCAGCGCCGGTTCCCGCCACCACGGCGGCGACCGCCCCGGCCTCAACCTCGAAGTATCCGCTGAAATTCTACGGCAAGGTGAAAGTCGACGGGATCTACGACTCGAATACCCTGGGCACCGATGAGTTCATTCTCTTTGTTCCGCAGGACGCGGATGGCCAGAGTCAGGTCTCATTCACCGCCCGTGAAACTCGTCTTGGATTCAGCATCGGTGGACCAACCATGGGCGATTGGAGAACAACCGCAAAGATCGAGTCCGACTTCTACGGGAGTGCGCTCAGCGGTGGAAGCGGCAGCCTGCGCATCCGGCTCGCCTACGTCGACCTGACCAACGGGAAGACTGCCGTTCGGGTGGGCCAGGACTGGCTGCCCATATCAACTCTCAACCCGTCGACCACGAATTTCACCATCATGGCCTACAACGGCAACCTCTGGAACCGGATACCTCAAGTGACCGTTCGCCAGAAGTTTTCTGAAAACGTGACGGGGCTTGTCTCGGCCTACCGGTTCCGCGACGGGGAAGATACCGAGCACGGCTTGGAAACCGACCTTCTGATGCCCTGGGTGGCAGCCGGCCTTCGATTCCACGGTGACCCGTTCGGCACCGGCAAGAAGGCCTCCGTCGCGATCAACGGCGCTTTCCGGAGTGGAGAAGTCGAAGGCGAGAGTGTGACCCCAAGCCTGGTCTCGGCCGAATTCGACCTCCCATGGCGGGCTGTTTCCCTGAAGGGCGAAGTTTACTACGGGGAGGGACTCGGCGCCGAATATCTCCACCGGGGCGGCGCCTTCAACCTCAACGGCAAACCCATTCGCACCAGCGGTGGATTCCTCCAGCTCGGGATCCGGGTCGCCGACCCGGTTCGCCTCAACTTCGGCTATGGATTGGACAATCCCCGCGACGAGGATCTGGTCGCCGACGAATTCTACCGCAAGAGCACCACCCTTTTCGGAAACGCCTACTACGATCTGACCTCCGATCTGATGGTGGTGGTCGAAGGCTCCCAGGTCAAAACCACCTGGAGCGATGGGACAAAGGACGGGTTCCGTTTCCAGAGTTCCCTGATTTTCGTGTGGTAACCATACTTCCCGCATAACAGCATTCTCAATACACTAACACCAAACCCTGTTTGAACATGTCGTTCCAATCCAATCACAAAAGATGGACGGTCATCGCCGGAGCGTTGATCGTCCAGGTCATCCTGGGCACAGTCTACGCCTTCAGCGTATTCGTACGCCCCCTGGAAGTCGAATTCGGCTGGGACCGCACGACGACCCAATGGGCCTTCTCGGCGGCGTTGGCCACCTTCGCCCTGATGATGATACCCGCCGGTAAACTCCAGGACCGGATCGGACCGCGGAAGGTCGCCACAATCGGCGGCGTCCTGCTCGGACTTTCCTTCCTTCTGGGAGCGTTACTGGTCACAGAAGATCGCCCCTGGGCCCTCTATCTGACCTACGGCGTTGTCGGCGGAGCCGGCATCGGCATGGCCTATGTCTGCCCGATCTCGGCCGCCATCAAGTGGTACCCGGACAAAAAGGGACTGATCACCGGACTGGCGGTGGCCGGATTCGGAGCGGGGGCCCTCGTCTTCGCCGGACCCGCATCCGAGCTGATCCTGCCGCCCACCGGATCGGGTGACGCGATCGGTTTTTCCCAGGTCCTCCTGGTGGGGCTCGGAATCAGCGAAGGTTCAGGATTTGGAATCGGTTGGAAGGCTTTCTTCGTCCTGCATGGGGTCGTCTGCATGATCGCCGTCATTCTCGGTGCCATGCTTCTGCGGAACCCGCCCGAAGGCTACCAGCCCGAGGGATGGTCGCCGGTCAAGGCCAACGAGAAGCCAGGCCGGGATGTTAACTGGCCCGAAATGCTGAACACCCCGCTGTCCTGCATGCTCTGGATCACATTCATCTTCGGCGCCACTTCCGGGCTTATGGCCATCGGCCAGTGGAAGCCCTTGATGAGCGGGATCCTGCAAGGGCAATCCTTTGCTCCCGAATGGATGGGGACATTCGGCCGCTTCGTTGAACCCGTGGGCGTCCTTGCCATCTTCAATGCACTCGGCCGGATCTTCTGGGGCAAGATCAGCGACATAATCGACCGCCCCCGGGCCATGATGATGATGTATCTGGCCCAGGGCATGGCCTTCATGATCCTGGTCAGCGCCAAGACACCGCTCACCATCTTTCTGGCCTCCGCCTGGGTCGGACTGAATTTCGGTGGCAACTTCGCCCTCTTCCCGTCCGCCACATCCGACTATTTCGGCTCGAAACATTTCGGCATCAACTATGGCTGGATCTTCACCGCTTACGGTGTCGCCGGAATCCTCGGACCGGTGGTCGGCGGCGTGCTCTTTGACGCCACCCAGGACTATATCATCGCCTTTGTCTTCGCCGGCATCCTCTGCTTCCTGGCAGGAGGGATGTCGGTCGTCGTCTGGGGACTGGCCCGGGCCCGCGACCTTGAAGCCGCCAACAACTCAACCCGCCCGCCGGTTCCGGCCCCCGCCGGCCAAACCTGAGCGGCCTGTTCGGGAAACAGAACGTTATTCACTGTCCGGATGGAGCCATGCGCTCCATCCGGATGTGTCGTTTGAAACGAAATAAGGCAGGGATTTTAATCCCGTTTATGCTTGTATACGCATAAACTGTTATTATAATTTCCCGGCAAACAACCCAAGTCACGTGGGAATCCACGCAAAACCATTGATCCACCGCACCTCATGACTCACGAATCAAATTCGACAGAACCCCAGCCATTGCGGTTCGTCATCGTCGGGGGCGTGGCAGCTGGGGCTTCAGCCGCCGCACGGGCGCGCCGGCTTTCCGAAACAGCTGAAATCCTCCTGATCGAGCGGGGGCCGGATGTGTCCTTCGCGAACTGCGGCCTGCCTTACTATATCGGGGATGAGATAGTGAACCGTGCCGATCTGGCGGTTCAGACGCCGCAATCCCTGACCGCGATGCTGAACATCAAGGTACGGGTCAACACCGAGGCCACCCGACTCGACTGCAGGAACAAGACTCTCGAGATCAAGGATCTCAAATCCGGGACGACCGAGTCGATCGCCTACGACGAGTTGCTGCTGGCCACCGGAGCATCGCCCATCCGTCCGAATCTACCCGGGATTGATGACGGGGGTATCCACACGCTTCGTTCCCTGGAGGACATGGATCGCATCAAGGCAGCGGCAGAGTCCGTGAACCACGTCACGGTGGTTGGAGCCGGATTCATCGGATTGGAAATTGCGGAGCAGATGATCCGCAAGGGCAAGCAGGTGACGCTGGTCGAAATGGTCGACCAGGTCCTCCCCCCCCTCGACCGGCCGATGACCCTCCTGCTGGAAGACGAATTGCGCCGCAACCAGGTCGATCTGGTGCTCGGTGACGGAATCGCCGGGTTCGAGACTCCGAATACCGGAGGCCTGATCTGCCGCCTGCAGTCGGGACGCGAGATCGAAACGGATCTGGTGGTGCTCGGGATCGGGGTTCGCCCGGAAACCGGACTTGCGGCCGAGGCCGGGATCGAACTGGGACCCAAGGGACATATCCGGGTCGATCGATACATGCAGACGTCCGTTCCCTCCGTGTACGCAGCGGGCGATGCCGTTGAAACCGAGGACCTCATAACGGCTGCCCCCACAGCGGTGCCGCTCGGCGGACCCGCCAACCGACAGGGGCGCGTCGTTTCCGATCGCATCTTCATGGGCGAGAAGGCCCGACCCTACCCGGGTTCATTGGGAACCGCGGTCGTCAGGGTTTTCGAGGTGGCGGCCGGGTTGACCGGCTGGACGGAAAAACGCCTGGTTGCGGCCGGGATGGATTACAGAGCCGTCACGGTTGGAGACAATCATCATGCCGGCTACTACCCCGGCGCCAAGCCCATCACACTCAAGCTGCTCTGGGATCCTGAGAACGGACGGGTTCTCGGCGCCCAGGTGATTGGATTTGAAGGGGTCGACAAGCGCCTCGATGTGATGGCCACGTCCATCGCCGGCGGATTGACCATCGACGATCTTTGCCATCTCGAACTCGCCTACGCGCCTCCGTTCGGGTCTGCCAAGGACATCGTGAATCTGGCTGGATTCGCCGCCACCAACGCCCAGGACGGTCTGGCCGTCTTCACGGACGTCCTTCCGGATGACACTGAGGCCCAGCTTATCGACCTGCGCCCGCGCGCCCTGGTCAGAGCCTATCCTTTTCCGGACCGGGAGATTCTGAATATTCCGCTGCCCATGCTCCGGGAACGAATTGGAGAGCTCGACCGGAACCGTCCGGTTGTCACGATATGCGCCATCGGCAAGACGGCCTATTTCGGAGCACGGGTTCTCGCCCAGCACGGATTCAAGGTGTCAATCTACTCAGGGGGAATCCGCGCCCGGATCGATCCTCGCACGCCGGCCAAACACCTGCCCACCTAGTCCCGGGAGCCGGAATCCTTGGTTTTTCGGAGGGCTGACTTCCACGTCAGCCGCTCCTGGAACGCTTGCATTGATTTGCCAAACTCATGGATCAGCATTACCCCTGCAGATCGTGAGTACCCTGTCCCGAGCGGCCTCCTATCTGGCCCAAAAATTCCGCAACCAGTTCCCGGATGGAGCGTCGGCCGACCTCATCGCCAGGACCTGTCAGGGGTATGAAAACTGTCGGCCCTTCCGCGCGGACGACCGCATCCGCCTGGGCTCAGGCGATCGAAACATTCTGGCCAGTCGTCTTGCCATCGGCTCCGGCACGGATGGTTGGTCCAGGACTTCCAGCCAGACCCGGAATCTCAGCCTTGAAGAGCTGAGCAATCTCCACCTTCACGCCTTCCACCAGCATGGGATTAATTTCTGGGAAACCGCCGATGAGTACGGCGCCCACCCGCATCTGGCTCTTGCTCTCACCCAGGTGCCGCGCGACCAGGTCGTTGTCCTGACAAAAACCGTGGCAGAGACACCCGATGCCATGCGCAAGGAACTCGATCGGTTTCGAAAGGAACTCGGCATCGAACACATCGATATTCTCCTCATGCACTGCATGACGTCGCCAAGCTGGCCGGAGCAGCAACGCGGGGTCATGGATGTCATCTCCGAGGCGCAGGAGAAGGGAATCATCGGTCTGAAAGGAGTCTCCTGCCATAGTTTCACCGCCCTCGAAGCGGCCGTCGATGAACCTTGGGTGGAGGTCGATCTGGCCCGGATCAATCCCGGTGGCCTCAGTATGGACGCCGGACCGGACAGAGTGGTCCCGGTTCTGGAAAAGATGAAGCGGAAAGAGAAAAGTGTTCTCGGTATGAAGATTCTGGGCAATGGCAAGTTGGCCGAGCATCGCGAGGCCTGTCTGCAATTCGTCCTCGGTCTTGAGAGCGTCGATGCGTTCACCATCGGATTCGAAAGCACGACCGAAATCGATGAGATCGTCGGCCTGATCGCAGGACCCACGCAATAAGCACCGCAACCCTCGCGCCGGACGATCCGGTCGACCCGGACCTCTGCCCCCCCCCTTGGGAGTTGAGCATCCCGCAACGGACGATCCTCAGAATCGGCTGATCATAAAGGCATTTTGATTAATTCGAGACAGTCAGGGCGGCAAGGATTTGGGCGTTGGTCGGATCGAGGATAGCCCTACGGGGTCATTGCTCATTATCTTGCATGCCAATGCGAGATATGTGCTTTGACCCCCTCGAAGCCAAGTTGACCGTAATTCCTCCTGGATACCCCTTAACTTAGGGACCGTAACAAAATAACTCACAAAATCTGCTGGTCTTTTCGGCGGGCAACGGTGTTGGATTCCGGCTCAGATAGCCCGCTATATTCGCCCGAACCCG
>Ga0164313_10005227_pt1 | contig 11487 bp, 11 predicted proteins | sample GuaBasSedimGuay4_FD_113735 | JGI IMG/M metagenome (GOLD analysis project Ga0164313, IMG submission 113735) | Subseafloor sediment microbial communities from Guaymas Basin, Gulf of California, Mexico - Guay4, Core 4569-4, 0-3 cm | ecosystem: Environmental > Aquatic > Marine > Hydrothermal vents...
CGCAGTGTTTGTCATGCCTCCATCGCCTAAGGATAAGAAAGGTTGATTTCCTTATCATTTCGACCTGCTTATGATAAGAAAATTGATTTATCTTATCATAAGTCTCCATATCTGCAAAGAAAACCTTCATTTCCTTATCATAAGGTCTTGTATATGTAAAGAAAATTGGATTTTCTTATCATAAGGCAGTATTTTTGTAAAGAAAATTGAATTATCTTATCATATGCAAATGTTCAAAGTACGGGATTTACCGCTGAATAGGGACGTTGAGACCAATACAGTGCTCAGGAAGCTCGCTTCCACGCACCGCTACCTGGCCGAGCTCAAAGGGCAGGTTGCAAGTATGCCAGATGCCTATATTCTCATCAATACGCTGGGGATACAAGAGGCAAAGGATAGTTCTACGATCGAGAATATCATCACGACGCATGATGATCTGTATAAGTCAGAGTTGAATCTATCGGGGTTCAGATCTCCACAAGCTAAAGAGGTTTGGAACTATATCGCCGCTTTGAAGCGAGGATTTCAACTCATTTCTGAACGTGGCATATTGACCAACAATGACATCATTGCGATCCAGTCCGTTTTGGAGAATAACAATGCGGGCTTCAGAACTGTACCTGGTACTGTGCTTAAAAATGCTGTGACCGGAGAGACGGTCTACACGCCTCCGCAAGACATAGAGGAGATCCAAGGTTTGATGGCAAATCTTGAAACGTATATCAACGACAATACAATCTCGGATATCGATCCTCTCGTAAAAATGGCAATCATTCACTACCAGTTCGAAAGCATTCATCCCTTTTATGATGGAAATGGAAGAACGGGAAGGATTATTAATGTCCTCTATTTGATGCTCAATGATTTGCTTGGCCTTCCTGTCTTGTATATGAGCCGATATATTGTCGGGCACAAGGAGAAATACTATAAACTGCTTCAGGAAGTGCGTGAAGAGGACGAGTGGGAAAATTGGATTCTGTATGTATTAAATGCTGTGGAAGATACTGCCAAAGCTTCCTTATTATTGATTACACAGATCAGGGACTTGATCATGGAGTACAAGCATCTATTGCGCGACAATTATAAATTTTACAGTCAGGATTTACTGAATAATCTATTTGCGCACCCATACACGAAAATTGAATTTATTGAAAGGGATATGGGTGTATCGCGTATCACAGCCGCAAATTATCTAAACAGACTGGCAAAGGATGGAGTGCTCAAGAAAGAAAAATTGGGAACAAGTAATTATTATATTAATGAAAGGTTGTTTGCCATATTGACACAATGAACTAACCCCAAAGGGGTGACAGAATAATAAAAATGGGGCATAAATAAATGTGACGCGAAGCCTTGGCGACGTGACGAAATAGCTGATATATACGATTCTCACAAACCAATCTCATGAATCACATTCTGGCCATATCCTTATGCTTGTTTTGCTCGGCCAGGGCCACGCGCGATATTCTTTGATCAGACTATTTTTATTATTCCCTCACCCCGTCAGGGTTTTCCAACGCGAGATCGCTTCTTACAAATCTTGCCTCATAATTGGAACTGTTATTGGATATTGTGTGTAATCAACGTATTTTCCGAAATATGAAGAAATATCACGCTGACGTCATCATCATAGGGGGAGGTATTGCCGGTATTACCGCAGCGATAGAACTCATGAATGACGGGAAGAGCGTGGTACTCCTGGATCGTGATCATGAAAAGGAGTTGGGTGGATTAGCGAAGCTGAGCTTTGGGGGAATGTTTTTTGTGGACACACCGATTCAGCGTAGAACAGGTATAAAGGATAATGCGGATCTGGCGTTGCGGGACTGGCATTCTGTGGCAGGGTTTGGTGAGGATGATGTGATACCAAAGTTATGGGCGGAGCAGTATGTGCATATGTGTACGGATCACGTCTATCGCTGGTTGACAAAGGAGCATGGCACCAAATTTTTTCCGGTCGTGCATTGGGTAGAGCGGGGATTATTTAAGCCTGGTAATTCATACCCACGATTTCATATTGTTTGGGGCACAGGTAAGGGCCTGACGGATGACCTCATCCGGAGTATGAACGGGCATGTGAAAAGGGAAAAACTCCTTACTCAATATTACAGACACAAGGCAGAAGATCTGATCGTGGAGAATGACCGGGTCGTCGGTGTAAACGGAATTGATGAAGAAGGCGATCAGACATTTCAGGCGTTCGGTGAAAACGTGATTGTGGCCACCGGTGGATTGGGTGGAAGTATTGAGAAGGTGCGGGAAAACTGGTACAAGCCATGGGGTCAGCCACCAAAGACGATCCTGAACGGGTCGCATATCTATGCCATCGGCGATATGCATGATGCAGTCAAGAAGATCAGTGGCAATGTGACGCACCTGGACTGGAACTGGCATTATGCGGCCGGGGTCAGGCATCCGCGTCCACAGTGGAAAGATCATGGATTGAGCCTCATTCCACCGAAATCGGCACTGTGGCTAAATTATCGGGGTGAGCGGTTTGGTCCGATCCCTTTGATCACGTCGTATGACACACGTTGGCTGGTCGAGGAGATCTGCAAGCAGGACAAGAAATACAGTTGGCAGGTGCTCAATATGAAGATCATGATGAAGGAGTTTGCCGTGAGTGGAGCGGAGAGCAATGCATCAATGCGCGACAAGAAGTTGTTTGGATTTGTCAGGGACATCCTGTTTGGGAATAAAGCACTTGTCAATGATATGCTGAACAGTCCTGATTTTGTAACAGCACATTCACTGGAAGAATTGGTGGATAAGATGAACGCTCTGGAGGGTACGGATGATGTGCAAATTGACGCCGTAAAGGATGCTGTGGGCGAGTACGACGGGCAGATTGATCGTGGACAGAAGTTTCATACAGACGAGCAGCTCAGAAGGATTGCACATGCCCGTCAGTACAGGGGTGATAAGGTGAGGACATGTAAATTTCAAAAAATTGTGGCTCCCGATGCCATGCCCCTCGTTGCGATTCGCGAGTCTATCTTGTCAAGAAAAACACTCGGTGGGATTCAGACCGATCTGGAGAGCAGGGTCATGGCAACAACGACGATTGGAAGTCAACAACCAATCCCGGGACTGTATGCCATTGGCGAAGCAGCAGGATTTGGAGGTGGCGGTATGCATGGCAAAGGAGCTTTGGAAGGCACCTTCCTTGGAGGTTGTGTATTGACAGCACGTGTGGCGGCAAAATCTATAAGTGGTAAAAAACTATGAGCATGAAGAAAACCGCGGCAGAATTGACCGTTTTTGCCCTTGAGCAGATAGGTGTGAAGTATACGTTTGGAATTCCGGGTGTCCACAACACGGAGATCTATGATGGTCTGAATAGCAGCAAGCAGATCGAGCCAATACTCGTCACGCACGAGGGTGGCGCGTCGTTTATGGCGGATGGCGTATCGCGCACTTCGGACAATATCGGAACGCTGGTCATCGTACCGGCGGCGGGTGCGACACATGCGGCGAGTGGCATTGGCGAGGCATATCTTGACGGAGTGCCGATGCTCGTTATCAGTGGAGGCACCAGGACCGATACTGGTCGGCATTATCAATTGCACCAGATCGACCAGGAAAAGATCGTCGGTGGCATCACCAAAGCTTATTTTCTCGTAGAGCGCCACGAAGATGTGATATCCACGATATACAAGGCATACGACATTGCCGTTTCCGGTGAGCCCGGTCCGGTGTTCGTAGAAATCCCAGTCAATCTGCAGTTGTTCAGAGGTGGCGTCAGCGGACTTCCAGAGTACACCAGAAAGAAAGCGCCCTTGGAATTCGACCTGGATTTGGTCAAGAGGGCAGTTGACCTGTTGACACAAGCTGCTCATCCAGCTATCTATGTCGGATGGGGTGCGGTGGATGCCTCTGAGCCCACCAGGCGAATTGCTGATCAGCTGGTCGCGCCAGTAGCGACAACGGTTCAGGGGAAAAGTGCATTTCCGGCCGATCACCCGATGCATACCGGTGTGGGTTTTGGGTTGTCATCAAAGCCCGCTGGTCAAAACGCCTTTGCGAACTGCGATTGCATGCTGGCAGTAGGAGTGAGGTTTTCTGAACTTGCGACCGGCAGCTATGGCATCGAGGAGCCCCAAAACCTGATCCATGTCGACATCAATCCGGAAGTATTTGATAAAAACTATCAGACCAAAATCGCGATAGAAGGCGATGCCAATACGGTCCTCAAGGCGATAGCTGAGGAATTGGAAGCGAGGGATTTTAAGGCCTCGAGAATCATGCAAACCGAAGGTGACAAGATCAAATCTGATAATCAAAAGTATTACGCGGAATGGCTGGGCGAAAAGAAGACCGACCTTGTATCTCCCGGTCATTTCTTTAAGGCATTACGTGCCCAGGCAGATCACGATGCTTTCATGGTTGTCGATGACGGGAAGCACACCTTTTTAGCGGCAGAGCTTTTTGATGTCTATCAACCGAGGCACTTTATCTCGCCGACTGACTTCAATGCGATGGGCTATTGCGTACCTGCGGCAATAGGTTGCAAGCTCAGCAATCCGGACAAGCAAGTCATAGCCATCGTCGGTGACGGCGGTTTCTTGATGACTGGTATGGAGTTGATTACTGCCACCACAAACGGGCTTGCTCCGATTGTCTTCGTTTTTCACGACGGCGAACTGGGTCAGATCAGCCAGTTTCAGGCAATCCCGCTCAACAGAAAGACCTGTACCAAAATTGGGCAATTAAATGTAGAGGGCATCGCCATTGCAACGGGAGCACATTTTATTTCTATGGAAAATGACGCTCAGATCGTGTCATGTATCGATGAAGCAATACAGGCGACATCCGAAGGTCGGCCAGTTCTTGTCGATGTCAAAATCGACTATTCAAAAAAGACCATGCTCACCAAGGGTGTCATAAAGATCAACCTGAGTCGGTTTCCACTTAAGGAGAAAGTGCGATTCATCGGTCGGGCGATTGGTCGGCATGTGTTTAAATGAGGGCAGGCATCTAAATCAAATCTTAGTTGTATTTGAAAATGACATCGTGTAGAATTAAAATTGACATTAAAGGAGATAAAAAATGAAGGGCCATGAACTTCTTACTACAAGGAAAGCGATTGAGAATAGGCGCAGCATTCGAAAATACAAAGCTGATACCATTCCTGATGAGACTATTATGGCCCTGTTGGAATCGGCCAGACTGGCGCCATCCGGGTGCAATGCCCAACCTTGGCGCTTCAAAATTGTAAAGGATTATGCCACAAAAAAGCAATTGCAAGCGATCGCTTATGATCAAAGCTTTTTGACTGAAGCCCCGGTAGTACTTGTGATCTGTGCTGATGTTCAGGGATATCTGGATGGCCGCACCTCAGGTGTTCAGGATTTGGGTAAAATTGGCGTGTTTAATTCCAATATTTGTGAGATCTTGAATAAAAAGACAAAATCAAAGTCTCAAATGAGTATTGAGAATTTAAGTTTGTCCGTTGCCTTCAACGTTGCTATTGCGATAGAGCATATTGTATTAAGGGCTTTGGATTTTGGACTGGGAACCTGTTGGATGAGATTAATGGATGAGAAAGCTGTTCGCAAGATTTTTGGATGGAATGAGAATATTTATCCTGTGGCACTACTGCCCATCGGCTACCCCGGTGAATCGCCTGCTCCAAGAAAGAGAATGCCTTTAAGTGACCTGTTAATTGTTTAAAAAACCATTTTCTTGTGATATCAGTCGTCATATGATAAAGGAATGTGTTGTATTTATTGATGCAATAGCACACAATATTTTTGTGTGCGACAAAATTAAATTATGCGAATTCAGTGATAGTGTATTCTATTTTGGATCGAAATTAAATGCGAATAAATGAGTAAACATGCAGCATTGTTGTTAATAGCTTTTTACATGGTGATGATTTCATGTGGGTCCCGCGTTTCAAATAAAAGCGGAAATCATGAAGAAGCATGGCTACCCTTGTTTAACGGCAAAAACCTAAATGGTTGGATTGCCAAAATTCATCATCATGATGTGGGTGATAATTACGCAAATACCTTCAGGGTAGAAGACGGGAAGATTCAAGTGAATTATGATGACTATGAGGAGTTCAATGAACGGTTTGGGCATTTGTTCTTTCATGAGCCGTTCTCTTCCTATCATTTAAAATTCGAGTACAGGTTTACGGATCAATGGCTCAGCGATGCACCTTCTTATGCCTACAGGAACAGCGGTGTGATGTTTCATTCACAACATCCGAATACGATTCTCAAGGAACAGGATTGGCCGATTTCTGTGGAATATCAAATATTGGCGGACGAAGGAGAAGGGAAGCACCGACCTACGGGAAACATGTGCTCTCCCGGTACTGAAGTTTTTTATCGTGGAGAAATGGAACCTCGGCATTGTCTGAGTTCTTCCTCTGAAACGTACCAGTTAGAGGAATGGGTGAAAGGAGATTTAATTGTGTACGGGGATTCACTTGTCATTCATATGGTAAATGGCGATACCGTTTTGCAATATACCAAGCCACAGATAGGGGGCGGTGTGGTTTCAAGGTTCGACCCCGCAATTAAAATTGATGGCAAGCCACTCACGGAGGGATATATCGCCCTGCAGTCAGAAGGGCAAGGGATTGAGTTTCGGGAGATCTGGCTTAAAAAGATGGATTGACCATGCGGTCCGCTTCATCCTGAGTAATGTAAATTGCAGTTTATGAAACTTAAGTGCTTTTAAATCAATGGTTAATTCAGAAGATGAGTGACATAAACACTTCAGGGGACAAACGACCCAACGACCCGCTACATGGGGTAAAGCTCGCCGAAATGCTCGAGCGTCTGGTGGCCGAGTATGGATGGGAAGAACTTGGGGTAAGGATCAACATCCGATGCTTTAATCACGACCCATCAATAAAATCCAGCCTGAAATTTTTAAGAAGAACGCCCTGGGCAAGGGACAAAGTAGAACTTCTCTATCTTCATATGATTATAAAGGACAAATGAGTGACATGACAATTGAAAAAAGTATAGAAAAACTGAGAGATGGCAATGCGAGATTCGTAGCAGACCATTTGGATGGTAAGTTGCAGGACAGCGCAAGAAGAGTATCATTGATCGGCGGGCAAAAGCCTTATGCGATCATACTTAGCTGTGCTGACAGCCGGGTGGTTCCGGAGCTTGCGTTTGATACGGGTTTGGGCGAACTATTCGTGGTGAGAGTTGCAGGAAATGTGGCCAACAGCTCATCCATTGCAAGCATTGAGTATGCAGTGGCACATGTCGGCTCCAAGTTGATCGTTGTGCTGGGACACGAAAGCTGTGGTGCGGTAACTGCAGCAGTTGCTGGTGGGGACAATGGATATAATCTGAACCATTTGCTTGCACACATTGCACCCGCTATATCTGCCTCTGGAGAAGGTGCCGGAGTAAATGAGGTGGTAAAGAAAAATGTGGAACTCACAATAAATGAACTAAAGAGCCGGTCTCAGATCATCAGAACTGCAATAGAAAGCGGGGATGTAGGAATCCGCGGGGCCTATTATAATTTGAACACCGGTAAGGTGGACTATCTGGATTAGTCGGGAAATATCGTTGCGGAATGTATATAGGAAAAAGATATCCCTTTATGGGAGTCGTCAATTGGAGTAAAAAGTACATATTCATATTTTTGGTTTTAGACACCATTCCAATTGTATTGTATAAATACCTGGATTGGACATGGCTGGCAATACCCTGGCAGCCCATCGCGCTCATTGGTATTGCTGTTTCTTTTTATTTGGGGTTTAAAAATAATTCGTCTTACGATAGACTGTGGGAAGCAAGAAAAATTTGGGGAGGAATAGTGAATGCCTCACGAACATTTACGATCATGACACGTGATTTTATTACGAATGAGTTCGCCAAAGAAAAAATACCCGAAGATGAGCTGCACGCAATTCATAAAACCATTGTCCATCGTCACGTGGCCTGGTTAAAAGCACTCACCTATCAGTTAAGAGTGATCAAGCCATGGGAGCATGATAATAAAGAGGATAGTGATTTAAGAAAATTGGGAGACGTGCATCATGAGGATAATCATTTTGAAAAAATCATGCCGTATCTTTCTTCCTCTGACTACGAGTATGTCACGAGTAAAGGAAACAAGGCATCACACATTTTAAGTCTTCAGTCCAAGTCCCTGCTGGATTTAAAGCTCAAGGGGTTAATAGAGGATTTCAGGCATATGGAATTGGCAAAGATGCTTGGGGAATTCTATACACTTCAGGGCCAATCAGAGCGGATTAAAAACTTCCCCTTTCCAAGGCAATACGCCACGGTCAATTATATTTTTGTGTGGATATTTTTGATTCTCCTGCCATTTGGCATGTTGAATGTGTTTTCAGACCCCAGTCATGCAGCTTCGAGCTGGCTTTTGATTCCATTTACTTTATTGGTTTCGTGGGTGTTTATCTTAATGGAAATGATTGGGGAATATTCCGAAAATCCGTTTGAGGGGTTGTATAACGATGTACCTATCTCGACGATGTCGAGAAGTATAGAGATCGATATTCGACAGATGTTGGATGAGACCGATTTGCCCGAGCCTATCAAGCCAGTGTGGGATGATTCGATTCTTTTATAATACCTGGAGCTTGCAAGTAATGCTGATTCAACATGCATTTGGCGTCATAAGGCAGCACGCGTAAAAGCGGTATTATCTTCTATATGTGCAGCTGATGAATGTCATTCTGTCATCAACCGAATGTTTCTGATTACTTCTTATCTTGACCAGAGTTAGATCTGCCTCGCTCATCTCATCTGCAAACTATGGCATTAGACACATCAATCACCCACATCAGACCCAGGTTCCAGTTTACTGTGCCATTTGCCGAGCAAGAAGTGCTGCAGAGAATAACCGGGCTCATGGAGGAGTCTAAAGATGAAATCGTTGGAGTCGTTGTGAGCAAACATATCATCCTGGACATACCCATGGGTGCAAGGCATTATTGGTCGCCACAGCTCAATTTTCGTGTGGAGTCTGATGTCGAAGACCCGAACCAGACAGTTGTCAAAGGCCTGGTAGGGCCCCGCCCCGCCGTCTGGTCTATGTTCATGTTCATTTACTTTTTTGTGGGAACAATAGGCTTCTTTATCGCCATGTTTGGCTTTTCAAAATGGTCTCTAGGAGAATACTCAAACCTCGTCCTTGCTCTTCCCATTGCTATTTTGTTTATGCTTACCGCATATCTTTCGGGAAAATATGGAGAGCGATTAGGGCATGATCAGGTTGAAGTACTCAAACAATTTGTCAGGGATGCCCTGGCTTTATAGAAGAATCAGGGCAGATGAAAGGAGGATTTTTGGTGATAGTAATATTGAGTTTGGCTATTGTGTCACAAGCGCAAAATCTAAACTCGTATGAGGCTGCCACCGATACACATGTATTAATACGTGGCACAAATATCTCGATGATCCCACCTAAGACTTATGTCTTAAGTGAGGAGTTTAAAGGCTTTCACAATCCTGCAGACCAAACATCGATGATTATGATTATGGAGCTGCCGATACCTTATCAGGAGACTTCAACCGGTTTTACAAGGGAGGAATTGATAGATAAGGGAATGGTGCTGACCTCAAAAAATGCATACCGTGTAAATGGCTATGACGGAAGTCTGATAGAGCTAATCCAGGTAGCTAACAGCCTGACATTTGCCAAGTGGATTTTAATTTATGGGGACTCTGCTATGACAATGATGATAAATGGCGTCTATCTCAAGGATTCAATCAGACTTGGAGAGGGGATAAAGCAAAGCATCATGTCGACGGTTGTCAATACGCGACTCGTAATAGATCCAAGAGGAGATCTTGACTATAATTTAAGGGAGTCTGAAGGAAGTTTGCAGTTTCATTCTGTCGTCGGTAATGCGATGCTCTTTAGCAGAGATGGTATTATTCCTACAGAAAGCCCGGAAAGGATTATCCTCGCCACAGATAAATCATTTGCCAAGGTTGATATCCAGGATAAGAAGGAGTTTTGTATTGAAAGAGTAAAATCGTACCCGTATGATTTTCAGATTATCCAGGAAAGAGGAGTAAACGAGATTGAGCTCGATGGATTAAAAGGATATGGACTGTATGCGCTGAAAGGCGTTGGCGATGAAAAGGAAATGTACCAGGCAATCGTGTTTAATGATTCGGGCGGGTATTATGCCTTTATAGGGACGTATTTGATTGGTGACGAAAATGCCAAAACGGATATCCTGAGCATCATCGATACCTTTAGAAGGGATTAATGGTAAAGACTTCACCTCGTTTTCAGTTATATTTCAATACATATCACCAAGACCCTGCAGCCAAATTGACGGTGGCAAGTATTCCGCATCCCAGAAACAAGTGCCCTTCATTCAGTATCCCGCATCTACAATAGCCAGTAGACTACAAACCATTATCCTATCTTGAGACTTTCTTGAATTAAACAACCAAATTGACTAACATGAACTTTGAAATCGACAAGAGCACCTACGACGAAATTGCAAAAGTGATCCACAGTGACGCAAGCCCAGTCGGGATTGATGCGAAGAAAACGCATATCCTGATCCTGAACAAACTCCAGGAACTGAGCGAGCGACTCGAGCGGATCGAGCAGCAGATGGGCGCGAAGTAATTTATGACAATACACCACATACTCAAAGACATATTTGGCTTCAGCCAGTTTCGCGGCCAGCAGGAGGAGGTCATCAATTCTGTCATCGACGGAAATGATGCACTCGTCATCATGCCTACCGGTGGAGGGAAATCCCTTTGCTACCAGATTCCCGCACTGGTCAATGAGGGTTTGACGGTGGTGATATCACCCCTGATTGCCCTGATGAATGACCAGGTCACCGCTATGAAGCAGCTGGATGTGGCGGCGGCTGCGATCCATAGTAATATTGATAGTGGTGAGTCATCCGAGATCTTTGCTGCGATCGATCGCAAAGAGCTCAAGTTGCTCTATGTGTCGCCTGAAAAACTTCTTTCTAGTGGGTTTCTGGCGTATATCAAGAGACAGGAAATAAGTCTGTTTGCCATCGATGAAGCACACTGTGTGTCGGTGTGGGGAAATGACTTCAGACCCGAGTATGTGAAGTTGTCGATACTCAAGGATGAGTTTCCGGGTGTGCCGACGATCGCACTCACTGCTACGGCCGACCATGCCACGCAGACGGATATCATCAAGCAGCTCAGGCTCAAAAATGACAAGCCATACCTGTCCAGTTTTGAAAGACCGAATATTAGTACAGAAGCCAAATCGGGTCTCAAGAGAGCGGAGCAAATTCTCCATTTTCTCAGGGAGCACCCGGATGGGGCTGGGATCATATACTGCCTGAGCCGAAAGAGTACCGAGCGCATGGCCGACAAGCTCGCGGCAAATGGTTACAAGGCAAGGGCATACCACGCTGGCCTGGACGCGAAGACGAGGCAGGCGGTGCAAAGCGGATTTCAAAATGATACCCTTCAGATCGTCTGTGCTACTATCGCATTTGGGATGGGGATCGACAAGCCCAATATC
>Ga0164313_10005228_pt1 | contig 11484 bp, 5 predicted proteins | sample GuaBasSedimGuay4_FD_113735 | JGI IMG/M metagenome (GOLD analysis project Ga0164313, IMG submission 113735) | Subseafloor sediment microbial communities from Guaymas Basin, Gulf of California, Mexico - Guay4, Core 4569-4, 0-3 cm | ecosystem: Environmental > Aquatic > Marine > Hydrothermal vents >...
GCACCCCGTTATCGGACACTGTGAAGTTCAACGGGTAGCTACCTGCCTCGCCGAAGACCGGCATCCAGCTAAAGGTTGCGGTACCATTATTGTTATCAACAAGGCTGGAACCCGATGGTAGAGTGCCTGATGGTATAGTGTCAACTGCAAAACTTAGAGCGTTTCCTTCTGGATCGGTGGCAGTCAGCAGAATGCTCAGTAGTGCATTCTCACTCACTGAGCGGTTGCCGATTGGGGCCAGCACCGGTGAACGATTCACATCGACTACTGTAATGGTTATCGACTCCGAAGCACTCGCCTCTGGTATACCGTTATCAGTTACCGTGAAGGTCAGCGGGTAGTCAGCAGCCTGGTCAAATTCCGGTCTCCAGCTAAAGGTCGTGGTACCGTCAAAGTTGTCTTCAAAAGTGGAGCCTTCTGGAGCATCAGTCATTGAAAAACTCCAGCTATCACCATCATTTTCATCAGTCGCTTTTAGCAATATACTGAACCGCACTCCCTCATTTACTGTGAGTGGTGAAGCAACAGGTACGGCTGGATTAAAACGTTCATCTAACAGAGTTAGTACAGGTGGAATATTGACAGGCGCTGTTCCTGATGTGGCAATTAAAAAGTCATCACCAAAAATCAATAACTCCTGCCCAGCTTTCCCATCTAGTTCGCGAAATTCAAACCCATCAAAACCTGCCGTGTCGATTACACCAAAGAAATGATGCCGTATATCAGGCAGCTTGCCTACAGCAATCTGGTTTGTCGTCGTTCCATCATCAAGAATAATGGCGATGTTGGGACTGGGGTTTGATTGCCCAGTAGTGATGTAACCGCCAACTCCATGTAATATATCTCCACCAGGCTGGATTTTTCCGCTGAGTCCATCCTTAGGTCGACACTCATCAGGAACAATATCGACATCACAAAGTGTGGGATCAGTCTCTGTGGCCAAACCATGATCCGGATCAAACCCTCCCCATAATCCGCTACGGGCAGGACCAGATCCAGTGGTGATACCGTTTGTGAGCGGGTGATTGGTTGTCCAGGTAATCCCCTTACTTGTAATTTCTGAAGCGGTAACAGGTTCTCCCAGGTCAGGAGATCGTACAACATCCCACACAGTACCTTCAAAACTTTCAATAAACAGATTGTTGTAACCCAGCTCAGATAATTTGGCCCGATAGGGTGCTTCGTGCCAGCAGGAGAATATAGTTGGCCCACCAGCACAGGCACTTAAGGTCACCGTTGCTGGCGCACTGACATCACTACCAAGAACTGCCTGATAGGTAAATGTGGCTGTGCCACTAAAACCCGGGTCGGGTGTGTAATCAAATGAACCGTTTGCGTTCAGCAACAATGTCCCATTGGTGACAGGACTCACCAGCACTGCGGTTACCGCATTATTATCGCCGGCATTTTGACCATCCAGAGTATCATTGCTAAGAACACCTGGCTTCTCGACCTGAAGAAATTTGTCAGAGGGTATTCCATAGTTGTCGTCGGTTGCGACCAAATTGGCTGCGTGTGCAAAGCCAGTGGCAAAAAAGAATAGATAAGAAGCAAAAATCAGGGAATGGCGAAATTTCATTTGCAAACTTCCTTCAGGGCGTTGCTTATTAGCATCTTCGCTACAAATTTGTTCATTTGAAATTCACCTTATAGTATCAACACTATTTAACTTACTCCCCCTAATTTTTGACACCGCCCTGATAGTAAGACCCGCCTCCCCCTGGTAACTCAAGCATTATGGTCTGAAGATACATAGGTGTTTTTTATAGCCCTGGTTTGTCTTACAGCAATATCGCTTTATTATTAATTTCTGTCATCCTGAGCGTAGCTATAGCTACGCTCAGGATGACAGAAACAACATGACACTATTTCTTAAATTACTTCTTCTTAGGTTTACCGCCTCCTTTACCACCACCGGTATCACCACCGGTATCACCGCCGCCATCACTGACCGGGCAGGCTTTACCTTTGGTTCTATCGGCTCCATCACAATTCTGGTCAATGCCATCACGCTTGATATCACAGGCGTCCGGATTGATACCTGCATCAGTTGCATTACAATCCAGCGCTGTACCACAACCTGCTTCTGCAAAAAAACCATCGCTGTCGGCATCAGTACAAACTGGGCCGGGGTTGCTGGCGAGCAGGTCATTGGCCGCCACTGCATCAATCATTCCATATCCGCTTTCATTATCTGCACCGGCAACGCCAAGATCGACTGCTGAGTCGGTCAGCGCCTGCTCAAGCTGAGCAACGCTTGTACCCGGATCAGCCTGGCGTAATAAGGCCATGGTGCCAGCTACATGTGGCGCCGCAAAGGACGTTCCGGAAACAGAGGCATAAGAGTCAGGGAAGACACCGCCAAAAGTGAGATCTGCTGCTCTAACACTGACACCCGGAGCCACAACTTCAGGGAAGAAACTGCCATCACAGGCAGATGGACCACGGCTACTGCTTGCTGCAACATTTGACGAAGAATCTACCGCGCCAACAGCAAAACTTCCCGGGTTATCGCCCGGGCTTACACTGCCCAGCGACCCCTGGTTACCACCAGAGAAGACCACGGCTATACCCGCTGCCTTGAGGACATCAATATCAGCACTGAATTCTGTATAACACTGACCGGCAAGATTCGGATAACCCCATGAGTTATTAACCACATCGGGAATATCATTGGTTCCCGGATTACCGTCCGGGTCAAGCAGCCACTGAAATCCCTGGTGTATACTACTCAAAGATGCCACACCTGAATCATTAAAAATCTTAACGGCAATCCACTGCGCGCCGGGGGATACACCTATACTGGTACCGCCTGCATCACCACCGACCATCAAACTCATGGTCTGGGTACCGTGACCCGTCTTGTCATAGGGAGTCGAATGTTGATTATTCGGATCAAACCAGCTGTTACTACCACCGCGCCATGAAGTCGCCAGGTCCGGATGAGCATAATCCACCCCGGTATCCATATTGGCAACTACAGTACCCGTACCGTCATAACCAGCGTTCCACAACTCGGAAGCACGGATGCTGTCCAGGTTCCACTCCGGCGTTGCTGCCGCAGCGGGTTGAGGTGATGGTGCCGCAAGCGTACCGTCAAGCTTGATTTTACCAACCCCGGACAGCGCTGCCAGTTCCTGTATTGCATCAGGACTGGCCGTTGCTGCCAGTGCATTAATTGACCAGAGCTGGATTAAATCTTTGGCACCCCTGCCCTTGAGCAAATCAACTGCGGCCGCCTGGCTTGAATCTGCCTGGTTCCTCAGCGCCCAGAGCATCGAAGCAAGCTCCACACCCTTTCCCTTGCCCTTTCCAGGAAAGGTATCAGGATCAAGCTGATTGGCGAACTGAACAATAAAGCTTACATCTTCACCTGACAACATGGCCTGTTGCAGGTCTGCTTCTATCTCACCAGCCTGCGTGGTTGATGCTGCCAGTGTTGCTGCAATGCAGGCCGCTGCCAGCAAAGAGGGTTTAAAGGGAAATTGTTTATTCATTTTACTGTACCTCTATATCAGCAGCTCGAAAGTCACCAATCGCCACGGTGACCTTGTCGCCTGTCTGAATCAGTCCGTAGCTGTTGCCAAAAAACATCCAGTAAGTCTTACCTTGCTGCGGTATATTGGAATTACGCAGAGAACCTAACTTGGCGGTATTGGGTACTGCCAACGCCTTGCCGCTCTCCTGGTGAATGAGATAGGGTTTGGTTTTACGCACAAACAAGGGTGCTGCTTTTTCTGCATCCAGCACACGGTAGCGAAAATCCACCATGTGACCGTATGCTGTGCTGCGCATGGCTACCAGTTCGATGCCCCATTTTTCACTTAATGCCTGCTTCTGCTGTTTAGTCTGCTGGATAAATCCAGTCTTTGCAGAGACACTGCTATCCTTTTCAGAGACAGCGGCATCGGCAACAATGGGTGCACTAAGTGTCAGCGTAGCGCCCAGCAGTAAGGTAACGGCCAGGGCCTTGCTTTTAGCTGAAAATGCACAAATTGATAATTTTGTATTCATAATTATTCGTCCTGTCTGTTGTTGTCTGTGCCCTGTAAAAAACCAGTTCCCGCCCGGTGGTTTTTAACCACCGGACGAGATTGGCCGTTTACAGACAACAGACCTGCTTCTTTAAGGTCTGACCACATTCACTCTAACCGTCACTTCATTGGATGGAGCACCATCAAGATCAGTAACTATATAGTTGAAAGTATCCGTGCCACGGAAGTTACGCTTAGGCGTGTAGTTGACACCATTGGTTATCACATTCACCGTACCGCCACGCGTGGTTCTAGAGCCGGTGGTAATGGTGATCTGACCCGCAGCCACGTCACCTAAACCATCTTTGAGGTTACCATCGGCATCGGTGTCGTTATCAGTCAGGTTAATGAAGTTTGCCAGACTGTTCCTAAACACTTCATCCGTATCCTCGGCTGCTACTGGAGCAGTATTCACTGCAACGCCCACTTCAACTGTTGTTGTGGCCACTGCGGAGTCCTCTGTGCCATCGTTCACTACCAGGCTAACATTATAGGTTCCTGTTGCCGTGTAGGTATGGCTCGGCATAACGCCAGTACCTGTAGACGTACCCGGAGAGCCAGTATTGAAATCCCAGGCGTATGTTAAGGAATCACCAACATCGATGTCAGATGATCCCGAACCATCGAGAGTGACAGGGACATTAACCGTCGCTGTGTACGGCCCATTGGCATCAGCTACCGGTGTGTCATTCTCCGGAGTCACCGTGATGGAAACGCTGGCAACATTACTGTCTGTAACGCCGTCATTGGCTCTATAGGTGAAGCTGTCCGTACCGTTGAAATCAGTATTCGGCGTATAGCTAAATGAGCCATCTGCAAGCAAGGCCAGGCTACCACTGGATGTGGAGCTAACCAGGCTGGCCGAAGCCGGTGGTACAGTCAGTGCTACCGACAACGCATCTGTGTCATTTCCAAGAACACCAATCGCAACTACATTGAGAACACCATCCTCGCCGATACTGTACGACGGATCGTCGTTTGCTATCGGTTGCAGAACACCCGCAGCCACCGTCAATGTAGCATCCATACCGTGACGTCGACGGTCATAGATAACATAATCACCAGCCGAATCAGCTAACCACAGGGCATCGATTGTTTTACCCGCTGCCAGGGTCACAGAATACTGCTGTTTGGCAAATGGATAGAGATTACCATCTTCAGCCACCAGACTCATATGTCCGCTACTCAGTGTCGGCACGTGGAAATCAAGGCCGGCATTCAGCATACGCAGCAGCGTCGGGTGGTTAGTGTCGCCGGCGGTAGGAAACGCTTGACTCGCCGCACCGTTAACCAGGAAGTGCCTGGGATGATAACCCAGTGGTGTGGCCGCAGTCGGTGGACTATGCAGTACAGGATCGATCTCACTATAGAGCAAAGTGACTTCGTCATGGGCGTCTGGATAGCTGCCTATGGTAAGCGCTCCGTAAAGGCCCATCTGTACCTGCTTGGCAGGATGACTGCCACTCTGGTAGAGATAGGTACCATCCTTAACGCCGGTCCAGGTGTAACTGGCGGTTCCACCGTTAGCAGCCGCCTCGTGGGTGAATGCCCTGATCCGGTCTGAAGTACGGCCTGCAGTATCAGTATAAGAGACAGTCTGCGGCGTAAAGGTCGCAGGTTGTCCAGGTATAATAATAGAAACTGACTCACTCAGGCAGTTACGCAGGTTAATAGTCAGGTCACCTGCTACCAGTTCTGTGTCAGTCAGCTGTGGACCAACGTCCCAGTTAACTGGAGCACCAGGGCAGGTGCCTGCATCTGCTGCAAACCCCCACATGGTTATACCATTCCACTCACCTTCCACTGCCATAAGATCGACAGCATGAGAGGCCTGCGCCATACCGATCCCAGCCAGCAACAATGCCAGACTGAGCGGTCTAATTTTAAATGTCTTGTTTTTCATTTTATTGTTCTCCTAAAGCTCACTTGGCTATCTCTATGTAATGAGGTACGACGATCAGCATGGTGAGCATACCGCCAGGGTAAAGGTCAAGGTTAGTCAGTTCCCTCTCAGTATGGGAATGCCACATGAAGGTGTAACCACCAGCAGGGTTAAGTCCACCCTCACCCGGTGGCAATGCGCCAACGTTGCCAAGATAGGGACTACCTCCCCAGAAGCCACCGAAGGCCAGATCCTGCTTCTCAGGCAGCACCGTTGGGAAGACTTTACCGTGGTCGGGGCAATACTCATGAGTGACCGGATCAAAACCAGCGGATGGTGTTGTTAAACCATTGCAGGTATGGGCCAACTCTGGCCACACATCCGTGCCGCCATAGATATCCCAGTTCAGACCCTCACCGGTCCACTCAAAGATGGCGTCCTGTGTCTTGCCAGGTGTGGTGGAAATGATAAAACCTTCAGTTGAAAGATCAGGTCCCATGCCCGGCGCGCTTTCTAACATACGGCCGTCCATAGCAATGGTTCTGGCATGGTTGCCATGATGATGGAACGGATGCAGTTCGCGTCCTGCACCGACCATCCGCATCAGCAACTTATCACCAGGATGCATCAGCGCTACCATATCGTAAGGCTGTGTTGGCAACCAGTTTACGTTCGACGCACTGAAGTTGTCCGGTGCGGTACGACCATTAAGAAACCAGTAGGTAGGGGAATAGTTGTCCACCATGGCCTGGAGTTCCGGTCTGTCAGGACCATTAAACTCCACCTCATTATGTATGTACGGATCCATCTCGGTAATAAAGAAAAGTTCTTCATAATCGAAAGCTGTGTCGACATGGCCATAGGCCTGATCAGCAGTAGGTGGCCGTACAATCAGCGCCCCGGTCAATCCCATATCCACCTGCAGACCCGGGTTGGTGCCGCTGTGGTACATATAGGTACCGGCGTGGGTTGCAGTGAATGTATAACTCACTTCACTAGTACCGCCCGGTTCAGCCTCCATTGCTAGCGTACCGGTGTTACATGGAGCGACCGTACATGCTGCCGAGACATCCTGCCCGGGAAACACAATAGACACATTTGGCACAGCACCTGCTGTCACGGTCAGTGTGTTTTTCAGGTTAATGGTAACAACATCACCCTGGTTGACGATCATGGTCGGTGCAGGATATTGAGCCCTGTCTAAACCATCGTCATGCGAATAACCCCAGAGCAAATAGCTGCCACCCTCGGCGGTACTGATTTTATCTACCTTAGCAGTCAGATTAAAAGTAGTTCCGCCTATACCGTCGATTTGCGCCTGGGCACTAACACTTCCCAGCGCCATTAAGATCCCCACGAGCATGGCGGGAGTCCTTTTTTTGCTTAGTAATTTACTGTTCATTTTCATATTCCTCTTCAATCGCCTGTTCGCTTAGTTGATCTGAATCTCTGTCATCATGCCACCAAACGCCTCTTCATCATTACTGAGGTAGTTCAGGTTGGCACTGTAGAGATAGTAGGTTCCCGGAGTGACACCGGTGGTGTCCATAATCACATCAAAAGATTCACCGCCTCCGACCTGAACCGAATTGGTGTCGTAATAGAGGTCAGTGCCACCAGTCGTGCGCAATAATTTGGCATCCTTACCCACCACATGCATCGGGATACCCAGACTCTGCAGGGTGTAATAGCGGTAGATCGACAGATTGGATATGCGCAGTAATACCTTTTCACCCGCAGTGGCCGTAATCAGCGAACTGACCGGCTGGGTTGTGGGTACATGACTATTATTGGCACCATCGGTTGGCGGGAATGTATCTTCCCTGGGATCGACTGTATCCGGATAACCGCGCCCATTGATCATCGGGTAGTTATCTTCCATCAGCGCAAAAGGTAAAGGCTGGGTGTTTTCACTGGCATCGTGGAAGGCGCCGTCGAAAGAGCCTAACTGGATCGGGTACTCCACATCGTAGCCGGTTGAGCCGTCGCCATCGTTGTATACAAACTGGGTGCATAAACCGTTAGCGCAGCTTCCCATCGCAGGGCCTTTATTCTGCGCCGGCTTGATATAGAGATTGCCTAACATACCCATCTGCATATGCTCGGTAGCCTCAACGTGACAGTGCCACATATAGGTACCGGGATCATTGATCTTGTAGTAATAGGTCAGGGTCGCACCCATGCTAATGGAAATACTGCTGTCCGGCACGCCGTCATATACGGTAGCCGCCTGCGGAAAACCGTGGAAATGCACCGTATGCGTATCAAACAGGTCCGGACGCATTAACATGCCGACATTGGTCAGGCTGAGATAAAATTCATCACCCTCATCCAGCACGATGGTTGGCGCAGGCCATTCGTGGGCAAGCATGCCCGCCTGGATCGCTGCATCCTTCTGCTGTTTTGTTTTGGTGGGCAGGCCGGTGATATCCGCATAGCTAAACATATAACTGCGTGTACCATCGCCCATGGTGGCAAAACCATCACCTGCGGTTACGTGCATGCATTTAACACCTGCAGGTTGGTTCTCACCACCAGAATCCCAGGCCGCATCACCATCCTTATCACCCGGGCACTGTACCAGTACCGCTGCACTTACTGCACTAGATCCAAGAGCCAGAGTAACGGCCAGCGGAAGCAGCGCTTTTTTAAAAATATTTATGTTCATTTGTATTCTCCTAAAATTTTGAGCTTTCCTCCGCCGGATCATACCGGCGGAGTTGGCTCATTCATTCTGCTTCTACTATTACTGAACCTCGTCAGCACCGATATCGAATGCTCCGACAGGTCGTGGTTCACCGTCAAAGTCATCTGCAACCCCGGCATCTGATCCCGTATTCAGCGCTGATGAAGTGCCCTGGATATGGTAATCACCAAACAGTTCACCGCTAACCGAATCAACCTGGGTCAATGGACCGTAACGCAGGCGGATAAAGTTACCGCCCTCATCAAATGCAGGTGCTGCCTGCATGGAAGTGGTACCCTCCAGGATAAGCGTAGTGGTATTGCGATTGCCGTTAACATACTCGGCTACAAAGGCAGGATCAGCATCGCCCGTCAGGATACAGTCGGTACATATTTGTGTACCCACTGCAAGGTCATCATAGACCGGTGCATTACCGCCAGCACAGGTCAGGCCGGCATCACCGTTGATATCAGGGCACAGACCACTGAGAGACGGAATCACTGAAGTATCACTTATCCAGAAGAACTGTCTGTTGTGCCAGATGATGTTATCCACCATATTGGCAACAGAGATAGTCGATGTTCCTTGCAGGAACGGTAGCAAATCCGCACTATGGGCACGTGTGATAATACCAGCACCAGGCTGCGCAACAGTCACTTCAGGAAGACCCGGGGCAAAAGCCTCTGCCGTTGTCGAAGTAATATCATTATTGGCAATGGTGTTATGCAGGATATTGACATTCAGTGCATCCGATATCGAAATACCACCACCGGACAGTCCTGCGACGTTATCGACAATCATGTTGTTGATAATGTCAATGGTCCAGTCGACAGTAACCACGTCTTGACCCTTGACCTTTTTGATCTCCACATCCTGACCATTAATCCGGCTCAGGCGAATGCCTGCACCGTCACCGGCACCAGCGGAGTTACCCTGGATAAGGTTGCCTTTGATCACTACCGAACCGGAACCTGCGCTAAGCACCTGATTCTGGTCGATCAGACAGGCCGGATCCGCTACACCGGTATTAGGATCTAAAGGACAACCAAAGGCAGGTTGACCAGCAACCAGAATACCGCCACCGTTAACCGAAATACCCTGGTTAAAGTTCTCATTGAACAAGATGGTGTTACCTTCGATCAGTCCATTATCACTGAAGCCATAATGGGCAATACCAGCACCACTTGCATTGGTGAAGTTACCGCAGATGAAGTTATCGCTCACCTGGTAGTCATCGGAACCAGTATGCAGCGCCAGGCCACCGCCGGCACCGGTAATACCGCCATTCTGGGTAATGGTATTGTTATGAATAGAAACATCGTCGTTTTCAGCATCGGAGAAAGTGACGTTATTACCCTGTTGGGTAGTGAGCATCGGATGACCGACACGCACGCCACCTGCAAAGAACGCACTATTATTAACAACGCGGTTATTGGAAACTTCCATGAAATCAGCATAACCATTCAGCACTATACCGCCGCCGGTATCTGCACCACTGATAGTAAAGCCGTCAATACGCGCACCCCGGTTATTATTGGCGCCAAACCGGGTACGGCCAGTCTCCTTGGCCACAACGAGCACCCCGGCGCCTTCTTCACTAAAGAAAGCGGCAGGTTCAATACCACCAAAACCTAACTCCTGGCCGGGAACCTGGTCTATCAAATTACCCGTCGTCAGTTGCTCGATCTTAAGCCGCCAGTCTGCTAACTTGTTAAATGGCGCCTTGATAGCATTGATGAAAGTAGAGCCTTCACCCCAGCCCTGAAGCTGGACCGGTTTCCACATAATCACCAGTTCGTCATAAGTACCAGGTGCGACCAGAATCAGATCATTGGTACCAGCGGCATCAATAGCAGCCTGGATGGTTGCATGATCACCTGGCACGGTCACAACATTGGCCTGATTACTACGCAAGCCTACCTGAACCGTGACACCGGTGATGGTAGATGTGCCGTCAGCACGGGTTACTACCAGTTGGTGAGCGCCTTCAGCGATACCGGCAACCGTTGCTGTGATGCTAGCATCACTCCAGGTAGCAGTTGGAATCACTACGCCACCAATGGTAAGTGTTCCTGAACCACCGAAGCCATAGTCACGTTCGATAGTCTTGGGCGGCATACCACCTACACCTTCATAACCAGGGTTTGGCACAATCTGTATTCCCATCGAGGTGATAACAATGTCACCATTGATAATATTCCCCTGATTAGTAGTAGCCATGTATGGACCACCGCCTTCACCATTAGCAGGAACACTTACACTTTGGATCTTCGGTGTACCCGCAATATATTCACAGTCAAGCGGGTTCTGGTCAGGTCCGGCAAATGCCGCTACAGGTACAACCGGTGTATCCAGGTAGGTTGTAGAACCTGGCATATACTGGAAGGTATAACAGAACTGGCTGTACTGTGGATTGTGCAGCGGATCAATATCTCCGTTCGGCAGTGACTTCGCATTCATGCAAGTGGTTAACATGTTGGCTGAAATACCGCTGGGCTGGCCCAGGTTCTCGGTAAACGTAGAAGGAATCAGCGCATTGTAAACACCATATTCGTCCGATACCGTGCGTGAGATCTCACGACCAGTCCAGTCACGGATAGATACCGGCAGGAATGGTGGTGCATACTTCTCACCAAACTGTGGTGAAGTCGAATCGTATTCATTGGCAGTATCATCCAGGATGAAACCAATGAAGTGACCAGCAATGGGCACTTCGGTAAACAGGAAGAAGTCTGCTGCAGCATTACTACCGTCACTTAGACTAACCAGTTTACGATCACAGTTTGGTAAACTCTGACCAGCAAAAGGAGCAGGCTCACCCGGGAACAGGCTCAACTCGGCAGGAACCACATAGTCGGCACCAGCACATGGTAATAACAACA
>Ga0164313_10005229_pt1 | contig 11484 bp, 9 predicted proteins | sample GuaBasSedimGuay4_FD_113735 | JGI IMG/M metagenome (GOLD analysis project Ga0164313, IMG submission 113735) | Subseafloor sediment microbial communities from Guaymas Basin, Gulf of California, Mexico - Guay4, Core 4569-4, 0-3 cm | ecosystem: Environmental > Aquatic > Marine > Hydrothermal vents >...
CAGATTTAATAAACGAGATAAAGAAACCGAATGAATACAATAATCAGAATACTCCGATGCGTATCCTTTTGGTATCACACGCATGAATTTAAACAGAGGCTTATGCCTATTCGGATGGTTGCTTTAGCCTTTGTCGCTGGATTTTCAATGAATGTCCACGCACAAAATTTGCCGACATTAATAGAGATGGCAAACGAAAATAATCTGGGGCTAAAGGTTTCACAAGGAGAGTACGAATCTTCTGTCGAACGCGCAGTGCAGGTGAGTACATTGCCTAATCCGGAATTCGGGGTTGGATATTTCCCATTACCTGTAGAAACCAGACTCGGACCACAGATTGTGCGCTTCAGTGCTTCCCAAAAATTTCCATGGTTCGGATCTCTTGACAGCAGATCGAAAGTAGAATCGTCAAAAGCCATGGCGCTTAACGAACGTACGAGTACTGCGGAATTGCAGCTCAGTTACGGTGTGAAGGTGGCCTACTTTAAGCTCTACGAGTTAGAGACGAAAAGGGCTATAATCAATAGGAATATTCAAGTGCTAAAGGCTTTGGAGAGACTTGCAATATCGAAACTCGAAAGCGGTATGGCAAGTGCGTCAGATGTGTTGAGGGTGCAAATCAAGATCGAAGAGCTCAATCAGGATTTGGCACTTATTGAAACGTCCAGAATCAATCCTCAGGTGGAAATGAATCAAATGCTCAACAGGCAATTGGAAACTGAAGTGCTTGTGAGTGATAGTCTGACACTAGCGATATTGGCTTTTGACAAAGACTCACTCCGGGCAAATATTGTGGCAAATCATCCGCTTTTACGCATGTATGAACTCGAACAGGAAGTATCGAGAAATATCAATGCGTTGAGCGATTTTGACAGCAAACCGAATTTTGGCGTTGGGCTCGATTACATTCTTGTCAACGAGAGGACAGATGCCTCTCCGGAGCGTAATGGCCGTGATATTGTACAGATCAAAGCAACTATTTCTATTCCCCTGGATGGCAGGAAGTATAGTGCTGTCAGAAGGGAACAAGAATTACAAATAGATGTACTCAATAATAAGCGCGCCAATGCACTTTTATTGTTTACAGCGGGAATTGAAAAAGCTTTTGCGGAATATGATGATGCCAAAATACGGCATGATTTGTTCATCAGGCAAAAGCAACTGACACAAAGTGCCATCAATATTATTGAGGCTGATTACAGTGCAAGAGGACAAAAATTCGACGAATTATTAATCCTTGAGACAGAATTGATTCAATATGATTTGAAAATATTGAATGCAATTGTCAAGAGCCATTTGGCTAAAGCTGCGATAGAACTTTATATCGTGAATTAATTCATTCATTACTTTAAAAAGAAATAATCATGTTTAAGATAGTAAATATACTTTTCGCTGCGATGCTCATTATGTCTTGTGGAAACAGCAGTACAGAAGCCACTGAAGAGCACGATCACACGGAGCAAGCGAGTGGGACAGAAAAGAAACCGGATGCGACCAAGAAAAAACCGCTGAGCCCGAAAGAGACAACAATGGCAAATGTCGGTAAGACACATGTTCATGTCGAATATTCATCGCCAGGAGTACGAGGTCGCGTGATATGGGGTGGTTTGGTAGCGTATGACAATGTCTGGTCAACGGGAGCCCACAAAGCAACATCAGTTGATTTTTCTACTGATGTTGATTTTGGTGGTGTAGCTGTTAAAAAAGGGAAGTATGGATTTTTTACGATACCCGGCAAAGACAAATGGATCGTGATATTGAATTCTGTTTACGATATGCATTTGGCAGATGACTACGATGCCGCGAAGGATATTGCCAGAATAGAGGTAAAGTCCGAAGCGCTGAGTGAGACGATGGAGCACCTGAAATATACTGTGAAAGATAACGGAAATGGTGCTGGAACATTGAGTGTGTCCTGGGATAAAATTAAAGTGTCTGTAGACATAAAATCTAAATAGAAATACATCATTATGAACAATACAAAGCTTTTAGTGATCGTAATACTGGCTGTTGGTGCCGGTCTGGGAATAGGTTATTTTCTATTTCCGGGAATGTCTACTCAAGGTGAGTGGGTTGAAGAGTCTGGAGTGAGTCACGAAGGTCATGCTGACGGAGTCACGGGGGCAGAAGAAATCTGGACTTGTTCAATGCATCCACAGATTCGTCAAAATGAACCGGGGCAATGCCCAATCTGTGAGATGGACCTGATTCTTCTCGATGGGAATACATCCAACGATCCACTGGTTCTTCAAATGACCGAGGCAGCAGCAAAATTGCTGAATGTCCAGACATTCGTAGTAGGCGAGGGCGATGGATCAGAAGTGAGTCTTATGAGGTTTACAGGCAAGGTGCAGGCAGATGAGAGATTGTCGTCGAGCCAGGTGGCACATATCCCGGGGAGGATAGAACAGCTCTTTGTCACTTTTACAGGTGAAGAAGTTAAGGTCGGTGCGGCTCTTGCTGTTGTCTATTCACCTGATTTGATTCTAGCACAACGGGAACTTATCGAGGCTATGGCACTAAGTGATGTCAATCCTGCTTTGCTCGAAGCGGCACGTAACAAGCTGAGATTTTGGAAGATATCTCCAAATGTTATCAAGGAAATTGAAGAGACTCAAGAGGTCAAAGAGACATTTACGATTTATGCTGATGCTTCAGGAGTCGTCACGAACAGGCGTATCGCTGTTGGTGACTATGTAAAGCGTGGAGAACCGTTGTTTGATATGGTCGATTTGAGCCGCGTGTGGGTAATGTTTGACGCATACGAAGAGGACTTGCCGAATGTCAAACTCAATGACAGGATAGATTTTTATACACCTTCTGTGCCGAACAAATCATTTTCAGGGCGCATTACATTCGTAGATCCTTTTATCAATCCTGTTTCCAGAGTTGCTGCATTACGCATCGAGATTAATAACAAGGGTCATAAATTAAAGCCTGAAATGTTTGTATACGGAACGTTAAAAAAGTCTGCATCGTCAGTTCATAATATAATGGTTCCAAAAACTGCAGTATTGTGGACAGGTAAAAGGTCGGTGGTGTATGTTAAACAAACGGATGCAGAAATCCCTAGTTTTGAATATCGCGAAATAGAACTTGGAAGCGCAATCGGTACATCCTATGTTATTGTGAGCGGTCTGGAAGACGGTGAAGAAGTTGTGACGAATGGTAATTTTTCTATCGACGCAGCAGCTCAGCTCAATAATCAGGCCAGTATGATGAATAGAAATGTTACTATGAAAGGTGGAGATGCGTCCGATCATTTGCCTGATTATACTGGAACGACACCAGTGGAGTTTAAACAACAACTTGCAGTGGTACTTGAGGCATATCTTGGGCTTAAGGATGCATTTGTGGCAACTGATGCTGGATTGGCCAAGAGGTCAATAGCTCCACTCGTGGATGCACTGGGTGCTGTCGACATGGCTTTATTAAAGGGTGATGCCCATATGTATTGGATGGATCAAATGGGGGCGTTGACGGGACATTCTGCGAAAATTGCCGAAATAGAGGATGTTGAACTGCAGAGAACTCAATTCGATTTTTTATCTCAGGCGTTAATCCGATCCGTGAAAGTATTTGGGATTCCCAACGAGACATATTATGTCCAGCACTGCCCAATGGCAAATGAGAACAATGGGGCGGATTGGATCAGTAACATGACTGAAATAAATAACCCATATTTCGGAGATAAAATGCTGAAATGTGGTACAAATACGGATACGATTACAAAGAATTATAAGAATAAGCAGGTGCAGGTTGCAGCTCAAAGACCTCCCCAGGGACATAAACATTGACTTACAAGGATATTATTGCAACACGATGTGATAAAATAGGTTGTTTATCAAAAATTGAGATTTGGAAATAATAGATTATTTAACTTTAATAGAATAAAAATGAAGAATTTGAAAATGATTTTAATGTTAGTATTCCTGGCTACAGGAGCGATGACTGTTGTATCCTGTGGTGGGTCGGGTTCAAATGCTGAAGAGGCCACCGAGCAGGCTGATGACCGCGGCCCGGAGTATACATCGGATTATGTCTGCCCGATGCATTGCGAAGGAAGTGGAAGTGATAAAGCAGGGACTTGTCCCAAATGTGGTATGGCTTATGTTGAGAATACGGAAAAAGATAGTGGAGATCATGACGGGCATAACCACTAGACAAGGATTTATTATAGTTCTGTAAATTTGATAAGGAGGGGCGTTGTGTTCAACGCCCCTTTTTTGCTTTGAGAAGACGCAATTATGAAATTGATATTATTGGTTCTGAGTACAGCTATGATATGGGGTTGTGGTGAAACATCTAAAAGCTTCGATGGACCACTTATGACTATTTTGACGGGCCCGGCGGGCGAAGGTGCCCAACCTAATTTATTTGTGATGGATGATGGCCGTCCTCTGTTGTCATGGGTTGGATTCCTGAATGACACAACAGATGCACTGATGTTTTCAGTGTATGAAAATGGAAGTTGGTCAAAGACAAAAACAGCTGCTCAGGGTGGCGATTGGTTTGTCAATTGGGCAGACTTTCCATCGATGGCTGTGTTTTCCGGTCAAGACAAAGCAATGGCAGGTCATTGGTTACAGAAAAGTGACAAAGGAACATTTGACTATGATGTACGTATCGCTCAGTCAAATGATGGGGGAAATACCTGGGATGAATCATTTATCATACATAGAGATAGCATCGCCGCTGAGCATGGTTTTGTTACGATGGTTCCTGTTTCTGAGGATCGATTGTTTGCCACATGGCTTGATGGTAGAAATACAAAAGGTGATGCTATGGCAGACGGTGAACATGGACATCACGGGGCGATGACTATCCGTGGAGCGCAATTTGACAGAGATGGAAATTTGTACAATGAGGTGGAACTTGATACGAAAACTTGTGATTGCTGCCAGACAGATGCTGCGATGACTTCTCAGGGTATTGTGGTCGTCTATCGGGACCGTTCTGATGACGAGATCAGAGATATTTATATTGTACGAGAGCAAGCGGACGGGTGGACCGAACCCAAGACAGTTCATCATGATGGCTGGAAAATTGCAGGCTGTCCGGTAAATGGACCAGCAATTGCTGCAAAAGGTGATTTTGTGGCATTGGCATGGCATAGTGAGGCCAATAGTGAGCCCAAGGTTCAGCTCGTTTATTCAAGAGATGCCGGAGCCACTTTTTCTATTCCGATTCGGATTGATAACGGGAGTCCCATGGGTAGGGTAGACGTGATTATACTTTCTGATGGTTCGACGTTTGTCACCTGGCTTGAAAATCAAGAACAAGGCGCGGTTATAATCGGCGCCCATGTCGACGCTCACAGGGCTATAATAGATAAAACCCCTTTGGTGAATTCTGATGCGGCTCGCAGTAGTGGTTTCCCTGTACTGGAAAGTACAAAAGATGGCTTGATGCTGGCCTGGACTGAAGTCAGTTCATCAACAACTAGTGTGAAAACTGGGCTTATACCATTCAACAGATTGGGTTTGAGTAAATAAAAAAATGCCGCATCAATACATCAATGCAGCATTTAATTTTACAGATCTTATGAATTAGTGCCCACTGTCAAAAAGCAGGTTGCCATTTTCATCAAAAACCAATCTCACACAGTCTTCAAGACGAATCATGTAATAGCCGTGATAGCTTTGCATCACGAAGAGCACTTCTGATTCCGGATAATTTTGATTGATGTAAGAAGCGATTGTCGCTGGAATATCGCCGAGTTCGATAGATTCACCACCCCAACAGGCTCCATCGTTTTGACCTCCATTTTGGCCTCCATGACCCATCATATTGCCAGAACCCCATGGGTGATTGCCACCCGGATTTCCGATGCTGTCACAAAGTCCTGATGCATTTATTCCAAATCCGTGGTCGTGCATGTGATGTCCATTATTGCCCATGCCCATACCGTTTCCACCAAAATTTAACTGGCATTCTGTAACCAACTCACCCGTTGGATTAAACATCAAAACAGTTTCGTCATTCAGTGCAACCGAAAGCTTTCCACTTGGTTTTACTACGAATTCGCGAATACCTTGATTGGGGTAATTATCATGAATGAAATTCTGAATATTCATCGGGCACATATCAATATCCATGTGATCTCCCATCATACAATTGTAATCATCGCCATGCATATTGCTCCAATCGTCATGTATGCCATCGTGATCAATATGCGAACCATCATTGTCAAAGAAAACGCACATGCCGTTTTCAAGCATCACTTCATAACCATATCCTTTTGCCTGGTAAACCATTTCGATTTGATAAGGATGGAAATTCGCCACTACAAAACCATTTATTTGTGATGGTACGTCTGAAGGAGCTAATAGATCTACTAGGTTAGCTGTAGTAATGTTTTCGATAAGAGCTTCCTCTGGCCCCAATGGCACCGCATTATCCTTGTTACAAGATACGGTCAGGGCAATTATTGCTAATGCTAGCAATACAGACAGGACATTTTTCATGACAATAAAATTTGATCGTATATAAAAAAAGAACAAGTTTCACAATCAGGGGCACCAACAGACCCTCCTGTTGATTTACCTGATATGATAGTGCAAATCAACGGGCAAACATGGCTCAAATTGATGACCGAGGTTTGTTCTTCACATGATTCGAATCAATTGCCCAATATTCTTCGAACACTCATCTGCCAGTTATCATTTAGCGAGTGGAAGCATTACCCTTCCGATAAGCGTAACTGTCAGAAAAAGAGTTGGTTGCACTAAATAACCGAAGACGAGCCAAGCCGCGATAAATAAAAGTACAGCGGCAAAAGATCCCGGTGATATCCAATGCCATGTGAGTAGTCCGGTTGTCCGGTAAATGGTCCGGCGATTGCTGCAAAGACGATTTTGTGGCTTTGGCAGGGCACACGGAGGCAGGAAAGGAGCCAAAACTAGTCATCGCGTTTTCAAGGGATGCTGGCGCTTCTTTTTCGAAGCCCGTGCGCATTGACAATGGAGGGACAATGGGCCGTGTAGATATTGCTATTCTGGAAAATGAAACCACGTATGTCACCTGGCTTGAAAATGGAGATCAAGGAGCGTATATCATTGGAGCACACGTAGATAAGGACGGAGAGGTATTGAGTAAATCAACCCTCGTCGAAACCGATGCAGCGCGAAGTAGTGGGTTTCCCGTTCTTGAGACTACGAAAGATGGACTTATGCTGGCCTGGACGCATACGCTGGGAAACGAATCAACTGTGAAAACCGGGATAATTGATTTTGAATAAATCCTTGAAGTAATATTCAAATTCAAGAATAAAAAATGCCGCATGGCTGAAAATGTCATGCGGCATATCATTAGACAGATTTGATTTCTTAATTCCCGCTATCGAATAAGAGAACACCGTTTTCGTCAAAAACTAATCGCACGCAGTCCTCTAGTCTGAGCATATAATAACCATTGAAGTTTTGCATTGCAAACAGTAATTCGACGTCCGGATAGTTCAGGTCAAGATAATTTGTGATGTCGGCAGGCAGGTCGGTAAGGGGAATCGATGTACCACCCCAGCATGGACCAATACCTCCATCGCCATATCCATGTCCCATGACGTTGCCTTGGTTACCCGGATGCATTGGATGTCCGGGATTTCCTCCCGTCTGTACCATTGTGCTGTCACACTGACCTCCTGAACTTGTCCCGAATTTATGATTGTGCCTGTGATGAGCACCTCCATTGCCCATTCCATTTGAAAAAGCCTGGCACTCAGTGAGTAATTCCCCGCCAGTACCGAACATCAGAATCAGATCATCACCTAACTCCACACAGAGCTTTCCACTCGGCTTTAATACAAAATAACGTATTGTGAGATCCGGATAGTTGTCAGCGATAAAGGTTTGCACAAGTTCAGGGATCATGTCAACATCCAGAGTGTCACCCATCATGCAATGATAGTCCCCCCGGTGAGAGTTGCTCCAGTCGTTGTGTATGCCATCATGATTGAGATGACCGCCATTGTTATCAAAGAATATGCACAATCCGTTTTCCAGCATCATCTCATAGCCTAATCCACGTGCATGGAAAGCCATTTCGATCTGATAGGGATGGAAATTCTCTTCAATGAAATTGTGGATTTGCGTTGGCACATCTTCTGGTGCAAGCATGTCAACATCACCTGCCTGGGCGATATACTGAATAAGTGTTTCCTGGGATGCCGGTAGCGCCTCCTGGTCTTTCTCGCATGATACCATCAGGCCCATTATTGCGAACCCGAGTAGTACAAAAATGAAATTTTTCATAATCTAAAGTTTAGTGGTTAATGCGGGAGAATTCATCCGTGCGAGGAGAAACTACTACCATCTGGCAGCCGCCCACCTCTGGATTAGAAACAATTTCCAATGTATTAAAGTTGGAGAAAAGGCCTGTGATAATCAATGATTCTGGACTGTCTTGGAGGTGATGCGAGTCAGTCGTGGAGAGATGTCATTTGGTGCTTGAACCAAGCCCTCGCGCGATCAGGCTCACGCTCAAAAACAGGACTGTTTGTACGACGTACCCGAGTATCAACCAAGCTGTGATGTAGGCAACTACAGCACCAAAGCTTTCTGGTGATATCCAGTGCCATGCGAGCCTACCGGTGAGGAGATATGCCAGCAACCAACTGGCGATGGCCAGGGCGCTGAGAAGCTGATCGTGCGTGCGTTTATTATTCATACATGGCTATATACCCGGAGTTGCGATAGTGTTAATCAACATAAAACACCCCGCATATATCATATTCGTCATGAAATCTTAACTTTGCGCTCCGTTTTGAGATGGTCCCATAGCTCAGCTGGATACCTGCCTGCCGGCAGGCAGGGAGCAACTGCGGATTGAATGAAATGAAAGTGCAGTACGTTTATGTGTTAAAAAGCAAATTGCATTGGCGCTTCTATGTTGGAATGTCAAAGGATGTTTCGAATAGGATAAAAGAACACAATGCAGGACGAACCCGATCAACGAAAGGATATCGGCCATGGCAATTGTTTTTTACTGAAGAGTATGAAACCGTAGGTCAGGCGCGTACAAGAGAGAAGTATTTGAAGTCAGGTTCGGGTAAAGAATATATAAAAGCAAGATGGTCCCATAGCTCAGCTGGATAGAGCAACTGCCTTCTAAGCAGTAGGTCTCAGGTTCGAATCCTGATGGGATCACCACGACATTTTGATATTCAATTGAATATCAAAATAATATATAATATAGGGGCACCTTAAGTCAATTTAAGGTAGCTCTGGATTCTTGATTCCAGGATCGCATGATTTCCAATCTATCGTAGCTCTCCGTCCATTGCCGTCTAACTACTGATTCCTGCCTAATGGCCTGACAACATTTCAACCTATATCAGGAACATTTGAACCATTGAGTACACTGATATGTTGAAGAGCATATCACAAAGTGCTATTTGGCATATTGCAGCGAAATACGTACTTTGCACCATTGCATCACTAACACTCAAACAACCAAAAAATGAGACTCCCCCTCTTGTCACTTTTGTGTGCAGGGCTCTATGCCTGTATTGCACCTGATTTTTTAACAAGCACTAACTATTCAAAAACCAAGAGCAGACTATTTTCTGCAGCTGTAATCCTACTTGGATTGCTCGTTTCTTCCACAAATTTGACGGCACAGGACACCCACACTACGGTACAGGCTGGTGACTGGAATGACGCCTCCACATGGGATGACTTTGGTATCCCAAATCCAATCATCAAGAATTTCACCGAAGTCTTTATCAAACATGAAGTCAGTCTGACAGGTTCAGCTATTTCAATTCGAAAAGGTGAATTGAAGATGTTTGAGGGTGGGCAACTCACGCTTACTGATGCCGATTTTGAATTGCGTCCAAACGGAATTTTAACATTGTCGGATGGATCGTTGTACATGAATAATGGACAAGTCGACAACAACGGAACTGTCAACTTGACCAATGGCTATTTTGAAATAGGTGTAGGTGATGTAATAAATGTGAGAAATATATCCTTTGATAGTGCCTGCGTAAGACTTTTATCTGGTGACTGGAATAACAATTCCAGTGGCAACATCAGTGGTACAGACGGAAATATCGAAGCTCAAAATGGAAGTATCTCCAATAATGCAACGTGGGGCTCAGGTATTAATTATTGTGCTTCAGGCTCGACGACTGGTTCATTTCCAAATCCGGAAGATTGTGATGCGGTTGAACTGTATTGCGATTGTCAATCCGGTGGACCGTGTGCCGAACCAAATCCCGATATCCTTCCTGGCTATCAGGGCGAGGGTGATATCGTAAGCCCTGGCCTCATTTCACTGTTACTTGGTAACGTCAATGAGAACCTTCTTGACGAGTTATTCATTTTCAGTCTGGATACAAGTGACGTGCTTATTGATGTAAATTTCATTGACAATGTGGCTGGATACAACGGTGCACTGGACATTCTGGACAATTACGTCTCCTTAACCAGTATCATTTACAACGGATTCACATCGACCAGTTCGCCAAGTAATTTTCTTACACTATTTTTCCCAATTGCTGATCTGATTGACCTGGACACGACAGTGGCACATCAGGAGTTTATCAATTTTGTACAGCAGACCTCTCCTTCTCAAACCAATAGTGATTTTATCGCGGTGACAGGTAGCGCACTTCCCAACCAGGGTGATTTTGCGCAGGAAACATATTTGACAAGACTTGGTTATGGTCTGGACGGATCAGGAACCAGGGTTGGAATCCTGTCTGACAGTTATGATCAGGGAGGAGCTGGTGACGCCTCAGTAGATGTTGATGCCGGCTTCTTGCCAGGTGATTCAAACCATGTATACCCGCAACCGGTTGTTGTTGTTAAGGATCTTCCGCTTGCATTCGGCCCTGGTATTGATGAAGGACGTGCCATGGCTCAAATTGTGCACAGTGTAGCACCTGCCGCGGAGATTTACTTCCATACGGCATTTGAAGGCCCCGGACCAATGGCAGAAGCCGTTGTAGATTTATGGTTTAACGATAGTTGCAACATTATAACGGATGACATCACACAGCCGACTCAGCCATTTTTTGGACCTGGTCTCGTTTCCAAGGCCATCGATTCTGTGACTGCTCAGGGAGTAGAATATTACACTTCCGCAGGTAATTTCAGTGACAGGGCCTATTCTGCAACTTACAATGACCTTGGGGGATTTCACGATTTCGGTGGGGGTAATAATTTGCAACACATTGATCTGGGTGTTGGAGAATTCTTCATTGTCTTACAATGGGAGGATAGTTTTTACTCAATTGATGGTGCACCCGGTGCAGCAAGTGATTTTGATATTTTTCTAGCTGACGATTTCGGAGTGCCAATTTATGGATTTAACAAGAATAACATCGGTGCTGATCCAGTAGAGATTATGCCATTTTACGTAGTAAATCCAACTACAACAAATATCAAAATTCAACGTGTTTCGGGATCAGGTACGCCTAAACTGAAGTATATTGTATATAAGGCTGGTAATATGAATCAGGGCTTTACTCCGCTTGATGGA
>Ga0164313_10005230_pt1 | contig 11483 bp, 10 predicted proteins | sample GuaBasSedimGuay4_FD_113735 | JGI IMG/M metagenome (GOLD analysis project Ga0164313, IMG submission 113735) | Subseafloor sediment microbial communities from Guaymas Basin, Gulf of California, Mexico - Guay4, Core 4569-4, 0-3 cm | ecosystem: Environmental > Aquatic > Marine > Hydrothermal vents...
CCAAAAATGTGATCCAATGACAGCCTGCCCGGGCCTCGAGCCAGAATTGCCAGCGCCACCACCGCCCACCAGGCAGCCGGATTCCACCAGTGTCCCCATTCCGGAAACACTGCCAGCTGGATAAACAGTGTCATAATCAATAATCCCAGTGCACCGATACGGGTAAATAAACCGAAAATCAACAGCAGCGGTAAGACGACTTCAAATACACCCGCACTGAACGCGAACCATTGAATGACTTGCACCGTCATCGAGCCATCCTGATATTCCAGCGTATTCGGATTACACAATTGCAAAGCGCCTTCACGTACCGGCTCCGGGCAAAAGAATTCATACAGAAACAGATCGTAGGTGCCTTCATCAAAATCAAACCAGCCACTCCATTTTGCCATCCCGGAGTAGAGAAAAACACGCGCCAGCAACAGGCGCAGAAGCAACGAAGATATATCTCCCAGATAGCGGCTGCTAAAACCACAGGCTTGCTGATAGCGACCGGAAATAGTACAAAGTAATGACATGGTGTTTAAGTAAGGTTCGAGGTAAGTGCCAGGACATCGGTATTGAGCAGTTCGGAAAAATAATCAATGACAGGGAAATCTGCCTGCAGTTGTATCGCAGCAGTAGCCGCCGCGATCAGTGTATTGCCACCCAGTAGACTGGCTAAAAAACTGAACTCAGCGACATTGACCACGCGAACGTTGATCTGATCCTGCGAATCCCGCCATATCAGCAAACGCTCAGTCAATTTATTCACCTGCGTATTTTCAGCGGGCTCTGAATCGGATTTGAGTTTGAGCCAAAGTGTGGATACGTCAAAATCCAGCGTCAGCAGCTCAGCTGATTTCGGCAACTCGCAACGGATGGCACTGATATCATTGCCATCGCGCTGCCAACATTCGACCTGCTCTTCATCGAGCAAGATGGCGTCTTCCGCAAAATAGGCCGTCATCCATGATCGATCAAGTCGAGCGAACTCCGGCAAATAGGGAAGTTGATGCTTATCCAGCGAGTTTTTCAAATACTGTGGAAACCGTTCACCATAGCCGACGAAGGTGCTGCTTACAGGTGGATGGATCTTAATATAGCCCATGGCCAACATGCCGAAATAATCTTCACCCACCAGCAAATCCACGACCGGATAACTGGCACGCAAGGCCTCGACACAACTGCGCAGAAAACCATTCCGATAGACCTTCGCAGCGGCCAGCTCCTTTGCGTCAGGGAATACCGCTTTGAGGTGGTCGTTATCGCCACTGCGTAAATAGGCGCTGAAATGCTTAAAATAAGCATCCGGATCAGGCAACTTTTTTTGCTGCATCGGCTGCCTCCGAAGTCTCTATGACGATTGAGCGCCCAATTGCGCACCCCGTTGCGCGCCCGATAGCTGCTTCAGCTTTGGCACGTTCCAGCAGCAACTGTGAATAGGCTGGCAAATTGTCATCGCGTTCCAGCAACACCGGTTTTGGCCCGAAGTGATTCAGCGCTGTTTCCAACAAAGTCCACACTGGCGTTGAAACATCCGAAGCATGGCTGTCTATCAGCAAGGCCTCACCCAGTTCCGGATCAGGATCATAGCCTGCGATATGAATTTCCCCGACCAGCTGGGGCGGAATGGCGCGCAAATAGGCCTCTGCATCAATACCGCAGTTGCGACTGCTGACGTAAATATTATTCACATCGACTAACAAACCGCAGCCTGTCTGCTGCGCAACCGAGACCAGAAAATCAGCCTCATCCATTTCGCTGATCACAGGAAGATAGTTACTGGGGTTTTCGATCAGAATACGCCGACCGATCCCTTCCTGGAAATGGTTGATACCGTCAATCAGCCGTTGCATTGCAATCTGAGTTCGAGGCAATGGAAACAGATCTGCGTAATACACACCATCGGCTTTTGACCATACAGCATGTTCCGAAACCGACTCCGGTTCAAACAGCTCAATCAAGCGCCGAAGCGCTTTAATATGCACTGCATCGGTCAGTTCAGGGCCGCCCAGTGAAGCGCCCACACCATGCAGGCTCAACGGGAAATGTTCCCGTATTGATTGCAGGCCCCGCAAGCGCGGACCACCTCCAATCATATAATTCTCAGGATGTACCTCGAACCAGATCTCCTTTGGAGATCTGGTTCGCACATCCGCAAAATGTTCCGGCTTCAAGCCAAGCCCTGCGTGCAGGGGAAGATGGCTCACGCCAGATAACATTTGCATTGATCCTATCCTAGGCGTTGTTTCGCTCCAGTTCTTCAAGTGATGCAGGTCCATCCGGTGTCACAATGCTGGCACAAACGCCCTTAGGTGTCTGAGTGAAAGCGTTGCCCTGGAAATCATTGCTTGCAGTTCCCTGACAGCTGGTGCCCGGTCCGGCTTTACAATCATTCTGACCCGCCAGTGCAATACCGTAGCACTTCTCTTTGCGCCCGGAAATAGCGTCGCCCTTCTGCCAGCTGGCAAATGCCATTTTGGCCGAATCACTTGCACCATCAGCAAGCGTCAGCTGTGCATTGCCACCCGCGCTGGCCTGAGCCGAGATCACCATAACAGAACCGACCAACAGGGTTTTAGACAGACTTGATTTGAAATTCATTTTTCACTCCTACAATTATTAATAAATAGTTATATCACGGGGCGCTGCTGCGCAACCCGAAACCGCCAACGCGAAACCGTAAACACGAGAAAAGCATTTATAAACCATGAAATAGTTTCGCATTGCCTATGGGGCAGCACAATCTGGTTTTGGTTCAAACTTTTTTTCATGTTGTTCACGTTTTCCTTGAGAACATCATAGAAACTGGAGCATCTCTAAGGGCTATACTCTTCGTCAACCCACAACAGAATCCATTTTCAAAATACAAGCCGATGCTGAAATTACTACAAAACTGGCTGTTAAGCCTTGGCATACATGAGGAATTAAGCTTCTACGCTGCAACAGGCATGGCCATTGCTGCGGTGCTCGCGCTTAGTGTTGCTGCAAACTTTGTGGCAAAACATTATATCGTTACAGCAATAAGCTACGCCATCGACAAAAGCAAAGCCACATGGGGCAGCACCATGCTCAAGCAAAGAGTCCTTAACAGGATGGCTCACTTTGCCCCGGCGCTGGTAATTTATATGCTTGCACCGATCGCGCTGGAAGGACACGATTCGACTATTGCCATTATCCGCGATGCCCTGCTTATTTACATGATTGTTATTCTGGTGCTGGTGCTGGATGCGATGCTAAACACCGCGGAAGAAATCTACCAGAACTATCGAGCAGCTAAACAGGTACCGATTAAAGGCTTTATCCAGGCGATTAAGATCGTCCTGTATTTCCTGGCTATTATCTTTGTAATCTCCATTTTCATCAATAAAACACCCGTCTATCTGCTCAGCGGCCTTGGCGCACTTGCAGCGGTGATGATGCTGGTATTCCGGGATTCAATCCTGGGCTTTGTTGCCGGTATCCAGCTCGCCACCAACAAGATGGTCTCGGTAGGCGACTGGATAGAAATGCCAAAATACGGTGCCGACGGGGATGTGCTCGAAGTCGCCCTGACCACGGTAAAAGTACAGAACTGGGATAAAACCATCACCACGATTCCAACCTACGCGCTGATCAGCGAATCATTTAAGAACTGGCGCGGCATGGCTGATTCCGGTGGTAGAAGAATCAAACGCTCACTGAATATTGATATCAGCAGCATTCGTTTCTGCGATGAGGAGATGCTGGAACGATATGCAGAGATTCAGTATATATCCGAATACATTGAGAGCAAAAAGCGTGAATTGAGAGAATTCAATCAATCGTCCAATGTTGACAACGCCAGCCTGGTCAACGGGCGACGCCTGACCAACGTGGGTACGTTCAGAGCTTACGTCATTGCCTACCTGCGCCACAATCCGATGATAAATGAACAGATGACGTTCCTTGTGCGGCAACTACCACCGGGTGAACACGGTTTGCCAATTGAAGTTTACGTCTTCAGCAAAGACATAGAGTGGGCAAACTATGAAGCCATCCAGGCTGATATTTTTGACCATATCATCGCTGTAGTCCCTGAATTTGACCTGCGGGTCTACCAGTCAGAGTCCGATCGGCGAGCATTGGGGAAGTATTGATCAGATCAAAACTTTATAAAAAACTTTCTTAAAAAAATGCGCAAAAATAAGCTCGCGCCTGATTAAAAACAGGTACGATCAGCGGTTGCACTTTGCCACCCTGAAATTGGAGTTATTTTTTTGTGAATAAAGCTCGTACTTTGTTAAATGGAGACATGCGGCGCGAATTTGGAGACGCCTACTTCAAGCGCGGTGAAGCCTACTTTAGAGATGGCCTGGTACTGAGCCAGCGAGAGGTTTCCTTTAAAAACAACCGCGCAGTGATTGAAGGGAAAGTAGCCGGTCGAGCGACAGATCCCTATACACAACATATTTCAATTCTATGGGACAACGAGAATCAATTGCTGGATATCGTCGGCGATTGCAGTTGCCCGCTGCATTTTAATTGTAAACACGTGGTTGCCGTCTGCCTGGCCTATCGGCTTGAAGTTCGCCGCTCTGCGAACCGCGCTAAATCCGGCAACTTTGACTGGCTGGAAAATGTACAACGTTCCGGTCAAACCAACACACCCGCAGAAAATCAAACCGACAGCATCATTTATCTACTCAGTCAACCGGATAGCAATCAGCCGGTACAGGTTGAGCTTAAAGTTGCCCGGCGTCTTAAAAATGGCGAGATGGGCGCACCGCGGAAAGTCGGGCTGAGCCATATTTTAAATCCCTTTCTACGCCCGGCTTACGCCAGTCGACTAGATGCCGACATCACCCGACTGCTCATGGCATCAGATAACGACAGCTGGCAAAACCAGAAATTGCTGCGTCGCTCTGCCGGTGCACTTGCGTTGGAAAAAATGATTGCGAGTGGTCGCTGCTATTGGGAAACAGCGAAACGTGCTGCGCTTTCACCCGCAGAGAAGAAAACCCTCGACATCTACTGGCAGGAGCAATCCGGCGATAAGCTCAAGCTGATGCTGAGCGCCGGGAAATCAAATAATCTGGTGCTGACCGACCCGCCGCTTTATATTGACCCGGAAAAAGGTGAAGTCGGTGAGCTCGATAGTATGGGTCTCAATGCAGAACAACTACAACAACTCATGGAGGCGCCCCAACTGCCCCATGACCAGGCACAGGACTTCAGCCGCCTGCTGGTCAAGCGTTATAGCGATCTAGGCATTCCACCACCGCGAAAGATTGAAGTACAAAAAGTCGAGAATACCCGGCCAACACCCGTACTTGAGCTGGATCGTATTGTTGAAAACGGCCAGTCTATCCGCTGCATCCGACCCCGATTCAAATACCGTGACTGGACCCTTCCAGCTTCCGGTGGTGGCCCTAAATCACTGATTGAAGACGCCAATAAGCTGATTGAAATCACCCGTTCTGAAGCTGACGAAAGCAGCGCGCTGGCGCAGATTCACCAGCTGGGTTTCAGCCCGCACCAGCAATCCGATAATAATGTCCTGGTTTATATCGCGCCGGGCAATGATGCCGATCAGCAAAACATCGCCTTATGGGCAGAATTTCTAAATGTAGCCCTCCCCGAGCTGGAAGCACAAGGATGGATTGTCCAGCGACTAGCAAGCTTTAACCTTGATTTCTACCAGGCAGATCAATACTGGGGAGAAATTGAAGAGGAAACCCACGACTGGTTTAATCTGCGCCTGGATATTGAAATTAATGGCCAGCGCCTGTCTTTGTTGAAGCTCCTGCTGCCGTTGCTCGATGGATTCGAGCCCGATCAGTTACCGGATACCATTTACATTCCGCTCAACGAGACAAACTATATTTCGGTCAGTGCGGATGAAATTCGCCCCTATTTACAAACCCTGTACGAGCTCTATGATTCCGCGCAGCCAAACGAAGATCATCTTCGGCTATCACGCTACGATGCTGCGCTGTTAAGCGAGCTGGAGAACCAGACCAACCTGCAATGGCAGGGCAATGCGTTTCTACGTGAGTTGGGTGAGAAACTGAGCCACTTTCAAGGCATTGAACACTGCCCCGCCCCCGAAGGCTTTCTCGGTGAACTCAGGGATTATCAGGAAATCGGCTTAAGCTGGCTGGCTTTCCTTCGTGAGTATCATCTCAATGGTATTCTCGCCGATGACATGGGGCTGGGCAAAACCGTGCAGACCGTGGCGCATATCCAGAACGAAAAGCAATCAGGCCGCCTGAACCATCCGGTGCTGGTGATTGCACCGACCAGCCTGATGGGTAACTGGCGACGTGAAATAATAGCCTTTGCGCCGGGGCTTAAGGTGGTGGTATTGCAAGGCCCGGATCGACATCAATACTTTGACAGCATTGCGAAGGCTGATGTGGTGCTGACCACTTACCCTTTATTGCCCAGGGACGCTGATACCCTGCTGGCTGAGCAATACCATATACTGGTGTTGGATGAAGCCCAGCTAATCAAGAACCCGCGTGCTAAAGCCGCTCAAGTAGTACGTAAAATTAACACAAAACACCGCCTATGCCTGACGGGTACGCCGATGGAAAATCATCTCGGCGAGCTGTGGTCGCTGTTTGATTTTCTGATGCCGGGCTTTCTGGGCAATCTCAAAACATTCAAACGCTTCTATCAGAATCCGATTGAGAAGCATGGTGACATGGACAAACGGGATCAACTGGCTCGCCGGGTCGCGCCCTTCATGTTGCGTCGTAAAAAGGATGAGGTGGAGAAGGAGCTGCCACCTAAAACAGAGATGATCCGCTCAATCCCCCTGGGTAAATCGCAGGCTGCTTTATATGAAACTATCCGCCTCTCGATGGAAGCCCGGGTACGCGAGACCATCGCCAGCAAAGGCCTGGCACGCAGCCATATCACCATCCTTGATGCGCTGCTCAAACTACGCCAGACCTGCTGCGATCCGGGCTTATTGAAACTGCAACAAGCCAAAAATGTAAAAGAATCAGCCAAGCTCGAAATGCTCATGGAGATGTTGCCGGAGCTTCTGGAAGAAGGTCGAAGAGTACTCATTTTTTCTCAATTTGTCAGCATGTTACGAATCATTGAAGAGAAATTAAATGAACAGGAAATAGGCTACCTAAAACTCACCGGAGAGACTCGAAAACGCGATGAAGTAATCCAGCGTTTTGATGATAAGGAAGCGGATGTTTTTCTGATCAGCCTTAAGGCCGGTGGCGTGGGTTTAAACCTGACTTCAGCCGATACCGTCATCCTCTATGACCCCTGGTGGAACCCGGCTGTTGAAGCGCAAGCCATGGATCGCACCCATCGAATCGGTCAGGACAAACCCGTATTTGTCTATAAACTGCTCACAGAAGGCACCGTTGAAGAAAAGATTCTCGCCCTTCAGGAGCACAAAAAAGCACTGGCCGATGGCATCTACGGCAAGCCCGGCGAAGACCGTGGCAAGTTGAGCAATGCAGACATACAGGTCTTGTTTGAGCCGCTGGCATAGCTTGCAGAGCAAGCTTCAATACTCTACACAGCGGGGCTAAAGGGCACCTCTATTTATTCATGAATGAGCATCTCGAGTTCAATATTTCCAATAGCTGCGTTGATAAGCCATGCAATAGAACAACTATTACAATGACTTATCGTCTTGCTCTTGAAAACATTGAATCTCGGTCTGCCGCATCCAGAATTAATAGAGGTGCCCTAAAGCCCCGACTCCTGTGATTTTTAACTATAAGCTTAGAGATTTCCACCAATGACTTTTTACGAAAACATTAACGAAGAAAAATTGGCTGAATCAGCCTTGGCTATTTTATCGCTCACCGCACACAAAGAGTGCGGTGGAGTGCGCGCATGGAAAGGGATGGACTGGGATCTTCTTGGTCTTTTACACGAAAAGGGTTGGATTGGAGATCCTGTTGGCAAACAGAAATCTGTAATATTTAGCGATGAAGGAGAAAAATTGGCGGCTCAATTTCTGGAAAAGCACTTTGGAAAGTAGCACCAGCATGGCTCGGACATATAGAAAACCACTTGCGTGGGGCTTTCGTTGCTTCGTGCCTCAAGCCCCACAGCTCAAACGTTAGGTGAGAAAAGTAATGGCAAGTAATAATAAACCAACCTGGAAAGATGTGAGATCTATTTTGGTTGAAAAAGAAAACACAGAATTATTGAAGCTGATAGCCGATCTATATTCGTCTAATGCCGAAAATAAGTCATTCATCCATTCAAGATACGCTGTTGGTGGAAAAACACTTGAGCCATATAAATCCATAATTACTGAATCACTCTACCCCGACGTACACAAAAATAAACCAATAAGGCTCTCTGTAGGAAAAAAAGCCATATCAAATTATTTTAAGGCTACAAAGGATAAGACAGGGCAGCTGGAATTAATGGTTCACTATCTTGAAGCAGGAAATAACTTCACGGTGGATTTTGGTGATATTGACGAGCAATTCTATTTAAGTCTTGAATCAATGTTTGAACGGATACTTGCTGAGCTAAGAAAACAACCAAGAGATGTTCAAGAGGAATACTTATCGCGTTTAGAAGCTGTTGTCTCCTCAGCTAGAAATATTGGATGGGGGTATTATGACCATATCAGCGATGTATTTGGTGAATATGAGAATGAAACCAATAGCGCCTAGGAGTCTGTCGGGTTTGGCTGTTTTGGGGCAAAATTCACGAGATCGAATAAAATGAATTTATCATGTGAGAAGAATGGTTGTTTCATTTGACGATCATGATAAGGTCAGTTTATCGATATTCGTGAATTTTGAACGAAATATGCCAAATCCGACAAGCTCCTAGGGCGCCAGAAAATGCTGCTCCTTCATCGCTCTGTTTTTACCGTCGGTAATTTACAACACCAGCTGCTGAGCACGAAAGGCATACATCGTGCTATAATTGACATATGAAGAGCTACGATTGGAGTCGGGAGAAAAACCAAGCCCTTAAAAAGGATAGAGGTATATCCTTTGAGGAAATTGTTTTTCATATCGAGAATGGTGATGAACTAGACGTATATCCACACCCGAATCAAGAGCGTTACCCCAACCAATTGATTTCTGTCGTTGCTGTAAATAACTACGCCTATCTGATTCCGTATATTGAATCAGAACAAGGCATTTTTCTGAAAACGATTATACCTAGCCGCAAAGCGACAAAAAGGTATATTGGAGAATAGTCATGAGTAAATATAAATTAGACCAAGAGGAGCAAGAAATTCTGGAAGCATTTGAAACAGGGAAAATACAACCCATTCAGAATGCTGAGGAAGAAATTGAAAAACATAGGAAGTATGCAGCTGAAACCTTCAAAAAAGATAAACGAATTAATATTCGTATTGCAAGCCGAGACCTTTCTGCCATTCAAAAGCTAGCCTTGGCTGAAGGCATTCCATATCAAACATTCATAGTGAGTATCCTGCATAAATTTGCAGACGGCAGGTACGCTGAGAAACAGGCTAACAAGGCCAATTAAGCTGGACACTTTGCTTCACGAAAAGGCAGTTATTGGCTACGTTATTCACACATCAAGCGCTGATTAACACTACGCGGGTTTCGCGCTTGAGCTATTGAATGCCGTTAACCAGGGGCATTCCAACCGCTATACAGCGGGACTAAAGTCCCACCTCCGAGGAATCTAGATCGAACAGGAGGCGGGGCTAAAGCCCCGCAGAATTACGCCAGAAATCTCAGTTTGTTCAGCGCTTCCATAGGAGAAACCACCAACATGGTTCGCTTACTGACTCCCACGGAGGCCCAATTTCATTCATGCGATTTTTTCGCTTGAACAACAAAGGCAGCTTTTTAATTCAAAAAGCTGCCCAAATTTGGTGCGAGCAGCGGTTTTCTAAAAGCGATTCTCTTTCCAGAGCTATATTATTGGACTCTGATATTCGATACGCGCCCCGACAAAGGCGATTTCGATCTACAAAATACAATATTTGCACAAAGAGAAAGCAGCATGAAAGAAAAACTGGTATTAATCGGCAACGGCATGGCGGGTGTGCGCGTCATTGAGGAACTACTCAAGCTGGTGCCTGAGAAATATGATATCACTGTGTTTGGCGATGAGCCTTACGGCAACTATAACCGCATCATGCTCTCCCCGGTGCTGGCCGGTGAAAAACCATTGACGAGATCATGCTCAACACCGAGCAATGGTACAGCGATAATCACATCACCCTGCACAAGGGCATCAAGGTAGAACGCATTAACCGCGCCAAAAATAAAGTCCTCGCTGATAATGGTCAGGTCGTCAGTTACGACCGCCTGCTGATCGCCACGGGTTCCCTGCCCTTCATGTTGCCGCTGCCCGGCGCGGATAAGCAGGGCGTGATCAGTTTTCGCGACATCAAGGACGTGGACACCATGATCGCAGCCTCTGGACAATACAAAAAAGCCGTTGTCATCGGTGGCGGACTGCTGGGTCTGGAAGCGGCTAATGGCCTGATGAAACAGGGCATGGATGTCAGCGTTGTGCATCTGGTGGATACGCTAATGGAGCGCCAACTGGATAAACCCGCTGCAAACATGCTCAAAGCCTCGCTGGAAGCACGTGGCCTGAAATTCCTGATGGAGGCATAGCACCTCGGAGATTCTCGGCAATGAACGTGTCTCAGGCGTCCGGTTTAGCGATGGAAGTGAAATGCAGGCAGAGCTGGTGGTCATGGCCATCGGCATCAAGCCCAACATCGAATTGGCGCAGGCTGCCGGCCTCTATTGTGAGCGCGGTATCGTGGTCAACGACACGCTGCAAAGTTACGATCCCAAAATTTACGCTGTGGGCGAATGTGTACAGCATCGTGGTATTGCTTACGGTCTGGTTGCGCCCCTGTTTGAGCAGGCTAAAGTCTGCGCCAATCACCTCGCTCATTATGGCATCGGCCGTTACGAAGGTACCGTTACCTCAACCAAGCTGAAGGTCACCGGTATCGAGCTATTCTCTGCCGGGGATTTCATCGGCAATGATGATACTGAAGAGCTGGTATTCATGGACGTCGCCGGTGGCACTTACAAAAAAATCGTGCTGCAGGACAACCGCGTGATCGGTGCAGTGCTGTATGGCAACACCGTGGATGGTAGCTGGTACTTTCAGTTAATGAAAGATGAAACCGATGTCTCGGCCTACCGCGATACGCTGTTATTCGGCCAGGCACATCTCGGTGATTCCGGTCACAACCCGGAAACACGCGTTGCTAATCTGCCTGATGATGCAGAGATCTGTGGCTGTAACGGTGTTTGCAAGGGCGACATCGTCAAAGCCATCACCGAAAAGAAACTGTTTACACTCGAAGACGTACAGGCACATACCAAAGCCTCCTCTTCCTGTGGTTCCTGTACCGGCCTGGTCGAATCGCTGCTGGCCTATACCGTCGGTGGAGAATTCTCCGCCACGCCGAAAACCAAACCCGTATGCGGCTGTACCGATGCCACACACGATGAAGTACGCAAAGGCGTTCTGGAACACAAGTTGAAAACCATGTCAGCCATTCGCGAGATGTTTGAATGGCG
>Ga0164313_10005231_pt1 | contig 11483 bp, 7 predicted proteins | sample GuaBasSedimGuay4_FD_113735 | JGI IMG/M metagenome (GOLD analysis project Ga0164313, IMG submission 113735) | Subseafloor sediment microbial communities from Guaymas Basin, Gulf of California, Mexico - Guay4, Core 4569-4, 0-3 cm | ecosystem: Environmental > Aquatic > Marine > Hydrothermal vents >...
CGTGGCCGTGACCGATGAAATAACAATGGGACTGAAGGTGGCCAGCCCGAAATCCCCCAGGATGATTTCCAGAGCAAACATGGACCCGGCTATGGGCGCGTTGAAGGTCGCGGCAATCCCGGCTGCTGCGCCGCAGCCCACCAGGGTGCGCATCCTGTCGGCGGATACCTGCAGGATCTGCCCTAGGCTCGACCCGATGGCTGAACCGATCTGAACAATAGGCCCCTCACGGCCCACAGATCCGCCGGTACCGATGCATATGGCGGACGCCCGAGAGATTACGACCACCAGGCGTTTGCGAATGACACCGCCCTTCACGGCTACGGCTTCCATGACTTCGGGGACGCCATGCCCCTTGGCCTCGCGGGCAAAAAAATAGACCAGCAGGCCCACAAGAAGCCCCCCGAACGCCGGAACCGTGATTCTTAAATACCAGGGGATGCTTTGGACAACCACCAGGAGATTATCCGCCGAACCGTACGACAGGGTCTGCACAAAATTGATAAGATAGCGGAATCCCACGGCACCGAATCCGCCGGCCAGCCCGACGATGATCGCCAGAAAAGCCATGATGCTGTGTTCCCGCGTCCTCAATATTTCGAAAATCGAAAATTTTTTCCAGAATTTAAGGTTCATATTTGGGTGGGAACTCGGGTCCCGCGTTAAATTGTCCGAAACGTCAATCCTGAATCCATTACCTAATTCTTTGCCATGTTGTTTATGCGACTATGGGGTAAATTGAGGTTCTCCTATACCAGTTCGAGCGCAAAGGGTCAATCAAGACTGAGAATCGGGCTGACCACCTGGCGCCGGCACGCCGAGGGATTTGCTTGAACCATCCCTTCAAATCAGATATATATCCTGAGATATATTAATCGGCGTATATATGTTCAACAGACAACGCAAAGGGCAAAAATGAAAATACAGGATCTGCACCCCCGCATTCTCGATTTGAAATCCGATCTGGAAAAAGGCAAGATCACCCGCCGCCAGTTTATGAGGTATTCAACCCTGCTGGGTTTCTCCACAGCTGCATCCAGCGGTCTAATGCAGATGATGCGACCGCGGAAAGCTAATGCGGTAACCTATGGCGGAAAGTTGAAGGTTTCCGGAATCCTGACCGGCATCAAGCACCCGGCCCAGGTCAAATGGCTCTCGCCGTCACAAATCTACAGAAATATCGCGGAATACCTCACCTTTACGGATGTAAACAACATCACCCGGCCTTATCTGCTGCAAGGCTGGGAAGCTGACGATGACCTGCTGACCTGGACACTTTACCTGAGAAAGGGAATTTTTTTCAACAACGCCCACGAATTGACAGCCGATGATGTCATTTTCTCGTTCGGCCAATGGCTCGACAAAGATGTCGGGTCACCCATGGCCGCCATCATTGGCGCCTATCTGGATCCCACCGGGATTGAACGGGTTAGCCGCTATCAGGTCAGACTGCATTTAAACCGCCCTGAAATCGCCCTGCCGGAGCACCTGTTCTACTATCCTGCCGTCATCCTGAACCACCGGACATTTGAAGGTAATTTCCTGAAGACCCCTCACGGTACCGGCCCCTTCACACTCGACACCTTCCAGGAAGGCGAGCGCTGTATCCTGAAAAAACGCATGAACTACTGGCAACCGGGCCTTCCGTTCCTGAGCGAAATAGAATTCATCGATCTGGGTTTTGATATTTCAAAACGTGTAACAGCACTGAAAGCCGGGAAAATCGACGTCGCCGATTTGAGCGGGGCGGATGAACTGAATGCGTTTCAGATGCTGAAAGGGGACCCCCGAATTCATATCGAATCGATCGCAACCGCCCGGGTGAATGTGCTGCGCATGCGCGTGGACCGGGAGCCCTGGCAGGACAACCGCGTGCGTACCGCCCTCAAGCTATGTCAGCACCGGGAAAAGATTATGCTTCTGGCCGGTATGAAACAAGGCCATATCGGCCATGACTGCCATGTTTTCCCCGGGCATCCTGAATTCTGCCGGAAACCCGATATTAAATTCGACCCCCGCCAAGCCCGATCCATTCTCAGGGAAGCGGGCTATCCCGACGGCCTTGATGTAACCCTGACCATCGGGGACAAATGGCCTGATATCCAAAGATATGCCGAAATCCTTCAAAGGGATGCGGCCGAGGCAGGTTTCAGAATCAGCATCGATACAATCCCCAATCAGAACTACCGACAGTCGTTTCGGGAAGTCGATTTCGGTATCACGCCATGGACGCATCGTCCCCTGGGGACCATGGTCCTCAACCTGGCTTACACGGCGGATGCTGAAGGGGTGCCCATGCCCCTGAACGAAACCCGCTGGGTGGATGAAGAATTTTCAAACCTGCTGGCCAAAGCCAACGCCACCCTCGATCTCAAAGAACGCCGCAAACTGTTTTGCACACTTCAGGACATCCAAATGGAAAGAGGCTCCATCGGCATCGCCTGGTGGCAGAACCGCTGGACCGGCGTGCTCAAGAAAGTGCAGGGATTGAAATCCCATCCCAGCGGCTACCTGCTCCTTGACAGGGTGTGGTTGAAAAAAAGGAGACACCATGCCTGACGCAGGGTTGGCCCAACGCATGCAAGCCGAAGCCGAAGCAGTCCAGGCGGTTGTTCATCAGGTGTCCACCCGGGAAGATGCCTTCCGATATGCCCCGGGCCATCGTTAAGAACTGCCTCAACTGCCAGGCCTGCAAGTCGATATGCGCTGTCGACATTGACCTGCCCTATCTCATCAAAAAAACCCTTCAGGGATCGATGGCAATATGTGAGGCCCCGGGTTGACAAGCCTTCCTTAACGATCTCGTTTTTTGCCGGGTGTGCCATAGACTTCATCTATCCGGAGCAGGCCGAGTCCATGCTGGACCTGATGAGAGTGAAATCCGTGGCGGTCAAATTCCCGCAAAATCAAACCTGCTGCGGGCTGCCGGCCTTGAGTATGTGCCCTCAACAGATGAAGATGTATGTTGCGGTTTCGGCGGGTCCTACTCAGTGGACTTTCCTGAAATCTCGGCCGAGATTCTCAAACAGAAACTGGACAGCGTGAAAAAGTGCGGTGCGGATGTGCTAGTGACGGACTGCCCTGGATGTGTTCTGCAAATTGAAGGGGAGCATGCACAAACGCGGCAGTCATATCCAGGTGAAGCACACGGCCGAAGTCGCGGCTGAGCAGCTAAAAAGCCGAAAATTGTAGATACCCGGACCAAGAGGGCCGGCACTGATTATACCCTATAAGGGATTTACAGCTGCTATTGTTTAGTATCTGTTTGTTGAAATCTCATTATGTTTGCGCATAATTTCGGTATTAAGCGCACGGTATAGCAGAGATAAATCCCTGCGCTATAAAGCCGCCGGCTTTATGCCATGTAATCCAGGGCTTCAGCCCTGCCGGAACTTGATAATTGAACGATCAGGATTTATTCTCGGCGTAGGTTTTCAGCATGCCGCCATCAAATAGAAGGTCCCCGCCCACAAGGTATTTTGAATGTTTTGAAAACCCGAACACGAACAAATTGGCCACCTCTACGGGACTCATCATCTCTTTCACCCGGGAAAATCCCAGCATGACATCGCTGACCACTTCTGCCTGAGTGATACCCCTTTGCTCTGCTTGGGCCGGAATCTGATTCAGCGCCAACGGCGTTTTCACAAATCCCGTACTGACGGTAAACGAACGTATCAGGCCCATGCCCTCTGCAGCGATGGACTGGGTCAATGCCCGCAATCCGAACTTGGTGATATTGTAAACCGGTTTGTTCAACGTGCAGACAAATCCATGGATTGAACACATGTTGCCGATGGCTCCACGACCGTCACAGCTGGCTTTCATGTGCGGAATGGTCAGTTTACTCATGTAGAATGGCGCTCTCAGCATGAGGCGCTGCATGTGATCGTATTTTTCCATGGGAAAGTTTTCGATGGAATCGATGTGCTGGATACCGGCGATATTGGCCAAATATTTCACGGTTCCCAGACCGGCGGCTTCGGACACGGCATCTTCGATCTGGTCATCCCGGCAGAGGTCCGTCTGTATAAAGATCATGCTGCCGCCCATCGCATCTATCATGTTGCGGGTCTCCTCGCCTTTTTCTGCATCGATGTCCAGCCCCACGACGGTGAGGCCGTTCACAGCTGCCGCAGTCGCCGTGGCCCGACCGATGCCGGTTCCCGCACCTGTGACGATACAGATGTTTTCGGTGCAAAAATCGGTGTCATTAACCACCAGAATATCCTCTTTTTTCAGACGTGGCTCTTTTATATCCATGCCCTTATTCCCTCCTTATAATGCTTGCCGGTGGCATTCCGATTGGCTTCAAGGCCGGCCTTTTTTTTACTATTATACGACAGGAAACGGCTTCTGGTGTTTCCGTATTCGGATGGCCGCAAGTAGACCCAACGTCCCGGTCATCATGTTGTCCCCCATGGGAGCACCCTCTTTAATCGGGAGCCCGGAGTCGGCGAGCAGCCGGCGCTTGGGACCTGTGGCGATAATCCTCTCGACATTCCTGAAACCAACAGCCTTGCGTAGATAGGCCCCGTGTCCGCCTTCATCCAGGATCTGCCGGTGGTTCAATTTGCCGTCGGCCAGATCTATTATCAGGCGGTCGATTTTGCCGCCAGTGATATCACTGGTGTGATATTCGAAAAAACCGGCTATCTCTCCATGAATGAGCGTTGCGCCCAGGGTGTGGGAAGTTGCCACATCCAGGACAGCCACGCATTCCCTGCCCCTGGCCAGCCCGTCCAGTGACGCACCCTGTATCGCCGCCATACCACTGTCCATGATGAAAACCTCTTTGGCCGGCAACACCTCCGAACTCCTGACAATGGATTTCAAACGATTCATGGACGGCGGTACCGCCTCCCCGGAATACAGCAGTGTATGCGCATGAGGGTCAGTATTCAGTGTTTCAGTGAACATCCGGTGCCGGAAATCCAGGTGTGAAACGCCCCTGGGCGGAACCCCGTGGTCCTGAGCGCAGATTCCCACCACATCGAATGCATAGGGTACGCCCATGCCCTTCACGATCGTTTCCAGTCTGGCCCCGTCGATATCAGCCAGGTTAAAGTGGCTGAACCTGTTGTCCGCCATCCGTTCCTGCACCTCGTGACGACGGATGATCTCAATCCCCCACGAAACGACTTTGTCCCTGTCGTGGTGCAGGGTGGCCGAGGCCTCCGCGGATATGACCACCCGATGTTCCCGGGCCCTTTCCTTCAAAACTTGAGTGACGACCCCGCCACCCATTTCCGTACCCGTGATCAATAAGTCACCAGGTGTGCAGGCAATTTTATCAGCCAGATACGGCACCGGAGAACGGACCACCGCCTTATAATGCAGGTCTGAAACGTCATCCCAGTAAAGAATGTCCATGGTGCCGGCACCGATGTCGATGAGAAGATAGGTGCTCAAAATCGTTTTTCTCCTTTATTTTGACAGGGTAACAGAATCTAAGGCTTCATTTGTAGATACCCGGGTCCAGAGGACCAGGTTTTCAATACTGAAATAAACCGGCCTCAAATGCGGCTTCAATTGTATCAACATCTGAGCCTTAGCAGACGGTGCGGACATAAGCTATAATTAAAATACCTTTGATGATAGTTTTGGGTGATGCTCCATTCACCGTCTCAACATCCTTTTGCATCTGGTTGCAATGGTATGACAAATACAGTATTACCGTTTTGTGTAGCCATAGGTGTAAAAGGAGCTTTCTGTGCATTCAGCAACTTACCGCAGGATTATCGAAAACATATCTCGGGTCATTGTAGGCAAGAGATCGACTATCGAACTTCTTCTGGTGGCCTTGATTGCCGAAGGCCACGTGCTTCTTGAAGATGTCCCCGGCGTGGCCAAAACCCTGTTGGCCAAATGCCTGGCCAGGAGTATCGGCGGTTCCTTCAACCGTATTCAGTTTACCCCGGATCTGATGCCGGCCGACATCACCGGCTTTAACGTCTGGGACCAGAATGCCGGCAAGTTCTATTTTCACCCGGGGCCGGTCATCACACACGTCCTGCTTGCAGATGAGATCAACCGCACCATACCCCGCACCCAGTCCAGCCTGCTGGAATGCATGGGAGAACGCCAGGTGACCGTGGATGGTAAAACCTACCCGCTCCCTGAACCGTATTTTGTCATGGCCACCCAGAACCCCATCGAACTCGAAGGCACATTTCCGCTACCCGAAGCCCAGCTGGACAGATTTCTGTTGAAGACCCGCTTGGGTTATCCGGACAGGGAAGAAGAGATCCGCATACTGGAACAGTTCCAGAAGAAAGACCCGTATGAGGAGCTGACTGCGGTAGCAACACCTGAGGACATGCTTAAGCTGCAGCAACAAAGGCGAAACGTCCGCGTATCCGAGCCCGTCAAAGCTTACATTGCAGATATTGTTCGAGCCACGCGCGATCATGCGGCCATACTATTCGGTGCCAGTCCCAGAGGGTCTCTGGGGCTCATGCAGGCTGCCCAGGCCCGGGCCATCCTGCAGGGACGTGCGTATGTCCTGCCGGATGATATCAAATCGCTGGCAGGTCCTGTTCTCACCCATCGGTTGATTCTCAAGGAAAAAGATAGGCTCCGCGGTCAGAACACAGGCCATCTCCTGGAAAATATAATAGCCGGGATTCCGGTTCCGGCAGCAACAGGTTAAAGCATGACAACCGATCTCTATCAGGACAGGGAGCCGACCATATTCAATTCCCTGCTGATCTGTTTTTTTGTGTTGATAAGCCTTTTTGTCGCCCTTTTACACCGTCAATATGATCTTTCTCTGCTGGCTATTCTCGTTTTACTTTTAATGGGCGGTTCAAAGGTCTGGAGTTTGGTGAGTCTTTCTCGGGTATCCTGCTCCACCTCCGTAGATAAAAAAAGGGTATTTCCAGGTGAAACACTTACGCTGGCCACGACCATCGAGAACGCCAAATTCCTGCCGGTATGGATCCACATACGTTGGCCGCAACACCGCATTTTCGGAACGCTGGATGAAGCGGTAAAGATCCCGCATGAGGCCGGTCTTATGTGGTACCAGCGAGCCAGGTTCAGCCGCAGGCTTGTAGCCCTGCGCCGGGGTCTGTATCAGGCCGGGCCGTCACACATCCAGACAAGTGATTTGTTCGGTTTCTTTAAATCTGAAAAAAAATTCGGAGAAACCACTCAGATAATCGTCTACCCAAAACTGATTCCTCTGAAGACGGTCTCGCTGCCCAGACACGATCTGTTCGGTACACCAGGCAATAACAGTCCGGTCAAAGACCCCGTATATATCATGGGTACCCGCGACTACCAACCCTCCAGTCCGTCCCGCCATATACACTGGAAAGCCAGTGCACGGCATGTCCGACTCCAGGAGAAAATATTTGAGCCCTCCCAACAAGGTAAAAATTTGATCGCCCTGGATGTAAGTGCATTTGAAAAAAATGCGTTAAAAGATGCTTTCGAGCACACCCTGGAGACCATCGCTTCCCTATCCTTGAGGTTGGACGAAATGGGCTCTGCTGTAGGGTTTATAACCAATGGAATAACGCAAGGCGGTGAATATTCAATGGTGCCCATGGGCCGGGGGCCACAACAGATTCCCGCTATTCTGGAGGCTCTGGCCCGTCTGCGGATGAAGCCGAAGGCTAAATTGTCACACATCATGCACAAAATTCCAGGACCGTTGCGGGGCAGCAATTGTGCATTTTTTTCCTGTGAAAACGGGGCTGAACCGGATGAAATGCGTATATTTTGCAAACATCGCAATATTCCCATAACAATGTTTGCATGGCGCCGCAACCCGGTATCCGGCACGGTTGAGTATCCGGAAGATGCCGATGTTCACCTCATAAAAACCATCCGGAACGAAAACGGTGACGCATGAAAGGCATGAACGCTTGGAACGCCCCTTTGTTGATAATCGCCCGAAGCGGCATGGAACTATCCTGGCGATATGCCTGGGCCCTCTTTCTAATTCTTGCTGTTACCCAGGTGCGTTTCCCCATACTGCCGGCTGTTTGTGCACTTGCCGTGGCCTCGATTTTAACCCGTTTTTCAGCCCAAAAAAATTGGCGGGTCTACCAGATCGTGATGCTGCAGACAGTTGGTTTCTTTTTTTGTGCACTGTTGACCCTGTACCCCGTCCATTCCCAGGGATTTCCATTTTTCAGCCTTGACTGGATCGGTGAGGTGTTCCTGGGTAGTAAAACCCTCCGACAATGGTTTGTTCTGCTGCTGCTGCTTTCCTGCCAATTGCTCATCTGGCGGGGAGGAAAAAACCTGGTGAATGGTTCCAAGGATCACTTATCCGTATGCATACAATTCGACAAGGGGCTTGGACTTTTTTTTCTCCTGCTGATTCTCAAATCCCTGATTGAGTTGAAAGGCGGCCTGCGCATACAAAACCACACCCTGGGCTTTCTATCATTGGCTTTCTTGATTTTCAGTCTGGTTTCCATCGGCCTTACCCGTAACCAGGGTCCGGCAAAAAAATCCTTTCTTTCCGGTTATCACGGTATCGGCGTCGTCTTGAGCGTTTCAATCATCGCGGTTGTCTTCGGTGCGGGCATAACCCTTCTAATCTATCCTTATCTATACGATATGGCCGATTCACTCCTTTTCGTCCTTGGAAACGTAACCCAACCGATGGTTCCCTATCTGATCTGGGTCATCCTGTTTATTTTCAAACCCAAGAATTTTAGACTCCAAGGTGAAATTCCCGATGAACTCGAAATGGGTGCAGGCGCGCTTTCCGCCCCGGCTGTCGGCGGGTGGCAATCCCTTTTTTTCCACATTATAGGTTGGGGTTTGGTGGGCCTGATGGGCTTGCTGGCCCTTGCCGTCTTAGGCCTCCTGTTACGGTACCTGCTTCGTTTGCTGCTGAAAAAAAACAGCGTTGAAGAGACCGAAGGGCCGTCGGCCGCCTGGTTTTTAAAGTTGTTCAACATGCTAAGATTGCTGCCATTGCGGGTGTGGCACACACTTATGGCCTGGGTGCAAGACATCGACTGTGCCGCTTCGGTATATGTGGGAATGCGCCACTGGGGGCGACACAGCGGACTGGCACACCTTCAAAGCGAAACGCCCGCCGAATATGGAAACCGGCTGAAACGGCATTTTCCCAAACTAAGACCGGAAATCGGCATGATCGTAGAAGCCTTCAACCGGGAGATCTACGGTCAGATCGCGACGGGTCCTGATAATCTTTCCAACCTCCGGACCGCGCACCGTAAAATGAAAAGTTTGCGGCATTGGCCGCGACGGATGAAAGTGTGGTGGTCGATTTAGACACTGCAGTGGATTTCATACGGGTTGTATTGTTCAATTTTAAGGAGATCTACCATGTACAGCAATTATTTTGGCTTCAAGGAGCGCCCTTTCAAGCTACTGCCGGATCCAACCTATCTGTTCTTAAGCAAAAGCCACGAAGAAGCCCTTGCACACTTGAAATATACGGTGGGGCATGGGGATGGATTTGTGGAAATCACCGGAGAAATCGGTACAGGTAAAACAACATTGTGCAGGGTTTTTCTGGATCGACTGCTTGATGATACGGAAGCTGCCTACATATTTAATCCCAGATTGGATGAAGTTCAACTGCTCAAAGCCATTAATGATGAACTCGGCATCGATTGTTCTACAAATAATACAAAAGACTTGATTGATGCTCTCAACGTCTTTCTCATGCAGATGAAGGCGGCCGGTAAAAATGTAATATTGATCATTGACGAGGCCCAGAACTTGAGCATCAGCGTTCTCGAGCAGTTGAGGATTTTATCCAACCTCGAAACTACGCGAAGCAAACTTATTCAAATCATTCTTGTGGGACAACCCGAGTTGGCTGACATGCTGGACTCTCATGAACTCAGGCAACTCGGTCAACGGGTAACCCTGAGCTGTTACCTGGCACCGCTCACTTATAAGGAAACATCTGCTTATATTGAACATCGATTACAAATCGCGCTTACAAAACCAGCGCACCTGTTCTCAAAAAACGCTTTGAAGGAAGTATACAAGTATGCCGGCGGTATCCCCCGTTTAATCAACATCATCTGTGACCGATCGCTTTTGATCGCCTACAGTCGAGATCAAAAAAAGATATCAGGCAACACAGTACGCATGGCGATTCGTGAATTATGGAGCCGGGGTGACCACCGGAAAAGGTTTCCCTTGAAAATTCGTACGACCACGGCCATAATGATTGCCGTGATAGTTGTTTTATCCGTATTGTTGGTGCCGGTGGTGTTTCAGCGGGAGACCGGACTGGCCCCACCGGCCATGTTGCCCGACACTGTTTCAGAAATTAAGGATATCTCTGCTGCAGTACCGCCACCGGCAACGCATGCGAACGTGGAAATTATTCCAGAGGAACTTGTGCGTGCCGGGGCAGAGAAAACTGTAGCGCTGAAAACATTTCTTGAACAGGCAGATCCTGCGGCAACTCGATACAATGCACTGACGGAGCTGCTATCCCTGTGGGCGGTTGAGAACGAAATACAACCTTACCTTGAAAGCATCCAAGACGATTACATATTTTTCAGCCTGGCAACACGGCAACACGGCCTGGAGATCCAGGTCATTGACGCCAATCCAGATTTGGTCAGGAAGCTGAATCTACCGGCTATTTTTAAGTTTGAGCGGCCGGATACAAAACCGCCAATATACCTGACGCTTGAAAAAATCCATGAGAATCAGGCGATCTTCCGGGTGCAGGGGTTAGAGACTTCCGTTACAATTTCTTATGATGCCCTAGTCGCCCAATTCAAGGGAACAGCATTAATTGTGTGGAAGAATCATTTGGGTTTTGAAGGCACGCTGCCATTTAGTTATCCTAAAGGTTCCGTTATCATGCTCAAAATGATGTTGCGGGATATCGGACACGACGACGTTTCCTTGACACCGATATATGATAAGCGGACCCAGGCGATTATTAAGGATCTCCAGCAAAAACACGGCATCAACGCAGACGGATTTGTGGGACCGTTAACCAAGATTATACTTTATAACGAAAAAGAGAATTTACCGGCACCGCGGCTCGTCGCTTATGAAGGCCTATTGAACGGCCACCCGTGAAGCGAGTGGCATTGAATCAACCCCATAGTTGGGGTCAATCTCCTGTCCTGTAAAGGAAGATAGAATTTGAGTTCGATTCTTGATGCATTAAAGAAACTGGAAAAAGAAACACCTCGGCAGGATTACCCGCGGGCACATGCAAGGGCAGACCGAAAAGTATTTACCCCAAAACGCACCATCGGGAGTATCGGAGCCGTCTGTGTATGTGTCGGGGCCATTGGTATTGCGGCTTATTTTTGGAGTACCCCTGAAAAAATGCCCGAACCCTTTACCGGGGATGTTGTCCCTGCGCCAAAACCTGAGGCAACCTTAGATGACCCGGAGAAACCGTCGGCATCCCCGCATAAAGCTCTTTTCCCAGCGCCATCTGCGTCTCAAAATTCCAAATCGACAGTTACCGCAGGAAACCCAGAAATTATATCCCTCGGCGGTAA
>Ga0164313_10005232_pt1 | contig 11482 bp, 7 predicted proteins | sample GuaBasSedimGuay4_FD_113735 | JGI IMG/M metagenome (GOLD analysis project Ga0164313, IMG submission 113735) | Subseafloor sediment microbial communities from Guaymas Basin, Gulf of California, Mexico - Guay4, Core 4569-4, 0-3 cm | ecosystem: Environmental > Aquatic > Marine > Hydrothermal vents >...
CCATTTTCAAGGATTCGCAAAGCGAATCCCAGTAGGAGATTGCTCCGAATCGACCCTCGGCGAAAACCCTACCGGCAACCTCACTGCTTCCATCGAGGGTCTATTCGGTGCAAGCTCCTAGGGACAACCCGAAGCGCTGAAGGTGCCATTCCGCATACACGCGGTGCAGGTCACCGTTCCTGAGACCGGGCCTCCGTGCATGATCACACCTTCGAGGGTGACGGCTCCGCTGTTCATTCGACGCACCGAGTTAAGCGAACCGAATGCTCGGCTATGCATGACGGACACGTCGGAGGTGTCGGAATCGATCCCCATGAGGCTCCCATCAGCGGTGACGTTGGTCATCGTGAACGGCGCCGAGTTGTCGATGTCGATGGCAGTCACTCCCGAGGCCAGAACATCGACCAGCATCCCCGTGACCTGGTTCAGACGGACTCCCCAACTCTCTCCGGCAGCCTCAGTCTGTTCTATCAGCAGATCCGGGGCATTGGTGCACTCCAGCCCGTAAGAGTAAACCGATCCACCCGAGGCTTCCAAGAGGCTCATTTTCACGGTAACGGAATCACCCTGATTGTGGAACGCAACCGCCTGATTCCCGCCGGTGGCTTCAACGGTGACGTTGTCGAAGGTCGCATTGTCCGTCCAGTTCGTCACACCGGTGTTGAAAGAAACACCATCCTCAGCACTGATCTCGACATCGTTGAGCCGCAAATCGCTGGTGCCCGGGTTGGTCACGAGACCACGGTTCGCATCCGACGCGCCCGTCGCTTCGAGTCGTACACTCTCGACGGTGACGTCATCTGCCGAAACTGCCAATACAGATGCACTCGCGCCACCATCCGAACACGTATTCGCGATGGTGAGAGTCCGGACGCCGGCATGCGGCGAAACGATACTAAAAACCACCGGGATGGTCTGACAGACCGCACCGGTGATCTTGGTCAGACCGCGGCCCGCTCCCTCCACGGTCATCCACCACCCGATCTCGATCCCCGTGTCACCCACGTCATACACTCCCGGCTCGAGTTTCAGGAGCACTGCGTCTTCCTGCGAATACGGCGGCGTGATGGCGGCGATGGCGTTCCGCAACGCTGTGCCGTTCTGCGTCGTCGTTCCCACCGGACTGACCACGTACGTTCGGGCATACGGCGAGTCGTCGTCGGAGCTGCAGTTCCATGCGCTTCCGTTCCAGCGGGCGATCTCGTCGGCGCCGCAGCTCAGACCGGCCAGGGTGTCGTCGTCGCCATCAACGAGGTCACCCGGGATGCCGATGAGGTTCGACCAGGCCAGGTAGTAGACGCCGTGCTGACCATCGAGGAAATCCGAGTCGTCTGCCCAGTCCGCGACATCGGCCGTGGCCGCATGGCCGGCGATCGTCGCCACATCGGCACTGGATGCATGCTGCGCGAAGGGTGCGGCCGTGAGCTCCTGCCGGGGCGAGAGCACGGTGTAGGCACCGGTGGAATCTCCGTCGCGCACGCCGACTTCGAGCCACAGGGCGGTGCCGTCGAAGACGCTGCCGAAGTCGAGCTGAGCGGTGACGCGTCCGTCGGTGACTGTCAGGTCGTCGACGAGCACCATCGATCCGACCTGCGAACCGCCGGCCCCGGCATCGTAGAGGAAGAACCGGAAGTCGAAGACTCCAGAGACCGGCGCTCCCCCGTCGGAGAGAACCCCCTGGTAGGTGAACTCGGTGCCGAGCGGGGCGGCCGCGATCGAGACGGCAAACAACAACACGAGAGTCGTGATTCTAAGTTTCATGTCTCCCCCACCTTCGACCCGCCGGTCACCGAAGCTCCGCGAACCGGCAACGGTTTTGAACGAACCTCGGCAAGCCATTCGACAATCTCTCACGGGCACGTGTTGGTGTAGAACGTGGAGTCGTCCCACGTAGCGACGCAGGAAGCCGCACCGGACACGGCTGTCCCCAATCCCCTCACATACGAACCCTTGATGGAGATATCGCAGTCAGGCGTACCGGGTTCATTCAGAACACCAAAACCGAGAGACCCGAGAATGAAACTGTCATCAATGTTCAGAATCAGCGTCTCGGAGCCGGCATTGCAGACTATCCCCTCGTTGAACGCGTGAATTACGACATCGTGCATCGTCATGATCTTGCTTGTACCAAAAGTCAGGGCTTCTACCGCGACGTACCCCTCAACCCGTACCCCATCCAGGGTCCCGGATGCGTCGATGGAGACGATTCCTCTCGAGTTACCAAAGGCTGAATTGCCGTCAGCTGATACGTCTTCGAGCGAAAAACTCCCACCTGAGCAATAGAACGCAATGCCCTGCGCGCTGCTCTGTGAGACGCTCAAACTGCTCTGTTTCAAGGAGAAGAACGCGCCGATGTTTTCAACAGCCTTGTCCGAGAGTGTGCCACCGCCGACTTCTGCAGAGATATTGACGAGTTCTGCGAAACTGCCTTGGTTCTCCAGACCCTTGTTGTGGTCTGTTACATTCACCGCCCTCATGGCGATGTTGTTCATTCTCAGGTTCATTCCGGTGTTGAAGACACACGTGTTGGTATCGGCACCACCCTCCACGATGACTTCAACATGCTCGACCAAGGCGCGGTCTCCCTCGATCTCCAGGCCGACAGCCTTGGTTGCGGAGCAGGTGTTCCTCACCCCAACGTGACGCAATTCGGAGTCATCCCATTCGAAACGGATGGTGCCTTTGCGGGTCGCGCCGGAACAAGCCGAACCGGTGATGACGGTGAGGCGTTCACCGGCACCATCGATGGTCATCCAACCCCAGACGGGCAGAGCCGTGTCTCCCACGTCGTACGTCCCCGGTTCGAGCACCAGGAGCACCGCCTCCTCCTGCGAGGTCGGCGGCGTGATGGCGTCGATGGCGTTCCGCAATGCCGTGCCGTTCTGCGTCGTCGTCCCCACCGGTCCGACCACGAAGGTCCGGGCGTAGGGCGTGTCGTCGTCTGAACTACAGTTCCAGGCGCTGCCTGTCCAGCGGGCGATTTCGTCGCTGCTGCAGGTGAGATCGCCGAGGGCATCGTCGTCGCCGTCGGCTATGTCCGTGGGAATCCCGACAAAGTTCGACCACGTCAGGTAGTAGGATCCGTCCATACCGTCGAGCCGATCCGAATCGCCAGCGGTCGCGGAATGACCGGCGTTGTCAGCGACATCGGCGAACTTTGCATGCTGTGCGAACGGAGCGGCGGTGAGCTCCTGGCGGGGCGAAAGCACTGTGTACGCTCCGGTTGAACCACCATCGCGGACCCCAACCTCGAGCCACAACGCAGATCCGTCGAAGACATCGCCAAAGTCGAGCTGGGTGGTCATCCGACCATCGGTTACCGCCAGGTCCTCGACATTGACGACGATGCCAACCTGGGAGCCGCCCACATCGGCGTCGTAGAGCAGAAAGCGGAAGTCGAAGTCACCCGAAGGCGGCACGCCGCCATCGGAGAGCACACCCTGATAGGTAAACTCGCTTCCCAGCGGCGCAGCCATGACCGCAGCCGCGACAAACACCGTCAGAACAACCATTCGAGTCTTCATATCATCCCCCTACTCGGTCCCACCGGCGGAAGAGTCCCACGCACCGGTGTCGCCGCTTTCGAACCCATCACAGAAAAGGCAACCGGAGCCCAGCGCGCCCGCCCAGATTCCACCTGAGAGGACGGTGTCGCCCTGCGAGACGACGCCCGCATCCGGCTGACCGATGGCGGCCAGGAGGGTGAAGCCTCCACCGTTCGATTCACCGCCGCCCGAATCCACCGACCAGGCGGTCATTCCATCCGCCCGTTCGAACTTCGGTGCCGCCCTCGCATCACCTTCAATTCCGGATCCCGCCGGTTCGGACGCTCCAGCGGGCGAGATCGGGATCACCAACAACAACGCGAAAACGACGCAGACCCTGACAGCTGTTCGCATGGGCGACATCCTCCCGTTCCTGAGACAATATCTCTATATATTGTATTTTTCTCTGGACAGAGAATAGCAGAACGCATCCCTGTCTTTCCGGCGAGGGGGCTCAGCGACCGCTTCGGGGCATTCCCGACGAGTGCTGAGACCGCCACTGCCCTTGCCGTCTCACCGGGAAGCTGAGGAACACGTCTTCCCTCGGGGGATCCCTCCGCCCGCTTTGCTCAGTCGGGACGACAGGATTGGCAAATCACCGCTTTGTGAGGTCGCCGCTACAATGACGGTATGAAAGCGCAACCCGACCCCAAGCCCGACCCCTGGCGGTTCGCACTCGATGCTCTGGACGCCGGTGAGTCCGTAGTTCTCGTCATGGTCATCGATCACTCGGGCTCGGTTCCCGGCGTCACCGGGACCTTTGTGGTGGTCACCGACGACGGTCAGGCCGGGACCATCGGCGGCGGCGCCGCCGAACACACGATGGTCGACCGCGCAAGAGGTCACCGCGCCGATGCAGAACTCGTCGATTTCGTCCACACACCAGGGGGCGACGGCACCCTGTGCAACGGACTTCAGCGTTTCGCTCTCCTTACGTTGCAGCCGACGGACCGGGGAACGATCGAGCAGATCGTCTCGACCCTCGAACACCACGAAACCGGTACCCTCGAATTAAGCCCTCCTGGGTTTGCCTTCACCCCCGGCACCGCACGAGAAACGAGCTTCGAGCAACGAGAAACCGACTGGACCTTCACCCACCCCATCGGTCTGCTCGACACCCTGACCATCGTCGGTGGCGGACACGTCGCGCTGGCCCTCTCGCGGGTCATGTCGACGCTGCCCTTCCGGATCACGGTGCTCGACAATCGCACCGGGCTGCAGCCCATGGACGACAACCCCTTCGCCCATCACAAAGAGGTCGTCGACTATGACGACATCGCCCGCCACGTTCCGGAGGGCGATCGCTCCTGGGTGGTGGTGATGACCTATGGCCACAAACACGACCGGCGGGTTGTCGAAAACCTCCTGGGACACGACGTTCGCTATCTCGGGCTCATGGGAAGCGCAACCAAGATCAAACGACTCTTCGCCGACATGGAGGCGCAGGGGGCCGACCCGGAGGCGCTCGCCAGGGTCCGCGCACCTATCGGGATGCCCATCCGCAGCCACACCCCCGAGGAGATCGCCGTCTCGGTGGCAGGAGAGATGATCGGCATTCGAAACGGAGCCCTCGAATGATCCTCCGGCAGGTCGAACCTCGAACGCCATCGCAAAGGCAGACTGGAAGCCAGCCCCACAACGGCGTTCCAGAATCACGGCAGGTTGTCGGCCCTTTGTGGGGCAGGCTTCCAGCCTGCCATCTTTCGCTGAGGATCAGGTGATGCCAGATTTAGTCTTCACCCTCAACGGACACGAGGTCACCACCGAATATGAAGACGGCCAACACTTCCTCGATGTCCTCCGCGAGAACCTCGGCATCACGACCGCCAAGGACGGTTGCGCCCCGCAGGGCGTCTGCGGCTGCTGCACGATTCTGCTCGACGACAAGCCGGCGCTGGCCTGCCTCCTCGATCCCGGCCGAGTCGCCGGCCGCGGGGTCACCACCCTCGAGGGTCTGCCCGAGCACCAGCGACAGCTTCTCGCCGAGATCTTTGTCCGGACCGGCGCCGTCCAGTGCGGATTCTGCACCCCGGGCATCGCCATGCGCACCACACACCTCGTCAATCGTGGTTTGGCGAACGATCGCGATCGGGTCGAAAAAGCTCTCGCCGGTCACATCTGCCGTTGCACAGGCTACCACCGCATCGTCGATGCGATCCAGCTCGCCGGGTCGGGATCGACCCTCCCCATTGACGCCCCAAAACACGGCGTCGGCGAGGACAGCCGCCGATACAGGGGACACGATCAGGTCCTGGGAACCAAGGAATTTGTCGCCGACATGGCCACCGAGGGGATGCTTCACGGCGCGCTCGTGCTCGCCGAGCACCCTCGATCCAGGGTCATCGATATCGACACCACCGCGGCCACCCGAGCACCCGGAGTCTCCCGCGTACTCACCGCCGAGGACATCCCCGGGACCCGACGCCACGGCCTCATCGTCCACGACTGGCCGGTGATGGTGGCGGTCGGGGAAGAGACCAGATACATCGGTGATGTCCTGGCCGTCGTCATCGCCGACACCCGGCACCACGCCCGTATGGCGGCGAAACGGGTGGGGGTCGAGGTCGACGTACTCGAACCCGTCACGGATCCCGAAAGCGCCCTGGCGTCCGACGCACCATTGGTCCACGAGGGCGGCAATCTCCTCGAGGTGTGCGCCTTCAATCGTGGAGATATCAAGGCCGCGCTGGCCGACTCCGCTCACATTGTGGAGGAGACCTTCAGCACCCAGCGCATCGAACACGCCTTTCTCGAACCCGAGGCGGCTCTCGCGGTGCCCGTAAACGGTAGAATCACGGTCTACTCGCAGGGCCAGGGCGTGCACGACGATCAGCGTCAGATCGCAGCGATCCTCGGAATCGACGCCGATCGGATCGAGGTCGAACTCGTCACCAACGGCGGCGCCTTCGGCGGCAAGGAGGATCTCTCGGTCCAGGCCCACGCCTCGCTGGCAGCGTGGTTGGTGGACCGGCCGGTGAAGATCGCCCTGACCCGCGAACAGAGCCTGCGGATCCATCCCAAGCGCCACCCGATCACCATGCACTATCGCGCGGGCTGCGATTCCGGCGGACGATTGACCGCGGTCGAGGCGCGGATGATCGGCGACACCGGCGCCTACGCCTCGGTGGGCGCCAAGGTCCTCGAGCGAGCCGCCGGCCACTCCTGCGGACCATACAGGGTGCCGAACGTCCATGTCGTGGCGAAGACGGTCTACACCAACAATCCTCCCTGCGGCGCCATGCGCGGGTTTGGCGCCAACCAAGCCGCCTTTGCCATGGAGGGCGTCCTCGACCGCCTCGCCGAGAAGATCGGGCTCGACGGTTACGACATCCGCGAGCGAAACGTCCTCGGCCCCGGCGATCGCTTCGCCACGGGACAGCTGATGACCGAAAGCTGCGGCATTCGCCAGACGCTGGAAGCGGTACGAGAGGCCTACAAGGCGGCGCCGATCGCCGGTATCGCCTGCGGGATTAAGAACACCGGGATCGGCAACGGGCTCGAGGACACGGGTCGGGTGCTCATCACGGTGCACGATCATGGTCACGTCGAGATCCTCACCGGGTTCACCGAGATGGGCCAGGGGCTGCACACGATCCTCCGTCAGGTCGTCCACGAGGAAACCGGGCTCGACCCCGACATCATGGCGGTACGCACCGTCAGCGATCCCCGTGTGGAATGCGGCATGACCACCGCCTCGCGCGCCACCGCCCTGTGCACCGCTGCAGGCCGAAAGGCTGGCGTCAAGCTCGCGTCGGCATTGGGCGACGCGTCGATTGGTGACCTCGCAGGTAAGTCATTCCTCGGCGAGCACATCGTCGACTTCACCACCGCACCTGGCGCCGATGTCGATGAACCGGTGACCCATATGGCCTTCGGCTACGCCACTCAGGTGGTCATCCTCGGCGAGGACGGCCTCATCGAGAAGGTCGTGGCCGCCCACGACGTGGGGAGGGCGATCAACCCCCAGCAGTGCGAGGGTCAGATCGAAGGTGGGGTCCACATGGGGCTCGGCTATGCCCTCTCCGAGGACTTTCCCTGCACCGATGGCGTCCCCGACTCGCTGCTCATGCGCGATCTCGGGATCCTCAAGGCCGCCGACACGCCACCCATCGAGGTGATCCTCGTCGAAGTCCCCGATGACGTCGGCGGCTACGGTTCGAAGGGTGTCGGTGAGATCGGGCTTGTTCCCACCGCCGGAGCAGTGGCCGGCGCCATCCACGCCCACGACGGTCGGTGGCGCACCACCCTGCCCATGACCGATGCCCCCGCCGCCCGGGCCTCCGTACCCAAATCAAGACGAAGGGTCTGATCAAGCCGATCGTTTTCACCACAGAGACACAGAGACACGGAGGGGCACAGAGACATCGCCCCATCGCAGTTTTGGACACGGATTTCGCGGATGACACGGATCCATCGCATTTGATTTGGGCCATCGCACCAACGCAAGCGAACCACAAAGCGCACAAGGATCACAAAGGCCGTAACGGTGCCAGGCTGGTTTAGGAACTTAGGAAGTTGGTGTAGGCAACGGCCAACCCTCGATGCACTTCCTGAGATCCTAAAGCACCGATGGTCAAGTACGCATGCGTTTTTCGGAAGTGTCAAAGCATCAAGATCTTAGCGCATCTCATCCACCGTCAGCACTTGGTTTGGGCCTCGTGCGAGTCTGATCGATTGATACAGTTTCCGTACTGTTTCGTGATTCTTTTCCCGGTCCGGCGATCCACCTTAGCCCCAAGAACTCTTTGTTGATCTTCGACGAGTGTGCGTCCCGCCTCGGATGAACGGACCCGGGTGACACGACGGCTCGTTGGTCGCGAGGGTGGGTCGCGCCGATTCGGCAGGAGGGAGGTTTTCTCGAAGATCCCTGTGCCGGGTGAGTGATCGGAGGGAGGCTGATGTGCGGACAGGAAAACCGCAGAGCCTCTTTACCACGATGAACGATCGAATCATCGAACGAAAGGACAAACACCATGAAATGGAAAGTCACCCTTGTTTTCATTATCGCTCTCGTTGTCGGCGGGATGGTCGGCTTCGCGAACGACGGGGATGACGGCATGGAACGCCGGCACAACCGGTGCAATCCGGCTGGAACATGGTACGCAGAACTACCCTCCCCTCCGTATATCGGCACCATCACGCCGATCCAGGGCCGCAGCCGCTACTCCACAGTTTTCAAAGGGGTCTACAACGCCTGGGACCTGCCCACGTCTACGTTTACCCCGGAGGTCCCGGTCTTCTTCGAGGCTATGACGAATTGGAGCGGTGAGTTCGTCAAGTCGGGCGACGGCTACGACGCCGCTGCCATTGCGATCTTAGGAGGAGGCGAGGGCATGCCTCACTATTTTCCATTAGAAACCTGGGGTGTGAAGGGATATGTCGAGTTCAGCGAAGACTGCAACACCATGTACGCGACGTGGCCCGGGGGCATTCATGCCTGGGTTTGGGACATCACGTCCGAAACCCCACCCATCCCCTGGGTCGATGATCCGGATTACTTCCCGTTGGGCGAGGAAACAATTTTAGAGACCTACCACCGCATGATGATGCCCACGGACTGATTGGGGGACAACGAGCCGGTCCAACAAACCGCGCCCGGGAGGAATTGGAACCTCCTAGACATTTCGGCGGCCGGGAGACTGCAGATCCGGGCCGCCATTCTTGGCAATGAACTGGTTTTCGCCGCTCAACCTCTGAATCGACCGTTCAACCGCCCCAGGCCCCGCTTGACCGCTGAAACGACCGGAAGCCCCAACCCGCAAAGCACCGTCACTACTGTTCACGGCACGGTGTTCGTCCAGGCGGAGGTGTCCCCCGACTCGAAGCCGTCGTAGAACATGGCGATGCAAATGATCTCGCCGGGGTCGAGGGGGCAGCGGTCGCAGGCGTCCCCAATTTCGTCTGCATCGGCGTCGCCCTGCCCAAAGTTGTCCACCGGGCGTGGCGGGTTGAAAACCGTCGGGCAATTGTCGGCGCCGTCGAGCACGCCGTCGCCGTCGACGTCTCCCGCGATGGGGATGCCGTCGAAGAAGATGCCGTCGCCCTCGTTGCGGTAGGGAGTGCACGTCGGCTCGTCGGGGGGCGGGTTGGCGCAGACGAAGAGTGGGTAGTGGGTGTAGGTCGCGCTGAGGTTAGCCAGGGTTGCGCCGACGGACGCTCCCTCCCGGGTGACGCAGACGCGCTTGCCGGACAGGCAGCCGCTCAAGAGCTCGCACCCACCGGCGCCGGCGCCGAGGGCCTCCATCACCGGTGCGTCGCCGAACATGGGCAGCCCGGCCTTGAGCACCAAGACAACGTCGGGCGCCTCGGCGTCGACGATGGCGGCGGCATCGAGGTTGACGGAGCCGTCGAAGATGGCTATGTCGGCGAAGAGCCCCGGCCTGAGATGGCCGATGGCGCCGTCCATGCGCGCGGCGTAAGCCGCGTTCCAGGTCACCATGCCGACCAGGTCGTGGTCGCTGAACTCGGACGCCAACAAGACCTCGTTGTAGTCCCGTGCGCACTGCAGCTCGCGAAGGATGTTCATGGAGCCGGAGGGAACCCAGTCGGTCCCGAGCGCGACGTTGACCCCCAGGTCTTTGTAGGTCGTGATGGGTGCGGTCATGCCGTAGAGCGAGATGTTGCTCCGCGGCGACCACACCACTGAGCCGGCGCGGGATGCAAGAAGATCCCCGTCGTCGGGGAGAAGTCCGATCGCGTGAACCAGGGCCGCGTCATCGATGGCGTCGTGGCCGCCTGGGAGAGTGTCGTCTGAGATGCAGAGAAACTCGTTGCGGGCCTCGGGATCGATGCCCTCGGCGAGGTGGGGCATATAGGTTTCGTTCGGATAGGGGCCGTTGAAGCCCGGGTAGGCGCAGCTGCCGACGAGCAGCACGCCCGCCGAGTCATCGAGGGGAAACGTTGGAGCCCAGACCGGGTCTTGGCCGAGGCCGTCCTGGTCGGTGATGGTGTCGAGGTTGCGGACGAAGGCCGGGGCGGAGCCGGAACCGATCATGGATGTGGTTCCGGCCAGCAGGTGGCGAAGCTCGCACCACGAACGGCCCCAGTCCGTTCCGGTTGAGAAGGGGATGGTGAGTTTGACGTGGCCGCGCAGGCCCTTGCGCCAGTCGTGCCGGTGATCGAAGCGTTCGAGCCCGTGATCGACGGGCGGGGAATCCGCCCAATTGATGTGGTCGTGCAGGTTGATGAGACCTGGCGCGGCGACACCGTCGGCACAGGTGATGCGGGTGGCCGTGGCGAAGCCGGGTTGCCCGCTACAGTCGCAGCCCGCACAGGTGATGGAGCCGGCGGCGTCGATCATGAGGTGTCCATCGCGAAGGATCGCCTCTTCGGTGAGGAGGGTCGCTTCGATGACCAGGGGCGCATCACCGGCGGTGACCTCGCAGACACCTAGCGCAGGGGGTGTTGGCGAGTTCGGGCAGTCGATGGTCTCGACGGCCGAGCCCGTGGTCGAGAGCAAACACGTGACCAGGACCGCTGAGATCGTGCTGACACGATGCGTCATGAGAAAACCCCCAGTTCCGTGTTGATCGAGGTAATTTGTATCTGCTCGCAGCATTGTACGACGATCTAGTAACGGTGCCAGGCTTTAGGAACTTAGGAAGTTGGTGTAGACAACGGCCAACCCTCGATGCACTTCCTAAGATCCTAAAGGGGTATGGAGGGCCCGGGCAGGATGATCTCGGTTCGTGACAGCAGGGCGGCGCGCTCCATGGCGTTGGCGAGCTCGCGCACGTTCCCCGGCCAGCTGTACGCCTCGAGCCGCCTGGCGGTCGCCGCCCGCAGAAGACACCTGGTGAGAAGGTGCAGATTACTCGACGATTATCTCCAGGGCGTCCAGGTTCCCCTGGAGGGCCTCGCGGAGGGCGTCGTCCCCCTCTGCCTGCACCGCGGCGCTCAGGTCGTCGATTGCGGGGGTGTACTCCGCCTCTTCGAGG
>Ga0164313_10005233_pt1 | contig 11480 bp, 6 predicted proteins | sample GuaBasSedimGuay4_FD_113735 | JGI IMG/M metagenome (GOLD analysis project Ga0164313, IMG submission 113735) | Subseafloor sediment microbial communities from Guaymas Basin, Gulf of California, Mexico - Guay4, Core 4569-4, 0-3 cm | ecosystem: Environmental > Aquatic > Marine > Hydrothermal vents >...
CGCCGCGCACTGTAGACGCGGCCCATGCCGCCCTCGCCCAGCAGCGCCTCCAAGGTCCAGGCGCCCAGCGTGCGGCCCAGCCAGGGGTCTTTCCCCGACGCTTCCAGCGCCTCGGAGAAGACAGCGGCCGAGGGTGTCAGCGTGGCGGCGCCGCCGGCCTCGGCCTCTGCGTCCGCCGCCAGCAGCTGCTCGACCTCGGTGCGCAGCGCGGCGTCGTCGCCGCAGGCCGCGGCCAGGAACGCGGCGCGCTCATCCGACGCCCGGTCCAAGGCGTCGAAGAAGAGCTGCTCGATCCTGCGCGCGCGGTCGCTGTCGGTCACGGGTTCCAGGGACTCCCGACGCGAGGATGCCAAGCGGACCGCGGGTCCGTCTATCAGCGGCCTCAGTCCATGTCGATCACGAGGGTCTCAGGCTTCACGAGATCGACCACGGTGAACGGGACGTTCCGCTCGGCTCCGTCCCCACTCCACACCTTCAGCTCGTAGCTGCCCGGTGCCAGGCTGACGACATGGCGGGCCGTGCCGCCGAAGACGACCTGGGCCAGCCACTGTGAGACGACCTGCCCGCCGAGCGCCTTGAGCGTCCATGAGTACTGATGCCGGAGCTGCTCTCCCCCGGACCAGCGGAGGTCGATGCGCTGGCCGACACCGGCGCGCACCTCGACCTGGGCGAAGGCCACGCCACCCTGCTCGATCAGCACGGGAACGAGCGTGATCGCGACACCCTTCCCGCTCAGGGTCAGCGTGCCGGGCCCCGCCGCGACGGGAGGGCTGAGGGCCTTGAGACCATCCCGCGGGATGTGCGCCCGGGCGCCGTCGGCCGCCTCGATGAACAAGGCCAGCTTGTCCAACGGCACGTCAGGCGCCGCCGCGATCTCGACCCGGACCCGCCCTCCTGCGAGCAGACGCAGCACGCCGAGGTCAGTCGTCCGGCCCGGCGCGATCTGCAGCGGCACCGGCGCCAACCCGCCTGTGCCGGGGACGATCGCGCGGAGCGAGTACTCCCCTGGCATCAGCTCGTCGATGGTGGCGCAACCGTCATCGCCCAAAGACAGCTCGATCTTCCACGGTGCGCCGTCCGTCCGTTTCAGCAGGAGTCGCCCTGATGTGGGCGACTGACCCTGCGCGTCCAGCAGGCAGGCGCTGAAGGCGCCCGACTCCTGCCCCCGCGTGGTGACCAGCAGCTTGATCGGTCCATCGCCGAGGGCCACGTCACGTCGCTCCACCACCGGCTGCAGGCGCGCGCCCTGCGGATCGTAGACGCGGAGATGAAACGGCCCTGCGCCCAGGCCGGGCAGCACGAAGCCTCCCTCCACGTCGGTCATGTCGCTGTGGCCCCGGCTCTCGTCTTCGTCGGTGTTGTGTGCCACGACCAACCAATCCGGGACGGGCTCGTCGCGCATGGCGTCCCACACCTTCCCGGCGAGGGACGCGCCCCGCTGCAGCACGAGGTCGCACGGCGTCGGCCGCTCCGGCGTCAGCTGCACTTCGGCCGTGACCACGGCTCGACACTCGTGATGCTCCACCGCGACCGAGCTCTGTCCTGCGGCGAGCCCGTCCAGCAGGTAGCGCCCAAAGGCGTCGGTGACTCCATCCCGACCCAGGTGGCTGGCCCAGTCGCCCCACATGACGCTCGCGCCGGCCATGGGCCTGCCCTGTTCGTCCGTCACCACACCGTGGACCTCGCAGCCGGGGGGGAGCGACAGCTCGACCTCTGCGGGCGCCGTGGCCGACAGGTGCACCGAGCGCGTGGCCGCCGCGTAGCCCGTCGCGCGGCAGAGCACCGACGTCGTCCCGATCGGCAGGGCCTGAAACGCGAAGCGCCCGTCCGCCGCGCTGAAGCCAGTGACCGCGGGCGTCCGCTCCCCCCGTGCGCCGGGCGGCGCACGGAATCCGTTCTCCCAGCCGACGACGACCCGGGCGTCCGAAACAGGCGCGCCCTGGGCGTCGACGACGCGCCCACGGAGCTCCGCGCCCGCGGGTCCGAGTGTGAGCGTGATGAGCGCGTCGGCGTCCGCGTCGTCGTCTAACCGGTGCAGCGCCGAGGGGCTGTCAGGCGGGCGGATCGCGCCGACCTGATGCCACGACCCGACGGCCTCGATAGCGAAATACCCGCTGCGGTCCGCCTGGGTCACCACGGCGCCCTCCGTGTGGTTGGCTGCCGCCGACAGCCAGATGTCCGCCCCCTCCACCGGGTCCCCCTGAAGGTCAACGACCTGACCGCGCACGAGGCGCCCAGCCGGAATCACCAGCTCCAGTTCGGCCTGCTCGCCGGGCTCGATGCGCCCGGTGACCGCCCCGCCACGATCTCCGTAGGCGCCCACGTCGCCGCAGCGCAGCGCGTCGAAACGGGCCTCGCCCTGGTGGTCCGTCCGCTCGGTTCGCATGGCGTAGTCAACGCTGCGCCCGGGCGACTGGGTCATGGCCCGAATCACCACGCCCTCAGCGGGGCGCCCATCCTCGAAGCGAGCCCGCACGAGCAGCGAACCCACGGGCGGCGCGTCCAGATCGATAGGCGTGGCGTCGATCGTGCCGGTCGTGTCCTTCGCGACCCGTCCATAGCCAACCAGCGCCTCGACCTCGTGCACGGTGCGTTCGGGCGCCCCGCTCGGTTCGGGATGGAGTTGGACCGGTTGATCGCCGCGGGACGACCGGTCGGCGGGATCGCTGACGACAGCGCCCCCCCCCTCGCCGAGCCACCACGCCAGGCCGAGCAGCACCACGATCACACCGGCGCACGCCGCCAACAGACCTCGTCCGCCCATGCCGCGCAGCTCCCCACGACTCGATTCCGGGCTCGCCGGATCGACAACTCGAACCCGGCATCGGGGTCTAGCAGCCCCTACGGCGTGATCGCCCTCGCCGCCCAGCGCACCCACGCCCGCGGGCCGCTCGTGCGAGCTTGCTTCCCGCCGGCCTCAGTCCATGTCGATCTCGAGCACGTCGTTTCTCACGCCGTCGGCCAGCTTGAAGGGCACGCGGAGCTCCTCCATCGCAGCGCTCCATACGATCAGCTCGTAGTTGCCGGGCGCCAGCCTGATGACGGCCGTATCGAGGGGGTCGTCAAGCATGCATCGCGGGCGACTGATGACGACGCGTCCGCTGTGCGTCTGGGCCCGCCAACCATATCGGCGCCGCTCATTTCCGCTGCCTGGCCAGCGGAACGCGACGTGCTGCACCACGCCGCGACGCACGTCGACTTGTACGAGGGAATCGCGGCCCTCCTCGATGACCACAGGGAACCGGTCCTGGGCGATGTCATTCCCTCTCACGGTCACCGCTCCCGTGCCCGCCGCGACGGCAGGGCTGAGCGCCGCGAGGCCGTCGTGCGGGATGGGCACCGAGCGGCCGTCATCGGCCTCATACCACAGGCGCAGCCGGTCCAACGGCACATCGGGCGCAGCCGTGAGCGAGACCCGGACCCGGCCCCCCGCGAGCAGGCGCAGCACACCGAGGTCGGTGGTGCGGCCCGGCGCGACCCGCAGCGTCATCGACGGCACTCCTCCCGTGTCAGCGACGTGCGCGCGCAGCGCGTACTCGCCCGCCGCCAGCTCGTCGATGGTGACGCATCCGCCGTCGTCCAGGTTGCCTCCTCTGCTCGAGGACACACCATCGATGCGTTCCAGCATCACCTGCCCCGCCGTCGGCGGCTGATCCTCCGCACCTAGCAAGCAGACGCTGACGGCGCCGGTGTCGTGGCCGCGTGTGGTGACCAGGAACTCGAGCGGGCCATCGGCCGAGGTCACGTCGCGCTGCTCCACCATCGTCTGAGGGAGCGCGCCGGAACGCGTGTCAACCACGCGCACCGTGAACGGCCCGGCGCCCAGGCCGACGAGTTCGAACTCCCCACTGGCGTCCGTCTCGGCGTCGCGGCCCCAGTTCTCCTGCTGGTCTGATCGATGGGCCACGACCAGCCAGCCAGGGATCGGCTCATCGCGCACGGCGTCCCAGACCCTGCCGGCGAGGGAGGCGCCGCGTTGCAGCACGAGGTCGTACGACCCGGGCTGGCCCGGCCTCAGCTGGAGGCGGACCGACGCCTGCCCGAGGCATGCGCCGTGCGTCGCCTTGAGCCAGCTGCCGCCCGCATCAAGCCCGTCCAGCAAGTAGCGTCCGTGGGCGTCCGTGACGCCGCGCCGGTCCATAAAGCTGTACCCCTCGCCCCACAGCACGACGGCGTCGGCCAGGGGCTGTCCCTGGCCATCCGTCACCACGCCGTGGACCTCGCATCCGGGTGGAAGCCGCAGTTCGATCTCCGCCGGTTCGTCCACCGACAAGCGCTCCAGTCGTCGGATCGCCGCGTACCCCGGTGCGCGGCAGGTCACCATCACCTGCTCCCAGGGCAGGGCCTGGAAGGCGAAGCCTCCGTCCTCGCCGCTGAATGCAGGCTCAGGCGGCGGCCCCGTACCCGGCGCGAGCAGCGGGTTGAACACGCCACCGTCCCAGCCGACGACGACCCGCGCGCCCGCGATGGGCGCGCCCCGGCGATCGACGACACGCCCGCGGAGCTCCGCTCCCACGGAACCCAGGGCGAGCGTGATCAGCGCGTCGGGGTCCGCGTCGCCCTCCAACGAGTGCAGCGGCGAAGGCGTGCGGGGTGGCTGCATCGCCGCGACATGACGCCAGCGCCCGACCGCCTCGATGGCAAAGTAGCCGACGCGGTCCGACTGCGTCACCACGGCGCCTTGCGCCGCCAGCCCGAGACCCGACAGCCAGATGTCGGCCGACCCCACCGGGAGGCCCTGTGGATCCACGACCTGACCCCGCACGAGGCGACCCGCGGGGAGCACGAGCTCCAACTCGGTGAGGACCCCGGGCTGCACCTGCCCGCTGACTTCCCCGCCGCGCACGCCGTAGACATCCACCGAGCCCATGCGCAGCGCCTTGAAGAGCGCCTCGCCCTGCTCGTCCACCCGCACGACGCGCGGCGCCTGATCGACGCTGCGGCCTGGGCCCCGGCTGAAGGCCTGGAGAGCCACGCCCTGTGCCGGGCGGCCGTCCTCGAAGCGTGCCCGCACCAGCAAGTCCCCCACGGACGGCGCGTCCAGGTCGAAGAGCCCCGGGTCCCCCGTGCGACCTGGCTCCGCGGCCGAGACGCCGTGACCCACGAGGGCCTCGGCCTCCTGCACGCTGGGCGCAGGCACCGCGTCCAACTCGGGCGGGAGTTGGCTGGCCTGCTCAGCGCGCGGCGCCAGCACGACGGGGTCGCCCGCGTCGACGCCGCCATCGATACCGCCCCACTCGCCAAGCCACCACGCCAGGCCGAGCAGCGCGGCGACGACGGCCACGCCCGCTCCCGTCCACAGCGACCGACCGCGCATCTCCAACGCCTCCCGTCGACACAACCCGGGGCTCGGCGGACTCGCCACCGAACCGAGCGAGCATGCTACCAGCACCCTGGATCTGTCAGCGCCCGCAGCGCGCGGCTGCCTACGGCGTGATCGCCTGCACCGCATTACTCAGCGACACGTCCTGCGACGCGGCGTGGTCCGAGAACGCGAACTGGAACCAGAGCTCGGTGTCGGCCGGGACGCCGGCGGGCCAGAGGCTGTCGAGGTGGATCTCACCCAGGCCGTCGGTGAACAACAGCAGCGGTTCGAGCAGCAGCGGGATGGGGTAGAGCTCGCCGCCCTTGAAGGCCACGGGGCCCGCATCGCCGCCGATGAACAGGGCGGCCAGGGCGTTGTCGGCGCCGTCCTGCGCGTCGAGCGTGACCACGGTGTTGGCCGTGAGCGGGCCGCCGCCCACCAGGTCGGGCTTGCCGTGGATGCCGGCCTTGGCGCCCGCGAAGGTGGCCCAGGCGCCGCTCACCACGCCGGCGGCGCCCTCGATCTGGTTGCCGTGCGGATCGGAGGTGGTGATGTCGACGTGGGCCTGGATGTCGCTGGGCAGGCCGGGCAGCGTGGCGCCGCCGCCGCTGTCTGTGTAGGCCTCCACCTGGAACAGCGGCGGGTCGCCGGGGTGCAGGCCCGACTGGAAGGCCGACACCAACGCGCCCACCACCGGGCTGCCCTGATCGTCGCTGACGCGCACGTCGAAGCTGCACGGGCCGCCGCCCGGCGGGCAGGTGGGAATGGTCTGGGGCGCAAGCAGCGTCAGCGGCGTGGGGTTCACGCGCCGGATGTGCATGGAGGGGTCGCCCAGCAGCATGTACATCCAGCTGTTCTTGCCGGGCTCGAGCTCGGCCATGCGCGCCTCGGCCCAGGCGATGGCCTGGCCGTGCCGCGTGAGCCCGAGGTCGTACACAGCCTTGAACATGCTCTGGTTCAGCACGTGGTTCTGCGCCGTGCCCGACACATGCGTGGAGCCGTAGTGCGCCACCGCGCCGGTGCCGGGCCGCTCCATCCAGGACTCACCGATGCCGTCGACCAGACCGGTGCCGTAGTCGAGCCGGTTGTTCCAGCACGAGAACGACCACATCACCACGCTGTCGGCCACATCGGGGATGACCAGGATCTCGTTCTTGTGGAACAGCTCGTTGAGCGTGTTCCACTGCCACCATGAGGTCGAGCTGCCGTGGCCGCGGTAGGCCACCAGCCCCGTGCCCTGATGGATGGCGCTGCGCACGTCGGCGTTGTCGTTGCCCGGCACGCTGCCGTAGAGCTTCTCGAAGCTCGGCGGCACGGCGTAGCTGGCGTTGGCCACCGACTCGTGGTTGCCCTCGTACTTGCCCGGCGCGTCCTCCAAGTTGGCCACCAGCAGGGCCTCGTCGAAGTGCTGTGCGGTCTGGTTCAGGTGGTACTCGATGATCTTGTCGAGCTGGCGCGAGAGGTCGTCCGCGTCGTCCACCGACAGGCGGCCCACGAAGATCTCCTCGTCCAGATCGCCGTCGCCGGGCGAGCCGTACAGGTCGTCGCTCACGTACTGCGGCGCCGACGGTGACGAGCACATGGGCAGGGCGTCGATGTCTCCCACCAGCAGGCAGTAGTGGTCGTCCCAGGGGCTGCCCGACTGGTACCAGGCGTCGATGGCCGCGCGGATGTTGCCGCAGGTCAGGAAGGCGATGGACTCCAGCTCCAGGATGTCCACGTCGAAGCCCTGGCCCTGCTTGAGGTTGATGAAGGGCTCGAGCGTGGGCAGATAGACCTGCGACGTGACGATCAGGTAGTTGCCGCCGAAGCCGCTGCCGTCCACGGGCAGCGCGAAGCTGTGGGCGCTCCAGTTGTCGAACGTCGCCGCGGCCAGGCCCGCGCGGTCGGGCGTCATGCTCGGAAAGGCCGCCGTCACACCGGCCGCCTGGAAGTGCACGCGCAGGTGACCGCTGGCCGAAAGCAGACCCGTGCCGGGGTCCCAACCGAAGGGGGAGATCTCCACCCGGGCCGAGGGCAGCGAGTCCATCCAGGGCTGCACAGGGGCGCTGCCCGTGGCCGGGGAGGCGGGGAAGACCGCCGTGCCGCCGTACACAGCGGGGTCGATCACGAACTGCTCGGGGCTGCCGTCGAGATCGCCGGGGCCCGGGTCGAGCGTGGGGTCGAAGGCCTCATCCGTCTGCTGCACACCGAAGGGCAGGGGCAGCGACGCCGGGACCACGTGCGGGTCGAGGTCGGTCACGGACATGAGCTGCACGCTGGTGGCCGTGTTGGTCACGGCCAGGCGCAGGCGCGCCACGGGCAGGTCCGGCGCGCCCTCCTGGCCGATGCGGCCCAGCCCGGGCACCGTGATGCGCTGGTAGGTGTTGCCGTCGCCCGGCGCCACCGACTCGCTCCAGTAGCCGTGCACAAACACGTCGAAGAAGGAGTCGGCCTGGGTCGAGCTGCCGCTGTCGAAGACGACCTCGGCGGGCGTGCCGGCCGGTGAGCTGTCCAGCCTGTTCCAGACCTGGGCGCCGGCGGCGGCGGGCAGCAGGGACGCCGCCAGCAGGGCGGCAGACAAGCGGCGCGCGCCGACGGTCGCGGCACGCCAGGCAGCGCGACGGTGGTGGGAGCGACGCAGGGAGTGGACGTTCATGCTGACCTCGAGTGGTGTGCGCGACCGGGCGCGCCCGCCCGGACCCAGTCCGAGGGGCGCTCCAGTCTAGATCGGAAGCGGGGTGACGGCGCGATTGTTCGCCCTCTACGGCGTGGTGGCCACCAGCGCGTTGCTGGCCGCGTAGCCCTGGGGCCCGACCGGGTCCAGGATCCACCACTGCATGTAGGTGGAGAAGCCGGACGGGAAGCCCAGCGGCCACGCGCCGGCCAGGCCGATGACGCCCGCGCCGCCGGTGGGCAGGGGCAAGAAGTCACCGGGCGGCGAGGGGTCGGGCACCAGCACGCCACCCTTGAAGGGCGCGCCCAGTTCGGAGATCCCCAGCACCAGCCAGGCCGTGCTGTTCTCCAGCGCGTTGCTCAGCACGAGCGAGACCGGGTCGCCGCCGATGAGCGTGCCCTCGCCGAGGGTCACGGGGTCACCGTGGGTTCCGGCCAGCGCGTGGCCCAGGTCGAGCCAGCGGCCGACGTCGGGCTCTTCGTCCTCGTCAAAGCCGGGCAGCTCGGGCAGGGCGCCGGGCTTGGGCACCAGCACCACGTCGAGCACGTCGCCCGGTCGCACCTGCACGCCGGGGATCAGGATGCCCAGGCTGTCCGTGGACACGCAGCCGCACGCCCCGCTGTCGGGGTCGAGCTGGCAGCGCATCTGGCTGATGATGTTGCCGTCGCACTTGATCGTGCCGCAGATCGAGCCGTCGCACAGGTCGCAGGCGCTGCCGGGCGCGGCGAACCATGGCCCGCAGGGCGTCTCGTACGCTCCCACGAACACGCCGTTCTTGTGCAGCTCGACCTGCGGGCTGATGTCCAGCTCGTCGCTCAGGCCCGAGGTGGAGAAGGCGACCTCGACGAACACGTCGAAGAAGCTGTCCGCCGCCGTGGACGACGGCTGCAACTCGACGTCCCGCAGCTTGCGGTCCCAGGCCACGCTCATGCCGCCGAAGATCAGCCGGTCGATGTCGTCCGTGTGGTCGCTGTCGGGCAGGGCGCCGGGCGCGGGGCGTAGCAACACCATGATCTCGTCGCCGGGCTGCATCGGCGTGCCCGGGAAGGAGCTCAGGATCGAGGGGAAGCGGCACTCGCAGCCGGCCGAGGGGCCGCTGCCGTCCTCCAGGCACAGCAGCGTGTTGATCGCGCCGTCGAGGTATCCGCTGCCGCAGCCGCCCGTGCAGCTGCCGCAGTCGCCCGCGCCGCCGTCGGCCGTGACAGTCATGAGCACCACGGCCATCTCGACGCCGTCCACCAGCAGCACGGCCTCCGTCGAGAGATCGATGGGCGAGCTGGTGAGACCGCCCAGCTCGACGGTCCAGGCCAAGTGCACGTCGTGCTGACCGGGCGCGGAGCCCGGCAGCACGGCCGTGCCCAGGACGCGGCGGTTGCCGATGGGGCCGGCGCCCTGGGCGTCGGCGGGTGCAGACAGGCCGGCCACCAGGGCCAGGGCGCTGAGGGCTGCGAACGAGGTCTTCATGGGTCTCTCCTAAAGAGTGGGCGCGGCGCGTGACAACGGCGTCAGGCCCGGGGATGTGTGACCCGCCCTCCGAGGAGCGCCTGCCTCAGGCGTCAGCGCCCTGTGTTCGGTTGGCGGTCACTGACTCCCGCCCGGATGGCCCCTGGCGACCGACAGGAAAATCGAAGCGCGGTCGCGGGGTCCCTGGCCCAGCTGTCCGCCCGTCGCCATCAGAGCCTGCCGTCCGACCCAGACTCAGCGGTCACTCCCAGACCGTTGCCGGAGCCCTCAGCCCTCAGCCCAGAGCCAGTGCCCGGAGCCCTCAGCCCGCGGGCGCCAGCTCCCGTTGCAGCCAGGCGCGGGCCAGGCGCCAGCCGCGCTCGGCGGTGCGCGTGGACACACCCAGCACCTGAGCCACCTCGGCGTGCTCCAGGCCGGCGAAGAAGCGCAGCTCCACCATGCGGGCCTGCTCGGGGTGGGCGCCCGAGAGGCGACTGAGGGCCTCGTCCAGAGCCAGCATGTCGCCGCTGCGCCCGGCCAGCTCCGTGGCGGCTTCGTCCAGCGTGACCTGCTCACGCCCGCCGCCACGCTTCTCGGCGTGCTTGGAGCGGGCGTGGTTCACCAGCACGCGCCGCATGACCGTGGCCGCGATGGCCAGGAAGTGACTGCGGCTCTCCCAGTTCTGGTCGCGCTGATTCACCAGCCGCATCCAGGCCTCGTTGACGAGGGCCGTGGCCTGCAGCGTGTGATTGCCGCGCTCGGCCGCCATGCGCCGCCGCGCCAGGCTGTGCAGCTCGTCGTAGACCAGCGGCAGCAGCTCCTCAAGGGCGCCCTGCTGTCCTTCGCGGGAGGCCGCCAGAAGCTCGGTAACCTGCACGATGTTCGGGGAGCGCTCGTCCATGGTCGCTGATTCTACGCGACGAATTGCCCGCAACGTCGGCCACTGCCCTCGTCAAGCCCAGGGACCGAGTCGCCGGTGTCGAGACCCGGTGTGACGCCTCATGGGCGCCAGGAGGCCTGCTATCCCTGCGCCGCTCGACGAGGCGGACGGGCACGGGGCTGGTGCCCATGCGATCAGCGTGCGTCCGTACAGCTCAATAGAACGTGACCCTCAGCCCGTTGCTCGCGGCGAAGCCCTGGACGCCGGCGGCGTCCTGGACCCACTGTTGGAGGTAGACGGTCGTGTGATAAGGGACGCCCTGCGGGTACGGCGCGCTGATCTGCAGCTGGCCGACCGCGTCGGTGGTCAGGCCTCCGATCAGGATGTCCGGTGACGGGATGAGCACGCCCCCCTTGAAGGGGGACCAGACATGCTGGAGCCCGATCACGAGCGTGGTCGGTGCGTTGGGCGCCCCGTTGTTCAGGGTCAGGTGCAGGGTCTGAGCGCCGTGCGCGGTGTTCGAGCCGCCGAGTACCGGCACGCCGTTTGTGCCGGCCAAGCCCAGCCCGAAGTCGGCCCAGGAGACCGCCGGCTCGGTGAAGGTGGCGACCTGCACCGCCAGTTCGGACTCGAACAGGAAGGCGGCGCCGGCACCAGGAGGTCCGGAGACGGCGCCGTGAGCATGGCCCCGTGCCCCCACCAGGAAGCTCGTCCCGTCCATGGCGACGGAGGTACCAAATAAGTTCTTCCAGTTGCCGTGCCCGCTCCAAAACCGCGCGAGCATGTCCTCTGAGTTGACCTCGAAGACATAGGCCACGCCGGGCCAATCGACGCCGCCCACGCTCGGCGACCAGCCCGACGCACCGATCAGGGCCTGGCCATCCTCCAGCGCCACCGAGCCGCCGAACCACCGAGTGTTACTGGACCAATCGGTGGGACGCAGCACGGCGAGCTCGGTGCCGTGAACGTCGAAGACGAACGCCGCGCCGACGTCGTACCACCAGAGAGGGTCAGGGCGGTGACACCCGGAGAGCCACGGGGGGTCGCACACCCAGCAGCAGAAGACTTCCTCTCTAGCAGCCTGTGGCGGAAGGGCCGTTTTGAGATGCCGTCACGCCGCTGCGTAGCAGCCCAAGCGCGCGGGGGCTCGCCGGAGGATTCTCGCGATTTGTGCGCGGGATACCGCGACCGCGTTC
>Ga0164313_10005234_pt1 | contig 11478 bp, 9 predicted proteins | sample GuaBasSedimGuay4_FD_113735 | JGI IMG/M metagenome (GOLD analysis project Ga0164313, IMG submission 113735) | Subseafloor sediment microbial communities from Guaymas Basin, Gulf of California, Mexico - Guay4, Core 4569-4, 0-3 cm | ecosystem: Environmental > Aquatic > Marine > Hydrothermal vents >...
CGTGTCCGTGTCCGTGTCCGTGTCCGTGTCCGTGTCCGTGTCCGTGTCCGTGTCCGTGTCCGTTCCCGTTCCCGTTCCCGTTCCCGTTCCCGTTCCCGTTCCCGTTCCCGTTCCCGTTTCCGTTTCCGTTTCCGTTTCCGCGGCCGTGTCGGTGTCCGTTTCCGCGGCCGTGTCGGTGTCCGTTTCCGTATCCGTTTCCGCTGCGGCTTCGTCGAAACGGTGGGCGCACTTTTTACAGAATGCGGCGTCTGGATCGTTCCAGGTTTCGCATTCGGTGCACTGGCGCTCGCTCACTCGGGCTCCGCACTTCTTGCACCAGTCGGCGTCGCCGTCGTTCTTGGCCTGGCAGCTCCAGCACTCGACGGAGGCGGCGGCGGGCGGGGTGCTGGCGCCCTCCTTCTTCGCCGGAGCGTCTTCCTTCGAGGCCGCCTCCTTCTTGGGCGCATCGTCCGTGGGAGCGTCGCTGTCCCGCAGTTCGCGCTCTTCCCGCTTCATCCGGTCGCGGTACGGCGAGCCCTTGCCGAGGCCCTCGAGGTGCTTCGAGACGAGGCTCTCGGCCTCCGTGACGAAGGGCGCCACGTCCGCGTCGAGGAGCTTGAGGACTTCCTTCGCCCGCTTGCGCAGCTGCTTCTCGAGCTTGCCGAAGTCCTTGTCACTGATCTTGCCCAGCTCGCGCTCGAAGTCGAGGTCCCGGAGGCTGCCGACGAGGGCGTTCTTCTCGTTGACGAGGGCCTGGCGTTCGACGTTGGCGCCAGCCCCCGCATAAGCGAGGCCCTGGTCCGCACCGAAGGCGCCCCGGAGGCTCTGCCACGAGGCGGAGAGGATTCCGAGGACGATCAGCGACCCGAAGAGAATGAAGATCAATCCCATGGCGTAGGTCGCGCCATAGGTCGCGACGAGACCTATCACAGTGGCTATCACCAGCCCGCCGCCGCCGCGGATGAGCATCTTCCGCCGTTGCTGGGCCCGGTATTCGCCCTCGTCGTCGACCTTCACGACATCCCGGGCGAGGAGCTCCTTCACCGACGGAGCGACCGAGATGAAGGTGCCGAAGATCATCAAGATCGAGCCTATCCAGATCCACATGACCAGCGGCCGGACGATCACCCGGAAGGTGCCGAGCTTCGAGCTCGAGTCGACCGACGCCATGATGATGTAGATGTCTTCGATGAGACCGTAGCGAATCGCGACCTCCGTCGTCGGCATCTCGGGGTGCGAGCGGTAGATGAACTTCGCCGGCGAGATCAGGGCGATCTCGTCCCCGTCCGAATCGAGGATGGTCATGTCCGTGAAGACCATGCGCTTTTTGAGATCGGTCTCCATGCGCACGTCGTCGTAGCGGATTTGGTAACCGCCGATCTCAAGGGCCTGTCCCGGACGCAGCGCCGCTTCTTTTTCGACGTCGTAGGCAGCGCCGGTGAAGCCGATGTACATGAGCACCACCGCGACGTGCACGATGTAGCCGCCGTAGCGGCCCTTGGCCCGGCCCACGAGGGTGACGAGGGCCGTCAGGACCCCCTCGCCCTTGGTCCGCATGCGCACCGAAGTGCCGCGCCAGAACTCCTGGACCACCGTAGCGATGACGAAGGAGCAGGTGATGGTCGCGATGACCGGCGCCACGGAAAAGATCGCCGCGAGGACCTTGTCCGCGGGCCCGTCGTAGATGGCCTCGGCGGGGATGTAGCCAGCGAAGCCGACGGCGCTGCCGAAGAGCGCGTGGAGCGTCCCGGCGCCGATCGCCACCGCGACCGGCACCCTGAAAGCACGGCGGAGGTTCTTGCCCGTCGCTTTACGCCACGAGATCAGCGGCCCGACGCCCGCAAGGGTCAGCAATACGATGCCGAAGGGGATCATCCAGCGGTTGTAAATCGGCGGCCCGACCGAGACCTCCTGGTCCCACAACCAGTCGGAGATGAGCGGGAAGGTGGTGAGCACCAGGGTGGTCACCATCATCGCGATGAGGATCCAGTTGTTCAGCAAGAACGCGAACTCCCGACTCATCAGGGACTCGATCTTGTGAACAGCCTGAAGCTCTTTCCACCGCCAGACGATCAGGGCCGTACAGCCGATCGCGAGGAACGCCATGTACCAGACGAAGTAGACGCCGATGTCACTCTCGGCGAAGGCGTGCACGCTCGCGATGAGGCCCGACCGGGTGAGGAACGTGCCGAAGATGGTCATGAAGAAGGTCAGGAAGACCAGGAAGATGTTCCAACCCTTCAGCATCCCGTAGCGCTGCTGGATGATGACCGAGTGCAGGAACGCGGTGCCCACGAGCCAGGGCATGAACGAAGCGTTCTCGACCGGGTCCCAGGCCCAGTAGCCGCCCCAGCCGAGCTCCTCGTAGGACCAGAGCGCGCCGAGGAGCAGACCGCAGGAGAGGAAGAGCCAGACCATGAGCGTCCACTTGCGGATGGCGAGCAGCCACTCGTTGTGCAGGCGCCCGGTCGCGAGGGCCGCGACGGCAAATGAGAAGGGGACCGCCCAGCCGACGAAGCCCATGTAGAGGGTCGGCGGGTGGATGATCATCCAGTAGTTCTGGAGGAGCGGGTTCAGCCCTTCGCCATCGAGGGGCGTCGATGCCGGCGTCATGGCGAAGGGGTTCGCCGCGAAGAGCATCAAGATCTGAAAGAACGCGATGATGCTCATCAGGGTCGCGATGACCCAGGGCTGGAGCTCGATGAAGCGCCCCTTCATCCACCGCACGCAGGTCGCCGTCCACCCCGCGAGGAGGAACGACCACCAGAGCAGGGACCCGTCCTGGCCGCCCCAGAGTGAGGTCACGAGGTACCACCACTCCATCGACCGGTCGCTGTAGCGGGCGACGTAGCGGATGCGGAAGTCGTGGGTCTGGAACGCGTAGGCGAGCAGGCAGATGCCGAGGGTGATGAGCGCTGCGGTCGCGTAGGCGCCGTAGCGGGTGGCCCCGAGCATCTGGGGACGCCCCCGGCCCGTCGCGACGCCGATGGCGAAGGTGTAGGCCGCGGCGACCAGGGTTGCGGAGATGAGGAGGGTACCTAAGAAGGGGACGTCGATGGCGGGCATGATGCTGGCGGCACCCCCTGGCGCCGAAGGGGGGACTCTAGTGGCCTGCCATGGCAACGGCAACCGCCAGGAGTCGCCAATTCACGCCTTCTTTTGGGGCTTTTTGCCCTCGCCGGCTACTCGGCGCCGGCCTGGAAGGCGAGGGAGCCGCAGCGGTGTTCCATTGCCGAGTCGGTGAGCAGGGCGTCGAGGCGCAGGTGCTCGCCGCGGATGGTCGAGATGGAGTGGTCCACGATGACGAAGACCTGGGTGTTTTCGTGCGTTCCGTCCATCCCGTCGACGGCCCGAAAGCCGCTCCGGCCGCGGTAGGCCGCGACGACCTCGGTGCCGGTCTCGTCGAGGAGGTCGATCTCGAGGACGGGGTTGTCGGGGGAGAAGACCGCCTCCGGATCGCCGGGATCGATCCCCGAGACGCGGACGGAGAGGGCGAACATCGCCGAGCCCTGGGGGCCGATGACCGGGGTGAGCTGGGCGTCCGCGGAGAACGCTTCAAAGAAGGCGGCGGTGCCGACCTCGCCGCCGGTGCAGGGCGCACCGACGTCGTCGATGCAGCGTCCGAAGGAAAGCCCGGCAGCGTCACGACATGCTTCGAGGACCGCCGGGTCCAGGTTGCCGCCGAGGACGCTCGTGCCGCCGCCGCCATCCACCGATGAGCTCGAACCGCCGTCACACGCCGCCGACAAGAGCAGACCCGTGAGCAGAGACAACACTACGAACGGCTTCATGGGACCTCCACTCGAATCCAAGACTCGTACTCGCTCGGCGGTCGCCAGACCATGACCGAAAAAGAGGCGCCGCTGACGTTGATCGAGCGCAGAACTAGGCGGTCCCCGGGGACGACGTCGGGGTCGTTGCCGGTGACTCGTCGCACGAAGGGGTTGTAGCCGCTCGAGCCGGGCTCGTCGTCGGTGACCTCGGCGACGAGGAACTCTTCGCCGTCGTGCTGGACGACGAGTTGATGGAGGGCAACGCTGCCGTCCACGTCGAAGTTGGGCACGTAGAAGACGACATCGCCGGTGATGTCGGCGCAGAGGGTCGTCGTGAACTCCACGAAGGCGCCCGGGCCGACGAGGAAGTGCTCTCCGTGGACGAGGGCGCTCGGGCCCAGGGGCCGGGGGCTGATGCCGGGCTCCCAGTAGCTCGATTCGTCGGGGCCCATGAAGTGCGCGTCGTCGCAGAGCTCCGAGTCGGCTTGCCCCGGGAGCACCTCGTGGAGGAGCGGCCAGGTGCCGTCCGAGCGAGGCGGGGCGTCGTGGCCCTGGACGAAGAGACGGTGCTGGCCAGTGCCAGAGATACCGGCGCCGGGGCACCCTTCGTCGACCGCAGAATCGGTCGGGGGACCCGCGTCAGAGACGTCGTCGGTGCCGCACCCTAGAGCCAGGAAACCGAAGACAAAGGACCCGAATTGCAGCGCCGCGGAGACTCGCCGGCAAGGTATCGACATCGAGGACAATTTTGCGAAAGGTGCCTCGGGGATGATTGATCTGCATCAAGTGCACGGACCGCGGCGACGGCATCGTCAGAAGATGGATAAGCTCGCCACGGCCTCGATTTTGGCCCTCCTCCTCGTGCTCATGGGCTGCAGCACCACCCCCGACACCTGGAGCATCGAACACGAGGTCCCCGAGGCGGCCCTCCTCTCGGTCCTCTCCACCGACCTCGGGGTCTATGTGGTCGGAGCCGACGACGGTGAAGGGCCCGTCGTGCTGCGCGGTCAGGCGGGGCAGGGGGACCAGGAGGGCGAGTGGGAGCGCCTCTGGACCGGCGACCGGGGCGACCTCTGGTGGGTCACCGAGGAAGCCGACGGCAGCGTCCTGATGGGCGGCGAAGACGGCCGCATCCTCCGCTACGACCCGGACCGGGGCACCTTCGAGGCCTACGTGACGCCGCGAGGGGTGACCATCTTCGGCATCTGGTCCGGCCCCGACGGCACCGCCTACGCGGTGGGCGGCGACATCAACGTCGAGACCGCCCGGGGCGAACTCTGGATTCGCCAGGACGGTGAGTGGGCCCGGGATGAGCGCGTCCCCGCCGAGTGGCTCGACGCCGTGCTGATGTTCAAGGTCTGGGGCTCGAACGCGAACGACGTCTGGGCCGTCGGCGAGAGCGGCACCGTCCTGCACTTCGACGGCACCGCCTGGGAGCAGATGCCGGCTCCGGTCTCGACGCGCCTGCTCACGGTCCACGGCAATACCGCCGACGGCCCCATCATGGTCGGCGGCGCCGGCAACGGTGTACTGCTCGAGATGAGCGGCGGGACCCTAACCGACCGCATGCCGCCCTTCATGCCCGGCGCCAACGGCGTCTTCGTCGAGCAGTCGGGCACGGCGTGGGTGGTCGGAAACCAGGGCACCGTCTTGTCCCGCGAAGCCGGCGGCGAGTGGCTGGTCGACGAGACCACCCCGACCCGCCTCGACCTGCACGCCATCACCGTCGACAGTGAGGGCGCCGTTTGGGCCGTCGGCGGCGCCCTGCTCTCGCCGCGCTTCGATCAAGGAATCGTAGTGCGCCTCGGGCAGTAGGGGCAGAGGGGGCAAAACCCGACTTCGGTAGAGTGAGCCTCTGCGCTATCGTTTGCCGTGGAGGGACTCATGCTTCGAATCATGCTCACGCTCATCTTGGTCGGCCTCGTCGCGGCCTGCGGCGACGACGGCGGCGCCTCGGACACCGGCACCTCGGACACCGGGACGGCCGACACCGGCGCCTCGGACACCGGCACCTCGGACGGGGCCGTGGGGGACACCGGCGCCTCGGACACCTCGGTCACCGACACCGGCGCCTCGGACACCGGGGCGGCCGCCGACTCCGGGACCTGCACCGAGGCCGGCACGCCCTGCGGGTCTCTCCCGTGCTGCGAGGGGTCGGCCTGCGATCCGGCGACGACCATGTGCGTGGCGGGCCTCAGCTGCATCGCGCTCGACACCGCCTGTTCACCCGGCGGGACCCCGTGCTGCGGCCCCGGTGCCTGCGTCGCAACCGGCGGGGCCGGCCTCACCGAGTGCCGCGATGAGCGCGGCTGCATTCCCTCGAGCGGCACCTGCGGCCCCGGCGACACCTGCTGCGGCGGAGACGTTTGCGCCGGCGGGAGCTGCGTCGGCACGCCCTGAAGCGCGGGCCACCTACCGGCGGCTCCGAGGTCTTGGCGCATCGCCAAATCCACGACATCGTGGATTATCCATGGCCTTGCCCTGGGCGAGAACCGGCCCAGCTCAACGATCCCTGCTAGGATTTGCCCCGAATGAGCGCCCCCACGCCCGAAGAGCGCGTCGGAACGACGATCGCGGAGAAATACCGCCTCGAGTCAATCCTCGGCCGGGGCGGCATGGGGGTGGTTTTTGGGGCCGTTCACGAGTGGACGGGCCGGCAGGTCGCGGTGAAGCTGCTCATTTCGGAGTACGTCAATCATCCTGAGGTTTCGAGTCGATTCCTCCAAGAAGCCCGCGCAGCTGCACGTCTCGATCATCCGAACGTCGTCGACGTCCTCGACATGGGCAAAGACGCGGACGGAGTTCCGTACATGGTCCTCGAGCTCCTCCAAGGCGAAGACCTCGGGAAGATGCTCAAACGGGAGACGCGCCTCGACGCTCCGACCACCCTCGACGTGCTGCTCCCCGTGATGGACGCCCTCGGTGAGGCTCACGCGCTCGGTATCGTTCATCGAGACATCAAGCCGGAGAACATTTTCATCGCGGAGAGTCGGGCCGGTAAGACCCCCAAACTCCTCGACTTCGGCATCGCCAAGGTGGCCGGTGAGGGCTCGACTTGGAAGACGACAGTCGGCGGTATGCTCGGCACCCCCTTCTTCATGTCGCCGGAGCAGATTCGGGAGACGGCCGGGGTGGGGCCGGCCAGCGACGTGTGGGCGATCGGGGTTCTTCTCTATCTCTGCCTCTCGGGAACTCTCCCTTTCTCAGCCAAGTCGTCTGCCGACATCCTCGTCAAGATTCTGACGACGCGGCCTCCGACCCTCGACACCGTGGCCAGCGACATCCCGCTGGCGATTGCGCACGTGGTGGACGTCGCCTTGCGCGAGGAACCCGAGGATCGCCACATCGATATGGCGACCTTCGCCGAGGAGCTTCGCGATGCGGCGCAGGCCTCGGGGACTCGGGCCATGGCGCGAGTCGAGGGCCAAGGCCTTCGCCCCGACGAGGCTCTCCCCCTCGCGGGGTCCGAGCTCAAACCCAAGGGAAACCTGGCCATGGCGGCGACGACGCCCGCCGCCGGCGTGATGAACCCTCCTGCCGCGGCCGTACCGACACCCTCCTTGGCCATCGCCCAGGCATCCACTCAGTCGCTGCATGTCCAGACGCCCGCCACCGGCGTAGTGAACCCTCCCCCCGCTGCCGCACCGACGCCCTCCTTGGCCGTCGCCCAAGCATCCACTCAGTCGCTGGGTGTCCAGACGCCCGACACGGCCGAGGCGGCCACGGTCGGCCCCCTGCCCGAGTACGCCGACGATGGGGCGCCAGTGGGCATCGACGCGAGGACCGGCGAACTCATCCTCAGCACGACCCCGTTCGTGAATTCGGTATCTCCTGCCATCAAGCCCAAAAAGGCGCCGGTGCTCCTCTACGTCGCCCTCGCGGCAGGCGTACTGATGCTTTCGCTTGCGGCCGGCGCCGCCCTCTACATCGGACTGACGGGTCCTGAGGTCGACGATGATCGCTACGTGGTCGGGCCGATGCCACCGATTGGACAGGACGGTCCACCGAGCCCCATCGACTCGCCTTCGCCGGATCTGCCTCCGCCCGCGGGGCCGTCCGCTCCCATCGAGAATACTCCCGCCCCGACGCCAACGCCGACGCCAGCCCCGACGCCAGCCCCGACGCCCAACGACGAAGCGGACCCGTCTGCGGAGACCGGGACCCTCACCGTGATTCGAAGGTCCGCCTGCACGCTCACCATCGACGGCCAGCCCGCGGGCGCCGTCCACGGGCTGGCCCTCGCCCCCGGCACCCATGCGCTCGTCTGCCGCCGCCACGGGGTCGTGCGCCGGGCCTCCGTGGAGATCGTGGCCGGGCGAGAAGCCACCCATACCTTCCGATTTCCGAGGCGCCACGGCATGTCGTCACGGATGTCCGGCATGAGCAAGATGGGCGGGTCGATGCTGGACATCGGCCGCGACTACGAGTGAAGCTCCGTTGATGCGGTTCTTCTTCTCGGCCACCTTCGTAGTAATGCTCACGCTGGGCGCGACCGAGGCGATGGCTCAGGAAGGCGACGCAGCGCGCGCTCGAGAACTCTTCCTGTCCGGCGTCGATGCCTTCGATGAAGAACATCTGGACGATGCTCTGGGGCTCTTCCTCGAGAGCTACGAGATCCGCCCCTCCCAGTCGGTGCTCTTCAATATCGCGGTGACCGAGCGCCGCCTCGGCCACGACGAGGACGCCCTGATGCACTTCTACGAGTGGGTGCGAATCAACGCGGGCGACGCCGGGCCACGCCTCACCGAGGCCTTCTCAGCAATCGATGACCTAGTGCCAGGGCTGGCCACGCTGCGCGTCGACAGCTCACCTTCGAATGTGACGGTGTTCGTCGACGGGGCGCGGGCCCAAACGACAGGAAGCGGCATCCTCGTGCTCAGGGGCGGGACCTACACGTTGCGTTTCGAAGCGGACGGGTACGAGCCGTCCGAGCGGCAGGTCACCGTCGAGGCCGGCAACGACGAAACGATCCAGGTCTCCCTCGAAGAGGCCGCGGCCGACGTGGCACCGCCGGAAGCCCCAATCGCAACAGACGACCAGGGAGGCGGCCTGCTCTTCACCTGGGTCGGCGTTGGACTGACCGTCGCCTTTGCTGGCCTCGCGGTAGGCTCGTGGGTGGCGGGGGAGGCGGCCTACCAGGACTTGGTCGACACCTGCGCGCCGAGTTGTAGCGCGGACCAGGTCTCGACCGTCGAGACCTGGGACACATTGACTACCGTCGGCTTGGTGGGTGTCGGGGTCATGGCCGCCGCCACCGTGGTCATCGCCCTGGTCGAACTCGACGTGTTCGGCGGGTCGGATGATTCGCACGCCGTTTCGGTTGGACCGACCGGCGCTTCCTACCGCTACCGTTTCTGAACTCGGCCGTCTCGGCCGTTGCCTTCGGCTCCGAGCGGTGAAGGTCCACCCGAGGTCGGCAGTTCGGTATCGGCGAACGCCTCAGGGATAGGTGCAGCTGTAGGAGCTACACGTCTGGGCCGGACCGCACGAGGCGTTGCTCTCGCAAGCGCAAGCATTCGTGCCGGACGTGGAACTGCGACAGTAGAAACCGACCGCGCAATCATCGGAAGCGAAGCACGCACAACGGCCTTCGCCGCAGCTCGAGCAGCTGTTGCCACAGAATCCGCAATTGGAAGCGCTCGAGGCCGTGTCGACGCACGTCCCCCCGCAGCAGCGCTGAGTCGTCGTGCCGCAGAGCGTGTGTTCGGGCGCATTGGGGCCAACCGTACTGCACGTGCCTCCCGCACATCGGTCTGGCCCGTTGCACACGTCGCCGTCATCGCAGGGGTCGGTATTGCCTGGGTGCTCACACCCGGAAGCGCCGCAACTATCATCGGTGCAGCCGTTGCCGTCATCGCAGCCGAGGGGCACGCAGGCGTCGTTGCAACACTCTTCTGAGGCGCCGCAGTCAGAGACGCGCACGCAGGTGTCGCCGTCACAGCTCGCCGTCTCGCAGGGCCCGGCCACGCACGTCGTGGCGTTGCAGATCGGGTACTGACAGTCAGTCGATGCATCGCAGGTACCGTCGGCGACGTCCGTGCAAAGCGCGTCGTTTGCTGCGTTCACGCAAGCGCCCCCCGTACAGGAATCATCGGTGCACGCGACCCCGTCGTTGCAACCAGAGGGAACACATGAATCGCCGCAGCAGGACTCGCCGAGGCCGCAGCTCGATCGAACAACGCAAAGGTCGCCCTCGCACGTCGCCACGGTGCAGGGGTCCGAGGTCACACAGGTCGTTGGAGTGCATACGGTCGAGCCGGAGTCCGCTCCGCCCCCGTCGGGTCCTCCGCCGTCCGTACTGCCGGTGTCCGCGCTCCCACTGTCGCCGACGGAAGCATCGGGCGTGGAGCAAGATTCGTCGCCTTCCCCCCCGAGACACTCCGTCTTGTGGGAGCAACTGGTCAGGACCAGGGTCGCGGCGACGATCGTGAAACGCATCAACATCGAGAACTCACCTCCAGGTTGCTCGAAAAAAGGAAGAGAGCAAGCCCTCTCCCGAGATCCCCATGCCGATGCCACATCTGCACGGACTACTCGTCCGAGTCCTCGTCGGGGGGCTCCTCCGCATCCTCAGGGCTGGGACCTACACGCTGAGTTTCGAAGCAGACGGGTACGAGCCGTCCGAGCGGCAGGTCACCGTCGAGGCCGGCAACGACGAAACGATCCAGGTCTCCCTCGAAGAGGCCGCGGCCGACGTGGCGCCGGCGGAGCCCCCCATCGCAACAGACGACGAGGGAGGCGGCCTGCTCTTCACCTGGGTCGGCGTTGGACTGACCGTCGCGTTTGCGGGCCTCGCGGTAGGCTCGTGGGTGGCGGGGGAGGCGGCCTACCAGGACTTGGTCGACACCTGCGCGCCGGGGTGTAGCGCCGACCAGGTCTCGACCGTCGAGACCTGGGACACGTTGACGACCGTCGGCCTGGTTGGTGTCGGGGTCATGGCAGCCGCCACCGTGGTCATCGCCCTGGTCGAGCTCGACGTGCTCGGCGGGTCGGACTCGCACGCCGTTTCTGTCGGGCTGACCGGCGCTTCCTACCGCTAGCGGTTCTGAGTCCACAGAAACGCTCTCCCACGGGTGCTGCGGCGTAGGCATCGGGGGATTCACGAGTGGGCTCCGGGCGGTGAAGGACCGCTCGAGGTCGGCAGTCTCAGGGATAGGTGCCCGTGTGCGAGGAACAGACACAGTGTACCCCCCGCCATCACGTACACGAGTCCGTCCGCCTATTCGAAGCGCTCCCCGCGCTCGAACTCGAACTCGAACTCGAGGTAGCCCGGACAGCTCAGACGCTTGGCGGCGTCCTCCATGGCTCCATCACGCCAGGAGGCTACTCGACCTGGAAACAGTAGATGTGAGCCATGGTGTTGCACCTGATCGGGCCATCAGTGCCGGAGGTCCAGCCCTGAAATCCAGGGTCGTCACTCGGGGAGAGCGTACCGTCGTCTGTCTGATTCGTCCGACCAGCCATCACCGTAAGGTCCGTAGCGCCCGCTTCCCCCCAGTTCCCGCAATGACGCGATTCAGAAGTTACATCCAGCGTTCCATCGAACCCTGTACCGGTGAAGACCGGCTCGCCGACGTTCGCAGCAACTACCGAGACACCGCTTTCGTCTCGGTTGATCGCGTTCCCAATACTTCCGTCAGTGAGATCGGTGAGACTCATCGCGACAGTTGGCTCATCGCTTCCACCGGCGGGAGCGACTAACTTCCACCCACCTGTCCCAGGGCCC
>Ga0164313_10005235_pt1 | contig 11478 bp, 6 predicted proteins | sample GuaBasSedimGuay4_FD_113735 | JGI IMG/M metagenome (GOLD analysis project Ga0164313, IMG submission 113735) | Subseafloor sediment microbial communities from Guaymas Basin, Gulf of California, Mexico - Guay4, Core 4569-4, 0-3 cm | ecosystem: Environmental > Aquatic > Marine > Hydrothermal vents >...
CGGACCTTGCACGAGGTGCTGGACCCTCTACCGGATAAATGTGAAAAGATCTTTGCCGTTCTGGGTCCGGAGGGTGGTTTTTCCGAGGCTGAAATCAAAAATGCCGAATCCCTTGGTTACAAAAGTGTCAGCCTGGGGCCCCGGGTTTTAAAAGCTGAGACAGCAACTATTTCTGTCTGTACCTTGATGCAGTATCTTTTTGGAGATATGGGTGGAATGTTTTGAACCCACTTCAGAAATATCTTGACAATTTAAGGTCCCTTTAATATCTATTGCTTCTAAATTGAGCGAGTGGCGAGGTTGCCGCAGATACAAGAAAGATACCGATTCCGCAATAGTTTGCTATGCGGGATGGTGTCTGACGCCGTAGGTGCGGCAAGATCGGCATTCCCAGTGGGTTTCAAATTTTAAGATTATTGATCGATAAGATTCCTTGAAAATCAAATGGAACTGTCCATTCTTGAAAATTGAAACGCTCAGTTTAGAAACCAGTTAAATTGAGATTGTGCCGAGGTAGCTCAGTCGGTAGAGCAGGGGACTGAAAATCCCCGTGTCGGCAGTTCGATTCTGTCCCTCGGCACCATAAGATCTCAATGAAAAGAAGGGGTTAGTCAGCTTGCTGGTTGCCCCTTTTTCTTTTGGTTTGTGCTTTTTTTTGTTTAAATGGGTCCCAATACGGGCACAATATAGATGGGGCATAATTTTAACTGCCGGATATAATATCGAAATGGTATGGAGAGCAGGGGATTTTAACTCCCCTTGCCTATGAATACGGCAGCGTTGAATCGGTCTAATGAGTATTAGGGGGGGCTCAATCATTTCTGCTGAACCAATGACTCTTGGAGAGGCGGAAGACCCCATTTTTAGATTGGTTAGCTCTCAATTACATAAAGGAGTCTTCTGTCCAGGAAGACGCGGACTCAATGAAGACTTGGTCTTGCCACCAGAAATTTTCAGTTCATTGATATAATCACAATCATTAGCAGGCCGCGATCTCCGAAATTGATCTAATCTTCATGCCTGCCAACAATTGTCCTTTTACCATTTGTATCTGTAATCTTCTGTTTAAACGAATACCGAATAGGGTGGAATTCGGAAAAAATGGGAAAGGCAAAATATCACAGCTGCATAAAGGAGTCTTCACTATTGTTTCACCATAAAATATCGAAGACTTGACTTGATAGTCACAAATTATGAATATCAGTATTATTAGTGAACCTCTAATTACCTCTATATATCAAAGGTTAAGCAATATTTGGTTTTCTGAGAGGATATCCCAAGTAATGACCATGTAAATCGCTAATCCCTTGACCCGGTCCACCAAATCATGTATCAATTTTATTACATGCTTAAACCTTGCTGGAATATGCACTAAACCTCAATTCTTGCCTCTGACCTGACCCGACTGTTCAAAACTAAATTTACTTGTTTTTAAATTGGAGGTAGCGAGCCATGAAAATGTCAAGCGTCTGTTTGACCCTGACTGCATCCATGCTGATTTTTTCATGCGCAACCACCGAGCAACCCAAAATGAGTTATGAAGAAGCGCGCAACGTGGTGCTAAGCATGCAGCGTGTTCCCATGGAGCCACCACCCAGGAAAATGGATGACATCCTGTCCCTGTTGGACAGAAAGCAACATGGCGGCCAGGATCATATGGCGGCCCTATTGCGTATGGCTGATACTTCAATTCTATCCGGCAAAAGCCAACAAGACCTGATTCTCTTTTATAAATCCAGAGGTTATGCCCGCTATGAACTAAATCGTTTTAATGATGCCGGCGACGATCTGCACCGGGCCATTAATCTGGGCAAGCGTGCCGGCCTTAAGGATTCGAGCCTGTACCGTCGACTTGCCGAACTGGAAATGCGCGCAGGGCGTTACGACGAGGCCATTGATCTTAGTAGGACTGCCATGCGCATGCTCTTGAGATCCCGGGGGGGGTCGTCCTGGCTGAAAGGACCTTACCTGGGTTTTCAGAGTCGGGTGCAGACTCGCATGGGGAATTTCTGGCGTGCCGGCCAGTCTATCAAAAGAGCCTACGGCTATTATAAGACGATTCCGGATTGGGCTCGTTACAGCCTGGCGGCTTACAAGGGCGAACTGCGTGACCAGGGTACCATTAGCGAAATCCTCACCGCTGAGGCCGAGCTACTAGAAGCCCAGGGCCAATACACTCAGGCCCATAGCCTTCGTGCCCAGGTACTCAACCACGAGTACAGCCACCGTAAGCTGATGCCCCTGGGAGCGGTTTATGCCCGACTGGCCCTGGCCGTCAATCTCATGTACCAGGGACGGCTGGTTGAAGCGGAAAGGGAAGCCCGTCTATCCGTCAGTGAGGCCATGGCTATTTACGGTAAACACGCCGCTATCACAGCCGCCGCTCTGCAGACCCTTGGGGAAGTTATACTGGCAAAGGGCGATCTGACCAATGCCGATATTCTTTCAACCACCCAGATCGAAATTCTGGAACACCTGCGGTTGTCCACTAATGAAGAAATAATGATCAGGGCTCAGCTTTTTAGGGCCGAGGTGTTAAGTGCTGCGTATGATTTTTCGACGGCTGTGGAGGCTTACGACAGGGCTCTTGCCGGTATGTGGGACAATTCATATCTATACCGGCGTTACACTGGCCGAAATTCAGACATGATTTTATGTCTGATAAAAAACCGGCGAATTCCGGAAGCAGAAAAATTAATCCGCGAAGCAAGGGGCTTTAATCAAAGCTTTCGTCTGGAAACCTCCTATGGCGAGGCTGAAATTCTGGCACTTGAGGCCATGGTTCTACATGCCGGCCGGAATTTTCGCCTAGCCCATGAGCGGTTTTCAAAAGCGGTTCCTAATCTGATAGGTCTCATCAAGGCCCCGGACAGTAACTTTCAAAAACGTCGCCGTGCCAACATCCTACTACAATTCTATATCGATATGCTGCTTGAGATCTACTCACAGCGGAAAGAAAAGGCTTATGGCATCGACGTCGTCAACGAAATTTTCAAACTCATCGATGTACGTTACAGTCGGGTTGGCAGTGCCCTCAGTGAGAGCAGTGCCAGGGCTGCCTCCCTTATCAACCCGGAGCTTGCCGATCTGGTTCGCCAAGAGCAGGATGCCGGTAAAAAGCTAAAAAGCCTTGAGGCCATCTTTCACAATGCCGCGGCTGCGTCGAGTCATGCACAAAGTGCGGCCCTCATGAATCTCAGGCGCGACATTCAATCTCTTGCCGAAGCACGTGCCTCCATTATCGTGCGTATTGAGAATGATTTCCCCAAATACACCAATTATATTCATCCCAAACAACCGGGAATATTACAAATTCAGGAACAGCTGTCGCCAGAGGAAGCCCTTGTCGCTATCTGGACCATGGAGAGAAAGACCTGTATCTGGGCTGTTTCACACAGGGGAGACCCCGCCTTTGCAGTCGTCAATCTGGGAGAAGAAGTTGTTCGAAAAAAAGTAGCCCAATTGCGTCGAGCCTTACAGCCCAACGTTCGCATGCTGAGTAACATTCCCAGATTCGACTTGGAGACCGCTTACGAAATTTATGAGCGCCTGTTGCAGTCGGTGGAATCAGGATGGGAGGACGCCTGTAACCTGCTGGTAGTTGTCAACGGCCCAATGGATCAGATCCCTCTGGCAGTACTTACCACAGAGAAATTAAAAAAGGTTCCCGACCGAGATTTGCTGTTTGAAGAATACCGGCACGTGCCTTGGTTGATCCACAAAGTTGCCATTACCCGCTTACCATCAGCTGCTTCACTCCTAACCCTGCGAGCACTGCCCCCACCCAACCCGGCGCGCGAATCGTTTGCCGGCTTCGGTGACCCCATATTCAGTTTGGCCCAACTGCATGAAACACCGGTCAACCAATCCCTTTTGTCACAGCATGGCATGTCTCCGGGCGATATTGCCATCAGGGGTGCCAGAATCATTGACACCGGCGAGGAACTGGACCAAACCAACTTATCATCGGTTCGCATCGGACAGCTTTGCCGTTTGCCGGATACCGCCGATGAGATTCGACAGATCGCTAAAAGCCTTAAAGCCAATCCTATGAAGGACGTGTTTCTTGGTGAAGCGGCCACTGAGACCAATGTCAAATCACAGGATCTTTCACAAAAGAAAATCCTGGTCTTTGCAACGCACGCACTTTTACCTGGCGACCTGGATGGTCTGACTCAGCCTGCTTTAGCTTTTTCCGCACCCGAGGTAACCAAATTGGATGAAGACGGTCTTTTGACCCTGGGAGAAGTTTTATCCCTCAACCTGGATGCCGACCTGGTCGTGCTTAGTGCATGCAACACTGGGGCTGGGGATGGCAGAGGCAATGAAGCGATCAGTGGCCTCGGCCGGGCCTTTTTCTATTCTGGGGCCAGAGCGCTTCTAGTTACTCTGTGGCCGGTGGAAACATCTTCGGCCAACAAACTGACCACGGAACTTTTTCGGTATCAACAGGAAGACAAATCCCTTTCATTCGCATGGGCACTTCAAAAATCAATTATCAAGCTGATAGAAGATCCCGGTATGAAGGATCACGTAACCGGAAAGATAGCCGCAAGCTATGCACATCCTTTTTTTTGGGCACCCTTTGTTGTCGTGGGAGAGGGAGGCCGTTCTTTCTATTGAACCCATAGACCTTGGAAAGAAAAAGTAGTGATAAAGGCTCAGGTTCAGTGCGCTATATTTCCAAGCTTCTCCCTAATATAAGTCCTGGTGTCCTGGGGGAGGGAAGTGAATTTGACACGGACTTTACTTTGGTGGGGCCGGCCTTCTGAGCTTTCAACCATCACTACCTTTGCATATATTTCGGATAGATGTTGAGCTGTATCGGTGTGGATAATGAGTTTGAGGTTGGAACGAACTTGGATTTCTCCCTGCAACAAAACCTCAGCTTCGGAAACATCGAGGCGTGTGATCTGACCTTGAATTGATTTTTCTGATACTTCCTTTCCCTCAAGGGGGAAGCATGAAACCATCAGGGGCCTCTTGAGATGCTTTAGCGCTTTCGTTTGTACTTCAGGTAAAAAGACGGAGTATTTTCCCTCAATCCCAGTAACATCATATAGGGCTACCGGGTGGTCTATCCCTTTGAATTGGACCTGAAAGGTTTCCCTCACCTTGAGCTTGACGCTTATTTTTTCATATGTCCCGTGACTGATGAGAACCTGCCCGCCAACTGTGTGGGACTCTATACGATATGTTGTATTGATGGGAGTTCCCACTGCACCATACTTGGTCCGTTTTTCAGAACCTATATTGCCGACAACGACCTCTCCAGTGTTGATGCCGATACCCATTGAGAGTTGAGGAAGGTTCTTCTGCCGCAAAAACTTGTTTATTTCGGGCATTGTAGACTGCATCTCAACAGCGCATGCAATCGCACGTTCGGGATCGTCTTTTGCGCTCAACGGTGCACCAAAAAAAACAAGGATACCGTCCCCCTGGAGTTCGTCTACTGTTCCCTGGTAACGGGCAATGATTTCCACCATTCGTTCAAAGTAGTGATTGAGGATCTGGATGACATCATGGGGAGAAAGTCTGTCTGAGATTGAAGTAAACCCTCGTAGATCGGACACAAGGAAGGTTACCTGGCGGCTTTCGCCGCTCATCTCGAGACCTTGTGGTGAATTGAGCAATTCATCGACCACCTCCTTACTTAGATATCGTCCGAAGGTGGAATGGATAAAATGATGATCCCTTTCCTCCTTGATAAAACGATAAATGACGATAACTATTGAGGTAAAAGTAATTATCAGGAGCGGTCGGACAATCGGAAAAATGAGGTTGAAGTAAAGAAAACTTACACCTGCAACTCCGATATAGGTTGCGGCGATACACATAGTCCCGAGAATGAAATTGAGAGAGGAGATTCTGAGGGGTAAAACCAAAAGAATAATCAGCAAGATGCCTTCTAGTATTAGCTCTTGCATCCCGGACAGGTCAGTTAAAAAAGAATCTTGAAGAATGGTGTGTAATACGCTGGCGTGTATGCCGCTGGAAAGGAAATGGGGGTCAGTCGGTACAGGGCCTATATCCGCCGCTCCTGTTGTCACTTCTGATACCAATACGATTTTTCCTGCCAACTCATCGCCCCACATCTCCATTTCAATCTTATCATCAGAGGCGTAAAAAATATCAGCAAAATTATAGTGTTTCATACGTCCCCATGGGCCTATGAAATTAACCAATATATTGCCATGCTGGTCTATCGGAATTACGATATTCCGACCTGATGATCCGCCAGGTTTTTTAGCATCTTCAAGGGTGATCGACTTTCCGGGCTTAACAATGATCTTTTCCGGGGGAACATTCAGATAATCACAGATACTCCTGAGGGCAAAGCTAGGGAAAAGCGCTTCTTTATACTTGACCAAAAGCGGTATTCTGCGATTGACCCCATCGGGATCTGTTTTAAGATTCAGAAAACCCAACCCTCGAGATACTGATGCCAGTTCAGGATAGGTAACGAGCGGGTCTGTCCCTTGATAAAATCCGTTGGGATTCCCATCAACAAACACATGCCATCCTGTTTTCTCAAGGTCTGGAAAATCTTCTGCTCCTCCTTTTATCAGTCGATCTATAGAAACTTCCTGTTCTCCCAGGTTAAATGCCATACCGAAATATACATTCGCAGCATCTTTAGTGGCCTTTATAAGTAAACGGTCTTCAACCCGATCCGTGCGGGCAGCAAAGATGAAGTCATACATTTGGGCTGATACGTTCATCTCAGTCAGGTTTTTTATCACCCGGGCATAGTGGGAACGATCAAGGTAAAAGGTCTTGAGCCGTTTAAGGCTTGTGTCGGTAATATCAACGTGGATAATAGTACTGTTGTATAGGGGCTGGAAACAGGATGCGGAAGATCTAATGACGAAAAGCTGATCTATGGCTTTTGCATCCCACATCTCAAATTGATTCGGGAGGAGCCAGAAACATAACCTGGCCGCAAGAAAAGAGCCCAAAATCAGAAGGAGTGTAATCCGGGAATGGTGTCTTTTATTTGTGTTCAATAGTAAATGTCTTGCTGTAAAAATTAGATGTATAGACCTCGGAAGCAATGGGATCTATGTCAGGGAAGGCTGCATTCTCATCTTTAACAATACCCCTGATGTTTCCCCCGATTGCGATGGGTCGTTCAGCAGCGGCTGTAAATTTGCGATGCTGCTTTATTGTCTGATGGATTTCGGCGATAAGTTTTTTGGCAAGCTCCTGTTTGTTTGTACTGTCAACTGAATGGTATTTATTATAAAGCGTTTCAAGATTCATCAGCTTTTTGGCAGAAGCGAGCAGATAGAACCGCTCAAGTCCTACCTTTTCATCCAGTTCAAACCATTTTGTTCCCTCGGGGATATAATACTTCTTGCCTGCCTTATAGTCTGCCTCAAACTGTTGCAGGGTTTTAGGGAATAGAAGGTATATATCATCCTCTGCGGTTCTGTAAAAAAGATATATAAAGCACTTGGTTTCAAGTTGTAGCAGTAACTTTAGACGATCCCCCGTTTTCAGAACCGTATCACGCGTGATAGCGACAAGCCTTCGATCCCCTTTTTGACCAACCATAGCCCCAAATGCCCACCGGAAGCATATCTCATTTTCCTCCTTTTGTTCTCCCCTAGCTTCCAAATGGCCTGCTAAAAGTAAACATAGCAGGAGAGCGACGACCAGGGCCGGATAATTTGACACAAAACCTTTCATTTCATTCCCTCCCGATCAGTTAGCTGTTCATTTTTACCAGAAAATAAATAGGAACTCTCCTTCCCCTTCAAGCCTGCCGTATAATGGGGACTGGTCCTGCCCAGAAGTATTTGAGACCGTTGGTCTAGATTATTCTACACGAATAAACTCCACACGACGATTTTTTAATCGGCCGCCATCTGTGTCATTAGAAGCAATCGGTTTGGTTTCACCACAATCTTTAATAGCCATACGACTGGAATCGATTCCATAATGGGTGAGCAAGTAATTCTTAACAGATCTTGCTCTGTCTTCAGAAAGTTTCTGATTGTATTCTTTTGCCCCTATGTTATCGGTGTGTCCTGCGATAATAACAGCAGCATCCGAAAGACCACCTTTCAAAGCTCTCCCAAACTCATTAAGCAATGGATATGAATACGGAAGGATTTCGGCAGAATCAAAATCGAAATGAATGAGAGCCCCAATGCGGGGAATGATTCCCGAAGCTGAAACAACATTCATCCCCCGTATGCGATAAGATCGGCCATTTATAACTTTATAAACTTTCCCACTTTTGACTTCATATCCGTTCCCATTTTTTACAGACCTTTTATCACTAAAACGAAGACTCCTAACAATTTCTTCTTGTGACTTTGGAAAAGCAATCTCTTCGGCTGTAAGAGATGCCGGTGGGACAATCAAGGCGAACATAACCATCGAAATCCATAGATTCCGCATATTTCCTCCTCAGAGATCAATCGATTGCATGTTGTTTTGCTCTAAAAAGAAAAGAATATCGCCTTTGCCTTCAATATGTGCAAATATTGGAGTTTGAGCATGATTCGTCAAATCAGCTACAATCGGTGGAATGTACTTGCCGATTTCGAGACCGGTGACGACCTTGTCGCTATTGAGGTCCGCATCGCCCTGCAGTGAGCGCAGAAAAAATTCTGTAAATAAGCCGTGTTTTTCTCCCTCAAACGCCACCTGGTCTTTTGCACCGGCCGTAATTATCTGAATCACTCTCTTGTAAGTCGATCCCATATGCTTGCCGCCATTATTCTTCGGTTTGGTGGCACCCTGCTCCAAAATCTGGCCGGCATAACAGCAATCCATTACGAAAATGATGTGCTTGGCACTTATGTGGCTACAAAGGTCGCGGATTTGCCCCATGGAAATGGCCGTGGCGGGTAAGTCTGTAAGACTGGATTCAACCGGAATGATATAACCGACCGGTGGTTTGCCGTCGGTTTTCATTGTTGTACCGTGTCCCGCAAAATAAAATACAATCCGATCGTCACGCGCCACCTTTTGGGGTAGTTCGCTGTAAAGCTCCGTCAATATTCTCCTCTGGGTGGCATTTTTATTGATAATCAATGTGATTTCATTAAAACCGGTTTGCTCAAAAATGGACTGTACTGCTTTTGCATCAAAAACAGCGCTGTCCAAATTGGGCCACTTATCATAATCATTGATCCCGACGATCACTGCAAAAGACTTGCGGTATATGTTGGTATCCGCAATGGTCGTGGCGCGCTGGACGTGGATCTCTTGAGACGTTCGGTTGTCGAACATATCCACACACTCAATTTTTACGCGGTTAGGTCCTGGTTTCAAGGGGATTTCAGCCAGAAATCTTCCATCAGGTTGAACATCTATGTCGACGCCCCCGATACTGAGACTCGCAATATCACTTTTATCTTTGGCATGTCCTCGAAAGGTCAACGTTTGGTAGAAATGAGCCACCCGATTGAGTTGGTTGGCCGCCGGTTCGAAGAATGTTAAAATTGGTCCCTGAATATCTGGGATCCTTTTGAGCTTTTGCCTCAATTCGAAAGCTTTTGCATAGGTGTCGTTCAAGCCCAGTGATTTATTAACGTGAAACAATGCCTGGGCATATTCCTTTTGCTTGTAATAAAGAAGCCCCAGCAAATAGTACAGCTTGTAGTTTACTGAACCTAGCTCAGCTGCCCTTTTAAAAAAGGCAATCGCCCGCAAATCATCATCCTGATTGCGATAGTAATTGCCGATAAGCTCGTAAGGACGGATAAACCCCGGACACAACTCGACAGCTTTCAAATAGTATTCAAGGGCTTGTTCTCTTTCTCCGCCCATCTGGCCCTGCCAGAAGTAATTTTGGGCCACATCACAATTATTACCAGCTGCAGAGGCATATGTGCTGGAAACAATGATGATGGAAAGCACAACAAACGAAAGAGATATTTGAAAATGTGTCAACTATATCTCCTCCTCTTGGATATTTTGGGCAGCATTAATTTGAAAGTTATCAAAGGTGGCTTTAATTGATTTTCTGGCATCTATCGATCCTTCCCTGCGGGCATAGAAGTTGTCCAACATGAAGCCAAAGGTCAGATTAGCGGTCGTAGAATTAAATGTATTTAATTTCGCCCAATTTTGATAATTTATATTTTTATAAAAAGTACTGATTCGATTCCCCTGTCTAACAAATCTTAATGAACCGTGAAATCCGTCAAGCTGACGCGAATTGCCTGGAATGAACCTTCCGGATTTTGCACCTCCGGAAAATATTGCACCATTCGCTTTACCGCCTTTTTTAGCGACTTCTATCAAAATATAATCAGACTTTTTAATAGTCTTTGATTTGTCATAAACAAGAAAGGTAACTTTTTGTTCCATATCGTAAATACCAGTTAAAAATCTGACATGGCATTCCAGTTGAATATCAAAGTCACCTCCAATTGCATATTTGGTATCAAGGCCTCCCTTACTAAAGGCACCAGTTTTTGTTTCTATTACAAGTTGGTTGTTATCAATACGCATATCGGCCAGTTTAAAATTCTTGAGCTGTTTTTTATTAAAAACCATTCCAGCCCTGTCCCATTTATCATCTCGGATCGTTTCGAAGGAATCATTGTAGATAGCTAATTTTTCAGGTGGTAAACTATTGCTGACTTCTAGGGAGTCTGATGTTGTGGCACATCCTTGAATGATAAATGCAAATCCGATTACCCAAAGAACCGAAAGCCATTGATTCGTCACTTTTCCTGAGGCTATATTTGCCATTGAACTGACCTCCTTTGAGTGTCCATTTTGTCAAGATATATTTTATGTGATGATCACGAAATCAGACAATCTCCTATTTAAAAATTACAATTATATCATTACCATACGATAATTTGTAGGTCAAGTTTCTTAGGTTGGTCTTTACTCGAGTATCCATCCCCGTCTGAATCTCTATAGTACATTTTAGTGTTGGAACCTCCATTACCACAACCATATTCAGCACATCTGAATATTGGGATGAATGGATTTAACAATAAAAGCAAAATGGAAAAAGGCATTGTATATTGAGTAGGATAGAGCGAGATGTTGCTATCAATCGAACATACGAATACCTGGATAAAACAATAAAAAACCCGACCCCCCTTGCCTATGCAGTATCTGCAGAGATGCATTGGAGTCAGGGAAATTTAAAGGAGCGGTGGCGGACGCAATAAAATCTGTTAATCTCGATCATAACGACCCTGAATCACATCACGCAATGGGTCTTGCATTGATGTTCTCTGGAATGCATAGGGAGGCTTCGGATTCATTCAAAATAGCAATGCGGCTTGATCCTTTTCAACAGGATACTTTTGGGTACATGCTCGGCATGGCTTATTTCCATATGTCACAGTACGAAAAACTGTGAGTTTATGCGAAATAATAGGGGACGTTCGTGCAGAAAGTGCTTGACGAATAATGCTCCATATGAAATTTATAAAAATGCCAAGATTAGCAAGATTAGATGCCCCCGGCGTGTTGCACCACGTCATGGGTCGGGGA
>Ga0164313_10005236_pt1 | contig 11476 bp, 11 predicted proteins | sample GuaBasSedimGuay4_FD_113735 | JGI IMG/M metagenome (GOLD analysis project Ga0164313, IMG submission 113735) | Subseafloor sediment microbial communities from Guaymas Basin, Gulf of California, Mexico - Guay4, Core 4569-4, 0-3 cm | ecosystem: Environmental > Aquatic > Marine > Hydrothermal vents...
AAAATTCAGCAGAAAATAGAATATACGATACAACAAGATAATTCATGGGAAGTGATTTCGATTAAGGAGCAACATTTACTTCCAGACATTGCCCCTTGGATAGGACTATTATGTTAAACAAGATTTTTACATTTGTTTTTATCGCCTTGCTAAGCCATTCAAACTTCATTTATGCAGAAAACGAAACACTACCCATTTTAAGTGGTGTTGGGGGGAATTTTTCGGCCATTGATGCAGATGGTAATGCCTTTGAATTGAAAGACCTCTCGGGCAAGGTTGTCGTGATTGCGTTTGGATACACCAACTGTGCCGATATTTGCCCTTTTACTCTGGGATATTTAAAGCGGCTATATAATGCTCTATCTGCAGATGAGCAGAAAAAAGCACGTATTGTCTTTGTTACCATTGATCCTGAATACGATACGCCGGGGCATTTAAAAGCATTCATTGGCCACTTCAATAAGGACTTTATTGGCCTGTCCGGTACACAACAACAAATCGACTACATTGTGTCACTGTATCAGGCAGAATATAACCAATTGTCAGTACTCGGTGTACCAACACAAAACATGCGTCGGGTAAATCCAAAACTGTTTGCCGATGCCGAAGAGGCCAAACAGGATAAAGCATCACTTTATAGCCATACCGTTACACTTTATCTGCTTGATAAAGATGGCCTCACACGAAGCTTGGAATATACAGGCACACCTTTAGAAGAATTTGCTGGCAAAATGCAACTATTGATAAATGAATAAACAACAAATGATAAAAAATACCTTGCGACTACTTTTTATATTGACCATTTTTTCTGGCAATAGCTTTGCCGACAGTCAGCCTGATATCCAAATTGAAAACTTTTGGATTGTTTTAGCTCCCGATGTTGCAAGAAGTACTGCGGGTTATGGTGTAATCAGAAACAATGGTAATGAAGCAGACACGCTTGTTGATATACGAAGTCATGCTGCAATGGTTATGCTACATAAGACAGAAATAGACTCTGGGATGGCTCAAATGATCCACATGCCCAATATTGTTATTGAAGCGGGTTCATCGCTGATTTTAGAACCGATGTCATTTCACCTGATGTTTTCTGACCTCACATCCGCCATGTTTAATGAAGGGGAAAATATCATCCTTTTTCTAGAGTTTGAAAAATCAGGCACGATAGAAGTTAAAGCCCCTATTCGTTCAAGTTGGCATTAGCCACTTAATCTGATATTTGAGCTGTATCAGAAAATCATAATCAGACTACCTGCAACCACTAGAAACACATTGGAAAAGGCATAAGTGCCAGTATAACCCAGTGCTGGAACTGGACTTTTGGCTTCCTTAATAACCACACTCAATGCTGCACCACTGGTCATCGCACCGGTAATCGCACCAAACAAGAGTGCGGGTGTGATTTTTAGGATTTTATGGCCAACAACATACCCCACAAAAACCGGAATAATTGTGACACAAATGCCTGCTGCAATTAGCGAGATGCCATTATGCTCTAATGTCTGTAAGATACCGCCACCAGCACGAAGACCAACACCGGCCATAAAGAGTAACAGTCCAAACTCCATCAAGAACCAGCGAGTTGCCTCCGGAAGCTGTCCAAAAGTAGGCCTGATACTCCGCCGATAACCGATAAATAGACCTGATATCAATAAACCACCAGCACTCCCCAGCCCTATCGATATGCCGCCGATGGTGACTGAAATCAAACCAATCAATAATCCTGCTACCGCCCCCAACATTAATGTCACAATATCAGTCCTGACATCAGCCCGCTCAATATGCCCCATATACTGGCCTAGGGCTTCAATCTGACTGCCCCCCCCTATTACAGTCAACACATCCTTTTGTTCAATACGGGTATCACTACTATAGGAAAGTAACTGCCCCTTACGTCTGATTTCTGTCAAAAACAAGCCAAATTGCCGTGGAATTGATATTTCGGCCAGAGTAAGGCCGGCAACATCTGCATTTTCAACAATAATCTGAGCGGTATCCTGAGCCTCGTCGATATCCCATTCTGGATATATCTCTTCAGCCATTTTACTCATAACTTCGGTAAAGTATCCGCGCGAGCCTATGACCTCAAGTACATCTCCGAGCTGTAGTCTGTCATCATCATCGGGCATAACCCTCTCCCCATTACGCATCAGCTTGACAACAGATGTTTTATCCCAATATTGACGGCGTAACTCTTCAACCGTTTTTGTGGTTATTTCCGGATCAGTAATTCGATAGCTTCTGGCCGCCACAAACTCGGGTAACGCTAAATTATTCTCACCTTTCTCTTCAAAGGATTTTGCTTCTTCAACCAGATCGATGTTCAGTAACCTAGGTAAAAACTTGATGATCATGATCAGGCCAATAAGTCCGAAGATATAAGTTACCGCATAACCCATCGCAATGTTGTCAATCACCTTCTCCGTATCCCACCAAGCAGGAAAGCTTGATGACCCCGAGGCTACTGCATCCTGTGCAGCTGCCAATGTAGGAGAGCTTGTCAATCCTCCTGCAAGCAATCCTGCTGACATTCCGGGAGGAAGTGAAAGCCCCCTCGCCCATAATGCAGCAACCACAAAACCTGTCAACGCAACACATAATGAAAGGATAAAATATTTAAGCCCATCTGATTTTAAAACTGCCACAAAACCTGGGCCAGCCTGATAACCAATAGAATAAATAAAAAGTGCAAACCCCATCATCTGAGCAACACTGCTCATCCGAAAACCAAAATGTCCAACAATAAGTCCAACGAATAATACGCCGGCAACAGAACCCGGAGAAATACCTGCAATACGGATGTTTCCTACTAAATAACCAACACCAATAACCATAAAAATAATTAATGTCCGCTGTTCACTCAACAACATGTGCAACCAGTTATCAACATTTTCCATGTTCATTTCCTTGTTCAGACTGCATTTACGCCCATTAAGTTATCACTGGATGATGATTCAGTCTGGTATGCCTTTGTTTACGATACAGCATAACATCACTGTTGTGATAAGGATAAATGGCCCAGAATGATGCTGGACTTTGGCTATTTGGAGAAAACTTTATTAGAATAGGTCCGGCTACAAAAATGCGTTTACTATCACATTTATATATTAGAAGAGGAGAAGGGGAGAAAATGAAACATCTAAAATTAACAATGGTTTTGCTGACGGCACTGACACTGGGCATGTTGTCTGGCTGTGGTGGTGGTGGCTCTAAAGTCACGTCAACAACGACAACAACAACCATGGGTCAAGAGTTGCAGGATCTTGATGCCAGCTATCAAAAAGGCATTATCACTGAAAAACAATACAATAAAGCGAAAGATAATATTCTAAAAAAATATAAATAAGCTAATTATTTTATTGAAAAAGGCCATATTAATATGGCCTTTTTTTTGCCCAAAATCCTAATTAAACACTCTTTGTAATACCTAATCTTTATGCCTATAAAACTTTGGCGGTTTTCCATAATAAAGATAATCTATTTATTGTTGGACTAAGAAGAGAATTTGCGTTTTAATTAAACACATTCTTGCAATGAAACTAGCCTTTGGAGCTTCGAGCCCGCCATGAAAACTAGAAAAACTTTTTTCTCTTCCTTGATAACGTTATGTATCACATCAACCATGGTTGGAGCTGTATTTGCCGACCAGCATGAAGAAGAAATATTGCCTCAGGTATTATTCACCAATGTGAATATATTTAATGGTACAAATAATAAACTCAACGAAGGCATGAATGTTCTGGTCGAAAAGAACCTAATCAAAACCATCTCAAAAGCTCCAATAGAGTCAAACAAATCAGCAACGGTGATTGATGGTAATGGCTATACCTTAATGCCAGGTATGATTGATGCCCATTCACATCTACAAATGAATGGACACTCATTGGCAGACATTGAAAACCAAAGAACTTGGGAAGAACTTGCTGCCAGATCAACCGTCATGGCCAGGGATTACCTGATGGATGGTTTCACCACAGTGCGTGATGCAGGTGGAATGGGATCGGGTCTTCGTAAAACGATTGATGCTGGGCTGACATCTGGCCCTCGTATTTTTAGCTCCGGTGGTTTTATCGGACCAACGGGTAGTCATGCAGACTTCCGCAATTTAACCACTCCTAATGAAACCATCAATGGCGTACAAAGTAGTGGTGGGCGTCTTGGTATGACCATCACTGCTGATGGTGTTGATGCTATTAAAACGGCTGCTCGCCAGAACTTTATGCAGGGCAACACCCAGATAAAAATCATGTCCAGTGGTGGAGTGGCTTCTCAGTTTGACCCATGGCAGCTGGATGCTTACTCAAGTGAGGAGATTGCTGCAGCCGTTGAAATCGCCAATAATTATGGCAGTTATGTCATGGCACATGCCTATAGCAAAAAATCCATCCTGCGATGCCTCGAAGAAGGTGTTAAAACGATTGAGCATGGGTTTATGTTTGATGGTGAGATTGCTGTGTTGATGAAATCCAAAGGTGCCTACATGACCACCAATATGACCAGTCAATCACCTTTACTGGCTGATATTGATGCACTTCAGGATCCTGTCACATCCTATAAACTAAAATCGGCACAAGCTGCATTTAAGGATTTTGTTAAAAATGTTAAAACCCATCAACCTAAGATGGGGTTTCAGGTTGATTGTGTCGGCGGGCCAGAAGCCTGTATGAAACAAAGAGCCTATGAAAAATATATCCACGCAGATCTTTTTGGTAATTATCGCACCCTACTGGCTCTCACCTCTGTTGGCGGAGAAATAGTCGGTCTAACAGGTAACATTATAAGTCCATACAAGGAGGGTAAGCTTGGGGTGATTGAAGAAGGTGCCTATGCTGATATTCTGCTGGTGGATGGCAACCCGCTTGAAGATATTACTGTTATTGGTGCTGTAGATAAATGGCATGATGCACCACCTCGTAGCGGTGTTTCTACTCTTTCACTGATCATGAAAGACGGTAAGATTTATAAAAATACCTTAGAGAAAAAATACACCATAAAGATTGTTCCTAAAGAACAAACTGCTCCCTAATAACTGGACTAGTTGATTTGCTATTAAAGATCCTAAAAAATATTGTCATTGGCCTATTGATCATTGTTCCCGTTGTTATTATTTTTCTCTTCATTGAGCACATTATCAACCTGCTCATAAAAGTCGGGGGGAACTTTGGGATTGAATCTATAGTTGATGGTAGTTTAACTGTTCTAGTGGCTGCTTTCTTAGTTGGATTAGTCTGCTATGTTGTTGGCTGGTTGGCGCTGAAAGGGATCGGAGCATGGTCATTTGATCGCTATGAAACTGCCCTGTTACAAAAAATACCCGGATATAGAATTATTCGTAATATTTCTACAGGATTTCTATCTGAAACAAATGCCTATCCAGTAGCACAGATACAGTTATATGGACCTGGCACCTGGGTGTTTGGCTTTGTTATGGAAACAAATGAAGACAATCTTGTTACTGTATTTGTGCCCTCTTCTCCAGCATTAACCATGGGTAATATTCATCTAGTGGAAAGTGATCGCATCAAAATACTGGATACCAAGCCTACAGATTTGATGACCTGCATTTCTGAATGGGGAACCGGCTCAAACATTGTCATTAATAAAAAGTCCTAACTCTTTTTAAGTACTGATATTTCGACTTTAGAGCCCTTCATAAAATAAAACCGTTGCCATAATTTAAGTATCGCTATATTCTCAAATCTACAATATTTGAGGAACTGCGCTATGTCATTGTCAAAGCAGCTATTAATTTTAGTAGCGATAATATTTTTCATCGTTTCCGCGGTAAATTTTGTATTGAGCATAGGTAATATCAAAAGTTACCTTGAAATAGAATCAGAGATTCATGCTCAGGATACCGCAACCTCTCTTGGCCTCTCCCTTAGCCCCTATATGACAAACGAGAATGACCCAATTATCAGAACCATGATGAATGCTATTTTTGATATGGGCTATTATCAACAAATTCGATTATTAAATGCAGACGATGTCGAAATTATTAATTTAAGCAATCCCAAAAAATTTGATGATGTTCCTGACTGGATGGCTACCTTAGTACCAATGGAACCTGCAACTGCTGTTTCTGAAATAAGTTCTGGCTGGAATATTTCAGGCACACTATATGTTACCAACAATCCTGGCTATGGTTACCTGAAGCTTTATGAGCAAGGTAAGGCAACACTACAATATACCCTGCTACTCTTTATCGCAGCTCTGGCATTATTGTTTATTGTGCTCCGGTTTACCTTGAAACCACTCAAGGATATTGAAAAACAGGCCAATGAAATATCGAAAGGGAACTTCACCCAGATTGAAAAATTACCTTGGACCTTGGAAGTTAAAAATGTAGCTTTATCCATGAACAGCATGTCTAGCAAAATCGGCGGCATGATCTCGAGGCTCAATCAAAAACTGGCTTCACTCAGTGAAAACCTTAAGCGTGACGCTCTAACTAATTTGCTTAATCAAGCCTCATTTAATGCTGATATAAAACAGGCATTTTCAGCTGGAAAATCTGGATACATTGTCTTTATCAAATTTGGCAATCTGGGATCATTAGCTAAAGAATATGGCAATGAAAAAGTTGATAGTCTACTAATAGACTTTTCACAATTGCTTTTACAAATTGAGGCTGGCTCTGCTCAAGCATACCGTCTCTATGGATCAGAGTTCACTTTGCTATGCACAAATATTGATAAATCTACAATTGAAAATACAGCTGAGCAACTCAAGCAGGATCTCAGCAATCTGGGCTCACAAACTAATACGCCTGATCTCGCACATATAGGTATTGTTTATTTTGATAAAACCAGTGACTCTGCCAAATTGGAACCGGCAATGCGTGAAGCTTATGAAACAGCAACATTGATTGGAGCGAACTCATACTCCATTAAAGAAGATATTGTCAGCTCAATGACTGACGCAGAATGGAAACAAACAATCACTGATGCCATCAACAATGGCACACCAAAAGTAACGCTTACCTCAGAAGCCTATAGTGCAGACGGCTCCAAATTGGTTATGGAGGAAGCATTCACTCTCGTTAAAGATGCTGCAAACAATACTCTTTCGATCGGCACCTTCTTCTCAATGGCACAAGAGTTTAACTTATCAATCGATCTCGATAAATGTATTGTTGAGAAGATTATCAGCTTGATGGAAGAAATGAATAAAACAACACCTGTTACCATTAATTTAGCTATGGAATCAATTACCTCCAGTGACTTCAGATCCTGGTTACAATCCAGAGTAGCATCAACATCTCTTAAGCCTGAATTGCTAGTATTTAGTGTGACAGCTTATACCGCTGCCAAAGATATCGATATATTTGCCAACTTCTGCACATTTGTACAGTCTATCGGAGCATCAATATTACTTAAACGTTACTCCTCAGATATTATCGATATTGAGTTACTCAAAAAACTTGATTTAAACTATGTGCGGTTAGCTACAGACCTCACTATGGATATAAGAAGCAACCCAAGTAAACGTGATTTCCTTGGCATCATGCACGATGTCAGCGGGCTGTTAGAAATCAAAGTTATTGCTGAAAATGTAAGTGCCGATGCAGACTTCGATATTGTTAAGAATATCGGTCTCTACGGTATTGGTCGCTAACGGTAAGCATAATGACTCTCATTAATTTACTTCGGCGAGGTATTCCGCGTTCGATTTTGATCATTGCCATACTCTCTGCCTCGTTGCCTCTCATAGCCAGCTTTGAAGTTACTCAGGCGCTGCTTAATAAAGTTAAAGCTGAATTTGGCTCAGATGCCGAGAAAAGAGTTTCTTCCTGGGGAAATTTGATGGCAAGCAGTAGCAATAAAAGTCTGGCAGATAAAGATAAATTGGTTTTGGTTAATGATTTCTTTAATTCATCCATTATGTTTGTTGATGATATTAATCTGTGGAAAAAAGAAGATTACTGGGCTACACCAGTGGAGTTTCTCTCCATGGGTGCTGGTGATTGTGAAGATTTTTCAATTGCCAAATATTTCACGCTCAAGGAGCTGGGCGTTCCCGAAGAAAACTTACGTATCACCTACGTTAAAGCTATTGAGATAAATCAGGCACATATGGTTTTAACCTATTTTGAAACCAAGCGCTCTACGCCACTCGTTCTGGATAATCTCATTCCAGAGATTAAGCCTGCTAACCAACGAGGCGATTTAATACCTGTCTATAGCTTCAATGGTGGTGGCCTATGGGTGGCTAAATCGCGTGGTGGCGGTGAACGAGTGGGAGATTCTTCCAAAATATCCTTATGGAAAGATCTTGAAAACCGCATGCAATAAATAATGCAGTTCAACTTTTGGCAAAATATTCTCTTGTCAATTTGAATACCATTGAACGGAGTAACAATAAAGCAATCAAGTTTGGTAGTGCCATCAACGCATTAAGTGTATCTGCCACCAGCCAGATAAAGGATAAATTTGCCACTGCCCCCAAAGGAACCGCAATGACCCATAATATCCTGAAAGGTGTTATTGCTCGGACTCCAAATAAGTACTCAACACATTTTTCGCCATAAAAGCTCCATCCTAAAATAGTGGTAAAGGCAAAAATACTTAATCCAAAAGTGACAATATAGCCGCCTACTCCCGGCAAGGCAGACTCAAATGCCATTGAAGAAAGTGTTGCGCCAGTTGCACCACTGGTCCACGCACCAGATACGATGATAACCAAGCCGGTAACAGAACAAACAATCAATGTATCTATAAAGGTACCCAGCATGGCAATTGTTCCCTGCCGAACGGAACTATCTGTCGCTGCTGCTGCATGAGCAATCGGGGCACTTCCCAATCCGGCTTCATTGGAAAAGATACCTCGTGCCACACCAAAACGGATCGCCGCCCAAACAGCAGCGCCAGCAAAACCACCCGTTGCAGCAGCGGGTGAAAATGCATGGGTAAAGATGAGCTCAATAGCTGCTGGGATCTGATCAATATTCAGTAATAAAATAATCAAGCCCGCCAACACATAACTAATGGCCATAAAAGGTACTAATTTTCCTGCGACCTCTGCAATACGCTTAATACCACCAATTAACACCATGGCAACCAGCGCGGCCATGACCAAGCCTGTAACAAGATGTGGCAAACCCAGTTTAGAGTTAAGCGCATCCGCCACGGAATTAGCTTGAATCGTATTGCCAATCCCAAAACCAGCCAACGCCCCAAAAATAGCAAAGGCTGTGCCGAGCCATGCCCAACGGCTGTGAAGACCATTTTTAATGTAATACATTGGGCCACCAACTTTGTTGCCCTTCTCGTCTGTTTCCCGATAATGTACAGCCAGTACCGCCTCGGCATATTTGGTTGCCATCCCCACTAGTGCTGTACACCACATCCAGAACAATGCTCCTGGACCACCTAAAAATATCGCTGTTGCAACGCCGGCAATATTACCAGTGCCGATTGTCGCTGCAAGTGAGGTCATTAGTGCATTAAAAGGTGCAATATCCCCCTCACCTCTAACCTTTCGTCCTCGCCACAACATACTGAAGCCATATCCGAGCTTTAATATTGGCATTAAACGCAAACCAATCATCAGGAAAAAACCGGTACCAAGAATCAGCACCAGCATCAACGGGCCCCAAACAATACCGTTGAGCTGAGTTATTAACTCCGAAATAGTACTTATTATTTCCAAAATACAGGCTCTCCAAACAAACAGTAATTAATCAATCCTGAACTTGCACAGACAATGTATAAAAGGATTTAGCTGTAAAGTAGGCACTAACATAGAATATGTGTTTCTGTAATTTACAGTGTACTAGTTTTAATTATTTAACCAGAGTTCAGGTTATTTTGTCTGCTCATCAATAAGCTGACGTTGCTGGGCATGAGCATCCTGAACCATTTGATCCACTGCCTGGGCCTTTTCCAAGGCCTGAGTTTGCTCCTTCCATATATGCTCACCTTTCGCAACCTTATCTCGCTCATCAGAACAAGCTGAAAGCAGAAAGATAACAGGAAGTATTAACAAATATAATTTAGTGGTTTTTGCCAAAATAATCCTAATTTTCTAAGAACGCATCAATTTAAACATAGCCACGTAAACGAAACACATAAACTGCAGTAATACCAAAGATTGCCCCTGAAACAAAAGCAAGTGTATTTGCAATGGTAATCGCTACCACGATGCCTACAATCAGGTAAACAAAAGGTAATGCATCATAAATCAATTTGGGTAACATAGTGCTCTCTTCCTCCATAAAGAATGTATTACTGAACTATACTCGCAAGGCGTGTAGAAGAAAACACCATGACGATAAAAAGTGATTTCGAGTACTAATTTTACCCCAATGCAGGTCACCCAGTTAAGGGTGTTTTGATGGAGATTATCTATCATCCATGTTGCTGAAATTCACTAACTAAATGGGGCCAACACCGTAAAGATGCTGAGGCTATGACTTTCTACAGGTATATTAGACCATTACATATACTCAAGTATAGCCGCTAAGGAGTATAAATCAGACGCTCAGAGTAGCTTGGTGAGTAACGATCCTCCCGCCCGAACCAGAAATTGGACTGGTTGTATTTCACTGGAAGAAATCGCACCAAAGTTGTCATTCAAATCGTTAGTAGTGTTAAAAGAAAAAGTCATCCGTAAGATAATTCTTGTGCCTTGCCGTATGAGACAAGATAACTCTACTACCAGCCGTATCGAACCAGATTTTCACATAAATTCTTCTGGTGTTCCTGCGCTTATCATAATTGTACTGAATCCTAATGGCACCATAATGAGTCTTTCCCTTACTATGAAAATAATAGTTCCTGCTAAATTTACCCAGATGGCTTGTAAACTCGTGTGTTGCCTTCTCTTGATAGCCCTGCAAAGGTGCCGCGTTAAAATTATGTTGTGCTTCTATAGCTTGGATACCTCCTCCTACGGAAGATATAACTAGGCGGCCAGACCTAGGTGTTTCTGGGTCTGAATCGTTGCTCGTATCTAAATTCAAGAAGAACTGAAACCCTTTATGCTGAGCCCCTTCCTGTATTGTAAGATTGCCCCCCCCATTTCGAGTGATCGTATAAGGACGTCCATCTGGGATGACGTCTCCACTATTTGTAGAAAAGATATTGTTTGTATTTATTCTCCTCCAGACGCAGGTAAAGAGGTAGGGATTTTCACGAGTATAATTTATCCAATGTGGTCGCCGGAGAGGCTCTTCTTTCCCCTGGAAACTATCAAATGTAATTAAATTTTCTCCCGGTTCAATAAAGCGCGATTGACAGTCGGTATCTGTATCCGGATTGTAGATGCTACTAATAGTAAAATAGCTATTACAGGTAGCTACTGCATTGAAGATACCATTCAAATCCGTTGTAACCGGATTGTCTTTAATATATCCACAATTATTCAAATGAACTACGGCATTACTCACAGGGTTGCCGTCAATATCGACTACCTTTCCGTACAAATCAACGTTGCTGGTGATACCGGTTAATGTCACAAGTATTGGCGACAATAG
>Ga0164313_10005237_pt1 | contig 11476 bp, 14 predicted proteins | sample GuaBasSedimGuay4_FD_113735 | JGI IMG/M metagenome (GOLD analysis project Ga0164313, IMG submission 113735) | Subseafloor sediment microbial communities from Guaymas Basin, Gulf of California, Mexico - Guay4, Core 4569-4, 0-3 cm | ecosystem: Environmental > Aquatic > Marine > Hydrothermal vents...
CTGAATCGTCTCAGAAACAGCCGAAGTGATAACATATCACTAGTTGCTTGCTAATCTGGAGTCCAGTTAACGTATCTCTTCGAGAAACTTATGAAGCCGTCTCAGGCGTCAGGATCGGGGCAGTGGCACTGGAGGCAAACGGCAAAGTCTGACCTTGCACCAGAAGCGTGGATGAGTAGAATATACACAAATCAATTACTTCCAAAACTATCTTGAAGAGTGGAGGAAACAGTGGATCCAGAAATCGTAGCATGCAGTCTAGTCAACCTCGTTGGCTACCAGGAAGCATCAATTGTAAGCAAGACATTAATTGAGAGGGAGACTGGCTCAGTTACTCTGTTTGCCTTTGACCAGGGTCAGGGATTGAGCGAACACACGGCACCATTTGACGCCATGGTCTACGTGCTTGATGGTGAAGCTGAGATCACGATCTCCGGCAATCCCATTGCAGTAAGACAGGGTGAAATGCTTGTCATGCCTGCGGAAGAGCCTCATGCTGTGAAGGCAATCACACGGTTCAAGATGATACTAACAATGATAAGGTCTTAAGAGGAGAGCAGGTGGTACTGGCTGGCAATTCCATTGAGCTCAATTGCCGGTGGATTAGCTTCTCCGATCGGATTTGAAAGTAAGGAGGGCGACGTGAGGAATCTTATTACTGCAGCGTTTCTGATTGTGTCCATTTGCATTTCATCTACTTCAGCACACTCTGAGGAAGTCGAAATAATAGGGAACCTTCTTGAAGGGGCACCTTACGTTGACAGCGGAAGGGGCGCGAGAGCACTTGTGGACGAGAATCACTTGTTGATGATGCAAGTGGCGTTGAAACCAGGGCAGAGTGTTCCCCAGCACGAGGCGAATTCCAATGTTCATATCATCATCCTGGACGGAGAAGTCGTTATCACTCTTGCAGGACAGGATATTGCTGCAAGGGAAGGTGACCTCATCTCTGTTGCTTTCATGACACCGATGAGCATTACAAACAACTCTCAGGCAAACGTGACATTTGTGATTATCAAGACACCCAACCCGACTCAAATGAGCGAGTAAGCCGATTACCATCAAGTTAGCCGAAATTTGAATATGGCATTTCACCTGACTGGAAATCGCTGCATGCTTGCGGTGACCTGACCCCCAAATACTTAGTCCACTGTAAGCCATCCCGCCTGAGACACATCGGTTAGAGTGACACTCCCTGAAGCTAACCGGGGTGAGAATCTTGTAGTGGAGACTCACACATAGACAGGTACTCTGGGCGGTTCCAGTCCCATCCGATAGAGTGAATGGGCAGGGGAGGGGATCTACGACGAGTAGACTTCCAGAGGCGGCCGAACTCATGCCGTGAGGGATTTCCGTAGAGCGACGATCCGGGTCATCCAGTCCAGGAACTGGTTCCAACAAAAAATCATCAGGGGTACCAAAGTTCGAAATTCGTGTTGCTTGGTCACTCCAGATAGTATTTGCGAACTAACTCGTTAAATAAGTTCGCAATGCGTCAACGATGGAGTACCAGATTTCAGAATTTTAGAACTCATTTCCGACCATGGTTACAGTTCGAAATACCTCCACTACGGGGTACCAGACTTCGTGGGGCTTGCCTTGATATGATTACCTATCAATTACGAAGTCCGATAATCAGAATCAGATCTTAGTATTAATCTGCAGGCATCAACATCTCAGTGGCAAAAAAGTATTGCATGTGCCCTGAGAAGATGATATCTTGTCGTACTGAAAAACAAGCGAATCTATCGAACAATGAGGAGCGTACAATGATCAGAACAAAGCCTTCAAAGTTGATCTTAGTCTGCATTATGATATCCACTCTGCTTGTTGCATGCTCTTCAATGCACATGGAACAACCGTGTAGAGTTCATCTGAGTGATGGAGAGACGATCCACAAGGTCATCACGCTGGAAGGTGATACGGTCTCGTTTGACAATCACGGAGCCAAGTACGACGAAGGCATTATTCAGGGAGCACTCATCGATGGTTCCGACTACAGTATAAACGTTGACTCAGTGTCGGTAATCGAAGTTGAACGTTTCAACATTGGGAAGACCACCCTCTACACTGTTGCCATTGTTGCGGTGCTTGCGGGAGCTCTCATCGCCGTAGCAGCCTATGAATTAGTTCAATCTCTGTAAGCAACTAATCCCTGCTACTGATATAGTAGTGAACTTCCTTCTTCGATTCTTTCGGTTCATAGTCTTACACTATTTCGGGGGCAGTGTTAAAAAACGTACGCAAAAGGTTTTGATTCATATCGAATTTTCCTCTGTTACCGTTCAGATATCTTGATTATATCTATCATAATGTTAGAAACCGCTTGTTCGGAGGAGAGAGGATTGCTTACCATGGCTTTGTTTGGAAAGAAAGAATTATCGTGCCCTGCGGGTAAATGGACGACTCTTATCTCTAACTTCGGTACAGGTATGCCGAAAACATTTACTATAGCATTTCATACGGAATCCCATGGAGAGGTATCCGGAGAATTCCTGGAGAAGAAATACACATGGATATTTCCCCAGAGACCTGTTCGAGGAGCGTTAGTACCTCTAATGGAGTTCAATAGGGAATGGATAAACGGGATCTATTCAGTGAAAGTGAAACCTGATATCGATCTTGTCGCAGAGTTCAAGTAACCTGTTTCCAGATGGATCAAGGAGATTCAAATGCTTGGTAGGATATCAGTAATATTCGCGATTCTGTTCATTTCCATATGTGTGTATGCTTTCGATTCAGATGCAATCCGCATGTACGAACTTCGTTCGGAAGTACAGGCAAACCTTTATGCGGGTGATGATGTAGTTTACGAAGGTGAAATGCAGAATCTGGATTTCAGGCTTTCGGATTTTCAGGTTGCATCCATGAATTTACATGAACTGATGCTGTTGAGAAATGCAATTTTCGCAAAGTACGGCTACTTATTCGAGAATGAGATAATTTTCGGTCATTTTGAGCAATTCAACTGGTATGTACCGAGAACTGACGATGTCAGTGAATTGATCAGCGACACTGATCAATGGAACATCAATTTGATACTCTATTATGAAAACCGATTGGAATCCTGCGAAACAGAATCTCCGGTAATTGATGAAATTGTCGGCTTCTGGCATGGTAATGACTGCGTAGGTTCAGGATGGTCGAAGCGATATTTCTTCTATCCGGACGGCAGGTTCGTATTCCGGGAAAGCCAGATGGATGGTGCTGCAAGACTTAGAGAGCTCTCTGGTGAATGGTATCTGGATGGTAGCCACCTGGTGCTTGAAGCAGATTCAGTTGTTTACAATATGACAGGAGAAATCGTAGAACCTTACGCTTCCATGGGTTCAGATTATGTAATTGATAATGGTGAGCTTGTTTACAGCGAGCTTCGCCCTCATGATGTTTTCCGCCTGCCTCTGGAAAGTTATTTTGAAGGCGGTGAACTTGAGGGTTACGATTACCCGGTATTGCCTGACATGAGAATCGGTTATGGCAGGTACTGGCGTATGTCAGCAGATGCCCAAAGCGAACATCTGCATTAGGATGTTAAGTATATTTCTGAAATCAGATATTACCGGAAACTCTAAGAAGGAATAAAGGGGACGTGATGAACGAACATGATGAAAGATACAAGGAAGCACGGAACCGCGTGAATGAGCTTAGATCATTCTACAGGAATTTGCTTACGTACCTGATGATCAACGTAGTGATCGTAATTATCAATCTGGTCACCAACCCTGAACATCTCTGGTTCTATTGGGTTACTATCTTCTGGGGTATAGGTTTGCTTTTTCACGCCATGTCGGTTTTCCTTGGCAAGGGACGTCTGCTTGGCAGGGAATGGGAAGAGAAGCAGATAAAAAAGATAATGGACAGGCAGAATCCGGGTTCTGAGGATAACGCTGAGTGATTTTCCTGCCGGGTATATCTGAACGTGAAGGTGCATTTTGAAAGCTATGGTTCTTTCCCGATTATGTGATATCAGGGAAAATCCCAACCCCCTGTCACTTAAAAATCCAGCTGTTCCGGAACCAGGTCCGGATGAGGTTCTTCTTGGAGTTCTTGCATGCGGAGTCTGCCATACGGAGCTGGATGAGATAGAAGGCCGCACACCGCCACCATTTCTTCCGGTGATCCCCGGCCATGAAGTTGTCGGCCGTATTGTGGAAGTCGGTGATGACGTCAGAATCAGACAGGTTGGAGAAAGGGTGGGGGTAGGGTGGTTCTTCTCATCCTGCGGCAGCTGCAGGTACTGCCTTGCGGGGAATGAGAATCTCTGCAGCGAATTCAAGGCTACCGGAAGAGATGCCGATGGGGGATATGCCGAGTTCATAGCAGTTCCCGGGGATTCCGCATTCCCTATTCCCGATTATCTCAGTGACATCAGCGCAGCACCGCTTCTATGCGCTGGAGCCATCGGTTACCGGTCGCTCAGGCTATCAGGAATTAAGAACGGAGATAGCCTTGGTCTTACAGGTTTTGGGGGTTCCGCTCACCTTGTTCTTAAAATGGTGAAGTTCAGATATCCCGATACGGAAGTATTCGTTTTTGCAAGGAATCCGGACGAACGGGAATTTGCCATGGAGCTTGGCGCCTCATGGGCAGGTGATACAGCTTCCGAATCTCCAGTCAGGCTCCGCAGTATCATTGATACCACACCGGCGTGGAAGCCTGTGGTGGAAGCTCTTCCAAACCTTGCACCCGAAGGCAGGCTTGTTATCAACGCTATCCGCAAGGAGGACAATGACAGGGATTATCTTCTTCGAATCAACTATCCGGAGCACCTTTGGATGGAGAAGGAGATCAAGAGTGTGGCCAACGTAAGCAGAATTGATATTGCCGGGTTTCTTGAGCTGGCAGATGAAATGAGAATTCAGCCGGAGATAGAGGAGTATCCTCTCGAGGATGCAAACCGTGCCCTTTCTGATCTTCGCGAGGGGAATGTAAGAGGAGCCAAGGTTCTCAGAATTAAGTAAGTGCCTTCTTCGATCTTGTATAAGAACCTGTTCCAGCATGGTGTTTCATAAATTATTTCATATTACTGCCGCTTATTCCTACTACTTGACAAGGGATTATATTCCAACTTGGCTTTGACGGAGGTATTAAAGAAAAATGTGCGGCATCAGCGGTATAATTTCCCGGCGGCTATCCTCCGGTGAGATTCGAGATCAACTCGAAAGCATGGGATCACTCCAGAGACATCGTGGACCTGATGATGCGCGGGAACAGGTATTTTTCAGTAATGATACCTTAGTCGGGCTGGGTTTTGTGAGGCTTGCGATACTCGACCTCGATACCGGGATGCAGCCTGTGGTTTCAAACGCTGACGGCTGTGCGATCGTATGCAATGGACAAATATACAACTATATCGAACTTCGAGAAGAAGTATCTTCAGATGAATTCATAACCAGAGGTGATATAGAAGTAGCCCTGCACCTCTACAGGAAAAAGGGAATTGAATTCCTGGATTACCTCAATGGGATGTATGCGGGGGCTGTTTTCGACCCCCGGCGGAAAAGAGTACTTCTGTTCAGAGACAGATTTGGTATTAAACCTCTTTACTATACTTCTACTGAAGAGGGTTTCTACTTCTCATCCGAGATCAAACCACTCCTTGAAGGCAGCATGATCAAACCCGAGCTTGATCGGGAATCCCTGCCCGTATACTTCTCTTACCGATATGTCCCTGGTGAAAAAACCATGTTCAGGAATATCCGGCGCCTTCCACCTGGATCCTTTCTGGATTACAATCTTGAAAACGGATCTTTCTGCGTAAGACGTTACTGGGAGTATCTTCCCGGCAGGGATGGTGTTACATCCAGCGGGAGAGAGGCTGAGGATCACTTTATCCAGCTTCTGGAGGATGCTGTCAGAATAAGAATGAGATCTGATGTTGAAGTCGCCAGTCTTCTCAGCGGCGGTATTGATTCTTCTTCCGTTGCTTCAATAGCAGCAGTGCGGCAGCCGGATATAAAGCTGTTTACTGTTTCTTTTGATGATCCCCTTTACAATGAGCTGGATGATGTCAGAGAACTGATGAAAGCTGGTCAGAGTGTATTCAGCAGAGCCAGCCTGATCCACAGCTCCTGCGATCCGGGATCACTTGAGGATCTTCCAGAGCTTATCAGGTCTGTCGAGGATTGCATCTCGCTTGGTACTATCCTTCCCACTGACCAGGTATGCAGACTTGCCTCCGGGCATGTGAAAGTTGTTCTTACGGGAGAGGGTGCTGACGAGGTATTCGCCGGTTACAGAAAATTCCTGCTTGAGATGGCAGCCGAAGAGATCGGTTTGATGTCGGAAAAAGAGAAAAAGCTTCTTCTGAAGGATTTCCCTGAGCTTGAGGATTATATGTCTGTCAGGGCTTCTGATCCCCGTAAACGTTTTATTCAGAGCGAACTGCTTTTCAATCAGTCCGAATTGTCCAGATTGCTGGGAATGGAAACTGGAGAAGTTGCCTTTCCCGGAGATGCCATGCCTGCGGTTGAAAGCGGCATGCACCCTCTGAACCAGCTGCTTGCCATGGAATGCAGATCAAGGCTTCCAGATTACGTGGTTCTAAGGCTGGATAAGCTATCAATGCGTCATTCACTTGAGACCAGGACCCCTTACCTTGATTACAGGCTGGCCGAGTTCGCCTCCGGGCTGCCAGTTCAAATGAAAGTTAACCTGGCACAGAGAATGGGAAAATACGTATGCAGAAAATCACTTCTCAATCATCGTGTGGTGGATCCGGTAACAGCTTTCAGAGAGAAGAAACCTTTTACCATACCTATGGCTGCCTGGTTTCTTCAGAGGGATGATCTACCCGATTATGTGACGGAGATTTTCCAGGGGGGTGAGATAGAGCGTGCCGGTATTCTGGATCCAGAGATGACGAGGCAGCTCTGGAACAGTGTTACAGCTGACGGGGTTGGCCCTGCTACTCTGGTTTCGGAGGCGGATAGAATATTTGCCGTGCTTACGTTCAGCCTCTGGATGGGGGAGTTCACCGCATGAGCCTTGAAACAACCCGGGGAAAGGCTGATGATATTTCAGCAGTGTATGCAGAAAAGCTTCTTGATATTATTCTGACCAGAGGGAATTCACTTCCCAGAACTTACGGGTTCGAGTACGAGTTCCTTCCGGACCGGGTTCTAAGCCACGATGATATGTCCCGGTTAAGTGCTTTTCTTCTCAGCGTGGGATACGGGTTCGAAAAAGGTATTTATTCTAAGGGAAAAAGAAGAATTGCTTTTGAACCCGGCGGACAGATTGAATACCTGAGCCCTCCATTGCAAGTCTCGGATAACGTAGAGTTCAACGAAACCATTGACTGGATTCAGGATATGAACAGCATGATAGAAATTGAAACGGGTATCAGGTACCTGGGAACCGATTACATACCCGGGCGCTATACCGCCCCGCTTCTGCTTACCTCGGACAGGTATTCCCGCATGCATAAGCGATTCATGGAAGTTGACAGCAGAGGGCCGGATATGATGAAGGGTACAGCTGCCATACATCTTCATGCAGCGATCACTTCCCGGGAGGACCTTGAACGTATGTACCCGCTTTTCTGCGAAATGGCTTCCAATGAGGAATTCAGAATGTCAGGAGCCAGGCGGGAAATATGGAACCGGACGGATGAATGCCGGTGCACTCTTCCTGATGTAAACATGGAGAATGGTGCTTTATCAATACTGGAAGATATCGTCAGATTTGCACTTGAAGCGATCGAGCTGAAGAGCGGTAAACCTTTTTGCAATATCGAAGAAAATGGATTTTCTGATTTTCTTGATCACCTGACGACTATTTTCACCGATGTTCGGGTGAATGTTAAATTCGCTACACTGGAACTGAGAACTCCCGATAGCAGACCGCTTGGAGAATTCCCTTATTTATGGCAGAAATTCATTGAAAAATGCGAAGACGTATGATCTCAGGCTATTCTAACCTTTTCCGGTTATCTGTGTTTTCATACCTCTCCAGAAAGGAGCTATCACAGCCCCGAGGAAGAAACCGACTACAAGAAAAGTAATAATTCCGACTACATCTCTCATGACAACTACACCGATCAAAGCGCCCCCGATGCCGCCCCAGGCTCCCCATTTAAACGCTCTTACAAGACACCCGGGTTCATTCTTCCTCTCTTCTTTCATATCGATGGTCGTTTTTATATCAGGTCTCTGCATTGCGACTGCCTGGGCTATTTCAAGCCCTTTCCCGCTGTTGCCTTTAAACACAGGCATGAATTGGAACTGAACGTGAAAGACCTTTTCACCCGGTTTCTTGATCACTATTGAGGTTGTAATCTTGTGCATGACTGCTGAGCGAACATTGATCTTCGCCCAGCCCGGCATACTCGATTCACCCTGCCTGCCTTCTATAGCCTCGAGGCTGTCATACATTATGGATTCAAGCTCTTTCGTCTTGAAAGTAATCGTAACCTTTTCGATAATGAGCCTCATGTCGGTAGCTGCCACAAGGACGGTTCTTGCGCCGATAGTACCCATACCGAAGGCAAGAATAACCTCACCCGGTTCCAGCACAGATTCCATTCTGACTTTGAGTTCATCGTTGTTTCTGATTCCATTACCCAAAACATTACTCCAATCCGTCAGTGTAACAGGCACTGTTGCTACAGATACAATACAATTGTATCATAATACGCAATGATATTCCTCAGTCAACTCTTGAAGGGATGAATGCTGGTTCAATTATTATTCGCTCTGATATCAGTATATCCGGGGGCGGGGCCATTGTCCTTGGGCTCCCTGTTGTATTCACAGTTGCCTGATGAAAATGAGTGTATTCTTGTCTGCATTGATTCAGTGGACGTTTTCAACAGGCCTGATTCTTCCGCGGTGTTCGTGATCAAGCTTGCTCCAGACAATCAGGTTGTAATATCCGGCAGAACTGTTGATGGATGGCTGGGATTCGACCCTGGAGTAGCTCAGGCCGCGAACATCGGAAGTTTTCGACTTAGATGGATTTCAGGTGATGCACAATATGTTACAGATGGAGTGCTGAGCAGTGTTCCGGTGGTCTGGGGACCAAAGGCCGGGATTACATATGCGATGATATACGAATCTTCACCACTGTATTCCGAACCGGACACCAACTCAGCAGTTGTTGATTCTGTGCCATCATCTTCTGCTGCAGGTATCGTTTCAAGAACGGAGGACTGGTATCTCCTTGATCTGAGTATCGGACCGCTGGGACAGAACGTTGAGGGATGGATAAGATCGATGGATGTTTCTGCCAGCGGTGATCTGGATACGATACCGCTTACTGAATGATATCAGCATGTTAATTATTGGAATTATCCTTCTGATCTACGGTGCTGGACGTCTATTGGTTCTCATACACGATTGGCGGCAGGATTGCAGCCTGTTCAGAGATGGCGTCAGGACCATGGGCCGTGTATCCGACAGGGCCACATATCCATCTCAGAACGAACCCCAGACGTCCCAGTACCTCCTCATCGCCGAATTCATCGATGGTAAAGGCTACACCAACTTTGTTAAAAGCAGGAGACACGTATGCGGTTCCCGTTCAAGGGAATTGATGGGAACCGAACTCGAGGTTGTCTACCTTGAAGAAAACCCGGAAAGAGCCCGTTTCGCATTTGATCAGGAGAAACATATCAGCTGGTGTGGAGTGATCTTCTATTCTTTGGCAGCGATTGCCGGTATCCTGTTCATCATGAGTTCCATATTCACCGGATAGTGATTTCCTCTGTTCCAGCTTCCATTCGAATCCACTCATGTAATGATATCAAGTTCGCTGATAAAAATGGATGCTATTACTCTATACGAGGGTGAATAGGCATCTCTGTAAACTGATGAGTGATGAACAGCCGGATAACCCGACTCTGCCATTTCAGTCAGGTATTGATCGATATCCTGGATATTGGTGCTCAGCAGATCATCCGCCTTCATTCGAAGAATCCACCAGCAGTACAGCTCAAGTTTTATAGTTGATCCGGTGAATTCGTTTGCTGTTCTCACGAACATCCCGATAAGTTTCTCAGGGCTGAATCCGGCCTGAAGATATGGCCGGATGTTTATCCTTGAAATGCTGCCGTCATGTGCAACAATATCAACCACAGGTTCAACGGGTCCGCTTTTGACACTGCTGATCTCCTCTTTGAAAAGCTCTCGAGCGGAATTGATGGATTGTACTCTGTGAGCGCTGCCCATCGCAGCCTGGTAGATAAGCTTATAGAGATCGGTTGATCTCATGAGAGGATACCTGACTGAATGAGACCTGATTATCCTCCTGAAGGTGGATTCATGATAATCACTCATAACATGCTTCCTTCCCCGGGTGTTCACTAATACAATATACATCATCCCAGGTGGTTAAGAAGATTAGAAAGGCTTGCAGATTGGAGTGCAGATTTGTAACTGTGTTTGAGCAGCTCTGCAAGAAGGGTGAAGAGTACATAGGAATTCGTGCAGAATATCATGGTATAGTGATAAATAACAAATAGATAGCATCTCCGTACTTGACATTTACCTACCGGTAAGTAGAATATCAACTCATGAAGTGAATTATGTATGGAGGTTCAATTTGGGTGACAATAACAGGGATAAGCTTCTTCAGGCAGGGGTTGGACTTCTGTCTGAAAAAACTTTTTCACAGATATCCATGGATCAGGTAGCGGAATCATCGGGGGTTTCAAAACCGATGATCTACTACTATTTCAACAACAAGGAAGGGTACTACAAAGCGCTTGCTGGGTACCTTCTGAGTATTGCCAGATCATTGAACAGGGATATTTTTGATATCGATATCAGCCTCAGGGAGAACATGACGAATTACGTCCGGTTCCGGGTTGAGTATGTAAAAACGAATCCGGGCATTTCAAAGGCCTTCATGTCCATTATTACAGATCCCAACATAGGTCTGCTCATCGATGAGATGCAGGATGAATTCAATGTAATGCGCATGGAGTTCATCGATCCGATGTTTGATAGAGCCATTGAAAATGGTGAAATCCTGGCTGATACAAACAGGATGATGGTTATGATGCTGCTTAATTCGGTTCTTATAGGTTTCAGCATGAAGATCCTTAATAAAATACCTTGTCATGACGAGATAAATCCTGAAGAAATTGTGGACATAATATTCAATGGAATATCAGCACGCGGAGAGGATAAGTAATCAAATGAAATATATGGTAGCGATAACTCTGTTGATAAGCCTGAATGCAGGGGCAGTCACACTGGAGGAGGCTGTTGGATTAGCGCTTGAGAATCGGGGTGATGTGCAGTCCGCCCTGATGTCTTACGAAAGTGCAGTCTGGACTAGCCGGAGTGCGGATCTCTGGTTTTTGCCTCAAGTTAACGGTCAGCTTGCTTTTTCGAAGAATTATGACATACAGGAAATGACGATTCCTGGTATGGGTTCGATCCCAATGGGTAGTGAATACTCCTCAATTGCCGGAATTTCCGTATCTGTTCCCCTCTTCGTACCCCAGGGGCCTGCAGGGTCGCGCCTTGCA
>Ga0164313_10005238_pt1 | contig 11476 bp, 8 predicted proteins | sample GuaBasSedimGuay4_FD_113735 | JGI IMG/M metagenome (GOLD analysis project Ga0164313, IMG submission 113735) | Subseafloor sediment microbial communities from Guaymas Basin, Gulf of California, Mexico - Guay4, Core 4569-4, 0-3 cm | ecosystem: Environmental > Aquatic > Marine > Hydrothermal vents >...
CATCTGTGGTAACAAACGGTACACCCGTCTGCGCCCACGTAAAATTTGACAATAGCATCAACGATACTATCATCAAAAACAATTTGGTAAAGTTTTTCATTTTAAATAGTTTTTGTTATTAATATATGAATTTCAATTGAATTCAAATTTTTAAAAGATTAATTAATGTTTTTGTTTTACATTAATAAAAACACCTGAAAGACTTGCTGATTTTGAAATTAAACAGGAGGGCTTGCCAGGAGTTTTTGTAAGCTGTTCTTAATCGGGGCTTCTACATTTCATAAAAATGGCTTTAGTTTGTTTGTTATTTACTTATTTTTAATTCAATAATGAATTAGTTCTTGCTGTATTTCATATAACGCCCTTCTTACTCACTATTAACAATCAATGTTGGCATAAAATTAATAATAATTAATCACCTGACAATAAGGCAACTAAATATTACGAACAATTAATTGTTAAATTCCTTCTTCCTCACACTGCCTATATGACAATTAAAACAGTGTTCACCCTTACTGTTTTTAATACTTTTTACATAAATATTTTGATGTTAATCAATTGCGAATATAATACAGTATTGAAAGAAATCCAAAGATTTCAGGATTATAAATATCCCCTTATTTACGAGTGAATATTAATTTCGAAGAAATTATATAGATTTTCCGGATATGGGTAATACCAAATGAACACCAAAACAAGCCATATAATTTATTTCTTTTTTACCTGGATTTCTTCATGAAAAATTTCCGTAACTACCCTCGATAGCTATCGGGGATGCAAAGTTTTAATTCATCATCCAGACAAAAAATAATTTCAAATTCTAAAGACTCATTTTGATATTCATTTGGTATAAGGGCATATATCAGTGTTTGATAAAAGTAAACTTCCCGTTATTTACTGTTCCGAAATATATTCCTGATGGTAAATGGGCTACGTTTAGTTTTACCCTGAAATGCTTATCAGGGCTATCGAAAGTAATATTTTCGCTTAAAACATTTTGCCCAAATATGTTGAAAATTTTAATGCTTCCTGATTGCTGTCCAGTCGCAACAGCTGTGATGAGATTAAGTTCTCCCTTTGTAGGATTAGGGTAAACCTGGTTACTGTTTGTTAGCGGAGGAGTAATGTTAGTCCGATAAATGCCTATTTTCTTCTCATTCACTTCCAGTACTATCCCGGTTTCATGTTTATGTTCGGGTGACAATCCAATTACAGGTGAAACTGTTGTTTGGTAGCCGGTTTTTTCGGCATCGACAATGTAATTTCCGTAAGGTAAATGATTGAAATAGAAGTTGCCATCCCTATCGGTTAAGGTAAAATCGAGGAGTTTTGTGGCATCAGAGTTATATAAAAACACTGTGATATTAGATACGCCGCCCCTGCAATAGCCGTATTCATCTTTTTTAGTAAACCATGAGCAGCAGAAAATATCAGACGAAAACAGGCCTGAAGCGGGCATTATAAAATGACCTGATATTGATGCTTCTCCTTCAGGAAGTTGATAATCTGTAGAAGGCAGATAAATATCAATATCATACACATCAGCATTTACTTCCAATTTATATGCTTCCTGCCATTTTAGCTTATTGGCATAATATCCGGGAACAGCCTTTGATATATTGACCGTATCGGGTACGGCATACAGATAGTATGAACCGGCTGCAAGCTTATCAAAATTAAAGTAAGCTTCGGTATTTGTATTGGCAGACTGCATAGTTTTGATGCCGGTAGCACCATCCAATATGGCTAAAATGATACCCGGATTCACCTTTTGATCAAAATACCAAAGGTGGCCTTCAACTGAATAATGAGATTTAAGAAACACAGTGATGGTATCCGATGCCGATCCGCATTCAGAATCAGCCATCAACACCAAATCAACTTGTTCATTACTGATATCCTTATCACCCGGTGTGTATATTGGGTTTAAAATGGTATCATTATCAAAACTCCCATCTCCAGTGCTTATCCATTTCAAATGATCATAATTTAACGCATCGGCATTAGACAGATCAATATTGGCATCGAAATAAACAATGGTGTCATTACCCGCATATACGAATGGATCTCCTATGATAGAGAGAATGAAGCTATCGCTTAATGTTTTCCCTTCAAAAAAGGTATATAATGTTATAACAACTGTACCTTCCAGAACATCTGCAGGGCCGGGATAATATGTTGGATGTACGAAGTGTTCGTTATTGAAAGTGCCATCGCCTTCAGTGGTCCAGTTCAAGCCCTGGTACGTAAATGGAATTGTGCTTTTATTGATTTTATACTCAGTTACGCTTTTACATATGACAGCATCAGGACCTGCATAAGGATAAAGAGAGGCAAATGCGAAAGGGCTTTCATGCCCCAATACCTGCCTGTTGTTTACCGTATTTGCATCATCTGAAGACGTTACTGCAATTGAATCGTAAACTGAAATACCGGATAACATCACAGTGGTATCTGTCCCGACTTCAGTTTGATCAGAAAAGCTGTAGTTTTCAAAATTGCCAAAATATACCTTGTAGTAATTAAAATCTTTTTCAGGATTGGTTGACCAGGATATTCTCACCTGATCATCAACCAATTGCTTTTTAATTAGTAAAGGAGGGGATATGGGATTTGTAGTATCTGCTTCTGTTAAGAATGGATTATATAACATGAGACCAAGCAAAGGAATATCGAGTTTATCCCAAATCAGTGTTTGTATAGCTGTATCATTTAGTGTATTCCAGAAGTTTTGATCAATATTTACATCATTTTCTGTGCTATTGATCACAATATTTTCCTGTCCGGCATCGGCAAATATATTATTCAGATGGAAAATTGTACCTGCACTTTCTCCCATCTCGTAGCATGTATGTTCGTTAACTGAAAAGGTGTTATGCAAAAAAATATTTCCAACTGATTGGTCCGATAAAACAATTCCTTTGTAATTCTGATAAAAACTATTGTTCAGTATATCACATGCTTTTGTTTTTTGTTCGTAAAAGACGGCAATATAATTTTTCCAAAAAATATTATTTTTTACGATCACTGAATCCAGCGAAATAAGCATTCCATAACCCGCTCCATTTCCATTATCGATCAGTAAATTTCGCTCAATCGTATTCTGTCCTGCAGAAATACCGCCACCATTATCCATCCAAATACCGTTATTTGCACCTTCAATCAGATTACTGGTAATACTGTTTCCCATTAATACACCGCGAAACTCTTTATATATGTATATGTTGTGGTTGTTATTTTTTAAAATGCAATGATCTATGAGATTATCTGATGTAGTTTGATCATTATTCACAATCATTTCAATCCCATCGTAACTGTTTTTAATGTCACAGTTTTGAACGACAATTGAACTACTGTTTGAGATACGAATTCCCAACTGCTGGCTGTTAAGTATACTGGTGTTTTTAATAGAAATATGATCGGAAATATAAATATCTATCCCTACTTCGGCATCAGTTATATTTGCATAAGACAGTATATTGCTGTTAGTTTCGGAAACTCCAATAAATATTATTCCTTTCCATTTCCAATCCAGGAATCTGCTTGTATAATTTGCGCTAAAGTTGATTGAATCAACAATCTCGTTTTGTTCTCCATCAACTACCAGGCTGCCTTTTAAAACAAGTATTCCTCTTCCCTGATTTATTTTAACCTCAACCCCGGGTTCAATGGTCAGGGTAATATTCTGAGGAATTCGCAGATCCTGGAAAACGATGTATGTATTATTTTTAGTCCACACTTCATCCTGCTCCATTGTACCTCCAACATAAATCTCATCTGCTATTCCTGATACAGTAATAAAGATCAGGAACAGGTTTATTGGTAATCTGTGGCCAATTAAAGATGCTATGCGAACCAGCATGTTCTTAAATAATAGACGATATGTTTTTGTAAATATCATTCCTTAAAATAGCTTTACCAGCTAAAAATAATACAGTAGTCCAATTTTTAAACCAATTACATTCAGGTTGTTATCATAGTCAAACTCTTTTACAATCTGATTAAAATATCGCGAATAATACAGTTCTGTATTAAAATCCAGATCCTTCGTTATTTTATACTTCAATCCAGCCCCCAGAGATACAGAATAAGCAGTATTAAAATGCAAATCAGAAAAATTAATTCCTTCAGCATGTTCTTCATCAGGGATGGCAATACCATTTTTATATACTGACCATCCAATCTGCCCTCCCAGCTTGCCATATATCCGCAGCTTTGAACTTTTATAAAAATCGTAAGCAACAGAAGCATTAAGTCCCAGATACCCAATTGTATTTGTCTTTTCATAATTATAGTCCCTGCTTTCCAGGGGAATCCATGATGAATCGGTAACATAATACCAGGAAGTGTCAATATCAACAACGGTATAATATACGTCAACCGTATCAGTTTGAAAAACGCCGCCTGTTGTTTTGGAATATTGTTGTGAAAACCGTTGGCCAAAATGCGAAAAGTGCAGACCAATTGAGATATTCCAGCGGTTTAACAGTTTTACTGCATCTATTCCTAATGAAAAATTCCTCAGTGTAAACGACACATCATCTTTTACCAAAGAGAAATCTGACAGCACCGGAGCTACAAAGAAATCCATAGCCCATCCTTTATCACGATCTGTTTCCATCTGGAAAAAATCGACCGGAATTTCTTTAATTTTTGGTGGTTTTTCTTTTTCCGGCTTTTCTTTTTCAATGAATACCGTATCGGTAATCCGAATTGTGTCAATGCGGAATATTGTATCCTGAATATAAATGGTGTCAATTCTAAATTCTGTAACATTCACAGGGTTTTCATTTACAACAATGATGTTATTCTGTGAATTTTCTGACTGTATTACCGGTATGGTGATAATCGGAGGGATAAGCTGATCATCTTCTGAATGATATATTACGGTCTGCTTACCTATCATCTTATGTGTGAGGCCTATATCAGAGAGGATATTATCAAGAATTTGTTGTGTACTTTCTCCTTTTGATGAGTAACTGATTCGTTTGTTATACACAGGATCGTTTGCATCGTAAGAAAAATTCAGGTCTCCAGATTCGGAAAGTTTCAATAAAACAGAGGATAACTTTTCATTTTGAAAAATTATTGAAGAATTGCCCTGCACCTCGGATTGGGCATACAGAGGTTGAATTAATAATAAAACCGAAGTAACTGTTACTAAAAGAATATGAGCCTGAACAAAGTTTTTTACACAAAAACTTTTCAGCTTGCATCCATGTTTGTTTCTAATTGTATCCCTCATTCGATCAGTTCTAAATAGCAACTAACAATCGGGTGCTAATCTACAAAAAACTAAAGAAAGAAAGAATAAAGAAATGGCAGATTTGCCTTAAGGAGACTTAATTAAGCAAAACTGTTTGATCGCTTATTGAATAATCAATACCAAAGATTGTATGGAGTGATTCAAATATACTCTTAGGGGCTTCATTATCAAATCTTGCGGTAAGAGACAGGCCCTCATATGATTTATCAGAAACTATCTCAATATTATAAGTTTGCTCAATAGTGCTTAACACTTCATTAAGAGGTGTTTTGTCAAAGACAAGGATGCCTGTTTTCCAGGCTAAATAATTCTGATTTTCGAATTCTGATCTACAAACAGTGCCATTCGTTTTATTAAAAATGCCTTTTTGTCCGGGTTTAAGGATCAGTTGTTCATTAACTGTTCCATTTTCAACATTAACTGAAGAGAATCGCACTTTGCCGCTTTCTAAATAAAGTATCATCTCATCGCCATCAGGACAAGTACATAAATTAAATGACGTACCTAGCACTTCTACCTCCAGATCACCAGATGAAATGATAAAGGGTTTATCGGGATTGTGAGCTATTTCAAACAATGCTTCTCCTTCAAAAATGATTTTTCTGTTATTTGAAGCAAAAGTTTCGGGATAAGTAATTTTCGCCCCCTTATTCAGATATATTTTCGATCCATCTTCTAATTGAAGGGGCTGTTGATGAATTTCATCTGCTATATAATTTACACTTTCCGGTTTTTGATTATTTATGCTATTAAAAATATAAAACAGGCCAAATGCAATAAGAAGTACTGCAGCGACACGAGTAAGAATATAGAAGAATCTTTTCCCTGTTTTTTGTTTATTATCTATAAAATCAACAGATAGAGACTCTGTGACTTTGATTCTCCTGTTTAGCTCCTTCCATCCCTTATCGACATCAATAATGCTGTTTGAATTGTCAATAGCAGTATAGCTCCATACCTGTTTATATTCATCATAAACAGATTGGTTATCAGGAGATTGCTTTAGCCACTCTTCTATAGATACCATTTCGTCATCTGAACAGTTGCCTGACAAATATTTCCTTAACAATTCATTATATTTATTGTCTTCTATCAAATTGATCCTCCGTTATAAAATCTAAGGGATATTCCTTAGACAGTCATTTTTGTATTTACCCTTACTAAAACATATAAATAATTTAACCTTTTTTTAACAATCACTATTTGTAAACTCCGAGCATTTCAAAACAATTAGCTTTAAGCGTATATTTTATTTTGAATACCTGTCAATACAACATTTTACTGATCCACATTATTAGCACTAAAAATACCGGTAAATATTCTTTTAACACCTGCCTAAGGTATTTAAGCGACTTCGACATTTGGGCCTCAACAGTTTTCACAGAGATTGTTAAATGTTCTGCAATTTGTGTGTATTTCATATTTTCATACCGACTTAATTCAAAAATTTCTCTGCGTTTTTCAGGTAGTTTTAGAACTGCACTTTTTATCAATCTTTTTAGCTCTTTTTCTTCCAGTTTTAGTTGACCATTTTCACTCATCTGATTTGGAAAATGTGCTTTATCGATTATGTACTTTTGTTTAATCTTTTGTTGATGCAGATAATTTAACGCATAGTTCTGAACAGCCCGGTATAAATAAGATTTAACAGAGGAATTAATATCCAATTTATTTCTCTTTAACCAGATTTTCAGAAACAAACCCTGTACTATTTCCTTTGCTTCTTCAATATCGCCAACATATCTCACGCAATAGAAGCACAAAGGGGAATAATATTGTCTGTAAATCTCTTCAAAGATCTCAATATTCCCTTCTTTTAATCCTTTCCTCAGCTTTTGCTGATCATCCATAATAGCTATCGCTAATAATCAAATATTTAGTTAATTCCACAGGGAAACATTACAAACATCATTATTTAAATGATATTTGGATAATACAAAAGTATGGAATTAATTCTAAATCGCATGTGTAAGTCTAAAGGGTAAAAGATCAATTTTAGAATACACTTTTCGTATTTTACATCAATATTTGATTAGTTTGCCCCTCCTTATATTTGCTAGTTTTACAAGCTTAAATTAATAAAGTGCCAAAAAACAGTAATTCGATTACATCATGGGCAATATTAATATTGCTTTCACTCGTTTGGGGCAGTTCATTTATTCTTATTAAGAAATCATTAATTTATTTTTCAGCAACTGAAGTTGGTATTTTACGTGTTGTTTTAAGTTTTCTTTTTTTGTTACCAGTTGCTGTAATTCATTTGAGGTCTATCAGCAGGAAGCATTTCTATTATCTTACCATATCAGGCGTGGTTGGGAGCCTTTTTCCTGCTTTATTATTTGCAAAGGCTCAAACTGTAATTGACAGTGGCCTCGCCGGGACACTTAATTCACTTACTCCTTTATTCACACTTATTTTAGGTATATTATTTTTTCGCCTTCAAGCCAAATGGTATAATGCACTGGGTGTTTTAATTGCCATGGCAGGAGCAATAGCGCTAATTTATGTAAGTGGTGATCAGGGTTTTACCTTTAATCTTACCTATTCTTTATTTGTGATCACAGCAACGATTTGTTATGCCTTCAATGTTAATTTTATAAAAATATACCTGAAGGACCTTAGTTCGCTGATCATAACAACTTTCAGTTTCTTTTATATTGGTATTCCTGCAACATTATATGTTCTCTTAGTCAGTGATATCCCGAATAAACTTATTAATGATACTCAGACTCATACCGGCCTTGGTTATTTATTAATTCTTTCCATCATAGGAACCGGATTGGCTTTAATAGTTTTTAATAAATTAATTAAGATCAGCAGCCCTGTTTTTGCTTCTTCGGTAACATATTTAATTCCTGTAGTTGCCATTATATGGGGCGTTATTGATGGTGAAGTATTTCGTTTATCATACTTTATTAGTTTCCTGTTAATTCTTACAGGTATTTTTTTAGTCAATGCGAGCCCATACAGCAAGTTGAATCTAAGTTCATGGCTATTATCGGGTAAAAGAAAATAATAGATTGGGAGTTGAAAGTCAGAAATACTGTGGAAGCAAATAATATTTAATCAAATTCAGCTTTAATTATTTGTTAATTAGTTTTTTTTACTATTTTTGCACCTCCAAAATTCGCAGTGAATTTTAAACTAAAGAATTAAAGCATGTATGTAATTGTTGATATAGCCGGACAGCAGTTCAAAGTAGAACAGGGACAAGAAGTCTTTGTACATAGGCTTGAAGGCGAAGAAGGCGATAAACTTGAATTCGACAAAGTGCTTTTAGTTGATAACGATGGTAAGATTAAGGTTGGTAAGCCAATTGTTAAAGGCACAAAGATAGATGCCAAGATCGTTAATCATTTAAGAGCCGATAAAGTTGTTGTATTCAAGAAAAAAAGAAGAAAAGGATATCAAAAATCAAGTGGTCACCGTCAGGACTTGACAAAAGTTTTGATTGAATCAATTACTGTTTAACCCGTCTGCATAAAGCAGGCCAGAAAACTTTAAAAAATGGCTCATAAAAAAGGAATGGGTAGCTCCCATAACGGTCGCGAATCAGAAAGTAAACGATTAGGCGTAAAAATATTTGGCGGACAATCTGCAACAGCAGGTAATATTATCGTTCGCCAGAGAGGAACAAAACATCATCCGGGTATTAATGTAGGAATGGGAAAAGACCATACATTATTTGCGTTAACAGATGGTACTGTTGAATTCAGAAAGAGAAGAAACGACACATCTTACGTCAGTGTAATTCCAACTGACGTTGAAACAAAATAAAAATTTATAAAGAATTTGGAAAACCGGTTTTTAACGAGCCGGTTTTTTTTGTGCTTAGTCCTCAGAAAATTCATTTAACAGTTTACGATACTGAGAGAAAACATTTGCCCTGGAAACAAATCCTATATATTTCCCATCTTTCAAAACTACCAGGTTGTACTTACCTGAATGCTGGAATTTAGCAGCAACTGTTTCCATATCATCTTCCCACTCAACAACTTTTGAAGGCATAAACATTAAATTTTTAACCAGTGTAGAGTCATACATTTCTGTTTGAAACATAATATGCCTTAACTGATCCAGGAAAATGATTCCATAAAAATTATTCTCCTTATCAACTACCGGAAAGATGTTTCTGTGAGACTCTTTTATTACATCAATAAGTTCGCCTAATGTTTGTTCAGGGCCAATTGAATTAAAATTCTTTTCAATAAGGCTTTCAATATTCATCAGCGTTAATATAGCTTTATCTTTATGATGGGTGATCATCTCGCCACGCCCGGTTAGCTGAATAGTATAAATAGAATTTGGAATTATAAACTTTGCGATACCATATGAAACAGTTGCCACAATCATAATTGGAAAGATAAGGCTGTACCCACCTGTAATCTCAGCAATCAGGAAAATTGCAGTTAAAGGAGCATGTACAACACCTGCCAACATACCCGCCATTCCTGCCAAAGCAAAACTGCTTAATGGCAGGTTTGTAATTCCAAAATAATTTAATGCACTTGCAAACAACAAGCCTACCATAGTTCCTATGAACAGTGTCGGGGCAAAAACCCCTCCGACACCACCACTTCTAAATGTCACTGAAGTTGCTACCACTTTGAGCATGGTAATTGCAAATAACAATAACAATGCAATATGCATTTGCCCTTTTAAATCATAAAATAAACTATTGTTAAAAAGGAAGTCCATTTTACCGGATAATGCCATATTCACATCTTCGTAGCCTTCACCATATAAGGATGGAAACAAAAAGATAAGCCCCCCCAGCAGACCGGCTCCTACAAGAAACTTTAGAAACCAACCTTTGATTTTATCAAATATTTTTCCTGTAAAAACATAAAACTTGATGAAATAAACAGATGCCAGTGCCGTAAATAATCCCAAACCAAAATAGTAAGGTGTATCACTAATTTTAAATACATGATCAACAACGGAAGGATAGAGTATACCCTGACCAAGAAATGCATATGACGTAAGTGCTGCTACAATTGAAGATAATAACAACGGAACTAAGGCTGTCATCGTCATATCAAACAAGATGACTTCCAGGGCAAATACAATTGCAGCAATGGGTGCTTTAAAAATTGCTGACATTGCGGCGGCTGCTGAAAATCCAATAATCGTAATGATTTGTTTATGACTCAAGCCCAATAACTTACCAATATTTGAACCCCAGGCTGCACCTGTTACAACCGTTGGTCCTTCAAGTCCGACTGACCCTCCAAAGCCAACTGTTAGGGAGGCAGTGATTATTGAAGAAAAGGTATTATGTGCATCCAGAATCCCGAGCTTCTTTGATATGGCATACAAAACATTGGGAATACCATCACGAACCGGCTTTCGTAAAATATATTTAACAAAAATTACCGTGAGAAAAATTCCAATTGCCGGAAATAATACATACTTATAGTTGGAATAATCTATTGAAAAGCCTCCTGTTAATAATCTCTGGATTCCGAAAACCAGGTTCTTCATTAGCACTGCTAACATACCAACTATAAAACCCACAACAATACTCAGGATCACCATAAGTCTGTTCATGGGCATTTTATGCGTATAGAGAATTAGCTTGATTAAAAAACGGGGTCTTTTCATTTAGTCCGCAAATGTATGAATACTCGGCAACTATCTAAACATAAGATGATAATATTTTTCATGATTTAGTATCAAATTCATCTTGCCGGTTCTTTTCATATTTCATTATTTTAGCACAAACTTTATTATGACAAGAATAATTACCTATAATGTGAACGGAATACGAGCAGCCGTGCGAAAAGGGCTGCCTGAATGGATACAAGTGGCACAGCCTGATGTTTTGTGTATTCAGGAAACAAAAGCTCAGCCGGATCAGATCCCTGTCTTTGATTTCGAATTACTGGGATATAAAACATATGCCCATTCAGCTATAAAAAAAGGATACAGCGGTGTTGCCATACTATCAAAAAAAGAACCGGATCATGTTCAGGCTGGCCTGGGTATTCAAAAATATGATTCTGAAGGCCGATTCATAAGAGCAGATTTTGGTGATATTTCCATCGTTAGCGTTTATCATCCATCGGGTTCAAGTGGTGATGAACGACAGGCATTTAAAATGGAATGGCTTCATGATTTCCAAAATTACATAACAAAATTAAGAAAGGAAAGACCAAATCTTATTGTTTCGGGCGACTACAACATTTGTCATAAAGCCATTGATATTCA
>Ga0164313_10005239_pt1 | contig 11475 bp, 6 predicted proteins | sample GuaBasSedimGuay4_FD_113735 | JGI IMG/M metagenome (GOLD analysis project Ga0164313, IMG submission 113735) | Subseafloor sediment microbial communities from Guaymas Basin, Gulf of California, Mexico - Guay4, Core 4569-4, 0-3 cm | ecosystem: Environmental > Aquatic > Marine > Hydrothermal vents >...
TATTTTCTCCGGTCCCGACCCAGATGATATTCAGATTGGATGGGTCAATTGTCACAACGCCTATGCTGTAACTCCCCTGGGAGTCAAATATTGGTTCAAAAGTGGTGCCCGCATTCTCTGTCTTCCAAACACCACCGGATGACGTCGCGACATAGTAGACCTTGCTGTTGTCTGGGTGCATTGCGAAATCCGAGATTCGACCGGATGTGAGCGCAGGGCCTAGTTCTCTGAACTTAAGGCCCGAAAACGATGTCTTCTCGAGCAAGGATTTCTCCTCTTCAGTCTCTTCGATCTGCTCTTTTTTGTCAGATTTCTTTTTTGATTTCTGAGCTGTTGTGGTTGGGATATATGCACACATGGCACATAACAGGATCAGTAATATTTTTTGCATGATGTTTTCAATTTTAGAGGGTTGTAATTTACGTATAAAGGGGCAATTTAGGTTGTAAGTATATGGTGGTTTTACCGCAAGGACGCAAGGGGGGTACTGTGCTTACTTTTTAGGGTGTAATGCAACTTGTGGAGTTATGGTGATACTTGTCAGTTGTCATCGGAAGGAGTTATTTTTTTGCGAAGCTCTTTGGTTTTGCCACGTTTGGTTTTTTGATCGAGGCGCTCCTTTACTGACCCTTTGGATGGCTTGGTCGCTTTGCGTTTCTTTTTTTCTTTTGTGGCTTCCTCAATAAAGAGATTTAGCCGTTCGATGACATCTTCTTTGTTCTTAAGCTGGCTTCTGTAGCGATCGGATTTGAGAATGATGATACCGTCTTTTGTGATACGGCGATCGTTTAGGGCGAGCAGTATTTCCCTTATCTCAGAATTGAAGGAAGATGCCTGAATGTCAAACCGGAGTTGCACGGCAGTTTCTACCTTGTTGGCATGCTGGCCACCGGGACCGGATGAGCGCATTGTGGTGATGAGATATTCGGATTCCGGGATTTTCATTTGATAAAAGTAATGAAGGTGTAGGAGGTTTAACCGCAATGGCGCAAGGATTTATACTGCTCTCACTTTACTGGACGCAAAGGATAACGTTTTGTATTAAGTATCTGTGATCATCTGTCAAATCTGTGTTCTACTCAATCATATATAGAAAACACTCCTCAACTCCTCAACTCCTCAACTCCTCTCCACCTTCGCTCAAGCTACGGTGGACTGTGCATTCATCGACTCCCCGTCGATGCATGTAGATGGTTTGAGGAAAAAGTCATAGAGTACAGTAACTTGTAGTTTCTTTAGTTCGAACTTCTCAATAAAATGATCGCGATATGGGATTTATTGATGACATGAAAAAATTGCTTTGGGCCAAAAAAGCCGTAGCTAAATCAGCCGCGAAAAAGGGTGCGAAGGAAATTCAGGATATCTCGTCCGAGGGTTATGAAAGAGTAAAAGAGTTTACTGATGAAGTGACAGACAAGGCCGAAGATGCTTTCGATAAGGCAAAAGATTATGTCACCTCAAAGACTGAGTCGTCGTCATGGGATAAACCTGAAGATGATTTTGTCCCGTCCGGAGCTGATTCTGAAACTGTCACCCCGATCAGTGAAACGATGAGAAAAGCCGCAAAGACCGGAGGCGAAAAATTTGCGCAAGCGAAAAAGGCCGGTGGTGAAGCATTCGAGCAAGCAAAGAAAACAGGAGGAGAGGCGCTTGACAAGGCAGTCGACATGAGCGATAAAGTGTGGGAAAAAGTAGAGGAGGTCGGAGAGAAAGTGGCAGAAGCAGATATCCCCGGTAAGGCCAAAGACCTTGTGGACAAAGTGACCGACAAGGTAAATACGACAATGGATGAAATGCTGAAAAAAGCCGAAGATTTGGACAAGACCATTGATGACGAACGCAAGGCTATGGATGCCGATGGCGACGGATATGCAGATATTCCGACACATCAAAAACTGAGAGATCAGGGCTCACTACTGGATGACAAAGATGATTTCTGGAGCAAAGCAGCAAGCTACGCGGATGGGGACTACGCTATGGGCAAAGCACGTGTTGTAGGCACAGACGACTCGATTGAAGACACTGACGATGGGAATCTGAAAGGATTCGAGGACAGGGATGGTGATGGCGATCCGCTTATGGATGATGCCATTATCGTTGAGGATACTGACGATGCTGCTGGAAGCGATGAGGGCGATGACGTCCTCAATCTTCTTCCGCTTGGTGATGATGAAAGCGAATAATCTGAGTACATTTGCCCCGTCGAGAATTCAAACAGACAAACATGGAAGAACAACGCGTACGTGATCCAGGAGCCGGAGAAGTAAATTACAGCAAATTAGATTGGCTGTGGTTCCTGATCAGTGCAATTATTCTGGTTTTGTTGTTGAAGTATATCGACTCATTTTTCTGGGTAGCACTACCTTTCACCCTTACATTTTTTGTGAAGGCGCTTAAGATGATGTAAAGAAAACGGGCATTAATTTGTCACGTATGGGCTTTCCTTTACGACCTTCACTTTCTGCCCTTTTTCAAATTTCGATCCTTCTTTTACACCGTTGATCACTGCGGTTGTTTTGATATCCAGCACATTTCCTGTGCGTTTTGATATTTCTTTCAGGGATTCACCAGATTGCGCTTCTATGATTTCAATACGCTGAATCTGGATTCCATTCTTTTCATCCTGGCTCAGGCGTCTGAAGGAATTTAGTGACGACTCGAGTGCTTCCCGGTGCCCATCCAGTCCATAGACTGACAGCTGAAAAACATTCGCGCCAACATTCAGCCAAACTACGTGCAAATAGACAGCGTCAGTACTGCTTTTATCAACAAGCATGATAGAATGGCCAGAAAAGCCGTTGAGTTCGATTGCTTTATTCTCAGTAATCATTGATGCGTACTCAGCAGGAATCTTGCTCACAAGCGTATCGCAATATTCTTTTGGAGAATGTACATCATCTGTTACTGCAAGTACCACTATTGCCTTCCCTTCCTCCTGAACGGCACCGACAAAGACAGGCGTGTTGGCAGTCTGCCAATCCGTTGGAAATTGCATAAAAAGGTCCATATCGGCATGCATAAACTTATTATCTATGATGACACCTTGCTCCGGATTCTGGCCGTAAGTCATTCCATTTATCAAGTCCAGTACTGAATGCGTACTCACTACGACATTTACATCCTCAATTTTTCCGATTTCCTTACTAAGATACTTTAAGCGTTTGTCCGTAACTGGATGATCATCAAGCAGTTTAGCCTTCTCCGCCTCGCCTGTCAATAGCTCTGCCTCCGCAGCAAGATTCCCGAGGAGAGTCGTCAATCCATTTGGATCGTAACCTGCCTTCGCTGCCAGTACGACTCCCTCCTTGTCTGCTTCCTTTTCGTGTGACCTGCTGTAATTTGCGCTAAAGGCCGCGGCGGTGATATCTACTGGTGCCAGGAGAAGGCTGCCGATTGTCGGGCTAAATGCGCCGACTATCTGTCCGGGCAATCTTAGGAGACCGGGGAGAATTCCACTTCGATGCATCTGGTGTACCGAGTGCCTTTTGTCCACATGGATGATCTCATGCGCCATCACACCTGCCAGCTCACTATCGTTATTGACAAGCGCAAGAAGACCACGCGTGACATATGTAAACCCACCCGGCAAGGCAAAAGCATTGGTGACGTCAGTATCGGCCACTTTGAACGAGTATTCAAATGGCTGATCTCCCAACTCTTTTACCAGCTTTTCACCGATTGAGGCAATAAATGCTGTGAGTTTAGCATCGTTGTACACGCCCATCTGTGATTCGACTGCCTGAGAGTAGTGTTTTCCCAATTCAATGTCGTACTCGACCGGTTGTGCCCAAATATGCGTGCTGATACACAATAGAAAGAGTATCAATTTGAATTGGCTGAAATAGTACCTCATTGGCTATGAGATGAATTAATTACGTGATTTTTTAGCATGAATTTCTGTACCTGAATCAATGACATTACAGGAGTTACATTTTTGTGCGTGCGTGAGTTTTGCTTTAATCTTTCTTGTAAAGACTAATAAGTACGAACTGTTACTTCCGTTTTGCCGTTAACCTCTGTCCTCCTTGTATCAGAAGAAACTCCTGAGCCTCTCCTTTGTTGTCTTCTGGAAATTCAATCGCAATCCCCGCAGGTGTGAATACAAATTTATAATCCGAATGTGGAACCAGAGTAATTGCCGATTGCCCGGTAGCCTGCGCGACAAGGTCCTCCCCCACAACTGAAATTTCTATATCGAAGCCCTCCATCAACTGATAATTTCCTATATAATTTGAAAGCACCGCTTTACTTACTTCAACGATCTCCGCAACTACTATCTCTTCGTCAGTCCTGATCGCATAAATCCCCTTACCAGAGCTTCCCGTCACGGTCTGACCAACTACAACGCCAGCATCATCCCGGTCAAATGCCACAGTTGTCCTGCTTTCGTAATAAAACTTGTCTTTATCATAGGGAAAAACCTGAAACACCTGACCACCTGCTCTCTGCGAGTATATTTTTCCGTCCGTGACGGTAAAAACACGTTTGTCATCTGAATCATCAATGTCATATACCCCCACATATTCCTGCAATGCCGCTTCGGACACCTCAATATCTTCAAATTCCATTGACACACCGCTGGCGAGGGCAGCCATCCGAAGTGCCGCCTGATCCGGAGACTGACAAGTGCAATTGGAGAGGACTGCCACATAGACGTCTTCTTCTGGGACATAGATGCCCATTGACAGAAAACCGAAAATCCCGCCTCCATGCTCATATGATGGTTTGCCTCCTATCATCGATATCGACCAACCATATCCATAGTCAGTGACTTTGTCATCATTCAGTACATAAGGCGTAAATACACGGTTCATGGATTCTTTGGAAATGAGCTCTCCATGCATGATGGCCTGATTCCATTTATTGAGATCCCCTACAGTACTCATCAGTGACCCCGCTGCATAGGGCAATGTCATGCTGATATAATCAGAATTCACGATCGACCCTCCCTCCGCAGGTTGATAGCCGGTGGCTCTCAACTCTACGATTTCTTCATTGTGGTCGTAATAAGAAGAATGCATCCCAAGTGCATCAAAAATATGTGTCTCGATATAATCTTCATATGTCTCACCTGACACCTTTTCAATAATTGCTCCGAGGAGGATATATCCCGAGTTATTATATCTCCAGTCTGATCCCGGGTCAAAATTCATCGGCTCATTTTTGAATACATCGATCAACTCCGATACCGTGAGGTCCATTCGGACTTCCTTTTCCATAAATCCCGGCATGTCCGTATACGATTGAATACCCGACGTGTGTGTGAGAAGATGTTCGACCGATATGAGCTGATCATTCATCGGATAATCTGTCAAATAATCTGTGATCGCATAACGCACATTGAGTTTGCCCTGCTCGTGGAGCATCATGATGGCTGTACTTGTAAACTGCTTTGTGATCGATCCTATCCGGAAGATGTGCTCAGGAGTCATATCAACGTCCAGTTCCAGGTTGGCTTTTCCAATTGCAGATTGGTAAATCACTTTGTCGCCCTTTGTGACAATAGCTGCAGCTCCATTTCCATCTACATTGAAGTATTCCTGGAGGATGTCATCATATTGAGTTTGAGCGGATAACTGAGTAAAGGCGAGCAGTGTAAAAATGAGTGTGACGAGGGTAGATTTCATACTAGCTTGATATTTTGAAGTCGTAAGATAGGTAGTTGAAGTCGGTGATCTTATAATTCAGGCTGATCTCAATCATGCTAAAGGCTGATCACAATCAAATTAAGAATTGATCCTGATCAGCATTGTTGTGCCTTGATTTATGTAATTCTATCACTGAATTATATTCAAACGTTCATAAATTTTATCACTAAAGAGCAACTAACTATGAAAACACAAACACTTTCATTTTGGCTAAAAAGTTTTGTCATTCTATTCGCCTTGGGCTTAGTTGCTTGTCAGGGAGATACGGGTCCGGCAGGCCCGGAAGGCCCTCAAGGTGTAGCTGGCGAGGACGGTCAGAATGGCGCTGAAAATTGTATGCAATGCCATGACAACAGCCAGCTGATTGCAGCAAAAGTGTATCAATGGGAAAATTCCGTGCACTATATGGGAGGTCATAATGAAAGGAACGACCCGGCATGTGCTGTATGCCATACAAGCCAGGGATTTGTTGAGAGAATTAAGACCGGTGAAATGGAAACAGCTGATGTCATCCAGGATCCGCTTCCTCCAAACTGCTACACTTGCCACCAGGTCCATGAAACCTATACCGACGCCGATTGGGATTTCACGTCGTCAGATCCGGTGACACTTTGGGTTGGTGGAGAAACAAAAGATATTGGCTTGGGTAACATTTGTTTAAACTGCCATCAGGCACGTCTGGTCACACCAGCTATTCCAGATCTTGCTGACACTGATTCTGTGACCATCACCAGCCCGTTTTGGGGACCACATCACGGCTCTCAGGGAGCGTTGTTTACGGGATCTAGTTCTTATGAGGTCGGTGAGGGCTATACAAATTCAAATCACAGCACCCTGCTCGTAGGTACCGGCTGTATTGAATGTCACATGGCTGAGGCTACCAAAGGTCGGGATGCCGGAGGACACACATTCCGTGTTGAATCAGAAGATGGGGTGTTAAACTTCAATGCATGTGTCACATGTCACAGCGATCAGGCTGCACTTCTCGTGTTGAAAGAAGAGACTCAGGCAGAACTTGAAGCGGCGCTTGGCGGCTTGAAGATTGCACTCACTGATATCGGCATTCTGTCATTCCAGTTTGGATCTGATAGAGCTACTCCAGGATCATGGAAACCTGTTGAAGTGGGCGCTTTATGGAATTACTTGTATCTCGAAGAAGATAAGAGTTATGGAATTCACAACTTTACTTACGCCATGACTCTGGTTGAAAATTCCATTGCGGCATTGAATTGATAATAGAATTAAAAAGGAGCCATCCCGGATAATGGGATGGCTTCTTTGATAAACGTAACTTCCCCTTACCGGGTTTAACACGGAAATTCCACCCACTAGACATGCGACCTGCCTGGCGTACGTAAAAAAAAGGCCCTGCCAGAAGGCAAGACCTTTTCCTTTTTTGATTATTTCTTCACTACTCAACTAATATCAGCTTTTTAGTAGCGGACAGGTGCATAGCTCCATTCGATGATAAATCATCTGCATCGAGTTTATAGTAATAGACACCACTGGTTCCGATGTCTTGCTGGAATAATTTGACTTCATTGTATCCCGCATCATATTCACCTTCAAGAGTTTTTACGATCCGGCCCATCATGTCAAATACTGTCACCTTCGCAGCCATGGAAACAGGCAATGTAAAGCCTATCGTAGTCATCTCCCTGAATGGGTTTGGCTCATTCTGATGCAGAGCAAACTCAACGTCTGTAAGTACAACAGGTCTGTCAGCAAAAGCAAGCTCGACATCCATGATCTCGGCATCTAGCCCAGCCTCCCTGTAGGCCTCGGCTTCTGTGATTTCCGATCCCATAGACATCATATCACTCAATTGCCCCTCCATCGTCGACACAAAGTGCAGTGAAAACAGGACTTCTCCGTCTTGCGCAGTTAGCCCGGTAGTGCGATTCCAGCTCACGGTCATGTGATTTTTGTGCACACCAACGTGAGACACATCCATACCCACTGTGCCAGCATCTACAGACATCAGCTTCAGACCTTCAGTACGCAATGTGAACTGGTAACCCAAAATCGAAACAAATTCCTGTGCCCTGACTTCTACAATTACATCTTCTCCAAGACTTACTGATCTGTCAAGAGCTCTTAACGTAAGGATTTCACGAGGCTCACGGACATCTATCTCCGACGCATTTGCGGATACCGTACCATTGACATCTCCAATCTTTACGGCGATGAAGTCTTCATCCATACTGAAACCTCCCTGTAGTTCGATAAACTCATCAAATGGCCAGGGTTGATTTTCGTCAACAAAAGCAAAACCAGCATCGACGAATCTCCAACTTTCATTGCGTGGAAACTCCAGGTCTAATCCCAGGATCAGCTTGCGGATTTCGACAAGGTCAAGGGCGGTGACACTTTCACTATTATTTGCATCCGCTGCGATCAGTTTGTACGGACTTGTAAATAATTCGATGCCAAGCAAATGTTTTTGGATGCGCACAAGGTCGAGAGTGCTCACACCGTTCACGTCATTGTCGTCTCGTTTCGGCTCGACAGTATAAGACAAGAGTGGATTTACAAAGGCGTATGTGCCGCTTCCGTCTGTCACAATTGTTTGTGTGACAATTCCTAACTCGTCCATCATGGTCACCGCAACGTTTTCTACAGATTCCAATTCTTCAGTCTCTATGAGTCCACCAGCCATAGTGCTGTCTCCGCAGGTTCCCTCATTGTCATCGATCACGATAAATGTTGTACAGAAGTCCTTATTCCTTTCGTCCCATGTGATCGTGCCATTGCAATCCTGATCATTGCCCGCATCAGCCGCATATATTTCTACAAGAAAGCTCGGTGACCCATTCTCATCGATCGCTTCGCAGTCAAATGTTCTGCTCGGTGCATACTCAGTACCACTAAAGCTAAACACCAGATCTGCTGCAGGTGTACAATCGTCGAAGCTGCTCGCATTGAAGTCTGCCGCCCAGATCGTAACCTCACCAACAGTAGGCATCACAACGCTGCTCAAGCCCAGGCAGACTGGACTCGGTGCCTTGCAGTCCTCCAGTCGCATGAGGTACTCATAAGTGCTGACATTGCCACACCCATCTTCCACAGACCACACGACACGGTGATAGTCCTTCTGTCCGCCAATCACCGGATCACAGTACTTTTCATTGTAAGGAAGTCCGTTGAGACGCACACCAAGGGTTGCTGATGCTCTTGAGTCAAAAGTCAGATTTGCTACTCCATTGCTATCCACAGGCACCACCGTTGTATTCACCAATTGTAAATAAGGTGTGGCATTGTTCAAATAGATTTTCACATCGTATTCCACACTTTCACTGCACATTTCTGTGATTCGGTGTTCCAGAATTACATGCACACTGCAACTCGTTGCCAGTGGATTGTTCTCACCCAGGAAGACCTGATTGTTTGCAGGCAACGAAATGTTGCTGTCCAATACACAAAAAGTCACCTGACCCGACTGGAACGGCGGTACAACTTCAAACTCCGGCCCGTGGCTATCGATGACTTTAATGACTTGAGTATATTTCCAGATTCCCTGTTCTTCAGGGTATGGCTCATACTGACACCAGTCTATCACAGTCCACTCACGAAGTATTTTGTAGCACGCTCCTTCTACGAAGTCAAAACGTGCATCCTCAAAAGTCACCCCGATAAGACTGCAGTTATCATCAAATACCGTCGGATAGTTGACTGGTATTCCGTCTTGAGGGCAATTGTCGTACACCTCATCGCATGGCCATATGACGCCGTCATGTGGATCCAGATTAACACAAGTCAAGTCGGAGATATAAAACGGATCGTAGTCCACTACCCAGATTCGCTGTACCGCGGTGTTACTATTGCCCTGTGCATCTTTTGCCAGAAACGTGCGTTCTACAAGTCTCACTGCATACTGACTTGGTGCTCCCGCCGGAAGATTGTCACCACTGCAGTCATCCCAAATTTTGACTCTCACAGTAATCTCCACATCACAATTATCATCTGCCCATCCCTCTATGCCCCAGTTATGCGGTTGTGACACCTCTTCATTTCCGGGATCATTGATCACGATTGACTCCCGGTCATCTTGCCCATAGTCAAATGCGTCCAGTACACGGCCAAACTCCGATGTCAATACGTCTTCCTCCAGAGGCACAAATCCATTGGTCTCTTCAGCGGCAAACCAATAATCGCAACTCAGCACGACTGTCGGTGGCGCCGTAATTGTTGGGCCCAACTTATCCTGCACCTCAATCTCAACCATACAACTATTTGAATTGCCGGACGCGTCGATCACTTTGAGTTCCACCATGATTGGACCAGTACCTACGTCACAGCATGCAAAAGGGACACATGGCCTGAATGAAGTTCCTTTATCCACCGCTGTGACAAGTCCATTTGCAATTTCATCCACACAGGCACCGCCAGTCGTCCAATCAAAATCAATACAGCTCGTCATTCTCCTCACTTCGAAAGTCACAGGCCCGCAGTTGTCATAACTCCCATCGTCAAATACCTCTGCAGCAACTTTTGTAAGACCGTAGTCTATGGGGTCATTCGTCAGGCTCACGATGGTATGCAGATCGCAAAGCGGTACAGGAGGAATGGCATCTATTACAGTTATCGTGTATGCACATGTGGAGGTATTTCCACAATCATCCTCAGCTGTCCATGTGATCACCGTTTCCCCAAGTGGAATATCATCTACACGGTAATATCCGCCGAAGTCAACGATTGTTCCCTGGCTGGCAGTTGGTACTAAAGTGAAGTCTGTCCCACAAGCATCAATAGCCGTCGGCGCACTCAGATTTACATCAGCATAACAAGTCCAGGTATCCGTGCTTGTAGTGATATCCTCAGGACAGGTCAAAACAGGCCCCGCATTATCGAGCAGCTTCACCACCTGTGCCCCATTTACGACCTCTTGCTCACACCAGTCAAAGACTTGCCAGTGACGAACAATCTTGACCCCGCCACCACAATCAGGTAGCGGTTGGTCTTCCCATGTGACAAAAACATTACAAACATTTCCATCAGAAATCGGGATACCGCCGATTTCCGGCCATCCGGTGACAGATGGATCTATGCTGCCGCCGCACTCACCGATGTAGGCCACAGGCATTTCCAAATCATCAAGGTCAAGAGGTACGATGGTCAATATCTGAACACATGTAGATGAGTTTCCTGATGCATCTGTTGCTGTCCAGGTACGCTCAATGATGATATTCGTGCACTCTTCACCACTGACGTCATCCGAATAGTCAAGGTCAAATGGACCACAGGCATCGTATGCGATTGGTGCATATGGGAGCGCAATCTCAGGATCGTAATCCACGTACACCGGATCCGTATCAGCAGAGCAAGGCAAGACCACAGAAATACACGTCAGCACCGGAGCAAACTTATCCTCCACGTGGATTGTACTCCAACAGGCACTTCCGGTTTCAGGATCTGTGATTGTCACAGTATACCATCCACCCACTTGATCTGCCCCCACGAGTACACCGCCCATCCCTGAACCGACTCCCTCAATTGCAACGTGATAATCATCATAGCATTTGTATGGTCCGCCTTCAAGAATCATGTCTGAGCCAACGAAGGCCTCACAATTTTGATCTACAGATATATTGATATCCCCATTGCAAGCAAGGATATCTGTATAATCTTCAAAGTCGTTTATGATCACCTGGAATTGACAAATTGCTGTATTGCCTGAAAAATCAGTGGCCATATATTCGATATCTGTGGTAGTCCCTCCTTCAAATACGCTACCCGGTGGTGGACCTTCGGTCTGCTCGAGCACGACCCCGAGTATTGCCTCACAATTATCCATTGCACTGATATTCCAGTTTGCATGAGACCGGCA
>Ga0164313_10005240_pt1 | contig 11474 bp, 11 predicted proteins | sample GuaBasSedimGuay4_FD_113735 | JGI IMG/M metagenome (GOLD analysis project Ga0164313, IMG submission 113735) | Subseafloor sediment microbial communities from Guaymas Basin, Gulf of California, Mexico - Guay4, Core 4569-4, 0-3 cm | ecosystem: Environmental > Aquatic > Marine > Hydrothermal vents...
CAGGGGTTGGTGGCGCGGATATTCTCGCAAAACCAGTTGTTGTTCATTTCATTAATGCGATCGATCAGGATAAAACCCGGCTCAGCGAAGTCGTAAGTGGATGACATGATCATGTCCCACATACGGCGTGCAGGCACTTTCTTGTACACCTTGCAGGCCACCATGCCATCTTCGCGCGTCACGTAGTCATCGACCAGAGGCCATTCACGCCACAGGACCTGATCCGGATCGTCGATATCCAGTTCAAGGGCTTCGTCCGGTGTGATCGGAAATGCCAGCGACCAGTCTTCTTCATTGGTCACGGCCTGCATAAACTCATCCGTTATCAGCAAAGAGCAATTGAACTGTCGCAGACGGCCATCTTCACGTTTGGCACGAATAAATTCCATCGCGTCCGGGTGGCCAATTTCAAAAGTGGCCATCTGGGCGCCCCTGCGTCCACCGGCTGAAGATACGGTGAAACACATCTTGTCATAAATATCCATGAAGCTCAGAGGACCGGAGGTGTAGGCTCCCGCTCCGGATACGTAAGCTCCTTTGGGGCGCAGCGTCGAAAACTCATAACCGATGCCACAGCCCGCTTTCAGCGTCAATCCAGCTTCATGCACTTTATCCAGAATGCCGTTCATGGAATCCTTGATGGTTCCGGAAACAGTGCAATTGATCGTGGAAGTCGCCGGTTTGTGCTCACGAGCGCCGGCATTGGAAGTAATCCTGCCTGCTGGTATTGCACCACGGCGCAAAGCCCAAAGGAACGATGCATACCATTCTTCACGTAATTCCCTGGTTTTTTCTACTTTGGAAATCGCACGTGCGACTCTTTTATAGGTATCATCGATATTGGCATCGATACTTTCGCCAATTTTAGACTTTAAACGGTATTTCTTATCCCAGATATCGAGCGAAGCTTCCTGAAAAGGAACTGCTTGAATATCAGTGCTTATGGCCTCAACCCGTACACTGCCCATGAATTTTCCTACTTAATTATTTGGTTTTATTTAATTATAGACACAAGTTATTGTGTCTGCCCCTTACCCCGAACACAATATCTTGTGTTTCTAGGGGTAGACAATACCGACCGGATTCGACACTGTCAAATACCCCTCAGTGTCCGATTTATTCGGTTATAATTTCCGGATAATTTCACTAATTCATACAGTTACAAAATCTGCGACGTTTTTACCACGGCTTGCGTCCTGTTAGGGAGGCATGAAAGCCGCAGTAAATCAGGCTTTCGTTTCGTCGCAAAATTTAAAAAACATGGAGATTACCCAATGAAAGGCTATTTGAAACCCGTTTTTGCCCTCGCAGCAATCGCACTGCTGGCTACCGGCAACACCCAGGCGGATACCGAAGAAAAAATGATCATTGCGCTAAAAACGGATGATTTTGAGATGACGGAAACCGATGTCAGTGCGCTTGCGATCGGTGAGTCACAAACAATCGAAACTGACAGCGGCAAGGTAATTGACCTTTTGCGTACCACCGATGGTGTTGAAATATACGTGGATGGCGAACTGCTGGAGATGAGTTTTGACAGCGCAGGTCTGCACGAGGAAAGTTCGCACGGCGATCACATGATCACAAAGCAGGTTGAAATCATCTGCGACAATGATGAAGAGTGTGACAAAAACGTTTATGTGATGACGGGCGATGATACAGATATCACTAGTTTTGTCACTGACAGTGGTGAAAACATTGTAATTCACAAAGAAATCGAGCTGACATGTACTGCTGACGAAGAAAGTACAGATTGTAGTGACAAGATGGTCTGGATTTCTGACGGTGAAGACATTGATCTGAAAGAGTTGCACGAAATGCATATGGATGGTGAAGGCGAAGGACACAAAGTCATCATGATCAGGAAGCATGTCGTGACCAAAGACTGAATTTCTTCACAAGCGTTATAATTACAGGCCTGTCCGGCTTTCAACCGGGCAGGCTTTTTTAACGCTTCGGAACCTGATCCATATGAGCTTGCATATTATTCTCTACCAGCCGGAGATCCCGCCCAACACAGGCAATATTATCCGTCTGTGCGCTAACACCGGCGCCCAACTGCACCTGGTGGGTCCATTGGGGTTTCAGCTGGATAACAGCAGGGTAAAAAGGGCCGGGCTGGACTATGCCGAACTGGCTCGGGTGCAGAAATATGTAAATTGGGATGAATTCAGGGCTCAGCATCCTGAACTGAGGATTTGGGCATTCAGCACCCGTGGCACCCGACGATACGACCAGGCGGACTTCCAGCAAGGTGACGGCTTGTTATTCGGGCCGGAAACCCGCGGATTGCCAACACAGGTGCTGGCGGAAATGGGGCAAGCACATTGTTTGCACCTGCCAATGGCCGATGACTCCCGTAGCCTTAATCTATCTAATACAGTGGCAGTGGGGTTATATGAAGCGTGGCGGCAACTGGGATTTACACGGGGTGTTGACCAGGACTGTTAACACTTGTCGGGGCGCTGCGTTGCCGGGCCAGATAGCCCTGGACTTTCAGTCCGCATGCTCAGCTTTCTGCTCTCTCGCCAATAAGCGCGCCACACCTTCAACCGGATTCCAGCCCTTGTGAATGATGCCGTTGACCTGTTCCGTTATCGGCATATTGATCTGGTATTGAATTGCCAGGCGCTGTACCTCGGCGGCACTGTTGACGCCCTCGACCACCTGGCCGATTTTATCCAGCGCCTCTTCTACGGTTTTACCCCGCCCAAGCAGCAAGCCCAATTGCCGGTTGCGTGACAGGTCACCTGTACAGGTAAGGATAAGATCGCCTGCACCCGCGAGGCCCATCAATGTCTCGGGCTTTGCCTGCAGAGCGGCGCCCAATCTCATCATTTCAGCCAGGCCACGGGTAATCAAAGCCGCACGGGCGTTATCGCCCAATTTCATACCGTCGCAGATGCCGGTCGCCACTGCCATTACATTCTTTGCAGCACCACCAAATTCGGCACCGATCATGTCGTCGCTGGTATAGGCCCGGAATCGCCCGCCATGCAGGGCTGCCGCCATAGTACTTGTGAAATCGCTGTTGTCGCCGGCAACCGTCACGGCAGATGCCGGGTTCAAGGCGACTTCTTTTGCAAATGATGGACCGGTAACAATGGCCAATGGTGTGCCCGCAGGTAACAGTTCTGCCGCAACCTTGTGCAGCAAACGACCGCTGCCGGGCTCAAAACCCTTACAAGCCCAGGCAACACCCTGCCCTGGCACCAGCGTATCGCGAATGGATTTGAGGGTTGCAGCAAAGGCATAGCTCGGTGTTACAAGTAACACGTGGTCTGCCGCCTTCACAGCCCTGGATATGTCTGTCTCGAGCTCAATGGAAGCCGGAATCTCGATTTCCGGTAAATAGCGGCTGTTGCGACGGCTGGATCGAATCTGCAATATGTGCTCTGCATCACGGCCCCAAAGGATAGTACGGGAGCCGCTGCGATCCAGTTGCAAGGCCAGGGCGGTTCCCCAGGAACCGGCCCCCAGCACTGCAATTGTCGGCGCCGCTGCTTGCATACTTTATTAAGCGGTACCCTGAATTTCCATATCGCCGGCACCGTTTGACTGCGACTGTGCTTCCTGCATCCGTTGGGCATAAATCTGATCAAAATTGATCGGCTGCAATACCAGCGGCGGGAAGCCACCATCCGCTACCAGGTCGGTAATAGCCCGACGTGCGTATGGAAAAAGCGTGTGTGGGCACAAGGTGTTCACGGCCGCGTGGGTCGCTTGCTCATTCAAGCCGGAAATTGCAAAAATACCGGCCTGCTGTACTTCGACCAGGTAGGCTGTTTTCTCAGCGAGGTTAGCCGTCACGGTCACGGTCAGGACAACTTCGTGAACGCCTTCGGCAAGCACTTCCACGCGTTGGGCCAGGTTCATCTTGATTTCTACCTGTCCATCATCCTGAAAAATCTGTGGTGCGTTAGGAAGTTCGAAAGAAACATCTTTCATATACAGTTTCTGTAGTTGGAATTGTGCCTGCTGCTGCTGATCTTCTGCTGCTGCTTGTGGGGTCTGTTCTTCTGTCATGGTCGTCGTTCTCTTTTAGTCTGAATATATCAAAGGAAAATTATCTCATTACCCAATCTGAATGACCAGAATAGCAGGTAACAAATCTATACTTTACTTACTTGCCAGCGGAAACTGGTCTGCAAGCCATTGGGTGGTTCCGCCTTTCAGGACGGCCACATCGGTAGCGCCCAGTTTTACAAACCGTGCCGCGGCCTGGTGCGCCGAATTGCCGTTCTTGCACACCACCAGCACCGGACTGCCCTTTATTTTACTCACTTCAGGATCAGAATCGTTTATACGTGACATCACGATATTTTTAGAACCGCTCAGGTGACCCCTGGAAAAATCTGCAGCCGATGAAATATCCACCACCGAGGTCGCGTCATTATTCATCTTGCGCACGGCTTCCGCTGGCGTGATTTCTGCATATCCACGGGTGTATTTGCTGATCTCCGTCCACATCAACAACAGTGTTACAGCGGCAAAACCTGCAACCAGCATTCCGTGGTTACCAGCAAATTCAATCAATTGTTCCAATATCTCGTACTCCTTCACCGAGGGACCGTATTTCAACAGCGACAAACAGGTTGATGTAAAATAATATGTCAACCATCATACCGCTTGGCGCGCCACTGTCATGTGGTGGCACGGGCTTGAATTTGCAAGGTATCAATCAAAAATTTAATGGAAACTGCATGAGTAACAACAAGCATCAAACACCAATGGCCGGACCGTTGCTGCTCATGATACTGGATGGCTGGGGTGCCAGGGAGGATGCGCAGGACAATGCCATCAGCCAGGCCAGCACTCCCGGCTGGGATCAGATCATTAGTCTGGGCTGCCACACCACGATCGAGACCTCCGGAGAATTTGTAGGTTTGCCGCCTGGTCAAATGGGTAATTCCGAGGTCGGGCACATGAATATCGGTGCCGGTCGTGTGGTTTACCAGGACTACACACGGATTAGCAAGGCCGTGCAGGATGGCAGTTTTTCTGCTAACCCGGCGTTGCAAAAAGCCATCAAAGCCAGTCGCGACAATAACTCTACCCTGCATATCATGGGCCTGCTCTCACCCGGAGGTGTGCATTCTCATGAAGACCACTTTTTAGCCATGGTTGAAATGGCAGTCTCCCAGGGCGCGCACAACATCATGGTGCATGCATTTCTGGATGGACGCGATACACCACCACGAAGTGCTGCTGCCTGCATTGCAAAAATGCAAACCTGCCTTGATGATCACGAAAACGCCTCTTTTGGCACCATTTGCGGTCGTTATTTCGCAATGGACCGCGACCAACGTTGGGACCGTGTACAAAAAGCCTGGGATGCACTGGTTAACGGCCGTGGAGCTTTCACCAGTTCCAGCGCCGGAAGCGCATTACAGTCTGCGTACGAACGCGATGAAAACGATGAGTTTGTCAGACCCACCAGCATAAATGGCTATGCCGGCGTCGCACAAAATGATGCCGTCATATTTATCAATTTCCGATCCGATCGCGCACGCGAAATCAGCCAGGCATTTGTTCAGCCGGATTTTTCAGGCTTTCAACGTACACAACCGCAGCTTTCAGCCTATGTATGCATGACTCAATACATGAGCGGATTGCCGGTCGAGGTTGCCTTTCCACCGGAAAAACTTGAAGGACTGTTGGGAGAAAGCCTTGCCCTGCACGGCCTGACCCAACTGCGCATCGCTGAAACTGAAAAATACGCACACGTCACTTTTTTCTTCAATGGCGGTGAAGAATCACTGTTTCCGGGAGAGAAACGCATACTGATACCTTCACCGGACGTGGCAACCTATGACCTGCAACCTGAAATGAGTGTCAAAGAACTGTCACTTGAGCTGGACAAGGCCATCCGTGGCGGTCATTTCGATGTCATTATCTGTAATGTCGCCAATCCCGATATGGTCGGCCACACCGGCAGCCTGAAGGCAGCCATTGCTGCTGTAGAAGCCGTGGATGCATGCCTGATAACAGTTTTTGCCGCAATCCGGGCAGTTCAGGGAGAGTTACTGGTCACCGCTGACCACGGCAATGTGGAGCAAATGACAGATAAGCAGAGTGGTCAAAACCATACTGCTCACACCACCAACCCGGTACCTTTGGTCTATTACGGCCGCAAGGCTCAAGCCCTTGACGGCGGTGCACTAAAAGATATCGCACCAACCATGCTTCATCTGCTCAACATCACAGCGCCATCTGAAATGACTGGCCATTCCCTGCTGATACTTGAAGGGTGAGTTTTAGGGGACTGCTCATTATCTGGCTTTTACTGGGCGGAACCAGTGCCCTTGCAGGCGAACGCCTGACACAGGCCGAGGCAGAGTCGCGGCTCAAAAGCCTGAAATCAGAAATCGGCAGCTTGAAAAGAGGTCTTGAAAGTAACCGCAAGGCCTATTCCAAAGAACAAAAACTACTCAAATCTGCCGATCTTGAAATTCAGGCCAGCACCTTAAAACTGCGTGAACTGGATTCCAGCAAGCAAAACCATCTGCAATCACTATCGCTTTTGAATGATGAACGTGACGAATACCTCGACAGCCTGGACCAGCGCAAACAGGAACTGGTGAAGCAGTTGTTGGCTGCCTACCGCCTCGGGCGTGAATCACGACTCAAACTGGTACTCAACCAGGATAGCCCTGCCGCACTTTCAAGAACGTTGGCATATTTTGATTATTTCAGCCGCTCACAAGCCGGCCAGATTCATGAATTACGACAGGTGTTACAAACGCTTGACCGGATGCAGTCTGAAATCAATACGGAACTGTCTGCGCTTGATGTGGTTCAAAGGAGTCAGCAGACGGTGCTGGATGATATTAAAGACCAACGTGAAGAGCGCTTGGTCATCAGCAACAAATTATCAGGTCAGATTGACTCGGATGAAGCACGGCTTACGGAGTTGCAACGAAACAGAAAAGACCTCGAAACACTGCTGGATAAACTGTCACACGTATTGGCCGACATTCCGGCAGACCTGGGGAAACGACTTGGACCAAAGGACCTGAAAGGGAAATTACCAATGCCGGTTAACGGTCGTGTCAAACATGCTTATGGGCAAACACGATCAGTGGGGTTAAGCTGGCAGGGTTGGTTAATCAATGCCTCCAGCGGCAGTGAAGTGAAAAACATTGCCTATGGGCGGGTCGCATTTTCCGACTGGTTACGCGGCTATGGACTGCTTATGATCATAGACCACGGTGAAGGCTACATGAGTCTTTATGGAAACAACGAAAGCCTGTTACATGAAGTGGGTGACTGGATTGAGACCGGTGCCGCGATCAGCACGGTTGGTACCAGCCCTGAGAATGGTGACGGATTGTATTTCGAAATTCGCAGAAACGGTAAGGCAATGGATCCGGCTGCGTGGTTAAAGCGATAAAACATCAAGGAAACTCAATGAAATTTTTTTTCCAATCTCTGATAGCCCTTCTGCTTGTACTGTCCTCAACGGCCGGGGCAACGCAAACTGGTGACAAGCAGGGCACAGAATCCGGGCAGTCTTTGTCCCCGGCGCAGCTATCGCTGGATGACCTGCGTACCTTTACCGATATTTTTAACCAGGTGCGGATCAACTTCGTAGAGGACGTGGATGATCACACACTGATGAATGCCGCCATACGCGGCATGTTGTCCGAACTTGATCCGCACTCCTCGTATATGGAAGCAGATGAGTTTCGTAAACTTGATAACGATTCCCGTGGCCGATACAGCGGTATCGGGGTTGAAGTTTCCATTCAGGATAAACGTGTAAACGTGTTGGCAGTGATGGATGACGGTGCCGCTTCCCGCGCCGGCGTCGTTGCCGGTGATATTATCACCTCGGTCGATGGCAAAACCGTCCGTGGACAACATATGCAATCTGCCATCAACAGTCTGCGCGGGGAAGCCGGCAGCGAAGTCCGGATTACACTTGAGCATCAAAATGGCGAGGTGTCCGAGCACACACTCGTGCGTGACTATGTCCGTGTCGCCAGCGTCTTCAGCCGACCGGTGGACGGTGACTATGGCTATTTCCAGATCACGCATTTCACCCGCCAAAGTGCTGATGAACTGAAGGAGCAGGTTGATTACATGCTGGGAAACCACGGTGGTTCATTAAAGGGTGTGGTGCTTGATCTGCGCAACAACCCCGGCGGCGTGCTTAAATCCGCGATTACCATGGCGGACGGGTTTCTCGACGAGGGCTTAATTGTTTACACCCAGGGACGCTCACCTAACCAGATGGAATACAGGGCACAGCAGGGCCAGTGGTTGCCGGACACCCCTGTTGTTGTGCTGGTAAACGGCAGCTCTGCTTCAGCCTCGGAAGTATTGGCAGGTGCTCTGCAGGATCACGATCGCGCCCTGATTCTCGGTGAGAGAACATTTGGCAAGGGCTCTGTGCAGTCTGTATTAAACCTGCGAAACGGTTCCGGAATTCGCCTGACGACCTCGCGTTACTACACACCTTCTGGCCGTTCAATCCAGGCGGAAGGCATTCACCCTGACGTTGAAATCCCTTCACTGGAGATTGTTGAAGATAAAAACCACCGCAAGCGTGAAGCAGATCTTGACCGGCATTTAAATGGCGAACCGGAAAACAACGGTATATTTTTTGATTCTGATGTGAGCGCTGATGACGATTATGCGATGTACCAGGCATTGATCCTGTTAAAAGGTGCCACGCTGCTCAATTACTAGTGGGCAGGAGAGCCCATTCAGGAACGTGAACGGCTACCCGGCGGCATGGGGAACATGGTGACCTTTTCACCACTCTCACGATCGCGGATAACAGCCTGGCCCTTTTGACGTACCTGCTCAACCCTCAGCACACTGTGCATCGGCAGGTGCAAGACCTCTACCCCCTCAAATTCATCACGCATTTTTTCCTCGGTCGGATCAACCACCAGGGAATCTTTCTCGCCGAATATCAAACCGGAGACTTCCACAAAACCCAGCAAACCACTGGTACAGACACCGCCACAGAACAATTCATATACCTTGCCGTGATTAAGGAAAGCAACCCGATACAGTTTGTCTTTTTTCGTTTTAGCCATGTGTAACCCTATTTTTTCCGGACAATATTATCCGCCGATCCTTATCTGGGCGGCGGCTCGTGCCAACAGCGCAAAAATCAAACCCAGTGTGAAGCCAGCCATATGCGTCCACCACGCCACTACTCCCGTTATGGGGCCTATGACGGTATAAACCAACTGCAAAGTGAACCAGGATCCGATCACCAGCACTGACGGTACACGTGCGAACTGCAGGTAGAGGCCAAGTGGTAACAGCATGCCAATTCGCCGGAAAGGAAACAGCCCCAGGTAAGCACCGACCACGGCTGACACCGCGCCGCTTGCGCCGATAATGGGGGACTCCAGTTCAGGCAAACGCAAGCACACCGAAAGGTTGGCCAGCGCACCTCCAAATACAAAAACAACCAACATACCCAGCCAGCCCAGGCGTCGTTCCAATGGGATCCCGAATACCCAAAGGTACGCCATATTGCCCAACAGGTGAAGCCAGCTGGTGTGTATGAACAAGGCGAAGAACAGCGTCAGTAACTGGTAATCAAGCCACTCCGACGCAGGGAAATTCAGCACTTCCACCACCCGGTAGGGCAACACGCCACCCACTTCCAGCATGGCATTCTGTGCCAGTGGAGGCAAAACTGAATGTAACAACATGGTCATCACACATAGCAGGAATAAAGTCAGCGTGACCCACGGGAAACGTGGTGCCGTCTTTGACCAGTTGGTAACAATGCCGGAATCCACTACAGGTCCGGATTGCTTATCTTTCTACCAGGAAGCGGTAAAGCCGGTAACTGAATACCACGCCATCAAGACGGATCTCCGCGACAACAAGCCCCGGCGCGTAACTGTCCCCCTCTACCAATCGCTGCCCATTGACCAATACAAAACGATCGGCGGGTTGCGTAGCATAAACCAGCACACTGAACTTAATTTCCGGTACATCGGCGCGTATCGCATCGGGTAGTTCCCAATAACTGATCGGCTGTGGTTGCTTTGCCTGTGCCCCGCCAGTAGCCGCCGGCTTCGGTGTCGACACTACACCGGCCTGGCGGTCTGCGCCTGCCGTAGCCGGTGGTTGGGCTTTTGTCGCTTCGAGCCCGCTCGTGCCGGACCCGGCAGTGGTAGCCTGGCTGTTTGCAGGTGCACTGCTGGCCGGTGTTTCCGGTTGGTAACCTTCCACCGGCGTTCGTGGTGACGATGAAGCCGCCCGGGTCGAATCAGTTGATGTTGAATCAGTTGATGTCGAATTAGCTGAGGTCGAATCAGTTGAACCCGGTGCAACATCATTTACCTGTGCGGAAACTACAGGGGACTCAATGACACTTTCCTGTTCTGCAGGTGAAGCCTGTGGTTGCAGATCATTAACATCGGCTGGCTCGTACTGACGCCAGACGATCCAGGCGATCAACAACAAAACCGGAAGTAGCAATGCCGCCAAATGCCATTTCCTGACCGGATCGTCAGCCATGGTTATATGCTGATCCGTATGAATTGTGGGTGGTACAACCGGTGTTTGACCCTTTTCAGACTTGCGCAGCGCTTCAAGTAATATAGACATATGATCAGTCCCAGGTCTGCTTTAATTCAGGTTCATCAATTGACGCTGTAATCAGGTAAAGCAATGTATGCCTGCCAACAATCCCATCCGGCTCCAGACCATTTCGCATCTGGAAGCCTTTAAGCCAATGCTCAAAGGATACATCAAACATTTGAGCACCCTGGTAAGGTACATCAACATGGGTGGCCATTTCCAATACGGTTAACGCTGCAGAGCCATTGTCACCCAGGCCAATCTCAGCGGGCCAGCCACTTGCCTGTGGCCAGGCGACCAGGTAGCTACCCAGCCAGCGGCGATCTATCTCACTTCTGGACACCGTTATTGGCTGCCCGTCGCCAACCAGTGCGCGCTCGTCATCCACGCCGAGCACCAATAGCATAGACGGGTACTCACCCTGCAGGATCAATACCACGGGCAGGTTCAGGCGCTTGATTTTTGACCAGCTGCCCTGGTCACGCAAACAGGCATAACCAGTGCCCCTTTCACCATTGCAGGCGGCCCTCACCGAATTGGCTGCCGTTGCGTCGTTCCAGACATTGGCAAACCCCTGCCAGACTTCCTGTTGATGAGTTTCGAGCCAGCCCGAATCCAGTGTTGCCGTAATCTCCGGTTCAGCAGGCAGAACTTCAGTCTCCGTCTCCGGTTTCTGTTCCACTGCTGCTTGCACACGCGGCGTTTCAACCACCACTTGAGAACTGTTATTTTCCGCCGACAGATCGTCCGCGGCCGCCATACTTGTTTGGTTTGGGTCTGTACCTGCCGGTGGCCCGGGGCTGGCGAACCAGCTGATCCCGAACGCAAGCACAGCCAGCGTGGCCGCTGCTGCCACCAACCACGGCCAGCGCAGACGTTTGACCTGCCGCTCACCCAACTGCACCTCATTGGCA
>Ga0164313_10005241_pt1 | contig 11472 bp, 11 predicted proteins | sample GuaBasSedimGuay4_FD_113735 | JGI IMG/M metagenome (GOLD analysis project Ga0164313, IMG submission 113735) | Subseafloor sediment microbial communities from Guaymas Basin, Gulf of California, Mexico - Guay4, Core 4569-4, 0-3 cm | ecosystem: Environmental > Aquatic > Marine > Hydrothermal vents...
CAAAAAATAACGATTATCTGTATTTTAACGCAACGGTCATTGGCGCCGACAGGGACTCGCGTAAGCTGTACACGGATCAGGGTTATATAGAGTACAACTACCTGGTATTGGCGCCCGGCATTGATTATGACTATGCCCGAATGGGGGTTGAAGATCCGGCGCAGGTGCAGATGTTACAGATGCAATACCCGGGGGGGTTTAAAGGCATATCGGAGATTATTGCGATTAAACATAAACTGCAGGCCTTTGAAGGCGGTGACTTCCTGATGACGGTGCCTTCGGGTAATTATCGTTGCATGGCTGCGCCCTATGAAAGAGCGTGTATGGCGGCGGCTATTTTTAAGAAACGCGGAATCAAGGCACGCATTCACCTGCTTGACATGAATCCCGCAATTCGCATAAAAAGTGATGGTTTTGCCCGTGCCTGGGAAACGTTTTACAGCGATATTATTCATTACGAAAGCAGTGTCGAGGTCAGTGCGATTGATCCACAAAACCGGCGACTGGAAACTGATTTTGACGAATACGAGTTTGATGATGCAATTATTTACCCACCGGTGCGCGCCTCACGACTGATTGAAGCACTGGATCTGGTCGATCCCATCAGCCCGCAAAAGGAAGCCAATATAGACCCATTCAAATATCATGTTATTGATGATGAGCACGTGTACGTCACTGGCGATTCACGCTCTCAGCCTTTCTCAAAAAGTGGTAATACGGCTAACTCGGAAGCGAAATATGTGGCCGAATTAATTGCCGCGCATGCCCAGGGCAGGGAAATTGACTGGCGTAGCCCACAAACCATGTGTTTTTCGGGTGTCACCATTGATCCTGTCGAATCGATGAGCATTATCTCATCCTACCGTTTTGATGATAAGGAGCAGCGTTTTGAATTTACCCGCGTACACCCCATTGAAGAGTGGTCGACCACGTCCGGACAGGCGGGCTTTGCATGGGCAGAGGGGATGTTTAAAGACATGTTTTATCGATGAGCGTGGTTTACACTTATTAACTTTAGCGTAGGGCGAGGTAACAAAATGGTGTCTATAGATATTCTCTCCAGTATTCTGGCATGGGCAGCGATACTGAATTATGCGGTATTAACCGCCTGGTTTCTGGTGTTCGTGGTAGCGCACGACTGGATGTACGCGCTGCATCATAGATGGTTTAATATTTCATCGGAAATATTTGATGCCATTCACTATGCTGCTTTGGCATTTTATAAGCTGTGTATATTTATATTCCTGCTTGGGCCTTATATTGCGCTGAGAATCGCAAGCTAGTTTCATAGTATAGGCCTCACATTTACCTTGATGGAAAACAAAAATCTCCTGCGCTTTGTTGTTATTCCTGTTTGCCTGAACCTGCTGTTCATCGGTTTGTATTTTTCGGGCAATCAGTTCGCCCAGCACCTGGCAGCACCGCAATTTGACTGGTTGCATCACCGTAGCTGGCGGGAGTTTGGGTTGCTTGAGCAGACACAAAATGCGTTCCTGCTGATTATTGTACTTTTATTCTCAACCGAAATGTTTAAACGACCTTTGTTGCTGGAGAAAGTCTTCTTTCTCTGTGGCGGCCTGGTGATGTTATTTTTGCTATTAGAGGAAGTGGACTACGGTATTCATTTTTATGAATACTATATCGGGCATGAGATCTTGATGGATCCAAACCTCCGAAACTGGCACAATGATGAAAGCTCAGGTGAATCGATCACCAAAGATCTCAAAAAAATCACTAGTGTCGTGATGATCGTGTGGTTTGTGCTGTTTCCGCTAATCGCAGATAAAGTTAATTTTGGCCTGTTGAAGAGGATTATTCCGTCCCGCTGGTTCATCGCGGGTTTTGCCGTAAGCTTGCTGTTCTCGAGCCTGGCGCATTATCTCAATGACACCGGCATGGATGTCATCAATGGTGTAGTCGGCAGCTTAAAAGGCAATAGCTCTGAGTTTAGGGAAACCAGCACCTATTACTTGTATTTGCTGTACGCAGTGCAGTTGATTACAACCCGGGATTTGTTCGCGCGGGAAAGGTGAAATGGACGCATAGCCCGCTGGCTTGATTCGGGCTAAAGGCCAGCTCGGCTTTATGCAGCGTAGCGATGGCGTTTACCAGGCTCAGGCCTAAGCCATTACCGGGTAAAGATCGACTGCTATCAACCCGATAAAAGCGATGACACAGTTTATCGACTTCACTCTCTGGCACGCCGGGGCCATTATCGCAAAGCACGATACTGATACCACCACTTTCGGGTCGCTGTAGTTGCACCCTAATCTGTCCCAACTCGGGCGTGTACTTGATCGCGTTATCCAGCAGATTTGCCACAGCCTGAAATAACAGATCACGATCACCGGAAATAATGATTTCTTCATCTGCCTGAAGCTGCAGGCTTTGTTGTTTATCCTCAGCCAGAGGCATGTATAACTCAAGCACGTCCTCGAGCAGGGCGGATATATTCAGGGATTTAAATTGAGCGGCTTTATTTCCGGCCTGCAGTTTTGAGATTCTCAGCAGGGCGTTGAACGTATCGATAATAGAATCGGTATCACTGATCGACTCCTGAAGTGGCGCGCGAACCGGGCTATCGGAAGCGGCCTGTGCCTCGATTAATTCCAGTTTCAGGCGCAAGTTAGATAACGGGGTGCGCATGTCGTGCGCAATATTATCCGAGACCTGAATGATTTCGCCCATTAGCCTTTCAATTTTATCCAGCATCGAATTGATGTTGAGCGTAAGATCATCGAGATCATCCTGAACCGGGTGTACGATGCTCAGGCGCTGACTAATATCGCCATCGACAATGGTGCGGCACAGGCGGCTAATATTTGAAATACGCCGTACAGCGCGCTTAGAGAGCAAGTAACCGCCGCTTAGGCCCAGGATCAGTGTAATGATGGCAGCCCAGGAAAAGGTGTTGACCAGTCGGTGCTGCGCATTGGCAATACGCTGCCGGGAACGCGCGATTAACAGCGAATAACCATCCGGTAGTTTGATGACCTCACCGCGAAAGGAAGTTGATTTGGCTTTCCCCGGCGAATGGGTGATCGTAAACTCGACCAATCCCTGTGGCAGCAATTTTTGTGGCCAGTTAGCAAGGTTGCCGGCAATAATTTCCTTTTCAGAACTGATCAGAGAATAGACAGAATCCTGTCCCTGGCCTTGCACGCGAGCGTTGACCAGGCGGATCAAACCATTGAGATCAGATTGTACAAAGCGCTCGGCAAAGGCAATTTTGTCTGATCGCAGTGTTTCATCAAGCTGCTCAGTAGCGCTGCGTGTGCCGTTATAGAAAATAAATACAAACAGGATGAGTGTTGATACCAGGAAAAATAGTACATACAGCAAGGCGATACGAAAGCTGTAACTGTGCAGAGCACCTTTAAGCGATTTACTGATCATGAAGGCGATAGCCCGCACCCCTGACGGTATGCAGCAGGGGCTTGTCAAACGGTTTATCTATCTTGGTTCGCAAGCGACTGATATGAACATCGATGATATTGGTTTGCGGGTCAAAATGGTAATCCCAGACATTTTCAAGCAGCATCATGCGCGTAACGACCTGCTCCTGGTGCTGCATAAGATACGTCAGCAGCTTGAATTCACGTGGTTGTAAATCAATTTTTTGCTCTGCACGAGAAACTTCACGTGAGAGTAAATCAAGGTGCAAATCCGCGATTTGGTATTCGGATACCTGGTTTTTCTGTGTATCTCTGCGAATAAGGGCTTCGATTCGGGCGAGCAGTTCCGACATGGCAAAAGGTTTGGCCAGGTAATCATCCGCCCCGGCTTTCAGCCCGGTGACGCGTTCATCAACGTCACCCAATGCGCTTAAAAACAGGACAGGTTTTCTCATGTCTGAATCGCGCAATTTTTTAACAATGGTGATGCCATCCATGACCGGCAGCATACGGTCAACAATGATCAGAGCATAGGTATTTTGTAGCGCCAGCGCCAGCCCATCACCACCGGAAGGCGTATGCTCGCAGGTGTAGCTGTTTTTTCTTAGCCCTTTGATAATATATTCAGCTGTTTGAATATCATCTTCGATTAGCAATATGTGCATGCGTTGTTTCTCTTTTAATCCCGGGTATGTGTGAAATACCCCGGTTGGGTCTATTTCTTGAGTAAATTGCATAGTATTATCCAATGCTCAATACAATTGTAACAATATTCACGAATGTCACACAATATAAGTCAAGGCGCGTCTCAGGAACAGGCTCTTTTACGCGCTCAGGAGGTTATGCGTATACTGGGTGAGTGGGGGATCAATTCTGATGCCCAAATTGCCATCCTGGGCTGTCAGGGAATTATAAAACCACGTGATATGCGAAAATTTCAGGACGGCATGAAAGTATTGCCCGAATCGGATGATATTGATGCGCGCGTTGAACATATTCTAGGGATTGCACACGCTTTGCATACCTCGTATCCATCTCGCCCTGAAGCAGGTGCAAGCTGGATGGGCCAACGCAATGGTAAATTGCGCGGGCGCACCCCCATTCAATGCATCCTGCAGGATGGTCGGCGCGGCATGGTGAAAATCAGAACCACGGTTGATTGCGCATGGGCCTGGCATCAGGACGACCAGTTTAACCCGTGTTGGGATAAAGCCAAACAATCGTAGAATGTGGTTCCCGCCTCGGCCTGCTATACTCAGTATTGTGTTCACTACGGTGATGCATGATGCCAAATATCCGGGTCGGTGCGAAATAAAGCGATTATCAGTATTCTAATTGCGCTGCTTTTACTAGCGGCTCTGGGCGTAGTTGTAAAAGGCGGGCTGGAGTCCGGCAAAGAATCCAGACAGAAGTCTCCTCCATCTGAGCCGATTAAAAACCCGGTACTAGATCGCTTGAAGGCACAGCGCTCGCTTTTCGAACCTTTGAAGGCCGACGGCGTGCCGCGCATAAATATGTATATCGGCGCCGCTCCCGCTGGCGCAATTAACACAAAGCCGGCAGACCCGCTGCAAAAAATCCAGGCGAAGGGAGCCAGTTCCCCCGCAAAAGCTATGGATAGTTTTTCAGCCACGAAATTGCTGCAAGGCAATCAGCATAAACAAAAAGCAACCCAATTCACTAAAATTTCCTTTGACGGGCAAGTGCTGCCGAATTCAGCCTTACGCTGGTCCTGTGCGCGCGATACTCAAACCGGCTTGTTATGGGAAACCAAGTTGTTTGACGCAGGGGTTAGCGATGTTGAGCATAGATATAGCTGGTATCAGCCGATGCGAGCGGCTTCAGGGTTTAAAGATCGGGGAAGTTGTTACGGTATACCGTGTGATACGCACTCATATACCATGGAGATGAATCGGTTGGGCTTGTGCGGGTCCAGACACTGGCGATTGCCCACTTTTTCAGAACTCGAGACCTTGCTTGATCGGGATTATTTCAATCCAGTGATCAATCAGGAAATATTCTTTAATGCACATGGCGCATCCTATTGGACCCAATCGCAGCTGGAGAACAATCCGCAAATGGTCATGCAAATCGATTTCTTCAACGGAACCTCGAGCCCGGCTCCTATTCATTTCAAGCTCGCGGTCAGATTAGTGAGTGAGTAGTGAACCGTGGCTTAGTCTGAGTCTGCTTAGCCGGGAAAAGGCTTACCAGCCCATTTTATCCGCAAAGTTGTGCCATCGTAGCAGTGCTGGCATGAACCAGGGTGTGCCCTTATACATGAAACGTGACTCGAAAGGAAAGTTGGCAAAAGGTGTCTCACCTCCAGTTTTTAGTATTTTCTGTGCAATTTTGTTGCCCAGGTAGGTCGCTCTGGCGACGCCTGAGCCGCAGTAGCCCATGGCATAGTACATACCATTGAGCTCACCTATGTGCGGCATATGGTCGAAGGTGTACGCCACCAGTCCCGACCATGCATGGCTAATTTCAACATCCTTTAGTTGTGGAAACAAGCGGGTCATATTTGTATACAGGAATTTCGTATACTCCTGTGGTTTGTCTGCGTAGTCCAGCGCACGACCACCAAACAGTAAGTGGCGACCATCGGGCGATGGCCTATAATAAAATACCAGTCGGTCGGTGCCACCGTGCGTGCGTAATTTGGGTGATACGCTTTTTACCCGCGATTCACTTAGCTTCCCGGTGGCGATCATCGATGAGCGAATCGGCAATATACGACGTTTAAGTTCGGCGAAAACATCATCAGTATAACCATTGGTCGTGACTAGAACGGTTTGAGTCTGAATCACATGCGAACCCACACTGACATCAAAACCTGAAAAAGTCTGTTTAATGCCTGTGACTTTTGTGTGGCTAAAGATCTGAGCACCCGCTGTGGAAACCCGACTTAATATCTCTCTTACCAGGCGTGCCGGATTCAAGCTTGCATCAGCATGATAGATGATGCCGCCCTGGTATTTGCTGGAACCCACTTCATTGTGTTGTTGCTGTTTGCTGACAATCGACACGGGGTAGTCGATAACCCGGGTAATCGCATCTGCCTGGTGTTGCATGGCTGTCAGGTGTTTCGCCTGCAGCGCGCCACGAAACCGGCCACAGCGTTTTAACTGACATTCAATTTTTTCCGTGTTAATAAAATCGAGTAACCAGTTAAAGCCAGCGATACTCTCACGCATAATTTCGGTGGCGGTTTCATCACCGAACCGGTTAATCAGCCCCTGTAGCCCAAGTTTATGAAAACTTGGGCCTAGTAAGCCACCATTGCGGGAGCTGGCTCCATCGCCTATTTGTTTTGCATCGACGATTACAACTTTCTTTCCAGCACGCGCAAGGCTTAGTGCCGCAGAAAGCCCGGTAAGGCCGCCACCAATAATCAGTATCTCTGTTTGATCGGGAAGCCATTTTTGTTTTTCTGGCAATGGTGAGAAGCCGGCCTCATCATGCCAGTAAGGGCGTAAAGAATAAGGGGTTTGCATTGTCGATTATGTTCTAAATATGCCTAAAAAAGGCGACCCTGATGCAGGGTCGCCTTTGGTTTTACGGTCAAAATAGATCAGGCGTTACATTATCTGGCTCAGGAATAACTGAGTACGCTCGTGCTGCGGATTATCAAAGAACTCGTTGGGTTCATTTTGTTCGATAATCTGGCCTTCGTCCATAAATATGACGCGATTGGCAACGGTTTTAGCAAAGCCCATTTCGTGCGTAACACATAACATGGTCATGCCTTCCTGCGCCAGTTCGATCATGGTGTCCAGTACTTCTTTGATCATCTCAGGATCCAGCGCTGAAGTTGGCTCATCAAATAACATGATTTTTGGGTTCATACACAGGCTTCGGGCGATAGCCACGCGTTGCTGCTGACCGCCAGAGAGCTGCCCGGGGTATTTATTGGCCTGTTCGGGTATCTTAACCCGCTCCAGGTATTTCATACCAATTTCATCTGCCTCTTTTTTACTGGTTTTCTTAACCCAGATTGGGGCCAGTGTACAATTTTCTAGAACCGTCAAATGCGGAAACAGGTTAAAGTGCTGGAAACACATGCCGACTTCGCGTCGAACCGCATCGATATTTTTCAGGTTGTTGGTCAACTCGATGTCATCCACAAAAATATGCCCGGCCTGGTGTTCCTCCAGCGCATTGATGCAACGAATCAGCGTTGATTTCCCCGAGCCCGACGGCCCACAGATAACAATACGTTCACCGCGTTTTACTTCCAGGTTAATGTCTTTAAGCACGTGAAAAGTGCCGTACCACTTATTCATATCGACGATTTTAATCGTAGTCTCGTCGCTGACATTCAATTTACTACGATCTGCTTCTTCCAGGTCGATGTCATGGCTTTTATCAATCATTTTATTCTCTCCTAATTCAGGCTTATTATCGTTTATGTCCGGTATGCAGCTTTTGCTCCAGATTATGGCTGTACTTCGCCATTCCAAAACAGTGGACCCAGAAGACAATGGCGACTAACACGTATCCTGTGTAGGGCACAGATTTAATCGACCATTCCGGGTTGGTGGTAGCAGTTTGCACCGAGCTTAAAAAATCCAGCAGGCCGATGATCAACACCAGCGTGGTGTCTTTAAACAGCCCGATAAAGGTGCTTACGATGCCTGGAATAACGATCTTCAGGGCTTGTGGCATCACCACCAGGCCGGTCATTTTCCAGAACGAGAGCCCCAAGGATTGGGCTCCTTCATACTGGCCTTTGGGTATGGCTTGCAAACCTCCGCGTACCACCTCAGCCATGTAGGCAGATGAGAATAGTGCGACGCCAATCAGCGCACGTATGAGCTGATCAAATTGCACACCTTTGGGCATGAACAAGGGAAGCATAAAGCTCGCCATGAAAAGTACCGTTATCAGTGGCACGCCACGCCAGAACTCGATAAACAGAGTACTCAGCAGACGTAGTACAGGCATTTCAGAGCGCCGTCCCAATGCCAGCAATATGCCCAGGGGCAGGGACGCAACGATACCGGTTATTGCAATAACCAGGGTTAACGAGAATCCGCCCCAATCACTGGTAGAAACCTCAGATAATCCTAAAACACCGCCACCCAGCAGAAAATACGCAAATACAGGGAAGCCAAACAGTAATATCATACCGATGCGGCTGCGGCCATTGGGTAGGCCCCAGGCCCAAAGCACCAAACCAACCGTGAGCAATCCACCCATGAATATCCACATGGTTGGTGCACCATGTCGAATCAGCATAGACACGAATACCGCGGTGACGATAGAAATAATAAACGCCAGTATGGTTGAAGTGGGTCGACTCGCCCTGGATTCATCATCTACTACGATAAATGCGATCCCGACGTACAAGGCCCACAACACCAGATCAATTCTCCAGCGTTCCGATTTATCGTAAAACCCGTAGAGGAAAAACTCCCACCATGAGCTTGCAAATGTCCAGCAGGCCGCGTTCGGGTTTTCCCGGCAGGCGTCACTGCCCCCGGTCCAGACTGCGTCAAATATTGTCCAGTTAAGCATAGGTGGAATCACCATTGTCAACAGTGCAACAGCAGCAAGGGTAAGGATAGTATTTAGCGGTCCGCTAAACAGGTTTGTCCTCATCCAGCCGATCATGCCTACGGTGCTTAAGGGGGGGTCCAGGTCGGGCAGTTTAGTGCCGCTTACAATTCCCATCTCGTTTATTTTGTTTTTATCGTTCATGATTATCGCTCCACCAGGGCTGATTTGGCGTTATACCAGTTCATAAATATTGAGGTAATCAGGGAAATGGTCAGATAGACCGCCATCGTCATCATGATGATTTCGACCGCTTTACCCGTCTGGTTAAGCACCGTTCCGGCAAAGGCCGCGACCAGATCCGGATAGGCGATCGCTGTTGCCAGAGACGAGTTTTTAGTTAAATTTAGATACTGGCTAGTCAACGGAGGGATGATGACGCGTAAAGCCTGTGGGATAATGACCAATCTGAGGGTAGGGCCTTGCCTCAGGCCCAGAGCGTGAGCGGCCTCGGTCTGCCCGTGGCTGACTGCTTGAATACCCGAACGAACGATTTCGGCGATGAAAGCGGCGGTGTAGGCGACTAAGGCGAACAGTAAGGCCATTAATTCTGGAATGATGTTTAATCCAAGACCGTTGAGAGGGCGGAACTTGCCCATTTCGCCGGGTTGCATAGTGATCGGGCTGCCCATTACTAAATAGACCAGGAATGGCAGACCAAGAATAAGTACGAGAGAGACCCAGAAGGTCGGGAACTGTTGTCCCGTCTCCATTTGTCGTTTCTTCGCCCAGCGTGATACCAGGATAGTGGCGAGTATGCCGAGGAAAAAGGCAATAAGCACAATACCAAATCCGTTTTCCGGTACGGGTTTGGGAAGGAGTAAGCCGTTATTGGTCAGGGAGATCCACAATTCATCTCCCAGCTTGTGTGCTACTCGAGGGCTGGCAAGCGGCTTGAGTACCGCGTGGTACCAGAAAAATATTTGCAAAAGCAAGGGAATGTTACGCAGTGTTTCAACATACACCGTTGAGACCTTTCTAATCACCCAGTTGCTGCTGAGGCGACCTACGCCGACAGCAAAACCCACAACAGTTGCCAATAAGCAACCCAGAAAGGCCACGACCAGTGTGTTGAGCAGGCCAACGACAAATACCCGGCCATAAGAGGATTCTTCTGAATAATCAACCAGCGATTGAATAATGCCAAAACCGGCTTCGGTACCAAGAAACTTAAAACCAAACTGAATATTTTGGTCGTTCATGTTGGTGGCGGTGTTATCGACGATCCACCATACAAACCAGATCAGAAGCGCGATCGTAATGAACTGGTAAATCTGACCTCGGGTCTTTTGATCGCTGAATGAAAAGCTTTGTTTGGGTGGTGCGGAAGCTGTGACTTTTGCCATGATATTCCTCCCGGGAGTGGGGTAATTCTTATTATTGAGGGGCTAAAACAATGAAGGCACTTTTTTCAAAGTGCCTTCATAATATTACGCTAGTTTAGCGTGCAGGAGGTGCATACATAAGACCACCAGCGTTCCACAGGGCGTTCAAGCCACGTGCCAGACCCAATGGTGTATCTGGACCAACGTTACGCTCATAGCTTTCTGAGTAGTTACCTACTTGCTTGACGATGTTGTGGCAGAAATCATTTGGAATACCGATCAGGTCACCCAGGTCACCGGAAGAGCCTAACTGGCGCTGGATAGAAGGATTGTCGGATTTTGCCATTTCATCAACATTGGCACTTGTGATGCCCATTTCTTCAGCGTTGATCATGCAGTTCAAAGACCACATTACGATATCACTCCACTGGTTATCGCCGTGACGAACCAGAGGGCCCAGAGGCTCTTTAGAAATGATTTCAGGCAGAATTACGTGTGCAGCAGGATCAGCCAGCTTGGTGCGTTGTGCAGCGATACCAGATTGGTCAGTGGTGTACACATCACAACGACCCGCATCGTAAGCTGCGACAACTTCGTCGGCTTTTTCAAACGCAACAACAGTGTACTCCATGTTGTTTGAACGGAAGTAATCCGCAACGTTCAGTTCTGTAGTAGTACCCGTGTTAGTACATATGGCAGCGCCGCCTAACTCAGTAGCGCTGGAAACACCCAGGTCTTTACGAACCATGAAACCCTGGCCATCGTAGTAGTTTACGCCCACAAAATCACCATGCTGTGCATCACGGCTCATAGTCCATGTAGTGTTACGAGGCAGTAAATCGATTTCACCAGAAGTCAGTGATGTGAAACGTGTTTTAGCTGATAGAGGCTTGAATTCTGCTTTGCCCGCATCGCCAAACACGGCAGCGGCAACCGCTTTACAAACATCAACGTCCAGACCGCTCCAGTTTCCTTCCGAATCAGGGTTAGAAAAACCCGGTAAACCCTGGCTTACACCACAGGTTACGGCGCCTTTCGCCATTACATCATCTAATGTACTAGCTTGTGCAACACCCATTGTTGCAAGCGAGATGGTTGCAGCGACTGCTGCAAGTTTAGTTACTTTCATAATATCCTCTATATATCAATTGGTTACTTAGTTTATATACAACTAATTTTGTGATTGCCCGCCA
>Ga0164313_10005242_pt1 | contig 11472 bp, 9 predicted proteins | sample GuaBasSedimGuay4_FD_113735 | JGI IMG/M metagenome (GOLD analysis project Ga0164313, IMG submission 113735) | Subseafloor sediment microbial communities from Guaymas Basin, Gulf of California, Mexico - Guay4, Core 4569-4, 0-3 cm | ecosystem: Environmental > Aquatic > Marine > Hydrothermal vents >...
AACTATTTGTCTGTTGTATTATCGATTATTTTGTTGCGTTTCTTGATATCATATATTATCCTGTTTTTCTCAGCTAAAAGACTCAATGAAAAAGATTTAATCATATTTGCACCTTTATATGAAATTTCAATTATATTTATACAGTTATATATTTTTATTAGAAATCTAATTTCACCTCCTAAATATTGGTAGCATTTACATGAGTGAAAAAAAAGACATCAATGTACTAGTTAAGCAAGCCAAGAAAGGTGATCAAAAAGCCTTTAGCACCTTATTGAATTCTTTTTGGAAAGAGGTGTATCACTTTCAATTCAAAAAATGTAAAAATGAAGATGAATCTGAGGACATTACAATTAAAACCTTTGCTAGGGCATTTGATAAAATAAAAAGTTTTGACGACAAATACCAATTTAAATCATGGCTCTTTACCATTTCTAATAATATTTACATAGATCATTTAAGAAAGAAAAAAACAGAAACTATTTCCTTAAACAAAATCTCTCATGAAATTCATAAAATAGTTGATGAAGAACCATCGCCTGCTGATCAACTTATACAAGAACAAAATTTAGCTCAGCTAAAGGCTTATATCAGACAATTGAAACCGCATTACCAGGAAGTGATAAATCTTCGATATTTTCAAGAATTTAGTTATAAAGAAATAGCGGAGTCGCTTGGTGAGCCCATGAATAATATAAAAGTTAAATTGCTAAGAGCTAAAAAATTACTTGCTGAAATAATTATTTCAAAATAATTATTTCTTTTAATTAAATGAAAACTAAAAAAATTTCCTTTATTAAAACACTTGGCCCAGGTTTATTATTTGCAGGGGCGGCAATAGGGGTATCACATTTAGTTCAATCAACCAAGGCAGGAGCCGAATTTGGCTTTGGTTTATTATGGGCTCTTTTGGTGGTTAACTTATTTAAATACCCTTTTTTTCAATATGGTCCAAGATATGCTACCGCAACTGGTGAGAGTTTAATCGACGGCTATAAGAGGCTCGGTAAAGAAGTATTAATTGCCTATTTCGTTCTTACTTTTTTAACCATGTTTACTATTCAGGCAGCCGTTACAATAGTTACTGCAGGTCTTGCAGCAAATTTATTTGGTATAACTCCAAATTTGACAGTTTGGAGCATAATTATAACAACAATAAGTTTAACAATACTTATTGCAGGTAAATATAAACTTCTTGATCAATTGATGAAGATCATCATCTCAATTCTTGCTGTTAGCTCAATCACAGCAGTAATTGTAGCAGCTTCAAAATCTGGTTACTCTTTTGATTTAGAGCCAATTCTACCAAAAGGTACTGTAGAATTAACCTTTTTGATAGCTTTTTTAGGGTGGATGCCTGCACCTCTGGATATTTCAACCTGGCATTCTTTATGGACCATTGAAAAGAATAAAGAGAGTGGACAGAGTTTTCATATGAAAAGAGCTCTTTTTGATTTTAATATAGGGTATATCACTACGGTTTTTTTAGGAGTTTGTTTTATGGCTCTCGGTGCTTTTGTGATGTTTAATTCGGGAGAGGAAATAAGCGGGAATGCCAATAATTTTGCCAAACAACTAATATTTTTATATACTTCTAATTTAGGTAAAGGAGCCTCTGTTTTTATTGGAATTGCTGCATTTACAACAATGTTCAGCACTACTATAACCACCCTCGACGCTTCTCCAAGAGCCATGGCAAAAAGCAGTGAATTATTGATTGGGAAAGGTTCAGATAAATATTATTTATTCTGGATTTTATTATTGGCTTTTGGAACCATTATTATTCTGAGTTTTTTTAAAACCAGCATGATCACCTTCGTGAAAATTGCCACAATTCTCTCTTTTCTAACTGCACCTTTTTATGCCATTGTAAATTTTATCCTGATCAAAGGAAAACATACTCCGAAAAAATACCGCCCATCAAAGTCTTTAAAAGTATTAAGTTATTTAGGAATCTTCTTCCTAATTGGGTTTAGTTTTTGGTTTCTTTTAAATCTATTTAAATAAAAAAAACATACTAATTCAAATTTTTATTAAAAACTAAAAAAATAGTACTATCTTTGCTTTTTTAAATATATAATATATACAATGTTACAAGGTACAGTAAAATTCTTCAATGATTCCAAAGGATTTGGATTCATAATTGAAGATGATTCATCAAATGAGCATTTTGTTCATGTTTCTGGGTTAATTGACGAAGTCAAAGAAGGAGACGCAGTTGAATTCGAATTAAAAGAAGGTAAAAAAGGACTAAACGCAGTAAATGTAAAAGTAATTTAATATTTATTCTTTAACTTTTTTAATGAAAATTTAAGCCTGTCATATTTGACGGGCTTTTTTTTATTATAAACATGATAAATATCAGATAATAGAATTATCAATACTCTACATTTGTAAATTATTTGTTTTCAAAATAAAAAATAAAAAATAAAAAATATATACCTAATTATAAGCGATTTACATAATTAACTAAAAATAAAAAATGTCAAACAAACATTCATTCCATATCCCTGTAATGGGAATAGGATTTACTATTGATACGCCTTTGAAAGTTTCACAGTATGGTATGGATTCGGTTATTTCAATTGTTGACGATATTCTTCTTGAAAGATTAAGAAAAATGTATTGTGAAAAATTTGAGATGCCTTATCAAGCTATTACAGAAAAGATTGAAGATTTTAGAGCCAAAAGAATTACTTCTTACCTCAATCTGATCAACAAACTGGCGGAAAAGAAATTTGAGGAATTTAAAAATACGACACTTTCAAAACGTGATGAATTGAAAGAGTATTTTAATATGTTGCCGGATAGTTCAGCAATTAAAGAAGAGTTTATGAAATTAACTTCTGGCAATTTCAATTTTATTGATATTAAAAACTGGGTTAAAGAAAATCTGTCCATGGGTAGTATTGATGTGAACATCATGACAAAATTGGATAAAGACAACTATAAAAACGGAGAGAAACTCCCGAATGAATACAATGATGCACATGCTGCATTAAGAGGATTTGCAAGCAGTGATTTGAGTTCCTCTCTTGTGCTTTCTGCTGGAATGAATCCTAGACTATATAGTTATATAGAACAATTTGATGATTTTTTCCCCAATGAGAAAGGAGAAATTAAGAAAAAAATAATTTTAAAAGTAAGTGATTACAGATCTGCATTAATTCAGGGTAAATTCTTAGCTAAAAAAGGACTATGGGTTTCAGAGTACAGAATTGAATCAGGATTAAATTGTGGTGGGCATGCGTTCGCTACTGAAGGATTTTTAATGGGTCCTATCTTAGAAGAGTTCAAGCAAAACAGAAATGACTTAATACAGTCTGTTCATGAAATTTTAATACCCGCGTTAGAAAATAAGCAAAGATCTATACCTTCAGAAAAGCTCTATTTAAAGATCACCACCCAAGGTGGGGTAGGAACCGGTGAAGAACATCAATTTTTAATAGATCAATACCAAGTAGATTCAGTAGGATGGGGTACTCCTTTCTTACTGGTTCCGGAAGCCACTACTGTTGACGATGTTACCATGAATAAGTTAATGGAAGCAGAAGAAAAGGATCTGTATCTCAGTAATATTTCCCCTCTGGGAGTTCCGTTTAACAGTTTAAAAGGAAACACTAAAGACATTGAAAAAATGGAAAAGGTGAATAGTGGCAGGCCTGGTAGCCAATGTCCAAAACAATATCTTTCCTCTAATAAAGAGTTTACCGAAAAAAGCATCTGTACTGCTTCCAGACAATACCAAAGAATCAAAATTAATGAGCTTGAGAAAGAAGATATATCTACTGTAGAATATAAAAGCAAATTCAATAAAATAATTGATAAATCCTGCTTATGTGTTGGTTTGGGTACATCTGCTTTATTAAATAACAATATTGAGGTTCAAGAAAATAAAAAAGGTGTTTCTATTTGCCCGGGTCCCAATATGGCTTATTTTTCAAAAATAATGAGTTTAAAAGAAATTACCGATCATATATACAATAGATCAAATGTGATTATTAGAAACGATCGACCGAATATGTTTGTAAAAGAGCTGAAATTATATTTAGATTATTTAAAAGAAAGAATTGAAGAAACAGGTATTTCTCTTAACAAAAAACAAGAGAAATATCTTTTGGCCTTTTCACATAACCTTAATGAAGGAATAAATTATTATCAAAGCCTATTCTCAAATGTCAAGGATAAATTTGAAGATACCAAAACTAGTATTCTAACTGAATTAGAATCAAGCAAAAAGTCATTGCAAGAACTTCGATTAGAAATTGAAATACTAACTGGTAAATTGGTTCATTCTTAAGAACTAAATAGGGCTTCCTGTTTTACGAACAGAAAGCCCTATTTTATTGAGATTGTCACTAAAGTAACTTAATCCATTTATTTTCAACGTAATTTTGCTTTCAACATGCATTCTGCAAGTTTAAATTACAATTTGTGAGTAGTCAATTAAAAGGGTATTTACTTACCTTCACTTCTGTTTTAGCAGTATCAAATGTATATATATTTAGTAAAGCAGCTTTAAATGAGGTTTCTTTACCTCAATTCGGTGTGTATTGGTTTGGATTGGGCTTATTTTGGATTAGTATCTTCGCAATCAAAAATAGATCTTTTGAAAAAATTAAAACCTTTAAACGAAACACCTTTTTTTTATTTATTATTTTAGGATTCATTGAACTGGTTGCAACTTATTTTTTCTTTAAATCTATAAGAACTATTCCGAACCCTGCAATCACTTCGTTTTTAGGAAATATTTCTCCTGTTTTTGTTCTAACATTAAGCTTTATCTTTTTAAAAGAAAGATTGAATAAAATAGAAATTTTAGGAGTTTTTCTAGCTCTTTTCGGTGCCTTCATCATTGGATATAAGGGAGGAGTTGATATTAAAACAATGTTTATAAATGGCACGCAATATATAGTTTATTCTACCTTTCTATTCGCTACTATTTCGGTAATTTCTAAAAAATATATAATTACACTTTCTCCCATTTTAATTGCCTTAAACCGTACTCTATTTTTATTTATATTCTCTATTTTTTTATTATTATATCAAAACGAGGGATTAAATATTCCAACAGACGCGTTAAAAAATATTTTTATTGGATCTATTCTAGGTCCGTTCTTAACTGCGGTGACTGGATTATTGGCATTGCAATACATTGATTTATCAAAAAAGTCGATAATTTCTAGTACTAAGTCACTGTTTATTCTATTTGGAGCATATTTATATTTTGGTCAATTTCCAAAAGTTTATGAAATTTTAGGTGGTCTTTTATCTATTCTTGGCGTATTAATGATAATTTTTGGCAAAACGAAACTGCGAAAAAGTTAATGAACATAATTTTTTCTCTTATCTGTCTTCCCACTTATTTTGTATATTTTTGTAACTGTAAAAATAATATCAAAATGAAAGCTAATAATAATAATCCATGGCACAGTGTAGAAGTTGGTGAGAACAGTCCCGGAATCGTCAACGGAATTATTGAAATTCCCAAAGGTAACAGGGCTAAATACGAACTCGATAAGAAAAGTGGCTTGTTAATATTAGATCGTGTTTTATACTCTTCTATTTTTTATCCGGCAAATTATGGTTTTATTCCAAAAACATATTGTGATGATAACGACCCTCTTGATATATTGGTTCTATCAGAAGTAACCATAGTGCCTTTATGCATTGTATCAGCAAAAGTAATTGGCGTAATGAGAATGTTAGATGACGGAGAGCATGATGATAAGATCATTGCTGTTGCAGAAAATGACATGAGTGTAACTCATTTTAACGATATTTCTGAATTACCTCCTCATTTTATTAAAGAACTACGAAGTTTCTTTGAAGATTATAAGAAATTAGAAAATAAGACTGTTGAAGTAACTCAATTTCAGAGCTCTGAAATAGCCAAAGAAATAGTACATAAAAGTATTGTTGATTACAACGAGCTCATCGCAAAAGATTCAACTTTTCAATAATGAGTTACCAATAGCACAGAACAAACATTTTTGTTTATCACAATAGCCTGTCTTTAACTGTAAGAAAGCCTGGCTTTGCATGGCATTTTTAATTTTGAAATTATTTTCAGTCAAACTGTTCATGACAACTGTGTAGTTTTCAAGAATGCTGTTTTTTTCAACTTCAATTTGTTTTGACAAACTAAATATATCTTCATTCTCAACTTTTCCAATATGCTTGTTGTAAACAAAACGCAATGGAACAATCGTATTGATCAGTATTAAATTAATAAATTGCTTTGTAAGAACCTTTGGTCGATTGGTAGACTGGGAGTTAAAATTATAATGTTCCTTCCAATAAGAAGAAGTATTTATTCTAAAAATATCATAGAAGTCTTCCAATTCAATTGACTTTAAAATTTTTGAAAATAAATTTCGACGTGAATAGTACAACATTGATAATTGAGCCAATCGAACCGTTGGAAAATTATTTGGCCGAAGTCTAAAAAATTGAAATTGCCCATTAAAAAGAGGCTCTATATTATACTTAGACCTTAAATATTTGTATTCATTTTTCAAATTTTTATAGTAAGTTTCTTCTTTATTTTCATTTAGGAATCCTGCCTGACCAAATAGCAAGGCCTCAATATTTATCAAAGAATTTTGCTCTTTTCGAATAATTTTAAAATCAATTGACATTGCCAAATTCATAAATGAATCTCCGTTAATTTTCAGTCCGAAATTTTTTGCGAGTAACACAAACAGCACTTCTTCCCAATCATTTGAAGATTTGTTCAATAATTCATTTATTAATTTTGATTTCTGTTTTATTCTCTCAATATAGAGTACCTCCAACCAGTTTTTCAAAATAAATCTATCTATGGTTGCAATTGATTTTTCACAATTGATCCATTTACTTTTTTTAAAAAATAAGGTCTTATATTTATACACAACATCTTTAGAAACAAAAGTCTTTAATTCAAGTGTAGCAATTGGTGAATTATTTTTATGGTATACTTCCAAATCATTTACCCACACAACATGTAGTATTACATTGTCATAATTATTATCCTTTTCGTGGTGATGTAAATACCAATCCGAGGCTTTGACATGAATTTCTATATTACCAGCCCACAATTGTTGCCCGATTCTAATTTTCGCATTAAAAAAATCAGGTCCAGAATTTAAATTATGCTCACCCGATCGAATTATTTGGAGGTTTTCATTTTTACTGGTTTGCAATTTATTTATTGCAAAGATCTTGTGTTTCCATAAGTAGTGAAGAAAATTTTCTCGAATCAAAATCACATTTATGATTGGTGACTTTAATCTTAAAAAGTAAACAAGCTTGTCTATTTTAAAGTTTTACAAAATCGGGAAAGCGACTTAGATCATTCAATCAAAAAGTTTATTTATTTGTGCAAATTGAAGTAATATGATCGTCTTGGCATCTTTAATCTCACCTGAATTTATCATATCCAAAGCTTTGCGAAAATTAATTTCTAGAACCTCAATATCTTCATGTTCAGCTTCCAAGCCACCGCCTTCACTTACTTTCATTTTTTCATCATATTCGGCTATAAAGAAATGAAGAATTTCAGTAACAGCTCCCGGAGACATATACATTTCAAAAACCTTTTTTACATTTTTTATCTGATAGCCTGTTTCTTCTTCAGTTTCCTTAATTATACATGTTAAAGGGTCATCTCCATCTAAAACTCCGGCGCAAGATTCTACCATCATACCTGTGCTGTTACCATTTACATAGGTAGGCATTCGAAACTGGTTAATTAAAATTACAGATCCTTTTAGTTTATTATATAACAATATCGTAGCTCCATTTCCTCTATCATAACTCTCTCGAGATTGTTTAACCCATTCTCCGCTCTTAAAACGATATTCGAAACTAATTTTATTTAAGGTATACCAGTCATCAGACAATATTTTCGTCTCAATGTTTTTTACTTTTTGATCCATTAAAGTTTACTATCGAATTAACTTTCTGTATTTGATTCTTTTAGGTATTAGATCCCCACCCAATCTTTTCTTTTTATTTTCTTCATATTCTGAAAAACCACCTTCAAAATAATAAACCTGTGAATCTCCTTCAAATGCAAGTATATGTGTACATACTCTATCCAAGAACCACCTGTCATGCGAAATTATTACCGCACAACCGGCAAAATTCTCTAAGCCTTCTTCTAAGGCTCTGAGGGTATTAATATCTAAATCATTGGTAGGTTCATCTAATAAAAGTACATTTCCTTCTTCTTTCAAAGTCATTGCCAAATGTAAACGGTTTCTCTCGCCACCAGACAAGGTAGATACCTTTTTATTTTGCTCTGATCCACTGTAATTGAATCTACCTAAATATGCTCTTGAATTAACCTGTTTTCCACCCATCATAATTAACTCCTGCTCGTCAGAAAAATTTTGCCAAATAGATTTTTCAGGATCAATATTTGAATGACTTTGATCAACGTAAGCTATTTTAGCCGTTTCTCCAACAGTAAACTCACCCTTGTCTGGCTTTTCCTCACCCATGATCATTTTAAAAATCGTTGTTTTACCGGCTCCATTCGGACCAATAATACCAACTATTCCATTGGGAGGAAGCTTGAAATTCAAATCATCATACAATAATTTATCACCAAAAGCCTTGGAAACTCCAACCGCATCGATCACATTATTACCCAATCTCGGTCCGTTTGGAATATATATTTCCAGCTTTTCCTCTTTGTTTTTTTGATCCTGGCTCATCAATTTATCATAATTTGATAAACGTGCTTTTGATTTGGCATGCCGACCCTTAGGTGCCATTCTAACCCATTCCAGTTCACGTTGTAACGTTTTTTGACGCTTGGATGCTGATTTCTCTTCCTTTGATAACCTTTCTGACTTTTGCTCTAACCAAGACGAATAATTACCTTTCCACGGTATTCCTTCCCCTCTATCCAATTCTAAGATCCAACCGGCAACGTTATCTAAAAAATACCTATCATGAGTAACTGCTATAACAGTACCTTTATATTGAGCCAAATGATGTTCCAACCAATGTACAGATTCTGCATCTAAATGATTGGTTGGTTCATCTAGAAGTAAGACATCCGGTTGCTGAAGCAGAATTCTACACAGCGCTACCCTACGCCTTTCTCCGCCAGACAGATTTTTAATTGGTGTATCTCCCTCGGGAGTCCTTAAGGCATCCATAGCGATTTCCAGCTGCGTGTCTAATTCCCATGCATTAACCGCATCTATTCTATCTTGTAATTCGGCTTGTTGAGCCATTAATTTATCCATTTTATCCGCATCAGAATAAATTTCCTCCAAGCCAAACATATCATTTATTTTGTTGTACTCGTCCAGAATAGCAACCGTTTCTGCTACTCCTTCTTTAACTATATCTATTACTGTTTTTTCATCATCAAGTATTGGTTCTTGTGGTAAATATCCAACGGTATAATTAGGAGAGAATACAACATCTCCTTGGTAATTCTTTTCAATCCCAGAAATAATTTTTAGAAGGGTTGATTTACCCGAACCGTTCAATCCTAAAATTCCAATTTTTGCACCATAAAAAAAGCTTAAGTATATATTCTTAAGTACCTGTTTATTGTTATTCTGGTAAGTTTTACTTACTCCAGTCATGGAGAAGATTACTTTTTTATCATCAGACATGTTTTTCTATTTAATTGAAGAGCAAATATAATAAGATTTGAAATGATATATTTTAAAAAAAGGACTAAAAAAAAACCTGCATAAAGCAGGTATTTAATCTAAATATCTAATTTATTCAAATAAAAAATCTTCCGTTTCCAAACTTCAAGTTCATTTTTATAATTTTCAATATTCTTGTACACATTTTTTACCAAAGGATTATCTTCAGACGCATTTGAAATAAAACTAATGTTATTCTCTAATTGCTTTATTTCTTTGGTCAACTCATCCATTTTTCTTCTAACAAAAAGTCTTTCACTATCAATTCTACGTTCATCTTTTTGCTCGACATAACTATCGATAATATTTTTAAATTTTAAAAATATGGCTTCTTCTTTATCAATGTTTAATTTTTTATAGGCCAGGTCAAGTAACTTATTGAATTTTGTATCAATATGACGCATTTTCATAGGAACAGTACCTAAATTTCTCCAATTTGTAATATTTTCATTCACCATTTCAATGGTTAAAGAATCTTCATTATCCAATTTCACTTTAAATTGTTCTAAAAAATCTTTTTTTGTATTAAAAACTTCTGTTTGTTCCTTATTAGCTCCATCCTGTTTATCATGTAATCTATCAAAATAATGATTGCATGCATTTTTAAATCTCTTCCATATCTTATCAGAATCACGGCTAGGCACGTGTCCTATGCTTTTCCAATCTGACTGAATCTTCTTAAAAATATCAGTTACCATTTCCCAATCATCACTATCTTTCAACTTTTCTGCTTGATCAACCAAATCCATTTTTTTCTTCAAATTCGTGGATTGATCCTTTTTAATACTCTTGTAGAAATTATTCTTTGCTTTATTAAAAACCCTTGTAGCATCTTTAAAAAGTTGCCAAATTTCTTCATTCTTAGATTTGGGAACTCTACCAACAGCAAAAAAATCATCACGAAGTGATTCTAATTTTTTTATACTATCCTGCCAAGATTTATGAGAAGTGATACCTTCAATATTAATTGTTTTAATTTTATCAATAACAGCAATCTTCAAAGCAATATTATCATTTAGCTTTTCATCTAATTTATCTTGATAATCATGCCTTTTTTGATGAATTTTCATCGTTGCTTCGCTAAATCTGCTCCAAATATCTTCACGCAATTCCCTGGCAACCGGACCAATATCTTCTTTCCACATTCTGTGTAAAACCTGTAATTCTTTAAAAGCATGATTCACATCCTTATCATTGGCCAGTTTTTCAGCAATTTCAGCCAATTTGGTCTTTTCTTCTAAATTATGCTTAAAATCTAAGTCTCTAAAATCATTATTCAGATGCAGCAAATCATAAAAGCGTTCAACATGATGGTGATAAGTTCTCCAAACATCATTATACTTTGTATGAGGGATTTGACCAATAACTCTCCATTTATCCTGAAGAACTCTAAAGTTTTTATACATAGTAGAAGCTTCAGCATTGTCAATTAAACTTTTTAAATCTTCAATTAATTCTAAACGCTTTTCAAGATTGCTGCTTTGCTCTGATTCCAGATCCTTATAGTATTGTCTTCGTTTCTTTTTATATTCAAAGACCAAATCATTAAAAGAATTTTTCACAGGTAAGTTAAAATGAAAATCTATTTCATTACCTCCTCCATCTATAAACTCTCTTTTTTTCTCAGATAATATCTCTTTGAATTTTTTAATGAAGTTGGACTTTAACGATTCAACTTGCGTTCTTGTTTCATGAACTGAAAAATTATCTAATAATAGTCTGAAATGTTCTATTAATTCCTCTAAAGTTAATTTTACAAAATCAACAATAGGTAACTCCATTTTTTTTCTTGTTTCAACGGTCTTCTTATCTT
>Ga0164313_10005243_pt1 | contig 11472 bp, 14 predicted proteins | sample GuaBasSedimGuay4_FD_113735 | JGI IMG/M metagenome (GOLD analysis project Ga0164313, IMG submission 113735) | Subseafloor sediment microbial communities from Guaymas Basin, Gulf of California, Mexico - Guay4, Core 4569-4, 0-3 cm | ecosystem: Environmental > Aquatic > Marine > Hydrothermal vents...
ACTGCGCCGCTTCTAATTCGGAATTATTTGAGCCACCCAATTTAGTATAAATGCGATTAAGTTCGGCATCCCATGCATCAAGAGTATAATTTAGGCAAGAATTTATCCCCACAGTTGATTGGCGTAAGGGGCCTCCAGAGAGGCCGTTTTCCTGCCCTTTGGATGTCGGAAAGTGCCATGACCCGGCTAGTTCGGAAATCGTCAATTTATTTTAGATTTTTTCCATTCAATACAAAAATTCGAACGAGACCGATTGCAGTGCCTATAAAGCTAATAATCGCCCACTCTGACATATTCAGCCCCAGTGGCATGTGACTTCGTCCGTATTCAGATGATGGCCGTCCATAGCACGCTGCCGTGACGAACTCATGGGCATGTGCCAGCACTCGGACCATAATCACAGGGGTAGCAGTAGCCTTCAGTCTCGCCCAATGTGATTTCGCAAATCATACCGCTCTCCTCATCAATGACGTATGAGATATTCGATTCTTGATAGAAGTGTGTGATGAATATTTTGTCTTTCATGGTGAGCACGGATACTCGCGTTGCTTTACCTTCAAACTCTATCAGTTTGTCGAGTGAGTCGCCCAGCTCGATATTGGCTGGATCAGCAATGCAATAATTAGCCAGCAGGGCAAGGATACCTATCCGGAATATCCAATTAGGTAAAAACGTCCTGTGATTACCCACAATGCTGGCTCTGATCACGGACATACATAAGCATTCCCAACGATAGTGGAATTGTACATTATTCCCTCATCACTATGGCTACTGGTTTGGCCTTGAATTTCAACATAATTGGCACCTAACAGATGGGCCTCATTCCTTAGTTCGTTTCTTGCTCCCTTGACTATATTCGAATTCGAAGTCAGTTCACCCGTGAGCATGCTTCCCTGTCCACCTAAAACCTCACCCAGAAACTTGCAGTGCTCAGGTGCTGGGTTGCCGGATAACAGAACGCTTTCTGATCCCGGAAGGGGCTCATTAGCTGCACAGGAAATAAGAGCAAGGACGGATAAGATCGACAGGTATTTTGTGTTCATGCTACTCCTTGTTGTGGGGTCATGATTGTGCTGACTAACTTAATCGGCACAGTTGATAACCATAGCTGCGATAATTAGATATACATGAAACTGTATGGCCACTTTGGTGCCCCAGCCACTTTTAAAAAAAGATGTCATACAAGTTATCTTCAACAAGCATTTTGTATAGGAGCATCTCCTTGCCTTTATAAGTAGTTTTTGTGCCAAAGATAATCGCTTTGGGCATCAGCGACAATTGGAGGCCTAAACTCATGCACTGCGCGACCGTACCATCCATGAAATATATATTCGTGTCACCATTGCAACCTTCGAATCCACTTTGTTTTTGTTCGCCGATCTCTTTGAATCCTTCGATTGTTTTCACATCGATAATGGTCCAGCCCACAAGTTGTTCGAGTTGATAGGATACATCGGCACGTGCAGAGCAAGAAATTAACAACACAAAGGTAATGACTAAATATTTCATAGAATAAGCCTGTATGTAAAGTGCTCGCGTCATAGGTGCTGGCATGCAAGTCTTCTGGGTGAAGCTATTGACCGCTTCGTCTTCTGCCAATTATCATATAACAGCCATTTGACTGCAGTTAGGGGTTAAATAAAAACACAGCCAAAAGGAAATTCAGGCGGCTTGTCCGCTGCAGTGCATTACTGAAAGGATATACCTTGCTCATAGCAAGTTGTCCTAACCCAGTCGGGTTTCAATTTGTACTTACTTATGTATTGCTTCAGCGACGCTATTCTATCCGCCTCTGATTGAATTAGAAGTCCAGATTCTTCAGTAATTTCCTTTACTAATTCGAACTCGCCTTTAAGCCAATTAATTGAGTGCAAACCATTTTCGATTTCATTTAATCGAAATTCGGATGAAATACGATTTGTGTTATTTGAATCAATTGTGAGCAAAGAGCCAGAGGGACTTCTTTTATCAACACCAACTGCATTTATTAGTGCTGTCCCCATCACTGGGATAATAGTCATAAGCCCAGCTCCTAGAGAAATGCACCCATTGCTCTCGTTATCTGTAATTAATTGGGGGTAACAATTTCTTATATCAGAAAAACCACCTTCTGATACTGATGCTTTAGCAAGCCCGCCTGACGCTAATATATGTCTCATAAGAGCCATTGAAATTGCTATTGCTCTATCCAGGTTTTTCTCTTCAAAGCAGCTTACTATTACAAAACCGTCACCAAATTGGTGTGCAAAAAGCCGATTAACATCATCATAATATTTCTTGCTTCCGACCAAATATATCCCTTCCATCAGGGCATTTAATGGAATAAGCGCGTCCATGGTTTCGTCATATCGAGCACCAAACCCTTCGATATCTATGTATATACTCCAATGATTATCCATCAAGCATAGTCCATTTGACGCACCTGGAAGTGGGAGTAATGGTCAATGGATTTCCCAACTTGCCCAGTTCATTCACTCAATTGAAGCGTATGGCCGTGGCTGAAATCCGACGTTCAGTAGAACCATCGGATTGAACTAGCTTTTGTTGCGACGTATTTATTATTAGTGCATCTGCTCCGATTTTTGCGGCTTCATTTTTTAGGGCGCGCATGGACAGCTCCAAGTCTTTTTTCTCGGTGGTAACACCCATTCCTCTTGATTCAACTAATCCGATAATTATGTATTCCTTATCTGGCTTCTGGAGAAATACCTCAATATTTTGGGCATCGGTTGCGGGGTAAGCCTTCCCATTTAATATGTGGGTTGCCTCTGATGTCTCCATTACCGAGCAGCTTTGTATAAGCCCGATAGCTAATATTAGGCAAAATATGCTGTACTTCATCACTGCTCCGCAAGAGTCGATGGTAAATGCAATCGAGTAAGTTTATTTAAAAATGGATATTCGGATCATGAGCTTTCGCTGAGTCGTTTTTTCCATTTTGCCCATAATAGCCCAAATAGTAACAAATAGGACAAGCCGACTTCCAACTTCCGGATTCGAGTACCGGCGAGGGTCCGCTATAACGGTGTACAAAACAGCCACCCAGCCGATCCCCAGCACAGCTCCCTCTCTGCTTGTCAGTGCCTCCTGGTGAGCATATTGGCCAGGGCATGGGCAAGGTAATACCCCTGGGCAAAGTACTCCACAGATTGCCGCTATGGTGCTAGTAGCTGGTAGGTGTGGCAGTAGTCGGGGTAGCCGTTGCTATAAGGTATTTTGAAAATCGATCTCCGAACCTCTTCTGAGCTGGGTTGGCAGGGTTTGGTTTATTTTCTCCAGCCTAGCCTCCGTTCCAAATCGTAGTCTTGGGATTCGCTGCAATAATATTGGGATGGTGACAGGCTGTTTCTCTGTGCGGCTTGCTGACATTTTTCAATCGTTTCATACGGCCCCTTCCATCCTCGAACGCCATTCTCGTAGTAGAATAATCTGATACTTCCAGCACGCACGGAGGCTGCAAATAATACAAGAGTAAGTAAAGTTAAGGCGCGGCAAGAAGAATTCATACTATGCTTTCTTGCGCCTTGACCATCCAAGGCCAGCGAGTCCAATGCTGAATAGGGCAAGGGTGGCGGGCGTGGGTACTTGATTTGCATCTCCCAGCAAGAGCGAAAACGAACCGCTCGCGGTGGTTAAAACTGGGGGCTCGGGCGTAAGGTCTGAGCGGCATACGCCGCCAACTTGAAGGCAGGTGTGAATATTTCCTACAGCGGCGAATCTATATTTGTGGGATGCGATAAGAGTACCTGAAAGATTGCCGACAAGTTCGTTAAAATAGTCGCCCCCAACTCCCCCAGTGACAAATGACTCGTTTGTAGTGTTCTGAGAAAGTTGCCGGTTATCGAACAAATCACTAGAACTAGTTAAATCTTCAAGTATAACCCTAGTAGCAATTTCAAGATTGCCGATCATCGCGTAGAAACCACTAATTTGATAATTGATATCCTGACTGGGAGTGAAATAGACTTGAGCATAGCTGCTAGCCGATGAGCGATAACCGGTTCCGCGAATATGATTGATGTCAAATTTGAACAATTGGGAAGTCGGAGAACTTTGCCAGTCATTCTTGAGTTCGGCGGTGGAATCACCGACACTTGCTGTAAACAAGTCGTTGGAATCTAGCGATACAGGTGTAGTACTAATGTCGAAAACCCGAACATTAGTATCGACCGCAGACATGTTGAAGAGGACGGAATCGACCGTTATCAGCGCGGCATTCGTCGCACTCCCCCAACCAGCAACCGTAATCACCACGACCCAGTTAATTATTAAGTTTTTCACGCCTAATCCTTGCATATCAAATTTCCCTGTAAAAGCGCGAATACGCAATTTCCGAGCCAAAGAAGCTTATTCACCCACGTATCATAAGGTTATATTTATACACCTGCCGGATTTACCAGCATACAAAGTAACAGTGTTAAGAAAACTGACACTAAGTGAGAGGACATCAACGAGGTGTAAGCGGTAGTCGCCCCTAGTTGAATCTGGGGTAGCCCTACCGACGAGCCGACGAGCCGACGAGCCGACGACCGCAATGCCCCATCTGCCAAAAGCATATCACGGCCCTAATGCCTCAAGATAGGCAAAGCAGTCATCCAGCTTCCGAATATTCCACCCTCATAATGTAGGCTTCCGAGCGTAAACCGGTCATCCAGGCAATCCCCAGCACAGCTCCCTCTCCGCCTGTCAGCGCCCATTGGTGACCAACCTGCCAAGGCCATGGGCAAGGTAATACCCCTGGGCAAAGTACTCCACAGTGTGCCACTCTGGGGCCAGTAGCTGGTAGCTTGGCAGTGATTACATGGTGATTCAGGTCGGCGCCTTTAAGGACCCCCCTTGGAATTTGCGGCCAGATATATTGCGGGCGGTGGAAAAAGTATGGCCCATAGGGGGGGTAGCAAGAAACTACGGTTAGACCCGGCGAACCTGACGTACTCGACGCCGATGATGTGGTGGAAGGCCTTGCGGTTGATGACAGGCGACGGGTTCGTCGAGTGCGCCGGGTTGTGTGCTGGCTACTTTATGGCAGCTACAGTTACCGTTCTATCAGAACAACCTCTTCAATGGCGTAGTACCCTTCCGGCAATTCAGCAGGCGATACATCAACCATAGAAAAACAGGCTGCAATAGCCAGGGGCAGTAAGCACCACTTCACCAGCTTGCGAATGGCTTTTCTACCGGCCTGTTTCAGGTATGCCCAGGCCTTGTTCCGTGTTGCAGTGATATTTTGAATACAACGCTGGCAGTAGGTCTGCTTCTTGCTGGTAGCTTCATAGTGCGTGACCTCAGCCTTGGGCATGGGGTTGTACTGCGGTGAATTGGCTGCTCGTTGCCTTCGTATATAGTGGGTCTGTGGTAGCAGATAGAACAGGGGCCAGTGGGTTGGCTGATCGGTAAGCCTGTTGGGGCGGGGTAATGCTGTTTGGGTTTCCATAATGGGTTCCTTGATGCTATCGGTAGGTTGCGGGAGTTGGGGAATACCAGCCATATCCATTGCAGATACAGCCGGTGATTAGATGAAGGCAGGGCTTCAGGAGGCTTTGTTGGCCAGGGCTTTTTCAAGGTAGGTCTCGATGCTGGCAGTACCGCCTCGCAGGGATTCACCAGATGCGTGGAGATAGATCTGGGTCGTAGAGATGTTGGCGTGGCCAAGCAGACTACGGACTGTTTCCAGGTCGGTTCCAGATGCCAACATCATTGTGGCTCCTTGGTGCCTCAAAAGGTGGGGCGAGACGTCATTGGGTAGGTTGGCAGTCTTCTTGACGCGGGCCCAGATTTTGTCGATTGATTTTAGGCGGTCACCTGGCTTTCGGGAGTTTTCGAATACGAACTCTGAATTATTGTTCTGCGCGAGTTCGTCCAGAATAGAAAGAGCACTTGAACTCATCGGTATTGCCCTCCTGCGCTTCCCTTTTGTTTCGCTCGCTGGCAAGGACCACACATTTGTCTGACGATTAATGTCTGCCCATTTCATATGCAGAATCTCACCTTTTCGAGCCGTCGTGTACAAGGCCATCTTCAGGGCGAGGCAGGCAGTGCGAGCAGGGTCACTATCTAGGGCACCCATGAGCCGTTGCAGCTCATCATCCGTCATCAGGCGATCGCGGCGGTTGTCCTCGTTATACTTCTTCAGGCCCTGGGCGGGATTCTCGGTGATGAGCTTCCAGTCCAGGGCAAGGCGTAGGCAGCGTGACATAAGACCGAGGTGGTGGTCGCAGCTGGATGCAGATAGCTCGGAGCGAAGGTCACTATGCATTTGCTGGAGTGAATGACGAGTTATTTTTCCAATGGGAGTGGAGCCATAAAGGCTACGCAATCTTCTGGTATAGAGTTTTTCATCGTCCCGCCAGGAGCGTTTCCGGGGCCTGGCGAAGGGCAGGTACTTTTGCTCGAAGAACTCCGAGAAAGTCATGCACTGCCGCTGCTCGCGTTTGTCAGCTCCAGGGTGGTTGCCCAACAAGATGCCGGCACGCAGCTTCAATGCTTGCTTCTTCGCATCGGCGAGGCTGATATCCGTGACCCGTCCGATCTTGCTATATCTGGTGCAATTATTGGCGTCGCGGTGTCGAAGGGTGTAGGTCATTCCACCTGTATGGCGGACCTCGACAAACAGCCCGGGCACCTTGATGGCGTCAACGGTGTATTCAAGGCTCTTGCGGGTGGGTGGGCAGAACAGCTTGGCGATATCCGCCTGCTTGAGTGGGGCCTTTTGATTTGGCATATTAATCTCCTCCAAAGAGATATTGGTGCGTTATGGCGTTATCGCCGGTTGAAAAACGGGGTTTGAAAGTGGGTTGCTGTTTTAGCCGCTAGGGCTATTGGTGAATAATCAGTTGCTCATGGAAGCTTGCTGGAAGGGTGGTGCAGGGCGAGTCGGTTGATGACCGCAGTGAGGCGCGCGACGGCTGTGCATCGGTTCATTGCCGAACTTTCTACACAAAAATGCTGCAGCATCACTGGATAGCAGTGCGGCAGATTGATGGCCGGAGTTGCAGCCTACGCCAATGTATAACGCCAATGATTACTGGTATCGCGTCTGACCTGCTCAAGGCCAAGCAACCCCCTTCGAACACAGACGGATACAAAGCGACCGGCGAAGCGGCGTTGAGCTGCATCCAGTGTGTTCCAGACGGATTTCCCAACTAGGAAGCGAGCGGTGAGGCCTTTCCCTGCGGGCATCGCTAGGCGACGTTGGTTGATGGCGCTGTATATTTCGGTGGCCAGTGGCCGACATTCGGTTTTTGTCCATTTCATCTCAGATCTCCAACAGTGAACCGGTTTTAATCATCAGGTCATTGGCAGGGATCTGAACCGTGCGCTATGGCAAAATTATCAGCCGGTTCGGTAGAGAGGGCACAAAGTTTTTCCGAGCCTGGGGCAAAAAGATCGGTGGACTTTGCGGGTTATCGGTCGGGCAGGACGAGCCGTGCCGGTACGATACTGTGTGGAGGTTGTGGGAAATGGCCCAGATAGATAGTGCCAAAACCGACGAAACTGGGTTTTGGCGGTTTTGACACTACCTGTCTGGGGGTAAATCAGATTGTTTTTGGAGACAACCGGGTTTTGGCGGTTTTGGCACTACCTGTCTGGGGGTTAATCAGGTTGTTTTTGGAGACAACCGGATTCCAGCGGTAGCGCACCGAGGGTCGACCACCAGCACTGGTCGTGGACGCGGGTAGCTCGGATAGATACTTGTGGTCCACCAGACAGTCCAGCGCATCAGTAACAGCGTCCTTTGACGTTAGACCGGTCCAGTTTTTGCGTTGTACGTCCCGGGCGAAGAATAATTTATCGGGCTTATCGAGCTTATCGTAACGATTGAGAATCAGCTTGGCCCCTGTGATTGCCTGGCTGGTCGATAGGCTGTACAAGCGCGTCGCATGGGACTTGAGGTAATCTGCCCACAGGATTGCTTTGGCTGTAGCAGTCTTTCCGACCCTGGTGCGGCCACCGTCGATCAGCTCGAACAGCAGCGCCAACCCTGCGACCGTCTTCGGCATCTTGGCCAGGTGGCTCTGCATCACGGGGTGGAGTTTGTCTGACCGAATCTCCTTGTGCAGCTGCTCCATCCAGTTGATGTACAGTGCCTGGGCGGGCTTGGAAAACCGCAGGTTAGTGCTTGACCCTTCTGGATCCGGCGCGGGTAGCTCGTGGAGCTTATATAGAGCATCCCGGTAGCTGGCATAGGCGGCCTGGTCCGGTTTCTGGTCGATCCACTTCCACCCCTTTTGCACGTCAGGCCAAACAAGCAACTGGAATCTCTGAATTAGCCCATCATCAACTGTGCCCTGGATGGCGTTACGGATCACCGGCGCGATCTTGCTGGGCTGGATACCACCGACGATGCTTAGAACGCAGTTTTCAATTTCAATCGTCCCGCGACCGATTCTGTCCCAGATGAAGCGGTTGAGCCCCTCAAAGCATTCGAGATAGAAGGCGCGGTCGCCCTGGTAATCCTCCTGGACCATTTTCGCGAACCAGCCGGATAATTCATCGCGCACCAGGAGCAGGCCGGTGGGATTGTCCCGCATGAGCTCCCCGAGCTTTTCGATGGTGACATCGTTGACTTCGTACCTGTGCAGGGTGGGAGGCGGGTCGGTGAATTCGGCATCTTGATAGGTCTGGATGGCCTTCTCCCGATCCTTGCTGTAAATCTCTCTGGCCTTCTTCTTGGCCTCCTTCAGGAGATCTTCGGCCAGCTCAGTGTCCAGTTGGTGGACTTCCAGTGCCTCAGCGTAAGCAGCTGATAACTCTTTTTCGAGCTCGTGTAGTGGTTTCAGTGCGGCACCCATTACTGCGCTCTTCATTGTAGATGGTGGACCGACCAGCCCAGCCCACATGGTGGGTGTGACAAGCCAGTCGTCTTTCTGCTTGGGGTGTATCCGGTACTTTGCACCCACGATGCCAGCGGCGACGGTTATGGCGCATACCGCGATATAGTCAGCAGGAACTTGCAAACGCGTGGATACATCAGTGATGAAATCGACGAAACTCTTCGGCAGCATCTCGGCCACGAGAGGTTTGACCGGTGGCAGGGCGGTAGTGAGCGGGATTGGCTGATTCGAGGCCGCCCTGGCGCTACTAGGTGCCGATTTCGTTGGGGTTTCACCTGCCTTGTCTGGGTTTTCCCGCTGCTTGCATGCCGCAACGTCGTTGAAATCAGTGCAATTACAATCCGCGCATGAGAAACCGGGCCTGATGACTTCCGCGCCAATAGCATCACCGGCCCCCAGAGCCTTCGTCAGGCCGGGATTATCCTCTGTACGCCGGTCATCGTCGGCAGCCACAATAATGGTGACCGCATCGGGTAGTTTTTCCCGCAGTGCGGTACAGACCTTCTGCAGATTGTCAGCGTTCATAGCCGCTGCGACGGGCCATCCATGCACCTTGTGGAGCGAGTTACCGGTAGCCCAGCCCTCACATACGATCAAGCTACCGTTGGTGGGCAGTTCATCCGCACCTATCAGGGAGAAATTGCCGCTGACCTCGCCTCCCTTCAGGAAGCGCTTCTTCCCGCTGGGCCAAATCTGCTGGATATTGCGGATGTTGCCATCGACATTGCGAAGTGGGATAAGGAGCGTGTCACCATGTTGCCTGGCATTCTCCGGCGGAATCAACTTCTTCTGTAAATATGGATGGATGCTATTGGCAGGTTCGGCGCTGTTGAAAAGCCGCTCAGCCTTTCTGGCGGCCTTTTTCTGGTCATCCAGGCGTTGCAGGTCGCGTTGCTGCTTGGCAGCCTCTGCCTTCTCGTGAATCCGGGCGAGTTCTTCGTCGGAAATGGCCTCGAAATCGTCCAGGTACCACTCGTACCGTTCACCGGTTCCCCAGTTGCCGTAGACACCGTAGGTCCCGGTCTCATCCATAAATGACCAGCAGTTCTTGTTGCCCGCGCGCTTTTCTGGGTCGTCGAAGCGGTGGATTTCTCCATCCGGATCGGGAACGATATCTGCGCCCAAATTCGTGGAAATTGCTTCTGCAAACTGCTGCGAGGCAGCGTCTATGTCGATTCCAACCTGGCCGATATCTATTTGATCCGTCGCTGTCTGCTCCGGGGTAGCCAGGTCTTCAGGTAGACCGCTTTTGGTTGTGTTACTTTGTAACTCATTGTATTTCATTGCCTTTCACCTTATCACTAAAAAATTGAAGGCACGCGGGAACCGCTGAAAAGTCCAATAAGAAGTTTTTAGTTCAGGTGATAGAGAATGTTGCCGAGGTCGTTGAGCAGGCCAATGCCGTAAGTTGTGCTGTTAATGCTGTAAAATGTGCTGTTAAGGTGGAGGGCCCAAAATTTCGTTTTTCAGATGAGGGCTCAGAATAAATGGCAAGACATAAGTCGTAAGGTCAGTGGCCATCCACCCGGACAATCCGCAGCGTTTGTCACGCGTGCATGCATATGGTCCCACAGGAATTTCCTACTGACAAGCCCCAATACTGATTTATTCACAACATATTGTAGTTGACTAGTCATCATAACACTATATATAGTGCTGAGGAACTGAAGATCTGAAAACCTGCACCAAAATGGTGCGTGATCGCGGCGGTAGGGTAGTAGCAGCGTCAGATCTGCAGATTTTCAGTTTTCCGGGGGGTGCATGCTCGCCCCTGCATGGGTAATCTCCTGTGGTAATTGTTTAAAAAATGGTCAATGTGGGAGGGCAACACCCGCAGATGCCACCCAGCGAGGTCATTCCGGCAAGTCAGGCGGTAAACCGAGAGCCATTCTTTTCTGATCCAGGAAGCCCATGAGGTAGTGCTCCAACACTTCTGGAGTGAAATCAGTCAGGCAGTCAAGGACTTGGATGGCGACCATTTCATATCGGTCAAATATTTCTGCAGGGTCAGCAGGTTCCCCCGGAAGAAGCGCAACAGCTTCCTCCAGGCGAGCGCCAACCTCCGCAAGAGAGCGGATAGTCATGATGGTTAATTTCCTTGTAGGGTTAGATGGGAGGGGGATTAAAGCTGCAGTGATTCGAAAGGGTTATCGAGTGGTGTATCAGTCAGTGGATCGAGGTCGAGTCCAGCCATTATTTTGGCCTGGTCATTGACTACCCTCGAAAAGTCCTCTGGCCGAACCTCCCACCCTGACACGATTTCCAGTGCTTCTGATAAATACGTTTCGTAGTACATAGTTTTAATTCCTGTAGTAATTGAAAGCCAAAAGACCCCCGCCAGCGATAGCAACTGCTACCAGCAAAATCGGAAACATCTTGAGCATGAGTGCCCCAAGGGCGGCAGTGAACAGCCAGATAGAGCCTGAGAGGAATCCCAAGACCACGGCTGTGAGTAGTAAAAGTGAAAGCATTTTTACCTCGTTGGTTGATGGTTGATTTAAATGAAGCCCCAAACCGGCAGAAAGCTCGGTATAGGGTCAGTGAAGGTTCTCTGCGTGGGTGAAAGCGTTGCGCTACATGGAGGGTGGGAGTGACACCGACTTACTACAGATACCTCAGTCAGTTGGCGCGCCGGGAA
>Ga0164313_10005244_pt1 | contig 11471 bp, 8 predicted proteins | sample GuaBasSedimGuay4_FD_113735 | JGI IMG/M metagenome (GOLD analysis project Ga0164313, IMG submission 113735) | Subseafloor sediment microbial communities from Guaymas Basin, Gulf of California, Mexico - Guay4, Core 4569-4, 0-3 cm | ecosystem: Environmental > Aquatic > Marine > Hydrothermal vents >...
ACCAAAGGTCCTTTTCCATCGCTGGTACTCAGGAACCTCCCAGCCTTTAGCCCTGTCCTGGCAGTACTGCGGTAATGTTTGCGCATTTTGCCGCCATTCTTCGGCGGCATACAGATTGTGCCATGAAATTGAAATTCCAATTATAAAGAACAATATTTTGTACATCTTGAAATCCTGTTATCTCTCTCGAAAAATTATAGCGACACGCTTTCAGAAAAACGAACCACAACGACATTCCTGTTTACAGTCAAATGCCTATCAAGTAGCATTAAGCGTTTTTAAACATTAACTGATACACAGGCAAAAGTAAAAACTGGCAGTTTCAGCCGGCGTTATTTTAGCCGATATACCAAAGTAGACTCCAAAACCAGACTCCCGAGGCGATGCGCCCGGTTTATTATATGCAAAGGACCTGGCAACACCAGGACACTCAAGATAACAACAACAAGCGAATCAATGCACTCATGACAGGGATTAATCAACAGGGGAAGCGGCTGATACCGCCAGCATCGGGACATGCCTCATGTTAAGAATAGCAAGAAATCTTTATGAATACCGCGAACTGGTGGCAGAACTAACCCGGAAAGATATCACTGTACGATACAAACAGGCGTATCTGGGTATTGCATGGGCCGTACTCAGGCCGCTGGCATTGATGCTCATTTTCACCCTGGTAAAAAGTTTTGTCGGCATTGATAGCGGCTCTATCCCCTACCCCATCCTGACATTCGCAGCCCTTATGCCCTGGGTTTTCTTCCAGGATGCCACCTCGGAGGGAATTGCAAGTGTGGTCAGAAATTCTGCCCTGGTCCGCAAGATCTACTTCCCACGCGAGATTTTCCCCCTGACAGCCGTCACCACCAAGCTGGTTGAGTTTGGCATCAGCGCATTCATACTGGCCGGTCTTATGGTCTGGTACCAAATGGCCCCCACGATACACATCGTGTGGGTGCCACTGATCATTCTTTATACCTTGCTGGTATCAATGACGATTGCACTCGTGGGAGCAGCCATAAATGTAAGCTATCGTGATATCGGTGCCGCGCTGCCGATAATACTTTCTCTTTTGATGTATGCATCGCCGGTGATCTACCCGCTACAACTGGTCAAGGACAAGCTTCTCACGCAGCAGGCAGCGGGTGAATGGTCGGACCTGTTCTATACCCTCTACACGCTTAACCCGCTCGCCGGCATCATTGACAGTTTCCAGAATGTCGTGTTGCGTGGCCAACCACCTGATTTTTCCAGCATGCTGCCGGGCATGGTAATGACCGTCATTCTCCTGCCGTTAAGCTACCGGTTCTTCAAGTCGGAAGAAGCCTATTTTGCAGATGTCATATAGCAGGCAGTGACGCACACGCATTCGACCACCAAACAGAAATCGTTATGTCAATCATTGAAGTCAATCATGTCTCCAAGGAATACCGACTGGGCACACTCACCAACCTGAAGGACTCCGTCAAAAACATGGCCCGGCGTCTGCGCAGACAAGCCGTGCTGCAACGAACCGCCTTCAAGGCACTTGACGATATGGACTTCAGCATCGACCAGGGTGAGGTCGTCGGGATCATCGGTAATAATGGCGCAGGCAAGAGCACGCTCCTGAAACTGCTGGCGAATGTCACCACGCCCAGCAGTGGCAGCATCGCTGTTCGCGGCAAGGTCGCACCCCTGATCGAGGTCGGTGCCGGGCTTATTCCCGACCTCACGGGAAGGGAAAACATTTCCCTGAACGCCACAATTCTGGGCATTTCCAGAAAAGACATCGCCAGGAAATTCGATGAGATTGTCAGCTTCTCCGAGCTGGAAGATTTTATTGACACCCCTATCAAACGTTACAGCTCGGGCATGAAAATACGCCTGGCCTTTGCCATAGCCACCAGCGTGGATGCCGAGATCCTCATCATTGATGAGGTACTGGCGGTCGGTGATCTTGCATTCCAGCGCAAATGTTTTGAACGCATGGAAAGCCTGATCAAGCACAGTGGCAATACCGTGTTGATCGTCAGCCACAACATTCGCCAGATTGAACGCATGTGCTCCCGGGTGCTACTGCTGGACCAGGGAAAGGTAGCCGCAGACGGCCTGCCGCTCGAAGTCGCCGACCTGTTCTACCGTCGCAGCAACGAAATAATCACCGCTAATCACAAGAAAGCCATGCAAGACAAGGTACACAAATACTCCTCTGGAGAAATCGAACTGCTCACGGTCGATTTAATCAACGAACAGGGTCAGATCAGCGACTCCCTGTCTTCCGGTGGCACGCTGAAGGTGCGGGTAAAATTTAAGGTAAACCAGGTCCTGCAACGACCGGAAATTGTTGTCGGCACACATACAACCGATTTTTTCTACCTGAGCGCCTCCTCCACAGCACTGATTGAAGACCGGCCAGACCTCGATATTGGCACACATGAAGTAGAATATATTGTCCCCTCATTCCCGCTTGTCGCCGGGACATACTGCGTCCGGTTCGCAATTTTTGATCAACATCAACGCAAGGTTTTTACAGGAGAAACGCTTAAAATATTTACGGTATTGCCGTCCTCTACGGATATCAGAGATGCACCAATGCGCAGACTGTATCTGCCGACCCAATGGCTCCTCGACGGTGTGCCGCATAGCAGCCCAGTCGCAGCCCCTGCTGAAATAGCCGGCTCGTAAGTCAGCGGTCTTGCTTGATCACGCATGGAAAATAGCAAACAACCGTTAATCTCGGTCATTATGGCCTGCTACAATGCTGCCGCTTACGTGGAGGAGGCGGTTGCAAGCGTGCTGCGGCAGACCTGGACGCATACCGAAATCATTGTCGTCGATGATGGCTCCCGGGATGCTTCCCCCGATATCGTAAAGCACCTGACAGAGATTCATCCGGGTCGTGTCAGACTGAAACACCTCAAGCACTCTGGACCCTACCCGGCCAGAAACCTGGGCCTGCGCCACGCACGCGGCGACTATATCGCCTTCCTGGATGCGGACGACTGGTGGCGGGAAGATTGCCTGGAAAAACTTCTGACTACGCTGCAGGCTGAAGCAGCAGACCTAAGCTACTGTGGCTGGCAGAACGTCGGAGAACATATACTGAGCCCGGAACCCTACGTACCTCCAGCCTACGAAAAGGAGGACCCGGTTGCTGCATTTCTGAAGAGTTGTCCCTGGCCGATTCATGCAGCCCTGATTCGCCGTTCCGTGCTGGATGCAGTAAAGGGTTTCTCGGAACGATTTTTTTCCTCCATGGACTACGATCTCTGGCTGCGCATCCTGGCGCATACTACCAATATCGTGCGGGTACCCGAGGTACTGGCCTACTACCGCTGGCACGGAAATGGACAGATCTCTGCAACCCGCTGGAAACAGGTACTGGATGCACTGCAAATCAGGCGTGACTTTGTTGCACAACACCCTGACATGGTGAAACATCTGTCGACCTAGTCCCTGTACACGCTCATTGACGGTCAACTGCTCAACGAGGCCTACCGGACCTACTGGAGTCGTGATCTTGTTAATGCACAGCAGCTGTTCAGAGAAGCATTCGCACAACATGCATGGCATGCCAAGGATCTCAAATACGTCCTGCCGGCGCTATTACCCCCTAAAATTTTCCAGGGGATCGTTAGCTTGGCCAGCGGCTCACGAGGAGTCGAGCAGTGACGGCTGAAGCACAACGCATTCCTGTACTGATGTACCACCGCGTCGGCACCGCTCACAATGAGTGGGAAAGCCGCTACTGCATACCACCGGACCAGTTTTCCAAACACATGCATCATCTGGCAAAGCGGGGAATGCGGGCCTGCTCGCTTGCAGACTTCTTCGCCTGGCTTGACCGGAAACAAACCCTGCCCGAGGGCAGCTTCCTGCTTACATTTGATGATGGCTTCATGGGGGTATATGAACATGCGGCACCGGTACTACAGGAGCTGAACTGGCCCGCTACAGTTTTTCTGGTCAGCAGACTTATCGGCAAGCGGGACGAGTGGACACAGATTCAGAACCCGAGCGGAGCTACCTTCCCACTTCTGGGAGCGGAACATATCCGGGAAATGCGTCAGAGCGGATTTGATTTTCAATCTCATACCCGCCTGCACCCTGATCTGACTACCCTGTCAGATAACGATTTAACTGCAGAACTTGCCGGTTCGCGTCAGGACCTGGAAGACCTGCTCGGAGAAAAGGTACGTTACCTGGCCTACCCCCACGGCCGTCTTGATGAACGGGTCCTTGATACCACCCGGGCAGCCGGCTACACAGCGGCATTCTCGACACAACCCGGCTTTAACCGCCGCGACGTCGATCATTATCGCATCCGCCGCCTGGATATATTCGGGACCGATACCGCTACCATGCTTGCCCGTAAAATATTCTTTGGCAGTAACGACGGCTCCTGGCAGCAGACCTGGCGATACTACCGGGGTCGCGTTGCAGACAAGCTGGGGCGTTGACATCGAATGGCTGACAAAACCACAGATTCGGGCCGGCAGGAGTCCATTCTCATTACCGTTGCCCTGTGCACGCACAACCATGCAGACAGACTGCCGCGCACACTTGCCGACCTGGGGAAATTGGCATCCCCCTCCAGCCCCTGGGAAATCCTGCTGGTCGATAACGCCAGTACCGATGAAACACCGGCATTGCTGGCAGCTACCTCCTGGCGGCCACAGGGCGTACCGGTACGAATCGTGCGCGAACAGCGCCTTGGCCTGTCCAACGCCCGCAACCGTGCAATCCAGGAGTCCCGGGGAAAGTACCTGCTCTTCGTTGATGACGATGAAACTCCGGACCCGCAATGGCTCACAGCATACGAACACGCTATGCTCGCATACACACCGGACGCCCTGGGTGGACGGATAGACGTACTGTTCGAACACGGTGAACGCCCCTCCTGGCTGCAGGACGAGTTGCTGGGTTTTCTGGGTCACCTGGATCACGGTGAGGACGGCTGGCTGCAGGAGCCCGACACCCCTTTTTACGGTGGTAATTTTGCAGTACGGGTTGATATATTCCCCGAGGTTGGTGAATTCGATGCCAACCTCGGACGTAAAGGCCAGGTCAACACCGGCGGTGAAGATACCGAGTTCTATCGCCGGCTTGTTGCCAGCAATTACCGGGTACGCTGGGTTCCCGGCGCCATCATCAACCACCGTATCCGTGCCGACAAACTCTGGAGAAGCTACTTCCTTGATTTGCATTACCGCCAGGGGATGTCAGAAGGCTCACGCACACGTGGCGACAGAAAACGGCTGCCACCCGGATATCTGTTTGGTCAACTGGCCCGCGCGATAAAAACAGCCATACAACGCCGCTTTAAACAGGGTAAGGACTACTCCTTGCGCCTGGAAATGAATGCGAGCTACTTCCTTGGTTACATAAAGGGATGGATAGCCCGATAACCCGGACTCACTGTTACCACTTGATCATAACCAGATGCCTGCACATACAACAAAAGTCTTTGGTATAGGGCTCTCCAAGACAGGTACAACCAGCCTGGCCCGTGCGCTCGATATTCTGGGATACCGCACCAGGGATTATCTTGGTGTCACCCGCTATATCGCTGGAGATTTATCTTCTGTCAATCTGGAGGAAATCGACGCGAATGATGCCTTCACCGACACCCCCATACCAAGCTTCTATCAACAGCTTGACCAACAATATCCGGGTTCGAAGTTCATCCTGACCACCCGGGACCTAGATGGCTGGCTTAAATCCTGCAAGAAGCAATTCACAGAACGTATAGTCGCCAGGCAGAACGCAGCAACCGGCCAGCTGCACACAGACCTCTATGGCTGCTTCGCCTTTGACCCGGAAAAATATGCAAGTGGTTACACGCGTTACGTTAACGGCGTGCTGGATTATTTCAAAGACAGGCCAGCGGACCTGCTGGTCGTTGATATTTGCGGAGGGGAACAAAACTGGGTAAAGCTGAGTGCCTTTCTGGAGCGCCCCGTTCCGGACATGCCCTTTCCGGTAACCAATGTATCTGCCATTCAATGGATGAACATACAGAATATTGTATTACTGGCAAAACAGGCCGGGCAAAAGATCAACAATTTATACGAGAGAGATTTCCGCCACCGGCCGACAACCCCGGACGCCAGCCTGCACAACCGCTTGCTGGCGGGTTTGTCCCGAATATTATCCCTGTTCAGCAACCCCCGGAATCAGGAAAATGCCCGCCTGCAAAAGGCCACACAAACCTCGTACCAGATCATCCTTGACGGGCTTGGGAAGATGAATCCTTCAATTCCGGTGATTGGCCCGGAGGATACTGATGCCCCCTGTGCCGAAAGAATGAACCAGGGTTATGTCTGGCTGGTGGATCCACTCAATGGAACCGGAGCCTTTACCAGTCACAATGGTACTTTTACCGTTAATATCGCCCTGATTGAGGGTGGCAGACCGGTCTGGGGGGTTATTTATAATCCGCTGACCGATACCGTTCATTTTGCCAAGGGAGCAAATGGAAGCTACCGGATAAACGGCAACAAGGAACCGGAAAAACTGGTCCGGGAAGCGACCGACAATAGCAGCAGCAATACCGTAATACTGTCCGGAAAGAATGAAGTACCGGAAGATATCAAGGCGTATATAGAGACTCGCTATAAAGACTACAAGATAATATTTACAGACTGCACCACCGCATTATGCCTGCTGGCTGAAAACAGGGCTGCGATGCATATCAATCTGGAAACAACGATGGAATGGCAAACTGCGGCCGCAGATGCAATTGCCCGGTCTGCCGGCAAGCGCGTTGTCGATTATATTACCGGCGAAGAACTCGTATACAACAAGGAGAGCCTGATTAATGGCAGTTTTATAGCGGAGTAACAATTCCGCTACTCCCGGGGCAACTGACTCAGCTACCACCGTGCCACCCACATTAACCATGCCGGTAATTGACTGGAACAATCCACCAGAGATGCATTTATGAATACAGACCCTGAACAGCGAGTGGTATTTGCCAGGTTCATCGATGATGACATCCTGGACGAAATGGGAAGGCTGCTCTATTCCATATTGAATATCTTTGCGACGAATGGCTACCAGATAAGGCTGTATGACAACATCGATTTCAGCGCGCTGGACAAGTACGGCCAACTGGTCCCGTCCATGCAGCATTTAACCCTGGTTGACAAGGTGCCCGAGGATTCACCCCGGATGCTCTACCTGTTCGACCGGGAAGACAAGTCCTGCGCACGCCACCCGTGGAAGAAGAAGGTTCAGGTGAAATTTGACCTGTTCGCTCCCTACTGGTTTACAGACCCGATATTCATGCCCTACCCTGTCCATCCCCTGCTTTCCGGCACCGACTTGCCACAGCGACTGGAAACATTACGGGAAAACAAAAAAAGACTGCGAATTTTCTTTTCCGGTGATACCGAAGGCTACACGAAGAACCGTATCCATTATCCGAATACCAAGTTACCCCGTTTAATGGCGATTAACGCAATTCTCGAACAACGGGGCAACAAAACCATTCACGTGGATAACGCAGCCACGTTAAATCAACTGTATAAAGATGAATATACCAACAGCTGTGTAATAGTCGATAACAGCAAACTGCGTATTGCCCCGGAAGACTGGCTGCCTGACCTGTCAAAAACCGACTTTTTTATATGCCCGCCGGGGTTTTGTATGCCCATGTGCCATAACGTGGTAGAGGCAATGTCCGTTGGTGCAATCCCCGTCATTAATTATCCGGAATGGTTCAACCCGTCTCTCAGTCATATGGAAAACTGTATCGTTTTTGATGACAAGCAGGACCTCATAGAAAAAATAGACGCTATTCTTGAAATGGGGCAGCAGCAAATAGCTGAAATGCGACGCAGGACAATAGACTATTATGAAAGTTTTTTAAACCCGCGAAAATTTATCAGTGATATAGGATCCAGAAAAGAAAACAGGGTAACAGCGCTTATGATCACTGATAAAAATACCAGGAAAAATGCAACCCGACTGAACAGAAATTCAATACTGATCACTGGCAAACCTGTGTTCGCAAACAGCCGCTGGTATAAACTCTTCCATTCATTAAAAACCTGAATAGCTGGCAGTGACTCCATCACTTAAGGACAAGAAGCAGATTTTATGAACAAACAAGAACAACATCCTGCAAGCGGCATCCTGTTATCCCTGCAAGATTTGTTTGAACCACCCGTGGACGCTGCAACGCAGACGCTACTGAAATCAAGCCAGTTTGAACGAACACGCTGTCATTTATCCGGTGATTTATCCGGTAATGCCACGCTGCTTCTGGACAGTTTCCCGGACGCCGGGGATGCATCCTGCTGCTTTTTACGCATACCTTCAGGCAGAGCTGAATCTGTACGCTGCACAGTTCAGGGAGTTAGCCAGATCGAGTCTTGCCAGTCCGGGGGCTGGTTGCTTAAACCCGCAGCGCCGGACTTGCCTGCATACTGGATACCGCAACTGCCGCTGGCTCGAAAACTTGACGCGCAACAGCGCATACTCTCTGAAAAACCCGTCGCAATCACCGGGTTCAATATTTCATCCGATGAACTGTCGATCGAGATGGAAATTCCCGGAGATATGAACCTGGACTGGACAATCTGGCGGTTTCCTGCAAAGGATTCGGGCATCTGTGCTTCGCTTGATCGGCCGCTGCTCCTGGAGACACAGCCAATTTTCCTGTGGACCTCGCAAACGTGCTTCCAGTCGCCTGCCGACGTGTATTTGTACCTCGTCCATGGCCATGTGTACGTGAATCGCTTCATCTGGCCGCGCATGTGGAAAATCTGTTCCGAACTTGATGCCTACGGACTCTACGTCACCCTGACCGGGCTGGAACAGGCTACCGGCAAGGTATTTTACAGCCTGCTGAAACGCCAGCTCCTGTTTTCCGTTATCTCGCGACAGGCTGAGGATGGCGGCTGGTATCACGGCGAATGGACAGACCGTATGGAGTCGCATTACCGGTTTCATAACGGTGCCATGCTGCTGCTGGAAGCTGCTCTAAAAGAGCGTTCTGACAAAGTAGCAGCAAAGTCCCTGGAACGAGCCGCGCGGTTTATTTCACGCTGCACGGACAAAACCGATATCGGCCTGTGGTTTCTGCATGACTCTCTTGAAGAGAGCGCAGAAATGATGCGGGAGTTGTGCGAGCAAACCGGTTCCACATGGATACCGGCCCGCACCCTGGGAAAGTCGCCTACCAACAAGCTTATTCTGAACACGCATCTGGACGCTATTGTCACCCTGGAGCAATATCGCGAAGTCACCGGCGACAGCCAGTATACGGAACAAGTGACCTCCGCCCGCGCTGCAGCACGAGGCGTGCTCGCACTGCGGCCTGCCGAACTTCTATATCGGCTTATGTATCGTGCAATAGGGCTCACACTACTGCCGAAACCGGAGGCCAAGCGTTTACCGCCGTTTGTACGTGCCATAAAGCGCCTGACCTGGAAGTACCTCATCCCGCGACTGCTACCCGGAATAAAGAGAATTTATCCAAGGCTGGTAATGCCTGGCGGATATATTGAAAGACATCTAGGCATGCCGCACTACGACATCAATTATCACCCGGTAAATATGATGGACCTGGCAAGGCTCTGGCGCTGCTTTCCTGATGAGAAGCTCGCCGAAATCCTTGATGGAGCGATCAAGGCCGTGTCTGACAGCAGCATTCTGCAATTATGGGCCGAGTCGAAACCGCGCCATTTTTCCGTTGTGATATGGGTCGACGCATTGTACCAGCTGTGCACCCTGAAACAGGATGCTTCATACCGGCAATTACTCGCAGAAGGGATCATGGTTATTGTTGATGCGGGACTTGGGTTTCCGCCATCGTTGCTCGGAGCAGACCCTGAAGCAGTTAAAGTAGCAGACAGGGTTCCCTGCCCTTCTCCCGCTGACCCGCAGTTGCGAGTAGCAAACCTGAGCTGTAACGGTCGAATCGAAATACTGGTGGTTAATGCCACAGATTCTGACCGGGAGCTTGTATGGGAGAATGACAATACACCGGATGTATCCTGGGTAACTGTAGATGGCCAGCCGGTCCCCGTGGAGAATTCTTCCCTGCGTATTCGGGCGCACCAGTGGATATGGGGGCGTCAAGCCTGATGATTATGAGATCCGGAAAAAAAATAAAGCTGCTTGTTATCATCCTGTCAGGGTTTATCCTGGTAGCCACTTCGGCTCTTTTTATCACTGGCCGTTTAACACGAGACAATATCCAGCACTATGTCCCGTGGCCGCTAGCCAGGTTACTTTACCCCGCCGCGGATATATTCAAGGAATATGATTCACCGCTGCAGGAAAGTCACTGGATATACGACAGCGGCATTGTAGACGCCAATGGAGATGGACTGCTGGACATCTTTACCACCAACCATAACTGGAGGCAGCTGCTGCTGCTGGCCGATGGTCAGGGTGGTTATCAGGATGTACTTTCCAACTGGGGGCTTGATCAGAGCCGTGAATTTCCAGGCATAGAAATTTCAACACTGGCACCCGAGATCAATAATCCCGGCGTATATATCTACTGGTACAATCGACACCTCTATATACGCAGCCACCGGATCGAAGACAGCAAGCCAGTCAGCATTACCCTCCATGCCCTTACTGCACTCGATATCATTCAAAATAACGGATTCCAGATAGACGCACTGGATTCCGAACTCCTGGTTGATCCATTTATCACTGCAAGCACACTCCGGTTTTCCGCAACGGAGGACGCCGTCATGGAACTCTACCCTACATCAAGGGGAGTACCGATCAATTTCAAACTTGATGAATCCATACCCCTGGCGCAAATCCATGTGGGCAATCAACTCATAGCACCAGATTCGCACGAATTTTCACTGCTGCTGCAGGACCGGCATGCCATGGTATGGTCTGATTTCAACGATGATGGACAACTGGACATCTTTATTACCCGGGGGGCCATTGGCGGCACCCTTCCTGTCTATCCACAGAGTGTTGCAAGTAAAGTGGATGAAGAATTTTTTGTCAGCACGAACGGGAAAGAAGCAGCCAGCAAACGGTTTGAAAATACGCTGGCCATGTCTGGTATTACTAAAAACGGTTGCTCGGCCAGACATGCAAACTGGGTGGATTTCAACCGTGACGGCCTCCTGGACCTGTTCATCAACTGCGAGGATGTCGGCAACATCGAGGGTGATTACCCCAACAAACTCTATCAGCAGAATTCTGCGCAACAGTTTGTAGATGTGGCCAAGCAGGCGGGCCTGCAGATACTGAATAACAATATCATTGATTATGAGTGGTTTGATGCAGACAACGATGGTGACATGGATCTTTTCACCCACCAGGATGATGGTTTCTACCTGTACCGCAACAGCAGCGGGCAGTTTGAGTCCGAATTCATCGGCCGGGGCGAGTTTGCCCGTATCGACAATCCGAAGCTGAAAGGGGCTGCCGGCGCATACTGGGTTTTTGACGGGAAACTGTCGGTGTCCGACTATGACGGTGATGGCGACCTCGACGTATTTTCCGCCTCC
>Ga0164313_10005245_pt1 | contig 11470 bp, 8 predicted proteins | sample GuaBasSedimGuay4_FD_113735 | JGI IMG/M metagenome (GOLD analysis project Ga0164313, IMG submission 113735) | Subseafloor sediment microbial communities from Guaymas Basin, Gulf of California, Mexico - Guay4, Core 4569-4, 0-3 cm | ecosystem: Environmental > Aquatic > Marine > Hydrothermal vents >...
AATGGCCATTGCCAACTCACCCGGTTTTAGTCTTGCCGGTGGTGGCGATACTATCGCTGCAATTCAGAAATACGATATATACGACAAGGTCACTTATATTTCAACAGCTGGCGGTGCTTTCCTGGAATATTTAGAAGGTAAAACATTACCGGCTGTTGCCATGCTTGAAGAGGCTGCTGCGCAGCAATGAAAAGTGAAAAATGAAAAATATTAAAAACAGCCAGGGGGATATCGCTGTATTTTAAATGTCGACACGGCCGAATGTGCGACTGTAATGAAGAGAGAAAAAATAACCGGATTTTATTAATAAACAGGTATGAATATAATATGCATTTTTCACTTTTCACTTTTCACTTTTCATTTTTCATTTTTCATTTTTAACCGAAGGTTAAACAGTGCGCAGAACTAAGATTGTTGCGACGTTAGGGCCGGGTTCCAGTTCATCTGAAGTGATTCTTGAGATGATAGAAGCTGGTGTTGATGTGTTTCGTTTAAATTTCTCACATGGTTCGCATGAAGAGCAAAAGCATCGCGTTGAGCTGATTCATGTGTGTAGTGAAAAAGCAGGGCGTATTGTCGGGATTTTGGCGGATTTGCAGGGGCCGAAAATACGCACCCATAAATTTAAGGATGGTCGGGTTCAGTTAATTCGCTGTGAGACGTTTATCTTAGATGCGGCTCTGGGTGAGAATGAAGGCACGCAGGAACGTGTTGGCATTACTTATAAAGATTTACCTAAAGATGTTAAAAGTGGCGACGTATTATTGCTTGATGATGGCCGTGTAGAGCTTGCTGTTGCCGAGGTTGTTGGTGATGAAATTCGCTGCATAGTTGAATATACCTGTGAATTATCCAACAACAAGGGCATTAATTTAAAAGGTGGCGGTCTCTCAGCGCCGGCATTGACCGATAAAGATAAAGAAGATTTAAAAGCTGCGGTCGCTATGGATGTTGATTATGTCGCTTTATCTTTTGCCAGGACGGCGGCAGATGTAAACCAGTGCCGCGAACTGGTGAGAGCGCAAGGCAGCGATGCGAGTATTGTTACCAAAGTTGAACGTGCCGAAGCCATTGAAAATATGGACGAGATAGTCGAGGCTTCTGATGTCATTATGGTAGCGCGTGGTGACTTAGGCGTTGAAATGGGTGACGCTGAATTGCCGGCATTGCAAAAGAGCCTGATCAAAAAAGCACGTAGCATGAATAAGGTTGTGATTACCGCAACGCAGATGATGGAATCGATGATCGATAGTCCGATTCCAACGCGTGCAGAAGTTTTTGATGTGGCTAACTCGGTACTTGATGGTACCGATGCGGTGATGTTGTCCGGCGAAACGGCGGTGGGTAAGTATCCTGCGAAAACCGTGCGTGCCATGGGTCGTATTTGTGAACACGCCGAAAAACAGCGTGCCGCCATGATTTCAGATCATCGTGTTGACCTTGTTTTTGGTAGGGTTGATGAAGCCATCGCAATGGCTACAATGTACACTGCGAATCATCTTAAAATGAATGCAATTGCATCATTGACTGAATCGGGTGCAACGGTATTATGGATGTCACGTATAAGTTCCGGTATCCCGATTTATGCTTTATCGCCGCTGCTAAGGACGCTCAGCCGGGTGACATTGTACCGCGGTGTTTATCCTGTACGTGCCGACTTTAGCAACCTGGCACCGAAGCACGTGACGCTTGGTGTGATAGACCTGTTGAAAGGCAAGGGCATTGTCGACAGCGGTGACCGTATAGTGCTCACCCGGGGAGACATGTTAGGCGACCAGGGCGGTAGTAATATAATGAAGATCGTAAGTGTTCACTAGTGCGTTGTTGGGCAAAGAATTTTTTAAATATGTAGGTTAGTTTACTTAAGAGGAGAGCTAAAATGGCTTTAATTTCACTGAGACAATTACTGGATCATGCTGCAGAAAACGGTTACGGCATGCCAGCATTTAATGTTAATAATATGGAGCAGGTGCATGCCATCATGCAGGCTGCTGACGAAACTGGCAGCCCTGTTATTATGCAAGGTTCTGCTGGTGCGCGCTCTTATGCAGGCGAACCCTTCCTGCGTCACCTGATTTCTGCTGCAATTGAAATGTACCCGCACATTCCTGTAGTAATGCACCAGGACCACGGTTCAGAGCCTGCTGTATGTGTTCGTTCGATCCAGTCTGGTTTCAGCTCTGTGATGATGGACGGTTCATTAGAAGCGGACATGAAAACACCGTCAAGCTTTGAGTACAATGTTGCAACCACTAAAGAAGTGGTAAAAATAGCGCATGCCTGTGGTGTTTCTGTTGAAGGTGAGCTGGGTTGTCTGGGTTCACTGGAAACCGGTGAAATGGGTGAAGAAGACGGCCATGGCGCTGAAGGCAAGCTGGACATGGATTTACTGTTGACCAGTGTTGAAGAAGCAGCTGACTTTGTTGAGCAAACAAATGTTGACGCACTGGCTATCGCTATTGGTACTTCTCATGGTGCTTATAAATTTACCCAGGAACCTACGGGTGAGATTTTACGTATTGACCGTATCAAGGAAATTCACGAACGTCTGCCAAATACTCACCTGGTTATGCACGGTTCTTCCTCAGTGCCACAGGAATGGCTGGCAATTATCAATAGTTTTGGTGGTGATATGGGGCAGACTTACGGTGTACCTGTAGAAGAAATTCAGGAAGGCATCAAGAATGGTGTAGCTAAAGTTAATATTGATACTGACTTACGTATGGCTTCAACAGGTTCTATCCGTAAACACCTTGCAGAAAACACATCTAACTTCGATCCACGTAAATTCCTTAAGGAAGCTACCGGTGCGATGAAAGATATCTGTCAAGCACGTTTTGAAGCATTCGGTTCTGCCGGTAATGCTGCTAAGATCACACCGGTTTCTCTTGAGAAAATGGTTGATTACTACAAGTAATTTAGATTGTTAGTGTTTCGAAAGGGGGCTTCTGGCCCCCTTTTTTTTAAGTAATGAGTTTTAAGAATAAGAGGGTATTATGTCTGAATTAGAAATTGAAGATCAAATCGTAGGTGAGGGTGAAGAAGCGATTGCAGGGCAAACCGTAGAAGTGCATTACACCGGCTGGCTAACCGACGGCACTAAATTTGATTCCAGCCATGACCGTAATGAGACCTTCAGTTTTAAACTGGGTGGCGGTCAGGTTATTGCCGGTTGGGACCAGGGTGTAGCCGGTATGAAAATTGGTGGTGCGCGTAAACTGACGATTCCAGCAGAAATGGGTTACGGTGAACGCGGTGCCGGTGGTGTTATTCCGCCGAATGCGACTTTGGTGTTTAAGGTTGAGTTGATTGGCTTGAGTTAATTAATTCGAACTTGCGTGTTTTTATATTTAAAGCGCAACCCTGACGTGAGATATTGTCATCCTGAACGATAGTGAAGGATCTTGAAGGCCAGTGTTAAGATCCTTCACTATCGTTCAGGATGACAGAAATATATTATATCGATAGCTCTAAAGTAGCGGTACTCTTAAAGAGAACGATTTTTAATCGTTCTGAAACACCCTACGCTTTTTTGTTGATGTCAGGTGTGGCTGAACGGGAACCTGTGTTCAGCGCATCAATCAATGCTTCCGGTAATTGCGCATCACCCTCTCTGCTATAAGGATTAGAAAACACCTGGCAATCAAGGTGTTTGCGTAGATCCGCGGTATTGTCCATGTGCTTATTCTGGTCATTATTAAGTGCGTTCAAAACCACGCCAGCCAGTTGTAGTCCGCGCATTTTAATGGCTTCCACGCTTAGCAATACCTGGTTTAGTGCGCCCAGTTTATCTTCGGCAACTAATAAAACAGGAAGTTGTAAAGCCACGGCAAGGTCAGCATTAAGGCCGTCTTCGGTCAATGGCGAATAAAATCCGCCGGCACCTTCAACCAGTAGGAAACCATGCTCACTGCCCTGCAGGCAGATATTGAGCAGTTGTTCTGTGGTCAATATTTTATTGGCAAGATGCGCGGCGCGTACCGGTGAAACCGGTGCTTCAAATTGGTAAGGGCAGACCTCGGATAATGGGCCCGGATAATTGGCGGCTTTTTTTAAAGCAGAGGCATCTTGCGGGATAAGTTCACCATCCTGTTGAAGGCAGCCGGATTCAACCGGTTTTCTGGGGATGACTTTAATATTGCGCCGGCTAAGTTGCCTGGCAATTTCAACGCCAACAAAGGTTTTGCCAACCTCGGTTCCCGTACCTGTGATAAAAATACCTTGCATGTGTTTACCTCTTGCGCCCAGGAATGAAAACTATATTGCTCCAGAAGTCACTGCCGTCCCGTTAAAAAATATATTATTGTATGCAAATGGCGATATAGTAGGCATTAGCCAATGATTAAACAAACCGAGACATGAATCGGTAACTACTTGCTGAGACACGCAGTGAACCCATCCATGGGGCTCGCACCCGCATCCTTGCGGGTGACGGTCTCAGCAAGTAATTAACGACCCTTATCTCTAGCTGTTAACGGGGCAGCAGTGTCCAGAAGTAATTTTTTAGCGTATTCATATTTTTCGGCTGTTTTTGTCACAATTGAATCCGGTAGTTCAGGACCTGGGGCCTTTTTGTTCCAGTCCAGTGTTTCAAGGTAATCGCGTACAAACTGTTTGTCGAAACTGACCGGGCTGCTGCCGGGCTGGTACTTGTCCTCGGGCCAGAAACGGGATGAATCGGGGGTTAACACTTCATCAATCAGCGTTAGCTGTCCATCTTTATCAAGCCCGAATTCGAACTTGGTGTCGGCAATGATAATGCCGCGTTGCAATGCATAGTCGGCTGCTTCTTTATAAAGCTGCAAACTGATATCACGTACCTGGCTGGCAATATCCTCGCCTAATAGATCCGTTGATTGCTGATAGTTGATGTTTTCATCGTGTGCGCCAACGGCGGCTTTTGTTGACGGGGTATAGATGGCTTCGGGCAGTTTATCAGCCAGTTGCAGGTTTGTCGGCAGTTCGATGCCGCAGACGGTGCCGGTGGCCTGGTAATCTTTCCAGCCGGAGCCGATAAGATAACCGCGCACGATGGCTTCGACAGGCAAAGCCTTAAGTTTTTTAACGATCATCGCGTGGTTGGCAACTTCAGCGCGTTCGTCTGCGTCAGGTAAAACATCTTCCAGTTTAAGTTCGCACTGCTGATTAGGGATAATGTGCGACAGTTTGTTCATCCAGAACCGGGTGACCTGGTTAAGAATGATGCCCTTGCCAGTGACCGGCGTTGGCAAAATAACATCAAACGCAGAAATTCTGTCGGTGGTGACAATCAGCATGTATTGCTCATCTATGTCATAAATATCACGTACTTTTCCGCTATGCAGCAGCGGTAAACTTTTAATATGGCTGGTATGTAATGTGGCTGGCATATTGATACAATTCGAGTATTAGTTGTTGTGTTTTAATAGCGGCACATTTTACGTCAATGGATGAACCAATAGGAGAAAAACATGGGGGGGAAGAATAAAACAGTCAATGTGATCCGCCACCTGGCGTTTGAAGATCTGGGGAGTTTTACCCCGGTGCTGCAGGCGCATGGCTATCAGATCAACTATTTTGAAGCCGCCGATTGGGTATTAAGGCCGGATGAGCTGTCTCAGCTGGATGCACTGTCAGAGGACCTGCTAATTATTCTGGGTGGGCCGGTCAGTGTTAATGACGGTGCCATGTTTCCTTTTATTGCAGCAGAAACCAATTTGCTAAAACAGCGTATCGCAGCAGACCGGCCAACATTGGGTATTTGCCTGGGTGCACAATTGATAGTAAGCGCTCTCGGCGGCAAAGTTTATGCGGGCAAGGAGAAGGAAATTGGCTGGTATGAGTTGAATCTGACCACGGCTGGTGAACAATCATCATTACGTTATTTAAATTCAATGCATTGCTCTATGCTGCACTGGCATGGTGAGACATTTGATTTACCGGACGGCGCTGTATTGCTTGCCAGTAGTGAAAAATACCCAAATCAGGCGTTTAGTTATGGTAAAAAAACGCTGGCTTTGCAGTTTCATCCTGAGATAACGCAACACGGTATGGAAAAGTGGTTTATCGGCCATATTGGTGAAATTATGCAGACCGATGGGGTCAGCGTTGAGCAGTTAAGAGAAGATACCCGGCAAAACGCAAACCGGCTGGAAGTGCAGGGCGAACTGTTTTTTAACAGCTGGTTTAATGAAGTCACATAGTTTGATGGTTAAAAACCGAAAAGCATTAGTCCGCAGATGAACGCAAATGCACGCAAATAAAAACCCAAAAAATACTTTTATTAAACAACTGTATCTTTTGTAGGGAGGGCACATTGCCCGGCCTACGTTGTTACAAACTTATAATTGTTTTTATTTGCGTGCATTTACTTCGCGCAGTCCTGCGCTACGCCCTACGGGCCGCACTAACGTGCGTTCAAAATGTGCCTTACATTTTAGTGCGTTTATCTGTGGACTTAAATAGTTTTGTGTGTTTGAGCGCTCTTGGTTGGGTTCCCCTGTCTGCCGGTAATCACTACCCTGCTGAATCACGGATTTATATGCGACTTGCGCCAGACGACTGCAGTTTACTGCACTTTCCAAAAATGCATATTTTCGCTAAGATGGGCGGCCTTGCCTGTGATTTTTGGGTTTTCAGTATGGTGCATAAATTAACCAGTCGAGGCTAGTCGGTAAAACACAGGCGTTATTTCATTATTCTTCGCTAATTACCTGATTTTTTTAGATAAATTGCTGCAGCGAAAATAGCAGTATTCGTTGTATAGATGGTTACGGTTTAAATATGAGCTCAACATTACAAGAACAGACAAAATTTGGATTACCGGGAACATTACCAAAGAAGCAGGGTTTATATGACCCGGCTTTTGAAAAAGACAGCTGTGGAGTCGGTTTTGTCGCGCATATTAAGGGCAAAGCCAGTCATCAAATCGTGGTTGATGCGGAAATTATGTTGCAGCGTATGGAGCACCGTGGCGGTTGTGGCTGTGAACCTAGCACCGGTGATGGCGCAGGCATATTGACCGGGATGCCGCATGATTTTTGTCTCAAAGTTGCGAAGCAGGACCTGGCTGTCGATTTACCTGCCGCGGGTTTGTATGCTGCCGGTAATATATTTTTGCCAACGGATGAGAAGCAGCGTCAGCATTGTATAACCGAGGTTGAAAAAATCATCAACCAGCAGGGGCAAAAATGCATGGGCTGGCGTGAGGTACCCATTGATACTGAAGGTGCTGATATCGGTCCAGCCGCTCGATTATCGCAGCCGGTTATTTTGCAGCTGTATATTGCAGCTGTTGGTGTAAAGGGCAAAGATTTCGAGCGCCAACTTTATGTGATTCGCAAACGATCTACACATTTGCTTCGTTATGACAAAACGCTGTCGCAGCGAAAGATTTTTTATATCTGCTCGTTGTCACCGCACATCATCATATATAAAGGCATGCTCAATGCCTTGCAGGTAAAAACTTTTTATCTGGATCTGCAGGATAGTGATTATGCCTCGCACATCGCGATGGTGCATTCACGTTTCAGTACCAATACCTTTCCGTCATGGGACAGGGCACAGCCAAATCGTTACATGAGTCATAACGGTGAAATTAATACCTTGCTGGGTAATCGAAACTGGATGGCTGCTCGCCAGGGCATGGCGCAGAGTGATGCTTTTGATTGTGACATCGAGCAGCTGTTTCCTATTGCTGAGAATGACTGTTCCGACTCGGGAAACTTTGATAACGTTTTAGAATTTTTATTAATGTCCGGTCGCAGCCTGCAGGAAGCAGTGATGCTGATGGTGCCGGAAGCATGGCAGTCTGATGAAAACATGGATCAGGCAAAAAAAGATTTTTATCGTTTCAATTCGACAATGATGGAACCATGGGACGGCCCGGCATCAATTGCTTTCACTGATGGTCATTATATCGGCGCCGTACTTGACCGTAATGGTCTGCGCCCCAGCCGTTATTATTTAACCAATGATGACCGTGTAATCATGGCGTCTGAAGTGGGTGTGGTTGATGTTGATCCTGCCGAGGTGAAATTCAAAGGCCGTTTGCAACCCGGCAAAATGTTTCTTATCGATTTCGACAAAGGTGAGCTGATATCTGACGAAGTCCTGAAAAAAGATTTTTCTACTCAGCGCCCTTATGGTGAATGGTTAAAGAACCAGGAAATTAAATTATCTGAACTGGGCTGTGAGAAAGAGCCGCATGGCTTTAATCCGGAAACCATTATCCCGCGTATGCAGGCTTTTGGTTACACCGTGGAAACCATGCAGTTCATGCTGTTGCCGCTGGTGCGCGAGCTGCGTGACCCGGTTGGCTCCATGGGTAATGACTCTGCGCTGGCCTGTCTTTCAGATAAGCCACGTATGATCTATGACTACTTCAAACAGTTGTTCGCACAGGTGACTAACCCGGCGATAGATTCAATTCGTGAAGAAGTGGTGATGTCGCTGGAGTGTTATATCGGTCCGGAAGGTAACCTGCTGGAGACCACAGAAAAACATGCGCATCGTTTGCGTGTGCCGCATCCCATTCTGACCAATGAAGAGCTGGCCTGTTTAAAGCATATAGATCATCGTGGCTGGAAATCGAAAACCATCGATATCACTTACGACAAGTCAGAAGGTGTTGCCGGATTAGCTAAACGCCTGGATGAGATATGTGACGAAGCCAGTGATGCCATCAAACAGGGTTACAGCCTGGTTGTGCTGACAGATAGAAATATATCGGCGCAGCGTGTTCCTGTTAGCTCCTTATTAGCAACCGGTGCAGTGCATCACCACCTGGTGAAAAATCAGCTGCGTACACGTATCGGTATCGTGCTGGAAACGGGCGAGGCGCGTGAAGTGCATCAGCACTGCCTGCTTATCGGTTACGGTGCGGATGCAATTAATCCTTATGTTGCGTTCGAAGCACTGTTCCAGTCTCAGCGTGAAGGTTTACTTGAAGCTGAAAAATATGATGATGAAGGCATTGTTGCTGCTTATCGTAAAGGTGTTGGCAAAGGCATGCTAAAAGTGATGGCAAAAATTGGCATCTCAACATTGCACTCGTATAAAGGCGCGCAAATATTTGAAGCGGTGGGCCTGGGTGAAGACATTATCGCGCGTTGCTTTGCAGGCACAGCAAGCCGCATTAAAGGTGTTAATCTTGATGTGCTGGCAGAAGAGTCTTTGCGCCGACATGAAAAGGCCTATCCGGGCCGTGACCTGGTGCGTATGCCAATGCTGGATAATCCTGGCGATTTCCATTGGCGCAAAGGTGGCGAAGTGCATATGTGGAACCCGCAGACCATTGCCAATATTCAGCAGGCGGCCCGCCACAACAGTCGTGAAGCTTATAAGCAGTTTGCCAAAGTCTCGGATGATGATTCAACACGCCGGGCGACTTTGCGGGGATTGCTGAACTTTAAAGCAGGAGCAAATGGCGGCGCTATTGCACTGGATGAAGTTGAGCCGGCTTCAGCAATAGTTAAACGTTTTGTTACCGGTGCCATGAGCTTCGGTTCGATTTCGGCCGAGAGTCACGAAGCACTGGCTATCGCGATGAATCGCATGGGCGGAAAATCCAATACCGGTGAAGGCGGTGAGGACGCGACACGTTTCACCACGATGGCTAATGGTGATTCCAAACGTTCTGCCATTAAACAGATTGCATCGGGCCGATTCGGTGTAACCAACTGGTATTTGACCAATGCTGACGAGCTGCAGATAAAAGTAGCGCAGGGCGCAAAACCGGGTGAAGGTGGTGAATTGCCGGGTGGAAAAGTTGATGCCAATATCGCCCGTATCCGCCATTCAACGCCGGGTGTGGGTCTTATCAGTCCGCCACCGCATCATGATATTTATTCGATTGAAGACCTGGCGCAACTGATACACGATCTGAAAAACGCCAACCCGTCTGCACGCATCAGTGTAAAACTGGTGTCTGAGATCGGCGTCGGCACCATCGCGTCTGGTGTCACCAAAGCGTTCTCTGATCATATTGTTATTGCCGGTCACGATGGCGGTACCGGTGCGTCACCGCTAACCTCGGTAAAACATGCCGGTCTGCCATGGGAATTAGGCGTTGCTGAAACCCATCAGACACTGGTGATGAATAACCTGCGTTCACGTGTCGTTTTACAGACGGACGGCCAGTTAAAAACCGGTCGCGATATTACTATTGCTGCATTATTAGGTGCGGAAGAGTTTGGTTTTTCTACCGCGCCATTAATTACCCTGGGTTGTATCATGATGCGCAAGTGCCATTTAAATACCTGCCCGGTAGGTATCGCGACACAGGATAAAGAGCTGCGCAAGAAGTTCAAAGGCAAGCCGGAACATGTAGTGAATTACCTGTTTATGGTTGCTGAAGATATGCGTGAGCATATGGCTTCACTGGGGTTCCGTACAGTGAATGAGATGATCGGTCGTGTTGATGTGTTAGAGACAAATATCGCGGCAGATCACTGGAAAGCCAGTGGTATCGATTTAACGGCATTGTTAACGCCTGCTGTTAAACCACATGAAAATGTTGGCCTGTATCATACCCAGACACAAAATCATGGCCTGGAAAAAGCACTGGATAACGAAATCATCAAACGTGCGCAAGCAACCATAGAACACGGCGAAACGGTTTCTATGGAACTGCCTGTGGTTAATACCAACCGTGTCGTTGGTACCATGTTATCGCACGAATTAGCTAAAGCACACCAGGGCAGGCCACTGGCTGACAATACTTTACATATCAAACTGGAGGGTTCAGCCGGTCAAAGTCTGGCTGCCTGGTTATATGAAGGTGTAACCATTGAACTGGAAGGTGATGCAAACGACTATGCAGGTAAAGGTCTGTCTGGCGGTCGTTTGATTATGTACCCATCGAAGCAGGCTAACTTAGTTGCAGAAGAAAATATTATCGTCGGCAATACGGTGTTATATGGTGCGACATCAGGTGAAGCCTATTTTAGAGGTATCGCTGCGGAGCGTTTCTGTGTTCGTAACAGTGGCGCAAAAACGGTAGTTGAAGGGGTTGGTGATCATGGTTGTGAATACATGACAGGTGGCCGTGTAATCGTGCTGGGTAAGACCGGCCGTAACTTTGCAGCAGGCATGAGTGGTGGCATCGCTTATATCTGGGACAGAGACAAAACCTTTGCGGCTTTATGCAATATGGGCATGGTCGAGCTGGAACCGCTGGAAGTTGAAGAAGATGTTAATGAAGTTAAAACATTAATTGAAAATCATCTTCAATACACGGGTTCGGATATGGCAAAAGCAGCACTGGATAACTGGTCTGAAACAGTTAAGCAGTTTGTTAAGGTTATGCCTACGGACTATAAGCGCGTGCTTGAAGAGATGAAGAAGGAAGAGGAAGCCGCTTAATTAGTTATATGTTTTAAGTTGTAAGTTTTAAGTTAAAAAAATCAAGAGAAGATGTGATGGGAAAACCAACCGGTTTTAAAGAGTTTAAGCGTAAGACAGAAGATTATCGTGAAGTCAGTTTGCGGGT
>Ga0164313_10005247_pt1 | contig 11467 bp, 7 predicted proteins | sample GuaBasSedimGuay4_FD_113735 | JGI IMG/M metagenome (GOLD analysis project Ga0164313, IMG submission 113735) | Subseafloor sediment microbial communities from Guaymas Basin, Gulf of California, Mexico - Guay4, Core 4569-4, 0-3 cm | ecosystem: Environmental > Aquatic > Marine > Hydrothermal vents >...
CATACCTAACAAAGCAACCAATATAAAAAAACTCAGGTATAACAATGAAACGAATAATGTTATTTATTATGACCAATATCGCCATAATGTTTGTATTGAGCATCACATTAAGGCTTTTAGGTGTTGATAGTATCCTGGCAGAGAATGGCTCTGATCTTAATATTCAAGCTTTGGTCATTCTTTCTGGCGTGATTGGTTTTGGTGGATCATTTATATCACTATTAATGTCTAAGTGGATGGCAAAACGCATGACTGGTGCGGTCGTTATCACCAACCCATCTACAAATATTGAAAGATGGCTAGTTAGTACTGTTGAAAAACAAGCAAAAATTGTAGGCATAAAAATGCCAGAAGTAGCAATTTTTCCATCATCAGCGATGAATGCTTTTGCAACTGGTGCCAGTAAAAACAATTCATTAATGGCCGTTTCTCAAGGGCTGTTAGATAACATGGCACAAGGTGAAATTGAAGCTGTAGTTGGTCATGAGATGAGCCATATTGCCAATGGAGACATGGTGACATTAACGCTTATTCAAGGTGTTGTTAATACCTTTGTTGTATTTTTATCTCGTGTTGTCGGGCACATAGTAGACCGTGTTATATTAAAAAATAACCAGGGTCATGGTATCGGTTATTTTATTACTGTTATAGTGACGCAGATCGTGTTGTCTATTTTGGCATCAACCATCGTTATGTATTTTTCAAGAAAGCGTGAGTTTATTGCGGATACTGGCGGAGCAGATTTAGCTGGTCATCAAAATATGATTAATGCTCTTAAACGCCTGGGACAGGTAGAGCCAGAAGCATTGCCAGAACAAATGGCAGCTTTCGGCATTAACGATAAGAGTGGCATTATGGCGTTGTTCTCATCACACCCACCTATTGAAGCCAGAATAGAAGCGTTAGAAAAGCGTGCTTCAACTCACTCTTAAACTGATTTAATCCACTAAACAAATGGGGCGAAGCAAAAGTACGGGGTCAGGTCTTGTTTCTTGCCTTTACGATTCGACTTACTCGAGAGCAATGTAAACTGTAATAATCGCCGATGTCTTTCAAGCTATACCCTCCACTTTCGGATCAGCCTAGGAGATAAGCAAAAGACAAGACCTGACCCCACTATTCCATGACCCCACTATTACAACAGGCTCTGGAAGGTTAAATTTCATTCACCAAATATACATTCTTCATAATTATCTAACCATAACGGATATTTGAGCATAGCTTTGGAAAACAGCCTGCTTTGTAAATGATGATTTAACCAGCTATGTAAATGAGCATATGGACCCTGTAAATACAACTGCCGATTTACCCGGGAGAACTGTCGAATAAAAGGCAGTAATGCATAATCAAGCAAACTTGGTGTAGAGCCCATTAAAAATTCATCTTGTGCCAGTCGATACTCAAGCTGCTGAATAAAAGCTTCACACAGTAAACGATAATGCTCTTCATCGTTTCCGTGAAAGCGCCTGGCACGTTTGTATTGTTCCAGGTTCGGTATAAATTGCTGGTCATTTTGCTGAATTATTTGAAGCATTTCCGGCAGCGCATCTGCATCCTGCGAATAGAGTAAATTCTCTGGATCATTAAGCTTTAGAGCCCACAACATAACATCTAAACTTTCATCGATGACGTGTTTTTTACCCTCACTTTCGTTGTTACAAACAACGTCATTATCCAGTATTAAAACAGGTACTGTACCTTTAGGGGACATAGCAAGCATTTCAGCGGGTTTATTCTGCATAACAATTGCACGCAGCTCTACAGTTTGTTGGGCTAATAATATAGCGAGTCTTGCACGCATAGCGTAGGGGCAGTTTTGCAGAGAATATAGTATTGGAAATGTCATAATTATTTGTTTTAATTTGAATTCCCATTCTATGATTAAACGCTATGATTAAATGCAAAGATGACGTAGCTAGCCAGTATTTTACAACCCCTGGATATATTGTGCGTTAGTCGATACGGTAATTATATTATTCAATTTTTGTCGTGCATGGTCATCATCGTTCAGGATATTTTCAAAGTGTGTAATCAGCTGCGCTTTGTCTTGCTCTGCTTTAGATCCCGCGCCAATATTAGTCAGGTCAATAAGAAACTCATCAAATAAATCGGAAAGATCATCCACGATGTCGACGTTTAAAAACTGTTCGTCATTATAGATGCCTGGGTAGCCACCTTTTTGTTTATCAATGGCAAAAGAAACGCCTTTTACATTTGTAATAGTGGTGGCTTTGCTACACTTCAGCATACAGCCATCGTCGATGCTGGTTTTTTTACAACCTACGGTTTGCTGGAAGAAGCATTGGCGGCTGGTCATCATTAAAATCGGGTGGTAAATACTGTATAGCAATTTAAAGTTTTCCGGGCGTGCAATGTTTTTGATTTGCATGCGATTAATTTCGTTTGAAATAAAGGCACCGGCACAGTTTAATTCTTCTTTCAAGGTTAATAGTGCATAAGAGTTGGTAGTGTTCAGGAAAGGACCGGCAATCCACTCGATGCCCATTTCAAATGCTTTGTAGGCAATGCCAGTATTATTACTGACTATATATTCAGGGCGAACGTGTTCAAGAAGTCGTACTGATTCGTGGTAATCTTTACCAATTAATACTGCAGGGAACCACGGAATCAGGCGAGGATTGCGTAACAAAATATCGATGTGCTTATTGCAGCCTTTTTTGAAACTTTCTGGCAACTTGAAATAGATATCAGCCTCAGTCAGGTCACACAGGTGGCTATCTTTTTCGTCAGCTATTAATATCGACAGGGCTGGTTTGACTGCAGCTTTTTTATGTTTATCTAATGGTGCTACTTCAACAAGGGGAGTGATTTCTACTGAATTATTTAACAGCACCGCCGCCTGGTTTTTTAAGTCTGTCAGCTCTTTAAATGGAATACTTAAACCATCACCCAGGCCACTACATGTAAAACCTTCTATGGTGAAATCGTTGTTAGCGAAGTTTTTAAAACGTTTTTCTAATACGGCTTGATTGATAGCCGATTGATTAGCAGGCCTGAGTGGTAATTTAGTTTGCAAGGTGTGGACTTTGTCGTTAGCGCCTATCGTCATGGTTAAACAAAAAGGCTCGTTCAACTTTCCAGAAAAAGCTAATACTAACGGTTGCTTAGCAATGCTGAGATATTTTATTTTCTCTTCGAGTTCTGCCCCGAGTTCATTTTTCTTCGTGAAAAGCTCTTGCCTTACTTTCTGGATATGCTCCACTGAAACTGCATGACTTTTTTCAACGGCGTGTTTATTGCTGTGATCACGAGGATTGTCGATAAACATATCCCTGGTGAGGTTGCCCTGTAAAAATAAGTTAGTAAAGTCACGGTTAAAAACACGATGCAAGTTAGAGTCGTCTACCAGCAGTTTTCCTGTTTCTACAAACTTATCGAGCTGCTTTCGCCAGGTGTCGACCACGGTATAAACATAGTGTGCGTTTTTGATTCGACCTTCGATTTTCAATGAGTCAACTTCTGCATCGGCTAACTCCGGCAAATCAAAATAAGCAGAATTGTCTTTCAGGTTGAGAGGAAAACGATTGCCCGCCGCAGTAATTTCATATTCATCGCGACATGCCTGACTGCAACTGCCACGATTGCCCGAGTTACCCACTCTGACCGAGCTGGAATAACACTGCCCAGAAAATGCGATGCATAATGCGCCATGCACAAAAACTTCGGTTAGTACGTTGTGCTCGTGGGCCAGTGCCGTCAATAATTTTATTTCATCAATATTCAATTCGCGCGATAAGTTAACGCGTGATGCGCCAATTTTTGCCAGGAACAATATCTGGCCTTCGTTATGAGTCGTCAGTTGAGTTGAAGCGTGAATATTGAGCTTTGGAAAATACTTCTTTACCAGGTTGAAAACCCCCAGGTCCTGTACAATAATGCCGTCGATACCAGAGTTAACCAGCTTGTTCAGAAGTTTGATCAAGGCAGGGATCTCCTGTTCCAGGATGACCACGTTTAAGGTTAAAAACACTTCGCAATTGTACCTGTGTGCTAAGCGTAAGATGCCGGATAAGTCTTCAAAAGTAAGGTTGGAAGCCCGGTTTCGAGCGTTAAAATTATCCAGGCCACAGTAGACTGCATCGGCACCGGCAATAACTGCGGCTTTAATAGCTTCAACATCTCCGCCGGGAGCTAGTAATTCAATCTTTCTATTAATATTGCGGCTCATTGTGTGCGCATGATGCTCTAGTAGGCAGGTTTAATGTGGAATTTTAACGGGAACTAATGAGTATAGCTATGGATTAAAAACCAGCTCACGGGGAAGTATGTGGTCGGGTCTTGTTTCTTGCCTTCACGATTCGACTTACTCGAGAGTAATGTAAACGGTAATAATCGTCGATGTCTTTCAAGCTATACCCTCCACTTTAAGATGAGCAAAAGACACGTCCTGACCCGAATGGCACCTACTTAACGACTAATCAATTGATTTGACATGTATATCTTTTTTGCCAGCTAATGAATCATTAAGTTGTAGCTTAAGTAAGTACCATTCACGTCCTGACACCATTAATCTGCTTTTAGCACCTGTTCAATACGTTGCTTGATGATGTGTGATCAGATTGCTCCGGTGATTATTAGGCGACAATTAACCTGTCCGGTCCGTATTGACTATTTTAATAAGAATAACTCCAGTTAATTAAATTCGAACCTGACTCATCTGTTTCTGTAGAGCAATTACCCAAAGTTGTGATTAATTCGTCTAGTGGCACTGGGCGGCCAAACAAATATCCCTGGAACTTCTCGCAACCTTTGGATTTTAAAAACTCAAATATATCTTTATTTTCGACTCCTTCAGCTACAACACCTATTTGCATGTGCCTTGCCATTACAATAATCGTCTCGACAATAATAGCGTCATTTGGATCAGTGTTAACATCAAGTACGAAGGACTTGTCTATCTTTAAGATATCAACAGGTAGTCGCTTAAGGTAGGCTAATGATGAATAACCAGTACCAAAGTCATCAATGGAAAAACAGATCCCAATAGACTTTAATAGCTGCATTTTTTCTATAGTTTCTTCTATGTTTTTTAATACCATATTCTCCGTAATTTCCAGGCGAAGTTTTTTAGGGTTTATTCCTGTCTCATTTATCACACTTTTAATTGTATCGACAAATGAAGGTTCTTCGAACTGGCGAGGGCTTACATTAATACTCACGGTTACATTATTATGAGCAGAAATTTTAGAGAATTGCCTGCATGCTGTCTTTAAAACCCATTCACCAATATTAATGATAAGACCATTACTTTCTGCTATTCCAATAAATTTATCAGGTGTAACTATTCCTTTGTCAGGGTGGTTCCAGCGAAGTAACGCTTCAACCTCAAAAACAATATTATTTTCATCAACCTGCGGCTGGTAATAAAGCTCAAACTCATCATCAGATAATGCGCGGTGCAAGTCTTTTACAATAATCTGTCGATTATTTACCGTCTGTTGCATTTCTGGCATGAATATCTTTGATGTATTCCGTCCAGCTTCTTTAGCTTCGTACATAGCAACATCCGACTTTTGCAGTAATTCATCAGGTGAAGCTTCATCCAGAGAATATATCGCGATGCCAATACTTACCGATACATGAATTTCATGCTCACCAACACAGAAAGCCTGTTCAAATAGTTTCAGTACTTGCTTTGCTATATTGTCTACAGTAGTTGTGACTTCAGTTTTCTCGTCACTCACCTCTGAGACCAGTATAATGAACTCGTCACCGCCCAGTCGAGCGATAGTATCGATTTTGCGCATACGTTTACTTAAGCGCATTGCAACTTGTTGCAGTAGATCATCACCAACCGCGTGTCCCAATGAATCGTTAATTGTTTTGAAGCGATCAATATCAAGAAACATTACCGCGCCAGATTTCTTATGTCGCACAGAGCGATCGATTTCATGTTTAAGTCTTTCAATAAGGAAGCGACGGTTTGGCAGATTCGTTAATTCATCATAGTACGCTTGATACTGGATGGTTTTTTCAGCCAACATACGTTTATAACGTATTAATAATGATTCCCTTATAATTTTATTAAGTTTATTTGAGGTCAGCATTATCATCACTGTGAAGAGTATCGCCATGGCACAAATAGCGTTAGAAATGGCACTCTCAATAAGGAAAAATTGACCAATTAATGGAATCATGGCGAGCATTATAAAAGAGAATGAAGAGCTTAACATTGACGATAATGTTGTAACCGCACCAGCGCACATACCAGCAATAACAAAGGTGGTAAATATCTGGTATGAAATATCATTAACAGGAAAAAACCAGATTGCAAGTGATCCCCACAGAGCGCCAGATATCACACTAATGCCTAAGGTAATATATTCCCAGATAACAGGGACTTTGCTATTGCTGTTAAGCGTATTAAATCTTAGTAACAGACCAATACGAGCAATGGACAGGCCATTTACAGCACTGAACCATAATAAGATTAAATCATGTGATACAACATCCCACTGAATATAACTAAAGATTGCGCTATTAACCAATATTGCAAATAACGTTAGTGGTACTGTCGAATAGATTATTCGAATTTGTTCAGATTTAATGTCTGCTACTTGTTCGCAATTTACCGAATAATCAGGCGCGATTGAATTCATAATGACTAGCCACTGTGTCTTTAACTACAATTAAGAAATTTAGAACAATTCTTAGTCATGCAATACAAATGAAGCAAGCTTTGTCTGCTACTAGTTATATATTTATAGCAGTATGAAAGAATAATGCTCTAAATTACGAAAATTGTTGATAATTCAATAGCGCAAACATTTATCAGAGACAGGATTCCAGGAACGAACAAGGACAGCCATTATTTGCCAGACACCTAAATTCAACAATAGTCTGTTAAATCAATAGGATACAAGCAATCTAATCAATGGATGTCCATGATTGTTTACTTTGTGAAGAAAGGCTGTTCAATTGATTTTATGGGTGTCCGTAATTATCTATTATCCCTCAATCACCTAATTTAACTTATTTTTTCTCAACGACCCCAATCTGCATGTTGAGGTCACCAAATGCTCCTCCATCATAACTTCGAAGTAAAGCGTAGACAAAAAAGAGATACGTCTTGCCATTGATAGTTGCGATAGTAGGTTCACCAACGACAGAAATACAGCCAATCTCTATACAGGAGCCGTCGCCATCTATGATGCTTACGGTATTAGCCCAGGAACCGCCAGCATTGTAAGCGCCACCCAGATAATCCGACGAAACAATTCCTCTATCTCTGTGAAGATAGAGCGTAGTACCATCAAAAAATGGCATCGATTCTTTTGCAGCCGGCAAATCCAGCTTATCTGTTGGCAGCTGTGTAGCTGAACTCCATGTGCCTGAAGGGAAAGTTCCAGCCGTCAGCTCATAAAAGAATAAATCGAGTGCAGGATCCAGATTTTTTTCATTGTCGACCCAAACAGAGTTTGCGGTACCGTCCGCATTTGAGTAGAGGTGAGGGTTACCCTGCGTTCCCAGATGAGACGGGAAATTAAGCGCCGTTGCTGTCGTTGAAGTTCGTGTCATCCCGGCAGCGGCAGTAAAAGTAATTAAATCATTTTCCTGACCAAGAGTAATGCGAGCCGTGTAAATATCAGGCTCACCATCACCTAGCTCATCACTGGGGTCGTTAAACGCGAATAAGATAGTCGCTGTAGCAGGTGAGTCCAGCCGCGGGTATAAACCGTATGGATTAAGTAATGCTTCCTGATTGTCATTAACAGATACTCTGAAAGGTTGTGCGTAAGAACCATCAATCTGCCTTTTGAAACCATAGAATAATGTAGGCGGACTGAATATATCTAAACCACCAAAAAAGTCCGTGAAATGATTTATCTTACCCGCCACTATTCGCTTCGTATAAAAACCCGGCCTTTCAGGAGCAGAAAAGGGGCCAATGGCATCATAAACCCAGTCGCCATGCGTTGTTGCAGCACAGCCAACAAGAGCACCATCACAACCTGCAGAGTCTGGAAAGTATGTCAAACCACTGAAGTAAATTGGGCCCGTTTGAACAAACAACCATTCTCCATCTGCACTTATCACCGGACCATCTTCATAACCTTCAGTGTTCACAAGTCCCTCAACACTCATCGGCTGACCCCAGTCTGAATGTACCTCAAAGAGAACGAGTGCTGTGCCAGATTTTGAAGCCCCGCCAAAGGAAACAGTGACAGGGACTTCACCCGTTGATGCAGGGGTAACGGTAAAGTCATAAACACCGCTTGAACTTTCTACAATCGTTGACAATGTTACAGCTCCTGGTGTTACACCTGCTGTTACCACAGGTGTAACACCAGATAATAGATTGCCATTTTTAGTGATGGTGGTAGTAACTTTAATATCATCAAGCCCCACTTGAGAAACTCGGGTGAACGCCAGATTAATGTCAAAAATATCTGCAGTAGAAACAGGACTCTCATCCCCACTCGAACAGCCTGCCAATAGTAAGATAAGAAATAGATATAGTTTTTTCATATACTCTATAGTAGCTTTCCTTCTACAGAAAAGCGGGCGGAGATATTATTTTTTCCTCGTTAAACCGGGGGAGGTTCAGGGTGTTCGTCATTACCTTGCATAAACTGTATAACAAAAAACTACCATTTATTACCAAAAAAGAACCTTTAGTCTGAATAGATAAAGGTTTCATCTATATCTACCCCAAAGTTGCTAGACAGGCATATAACCATGTACTAATTATAAATACATCATAGAAGTTCTGTGATGCCAATGAGACAAAATCAATTACGATATTAAATTGTCTGGTCAACTACAGGTTGATTAATTATGGTTAATAACAAACAAAAAGGCTCCACTCTGATTGAAGTTTTAGTTGCGAGTTTAATTTTTGCATTGGGCACGCTGGGTATTGCTAATTCTCTTGGCAGGGGTGTGCATGCATCTATAGACAATAATGCAAGAGCGCAAGCATCCAGTGTTGCTTCTCAAATTGCTGAACCGCTATATATTGCAGCGGCTAAAGTGTCGAGTGGCACGTTAACAGAGACGGAATTTAAAGCATTGCTGGCAGCCATGAGCGATACCACCGTTCATGGCAATGACGGTAAAGATGATTTTTTAGTCAATGTGCTGGAAGCAAAGGACAGTAATGATCTTGATGTGCTAGCCAACGCACCACCCTATTCATCGCCTGTTCGGCTTGTTATTGAAATCAGCTATCAAGGTTTGAATGATACAAAAACCACAAGATCAAATTACACGATTGTCTGGTAAGACATAAAGATTAGCAACATTAACAGGGAACCGTAAAGTCGGTAAATGTTTTAAATACAGTGATGTAAATGCTTTAAATACAATGATGTAAATATGTTTTTTGAGGTTACAATTATGAATATTCAATCTATACAAAAAATTATTCTTATACTGCTTGCAGTTTCTTCCAATAACTTACATGCCGGTGGCTGCAACTCTGGCTCCGGGGAGGTAATTGTTGATAACACGGCAACAGCCAGTGTTGTAGCAATCGGTGCAAACCTTGGCTTCAGGTGTGACGATAGAGGTGGTACTGCTATCGATGACGGCTATGGTGGTAATGCAATTAATATCTCGGACTTTAAGGTAATACAAAGAGTATCTGATTCTGACTCTGATGAGCTGCAGGTGTTCATAGGCAAATCATCGAGCACGGTTTCAGAATTCAATTATGGTACTGATAACCAGTATGACCTTTTTGCAGAGGGTAGACATTTGTTCGATTTAGAGCGTCTGCGTACTGCTGCAGACTGGATAAGCGCTAATGTAACGCCGGATGCAGGTGTTCCAGCGGGATCTTACGGTACTATATCCCTGGATGATTTCCTTGCCAATATTGCCGCAGGCAGAACAATGTATGGCATGGTTCGAGTAAAAATCCCGCTTCAGGCTGGAGAATCAAATAGCACTTTAAATGCCCTGAACGAAACGGTAACAGCTGGCTCTATCTATGGTTTTTGCGATAATTCAGACGACCTGTGTTCCTGTTCTCCGGGAAACAGCTTCGATAAGCTCGAGGAAGGTAAGACTATCTGTGGTCACAGCTTCCCTGATGATGCAAAAATCAAAGTAAAAGGCGGCCTGTTCTGGGACTTTGTAGACAGTGTTGACGGTCGCCCGCTGGAACTGGCCGAGCTGCCATTTGTACCACGTGAGCTTTATTTTAAAGTCGAAACACCTGTAATGGTCAACTGGGCACATGATCTTGATGAAGATGGCGCGATGGATAATATGGAATTGGCAAAGGCTTATTCGGATGGTTATTCCGATGCAGACATTATAGATAAAACTTTTAATTATTCTGATGTACCACAGGAAAGTAAGGATCAATACAATTTCGAAAATGGCACGGCATTAACTGAAGCATTATTTGATGCGCTTGATGATGCGACCAAATATCATATGATGTTACCGTCTGGTTATGCTGACGGCTGGGCAGAAGCTTTTGACAAACTTAATATAACAGCAGCTGACTGGTCCACGATACCGGGTATGACCAAGCCATTTCGTATACCCAGTGACGCGAGCGGTGTTATAACCGTTAATGTTATCCGCTCTGGGGACTTCGAAGATATCCCTACCTATTTATATAGTGGCGGCCTTATTGATATGCACGACCATGTCAATGTCTCCGGCCTGGTGTATGTGCCGCAGGGCATGGAGCTTGAGGCAAAGGGCACAGGCATCACCAAGCAATATATCAGTGGCGCAATAATTATTCGGGATAGTTTTTATATTGAGGCAAAAGATGGAACGGTTACTGTAATCAGCTCCGATCCTCTGAGCTATGCATCAGTGCGTAGAGCGCTGCCGGCAGCAACGGCAAATGGCTTTACGGAAGCAAACCTGAGCTTTAGCAATAGTATCTATGCCGGTGCTGATGACGCTAGCGGTGACAGTAGTAGCAGTAGCAGCACTAGTACTAGTAGCGGTGGGGCTTCCGGCACCAGCACTCCGGGCAATGTGAGCTGGCAGGAAGTTCGGCCACAGCTTTAATCTGATAAGGAGCAACAAGGTGACAGGGGTTATAACCCCTGTCACCGCGAGTGATACCAATGTCTTCCTGAGTTTTGGCATGAGGCTATCCTTAGCGAGTTGTGCTTTAACGGCACAAAATCGTTATGTTGTTGTCAATTGATTTTATGGGTGTCCAGAATTTTCATATCGAAAAGTGAATAATCGGCAGGTCGAAGGCTCGAGTCCTTCCAGGACTACCATTTATTCATTTATATTTCAATAATATACAGAGCATCTCCACACCAACAGGGTACGATATTGTTTTCAAGGCAGCATCATATTCACGCTTCGCGCTGACGGGCGAATAATTGGGGTCAGAGAATAATGCCGCTTACTTAAGCCGAAATTCCCGTCATTGCGAGCGGTAGCGCGGCAATCTATTAGCATCTGGTGCCTACCTGCCAGAGATTGCTTCGTTCCTCGCAATGACGAATTTGCTGAATTA
>Ga0164313_10005248_pt1 | contig 11465 bp, 10 predicted proteins | sample GuaBasSedimGuay4_FD_113735 | JGI IMG/M metagenome (GOLD analysis project Ga0164313, IMG submission 113735) | Subseafloor sediment microbial communities from Guaymas Basin, Gulf of California, Mexico - Guay4, Core 4569-4, 0-3 cm | ecosystem: Environmental > Aquatic > Marine > Hydrothermal vents...
AGTTATCTACCCTGTGGTACCGAAAGGCGATATACTTCTTCGTTTAATTCCCACTGCCATGCATAACCTGGACGATGTTAAGTTAACCATCAGCGCATTTACCACATGCCGTACCAAGCTTACTGCTGGAGAATACCAGTCGGATACATTTCAAGACATTTCTGCGCTGCGCGTATAAATGTCGTTAATAAGTTAATGGGTTATTAACTTATTAACCTATAACATACTAACAAAAAAGGGTGCCATCTCGGGCACCCTTTTTTATGTGGTAAATTATCCTTAATCCAATTCTCCCAGATAGCGTTCAGCATCCAGCGCAGCCATACAACCCGTACCGGCTGCAGTAACCGCCTGGCGATAGGTCTTATCCTGAAGATCGCCACAGGCAAATATACCCGGAACATTGGTTTTACTGGTTCCTGGAACTGTATTAACGTAGCCTGTCTCATCGGTATCGAGAAAATCACCAAACACCTCTGAATTAGGAGTGTGCCCAATAGCCAGGAAGAAACCATCGATTTCAATTTCGGTAAGTTCCTCTCCTGCTTCCCCTTTATTCTTATACAACTCTACTGAGGTTACCACCTGTTCGCCCTTTAATTCTTTGGTCTGGTGTTTCCAGAGCACCTCAATATTTTCGGTATTTAATACACGCTTCTGCATGGCTTTGGAAGCCCTTAGCTCATCCCTACGAACGATCAAATAGACCTTCTTGCAAATTCCTGCCAGATATGATGCCTCTTCAGCAGCTGTATCTCCTCCTCCTACAACGGCAACCACTTTATTTTTATAGAAAAAACCATCGCAGGTTGCACATGCCGACACCCCGAATCCCTTAAATTTCTCTTCTGATTCCAGTCCAAGGTACTTTGCAGTTGCCCCAGTGGCTAAAATTACCGAGTCGGCTGTGATCAAGGTATTCTCATCAATGACAACCCGCTTCACTTTGTCAGAAAAATCAACTTTGGTAGCCATGCCAAACCGGACCTGTGTGCCAAAGCGTTCCGCCTGCTTTTTAAGGTCTTCCATCATGCTTGGTCCATCAATACCATCGGGATATCCCGGAAAATTATCTACCTCGGTGGTGGTGGTCAGCTGTCCACCCAATTGCATACCGGTATACATAACAGGATTCAGGTTAGCCCTTGCGGCGTAGATAGCTGCGGTATATCCGGCAGGCCCTGAGCCCAGTATTAAACACTTATGATGTTCTTTAATTTCTAATTCATTATTGTCAGAGGACGAATCTTTTGATTGGCCCATGGGTTTGAAAAGGTCCATAATGTTATGTTATTGTGTTAATAGGTTAATAGGTTAATGGGTTAATGGGTTAATGGGTTAATGGGTTAATGGGTTAATGGGTTAATGGGTTAATGGGTTATTATATTATCGTATTATTATGTATTTACATTATTATAATGTATATTTTGCAATCAAAGTCATATTATTATTTATAATATATATTATATATATGCAGTATCTATAGTTATTTTATATTATCTGTTATTGACTTGAATATCTCTTTAGTCTCCAACCGACCGCATAAATTACAAAGATTCCTCCTTCCCTGGGCAAAAACAGTACCAAATCCAAATACTTCTTCCTTTTTCAATCCATCCGGACATTCTTTCAGCCAATGTGTTGATGGAACATGCATATGATGACGGGATGGCAGAAAACTGTCCTCAGAAAACTGTTTTTGAGAAATTGAAATATTTCCTACATTTGCACCCACTATTGATCGGGGTGTAGCTCAGCCAGGTTTAGAGTACTCGTCTGGGGGGCGAGGGGTCGGTAGTTCGAATCTACTCACCCCGACCAAACAGAAAGCCTTGCACGAAAGTGTGAGGCTTTTTTGTTGGACTTCGACCCAAACTTGTTTGACGGAGAAGGACAGCAAAAAAGAATCAGGCGAACAAAGTGAGCTGAGGCTTTTTGTTTTGAGCCCCCCCCTCCTATCGATCACGAGGCACAAAGTGCCGAGTAATCTACTCACCCCGACCATATTAAACCCAACTGTCTGATATGTAGATAGTTGGGTTTTTACTTGCACCATATTTGCACAATCTTTTGTGTTGGAATTTGTATTGAATCAGATTTCCTTCAAAGGGTAGAAAGTTCACAGGCAGGCATATATCCGCTACCGCCCTCTTTTTCCCATCTTACTGCATAGGTATCAGAACGACCTTTGAACAAAGACCTGTAAACCGCCAGATTTTTTTCATCTATATTCATCCTGCCACAAGTTAATTAAGTTCTAACAAGCGCGTATTTTGTCGCAATTATTTACTATTTTTGCGACAGATTCAAACGTTTTACATGTACAAAGGTATTGAATTACAAATATTAACAAAATTCAGGAAAGCGAGGAGGGGTTCGCTGTTTTTTACAGAAGATTTCCTACGTTTTGGCAACTCAAAGGCTGTCTCGAAGGTACTGGAAAGACTTGCAACAAAAGAGGAGATTACACGTGTTGCGCGCGGAATTTATACACGCCAGGAAATAGATCCGATTATAGGGCCGGTTATGCCAGGTACTGAATCTATTGCCAAAGCCATTGCAAAAAGGGATAAGGCTCGTATCGTTCCAACAGGCACCCTGGCCCTAAATGCACTGGGATTGTCAACCCAGGTACCGATGAATGTGGTATACCTGACAGATGGGACTGCCAGGAAGATTAACCTGGGCAAACGTAGAATTGTTTTTAAAAAGGCAAGTCCAAAAAACCTTGCAGCCATTGGTGAAATTAGTGGACTTGTAATTCAGGCTATGAAGGCGATTGGGAAAGACAATGTCACAGAAGAAGAGATAGGTATTATTCTTAATCATCTAAAGAATGAAGATAAGTATCGTTTGGAGCATGATATCCGGTTGGCCCCTGAATGGATTAGAAAAATCATGCGTCAGGCATCATGATCCGTAAATAATCGAGAGGATGAGCAACGAATGGTATAACATACCCAGTCAAACTAAAATCAATGCTTATACACAGGTCTCTGAGTCCACTGGTATAGCTCCTTCTGCCATTGAGAAGGATTGGTGGGTAGTGCAAGTATTATCCGGGATATTTGAGTTGAAGGTTGGCAAAAGTCTGATTTTCAAAGGAGGTACATCATTAAGCAAAGCTTAGAATTTAATCGAACGATTTTCTGAAGATATCGATCTTGTATTTGATAGGTCATTTTTTGGTTTTGATGGAGTACTTACCAGAAGTCAGATAAAGAAACTTCGTAAGATTACTGGAGGGTACATTGAAGACAAACTCTCCTCAGATTTAGAAAAGAAGCTTAAGGATAATGGATTATCGGATATTAAACTGAACTATGTTAAGCAAACAGCAAGTGATGCTGATCCGGTTAAGGTTGAGATCCACTACCCAAATGTAATCGAATATCCAGGATACGTTGAGCCAAGAGTATTGTTGGAAATCAGTTGTAGTTCACAAATGGAACCCATGGAAGTGAGATCTTTCTCTTCCCTGTTAGAGGATCACTACCTGGAATCAGACTTCGCAGAAGGACCAATTGAAATTCCCACTGTAATTCCAGAAAGGACATTCCTTGAGAAACTATTCCTGCTACATGAAGAATTCCACAGACCAAAGGATAGGATCAGAGTTAAACGACTTAGCCGACATTTATATGATGTGTTCCAGATATTGAAAAGCGAACATGGATTAAATGCGATTGCTCACAAAGATCTTTACCAGACTATTGTGAAACACAGACAAGCCTTTAATCATGTTGGCGGTATCGATTACAATTTACATCAACCTCAAACACTGAATCCACTACCAATTCCTGATATTATTAATGCATGGGAAGCTGATTACCGGACTATGCAAGAGGAGATGATTTATGGTGATTCTCCTGATTTCCAGAAATTGATTGACACTATCAAGGATTTCACAGTAACTGTATTGAATCAATTGGATTGGAAGATGGATATTGATTTCCCAAAACCGAAGTAATACAAAAAACCAACTCTCCGGTTGAGCATCATGTATCCCTTCAGTAATCTAGCCTCCCCAAGAAGACATAGTACAAAAAATAGCAGATTCTGAAATTTCTAGTACAAATCGCAAACCTGATTATCAGCCGTTTAATACCATTTTAATAATCTACTCACCCCGACTATGTTAAACTCATCTGTCTGATATATAGATAGTTGGGTTTTTACTTGCACCATATTTGCACAATCTTTTGCTATTGTAACAAAATCCCTTTGGATTTTTCAATCATGTAATTTTCAATGCATTGATAAAGTATACTAAATTCCCTCACCCTTCCTTTCCTTTAAAAATATCATAAAATTCGTGTATATCAGCTTTTTTGGAGTATTATTCTTGCAATTAATGATAATGTATATTATATTAGCATTTATAAATAAGCATACTTTATCAATGAGAACATCCCAGGAATTTGAACCGGCAGATATTTATGGTGACGACAAAGTTTTAACCATTAAAGGCCTTAAAAAGCGGATGAAGGTATCGGAGATCACCATACGCAGAAAGTTAAAGAAATGGGGAGCCATCACCAGTTACAACAAAAACGGACGGTACTATACTTTACTGCATATTCCAAAATTCGATTCATCGGGGCTCTGGAATTATACCGATATACGTTTTTCAAAATATGGTAACCTGACCCAAACCATAATTCAATTAATCAACCAATCTTCCAGTGGCTTACACGCAGAGGAGGTTGGAGATTTAATAGACTATGCCCCTCATTCTGTGCTTCATCGCTTATCAGGAAAAGACGCAATACGACGGGAAAAATTATACGGGAAGTATGTTTATTTTTCTTGCGATCAGCAGGAATACAAGGCACAGCTTAATAAATACAAATCTATCCAGACTCAATTGCGGGATGATGAAATACCATGTCTTATAGCCATAAGGTTTCTAATCGAAAAAATCAGGCGGCCAAAGGACAGCACCGCTCAATTGGTATGGCGACTGCAAAAAGATCATGTTAAGATAAGTGAGTTGCAGGCTACTGGTTTCCTTGAAAAACACGGGATTGAAAAAAAAACACCGGATTTGAGGTAGTTTGTTTATTACGCAATCTATTGGACGAGGTCGCAAATAGTCTAAGCCTCAGCGGTGTTTTTACACAAAAACCGGTGGTCCATTTCAAAACGATAAACACACATTGTCCTGATTGCCAATCGGTATTGAAAGTTCACCATACTGATACAAGAAAAGCATATAGTCTGGACATCGGTGTTTTTAATGCACACCGAACTTTTATGCATTGCCCGGATTGCAACATAGTTTACCCGCCGGAAGATTTTGAAAATATAGTGCCAAAATATTCAAATGTAGGATATGATATAATTGTATTCATAGGGCGCTTGATTTTTCTGAAGTACCATACACTGCGGGAAACGATGCAGGCATTAGAGGAGAGGAACATACATATTTCATCTTCTGAAGTGGCATACCTTGCTCAAAAATTCATTATTTACTTATCTATCCTGCATAAAGAGGCGCGGACAAAACTGAAGGAGCAAATACAAAGAAAAGGGGGGTATATACTTCATATAGATGGCACAAGCGAAGGGGCAAGCCCCCATTTGATAAGTGCTATTGACGAGATCAGCAACTTTGTACTTGCCAATGTAAAAGTCCCCGGTGAAAGTAAAGAACAGGTTGTCCCGTTTCTTAAAGAAATATCAGAACAATATGGCTGCCCTCTTGCTGTAACCAGCGATATGGGACGTGCTCTGCTGAGCGCAATCGCAGAAGTGTTCCCAGTTACACCGCATTATATCTGTCATTTTCACTTTTTGAGGGATCTGGGAAAAGATCTTTTAGAAGAACAATACTCTATTATCCGCAATACCCTGAAGAAATATGGTATTACATCACAATTGCGCTATCGGCTCCGCTATTATTTTGAAAATAAGACTGGTGATATCAATGTCAGCCAAATAAACGAGACCATAAAAACGACAAAGAGATTAAATGGACAAGACTGTCAGATAGTAAAACAGATATGCCATATCTTAATACTTTGGGCGTTAGATGGTAAAAACTGCGGGAATGGATTTGGCTTTCCTTTTGACAGGCCACATAACGAATTTTACAGACGGTTAGGCCTGGTGTACCGAAAATTAAAGTCTTTTCAAAACCAATGCGATGACAATAAGGTATCAAAGATGATTACAAAGCTTACAGATGATTTATCCCCACTGATTAACGACAAGGAATGTTTGGAAGCTTATCAGATATTTTCAGGAAAAGAGAAGGTTTTTGACAAATTACGACATGCCCTGTCTATTGCATTGCCAACCACGGCAAATGGATTAACGACAATGGAGAAGATGTTGAAATTGAGACAATTGAAAACAGAGTAACGGAATTTAAGGAATGGTTCATCCAGGAAGAATACCAGCAAGAAAACAAGGACCATCAAAAATTAATAGGTCAAATTGAAAAATACTGGGGAAAGTTGTTTAGCGATCCGATACAAATCACTTCGACTGAAGGGGATTCTTTCATTCAACCACAAAGAACAAACAATATCATAGAACAGTTTTTCAGAGGGATTAGAAGAGCCCACCGAAGAACAACGGGAAATAACTCAATGTGTAAAAAGCTGCAATCCATGTTTGCTGATACACTACTGGTCAAAAACCTTAATAATCCTGATTATATGAAAGTTATACTGAATGAGAAAATGTTCCTCGAAGAAAGATTTGCGGAAATTGACCATGATCAGGTAATGGCATGTACAAAGGATGCCGGGCATGATGAAAATAAGATCCCCCGGAAAATCAAGAATTTGATAAGGCAAATTGAAACAATGGATAAAATCTTATATTTAAGAGCGGTTTAAGGAAAAATCCAAAGGGATTTTGGAACTATAGAAAATAGTGATACCTTTCTCAGGTATTTGAGGAAATAATACGAAAATTGATGAAGGATATTTCAGTGTCTAATTTTCAGTATTAATACTTAATAGTTCAAACGCCAAATACCAGTAGAAGAACGCCTCTGGATTTGATTTCTTCAATTTGTTCAAACGGTTTTCAAAGGGTTGCTCAATTAGCCAGTCAGCTACATCCATTGGGTCTGAGAAATGATTGATTTCTTTGGATTCAGTTTGAAGAATTGCAGAAAGATAGGCAGCTTTTGCTGCTGGTAACATTGCCCGCTCCAGATGAAAGCTCTCTAAAAAGATATAATTCCTGATATTCTGGATACCCTTTTGGAGTTCGGGAAAACTGCCGTTACCTCCTTTACCCCTGGTTCCGATTACAACAGCGGTTTCCATTATATCTTTCAAAACGTCTTTCGGAATCGAATCTACCATTTCGCGGTAAGCCAATTCGGTCCTGGCAAATTTATTAAATACTGCAGAAATGATTTCCACTTCTCCTACTATATCGAACAAGAGCCCAATATCATACAATTGCTTGATTATCTCCACCTCTTTTTCCCGGCCATAAGGAACACCGGTAGTATTGGGTGCAAATGCCGTTAGTTTGTCCCCCAGGATTGCTTCAGGTGTCGGAACCATTACCGTAGCGTTTTCACCCTCCAATAATAAAAATGGTGATGCAATTTCGATTTGTTTGGTATGATCTCCATAATTACTTTTCTCATAGAGGATATCCAGTAGAATGTACTCCAATTCTCCACGCGTATTGGTTGCCGTTTTGTAAAAGAATTTGTAGTGTGCTTTCTTAATTTTAGATTTCACTACTCGCTCATCTTCCTTATATTCATGGAAATCAGAGTTTTCGAGAATGCCATCAAATACGATCTGAACTTTATCCGCTTTTTCGGAAATAATAATGTCAATGTCGATAGATAATCGTTTCGGTTCAGGAAGGAGAAGCATTAGAGCTGTACCTCCTTTAAAAATGAAATCCAACTTACTTTTCTGAAGTAGTTCCAGAAGATAGAGGGCCCGCACAACTTTTTCAACCAGAATAGGATCCGATTTGTGCTTTTTTGCTACATCATTTATCCATTCTTTTTTTAATGAGTCAGGGTTTATCATATTTACTAAGATTTGGCAATATAATGCATTTATTGCCGTTTCTTTAAAGCTACTTTTATAAACTCTTCCAGTTCAGACTTCTTGTTTCTCCTACTGGCATAGCGCATCATCTTAACACGACTCATATTGTATTTCTCAAATGCAGCCTGGTATATCCGTTTCAACTCAGCTCCCTGATAGGTAGCAAAAAGCGTTTGATCACAGAATATATCCACCAACATTTTTTCGAGTGTTGGCGTAACAACATTATGAATTTTCTGGGTAGGGGCTTCAGTAGTCAGGCGAGTAATAATAATAGGTTCTCTGCTATTGATCACATATTTGTTTAAGATCTCTTCCGAAGGATCAAGAAACACATCTTTTCCTTGTTCTTTCAGGGTGTAGAATACGGAATCCATCACATCTTTTTCCACTTCCAGAATGGTATAGAACCATCCGGGTTGATGCAGCATAAATTCATTTAACCACTTGGTGGACCACAAACAAATATCTATAAACGGGAATTGCCTAATTAGTTTGCCGGACAGGTTTTTCAATGATCTGCTGATTTCCGGTATGAAATCACTGGCTTCATTTTCGGAAAGGGAAAAGATCCCCCTGTCTACTCTGTGAAGAATTCCTCTCTGTGTAAGTTCATATATCCGCCAGTCAATTGTAGATCGCTTGATCCCTTCTTCAAATTGTTCATAGAACTTCGAGATATCCTGAATTGTAATAACCTTACCAAGTGTAAAGGCAATTTTCAGTTCCTTAATATGTAATGATTTGTTCGCGATGGTAATTGTCTTTCACAAAGATATATAAACTATGTTTTGGCAGCAAACTAATATTATTGCCGAATCTTTGAACAACTCAATGTCGATCCTTAGAAATGATTACTAAACATTTATACTGCCATTTAGAAATCGTTAAATCAGAAAAGATCATGTATCCCTTGAGTATACTAGCCTCCCCAAGAAAACATAGTACAAAAAACAGCAGATTCTGAAATTTCCAGTACAAATTGCACACCTGATTATCAGCCGTTTGATACCATTTTAATAATCTACTCACCCCGACACTATGGGACTTCCTTCATTCTTCGGGGGGAGTCCTTTATTATGTTGTATATCCAACAGTATTTCAACTATTTGCGCTGATACACCGTTATCTTATACTTTATTTGAGCCCTCAGTGAGTCCTTTAATAATATAATAAGTACCTCTACCTGTTTCTCCAATACGTGAAAGAATATTTCCCTCTAGTTGGTCAAGATAACGAGTTGCTGTAGCCTTACTAACTGCACATATCTTTCGAACTCTTGTATTGCTCGTTTGACCTTGTTTAATAGTGTCAATTACAATGTCAATTAGAGTATTATCATAACCTTTTCTTGACAATAAATTTTTAGGATTACTGAACATAATTACCATAAAACCTGACATCTCAACATTAAAATCTGGTGGTAGAATTTCATGTTCAACACATTCATTAATCATTTTAATTGTGCCACGACCCCATGATTCTATATCTCCACATCGAAAAAGTGCATTCGCAATATCCGGATTGAAAGGTATTGACGGGTGTTTTTCTGTTAAGTGACTGGTTGTCCATTGGTCTGGTAATCGCCCTGGATTCCAGAAAATAATATGATCAGGATAGATGCTGATTTGAACTGGAGTGGCATCAGAATAATCTTTATGAGCGATAGCATATGTAAAGCTTCACGAATTGCCTTCTCAGGGAAAGGGCTGTGCTCAAGCCTACTAGTCTCAGAGTACTCAATGGCATAGGTAGTGTATTTCGTTTTTATCAAATCATATGCCCGATCAATTTGATCAATCAGATTACCATGAACTTCATCTTGAAATAATAAATCTTCATCAGTTTTAAAAAATCCAATCTTTATGTAACAACCAGAGATAAAGCGTTCAGGTTCTGGGTGAAACAGCATAATTGCAGCACGTTTTAGCAGAGATGAATCAAACAGATGAAGATTGTCAAGTAATAATTCTGAAGAATCATTAAGTATCTCCTCATCAATTCTTTTACTTTTTAGAGCCTTGGCTTTGTATCGATCAATTGATGATTCCTTTAAATCTATTAGCGAAATATCAGGAACCGGAACACTATCCCATCGTTTGCCAACTTTTTCAAGCAAAAACCTATTAAGCGCATGCCCCTTTAGCTCTTGCTTTGTACTACCTGATCGATAATGATATTGTCCTTTGAAATTCACAGGGTATGGATAGGGATCAACTTCTATTTCAATATAGTATTTTCCATCTTCAAGGTGAAGGTTTACATCTACCATTATGCCCAGTACATCCCGAACTTTATTCGGAATAAGTTCTAAAAGCTCATTAGCATTCATTAGCCCAATAATGCTTCCATCATCATTTTTTCCTATAAATATCTTACCTCCTTCTGCATTGGCAAAGCCACATATCCATTTCAGGTATTCATCCCGCCAGTTAGTTTTATATTCTATGTTTTGACTTTCGATCATTTCAACGCCTCCTGTTACTCTATTAGCTCTTTTGTCATCATTGTGAAAATTGGTTAACCGAGACAGTAAGATTTGTAAGATTAAAACGGACTACCTATTAATGATTTTGAAGGATATTTATCAGCCTGACATGCATGAATAAGAGAAAAAAAATATCAATTGCTCATTATCACTGTCAGTGATTTCAATTCTTAATTCTCTTCACGGCAAGTTGAGATGATCCGAATTTTCGAGCTTGGGGTTGCTAATGTGAGCGATGCAGAGCTCCGTAAATCTACTTTAAGTCCCCATTTGAAATATTCGAAAAATAGAAGTTTCCCTGCCCGATTTGCCCATTTCAAAAAGCACGCCCTGTCGGGCACTCTACTTTTTGAAAAAAGCAAAGGCCACCCTTCGAAACTTTTGCCTGCACGCAGGAAAACAAGCGATCGCGATGGTGTATAGGATTTCGCTGAGTACCGGGATAGGTTATGGACGGACACTCACAATTTCTTACTGTTATACACAACCGGGCTTGTGAACCAACCGAATTAACGGGATTCTTTGATCCTGACGGATACGGGATGCCGGGTTGCCCGATGTTTAACCGATCCGTCCATATCAACCGACAGGCTGATCGGCCGGTAAAGCCCGATCTTGTGGGAAATTCAGCGAACAGTTTCGCAACCCAGACCGTCCGACACATGCGGAACCCCCATGGTTCAGGAATTTTTACCTTCTTCTCCTTCGAAAAAGGTTCGAACTTCGTTCAGAAAAGCCGACATAACAGGACATCTTCCACTCGCTGGTCGGTGTCCTTTATTTTTATCCTCCCCGCAGCCTCCCACATTCCCGCGAACAGCTTTGGTGCTCAACTATAATGACGTTATTGGTGTAATCTGCAGGTTTATTAACTTTGGCTGAAAGTACTGCTTATGTAGTAGGTAAAGCCAAAAACACAATTATAATTGGCTGTAATA
>Ga0164313_10005249_pt1 | contig 11464 bp, 10 predicted proteins | sample GuaBasSedimGuay4_FD_113735 | JGI IMG/M metagenome (GOLD analysis project Ga0164313, IMG submission 113735) | Subseafloor sediment microbial communities from Guaymas Basin, Gulf of California, Mexico - Guay4, Core 4569-4, 0-3 cm | ecosystem: Environmental > Aquatic > Marine > Hydrothermal vents...
AAATACAAAGGTTATAGCAATAACAGCTGTGAATATTTTGGCAATATTATTAAACAAGCCTTCTTGTTCCACAGGAATTTTTCCCAATGTTACCTTAAAATATACCAATGAAAAAATCATGACTGCCGCTAATCCACTTAAAAAAGCAGTAAAAAGAAAATATACCTGAATATACTCACCAAAAAACGTAGGCCGGGCTTCAATTAATCCAAAAACAAGACCCAAGGTAGAAAGTGCTGCAATTTCAATAATAAATGTCCCTACCGCTAAGAACTTACTAAATTTGCTATGCCAGTCCCCTATATGCATTTTATAAAATTTCACAAGAAGAAAAACAAGAAGCAAGCCATAAAATAACCCCATCCACCAAATAGGGGATGCCAAATTGGGGCTTATCATATAGTACACCATTTTAAAAGGCGAGCCAAGCTCCATTACCATCGAAATAAAACCGGCAATTAATGCAGCAATGGCTATAAATATTGACCTTTTAGCAATAGGTTCAAATTGTTTCATTCCAAACACCTGGGGTAATGAGGCTACAAGTGTTACACCCGTACTTGTTAAAACAAAAAATACATATGCAGCAAGTAGAAGTGTCCACGGAACCCTATCGTCTGTGTGGAATAATGCTCCATGACCTTCAACGAAAATCCGTATTATTGCTATTAATCCGATAACAATAAATACTCCCAGCACTGATAGCCATCCGTAATATAATTTATTTTCCTTCATATTATGATCATTTTTACAATATTAACTATCTGTTTTTTTTTCATTTTTTAAAGGGAAAATTTTATCTACAGGTGGTAAATAGTATGTACTTGGCTCTGTACCAAAGTATTCCATATACCTGTAACCCGATTTAGCTTCCATTATCTCACTAAATCGTACCGTTTCATCTCCATTTGAAATAACATCCTCTTTTATATCACCAAAATAAATGGCACCATTGGGGCATGCTGTTACACAATGAGGTAACTTCTTCTCTCTTATCATATCAGGACAAAAGTCACATTTACCAACCGTACCCGATTTTGGTGGGACACTTGTTTCCGGACAGTATTCCTGATTGGCCACATCATCCGAAATATCAGGTTTCCGCCAGTTAAAAACACGAGCTTCGTAAGGGCAGGCAACCATACAATATTTACACCCAATACATTGATCGGAGTCAACAAGGACAATTCCATCTGAACGTTTAAAGGTTGCAGAAACAGGACAAACATCAGTACAAGGTGCATTATCGCAATGATAACATGATTTTGGGAACCAATACGGAGCCATTTCCTTGGATTCCTGCATTTTATATACTTTCATCCATTCCTGGTCAGGGGCAAGATGATGCGCTTCCTGACATTTCTCAATACATTTTCTGGCATTGTTACATTTTCCAATATCAACTACCATGGTAAATTTCCGATATGGAATTCCTTCCCTTGCATGATTCTTTGCAGTATGATCACATGGTTTAAGTTTATATTCTTCCAATATCGATTTATTAATCTCTATAACTTTGCCATTTGTTGTCAAAACTTTGATCTTATTTCCGGAAGTTTCAGCCTGAACTTTACTTACTGAAGAAATTATCCCTCCGGCAAGAACTGTTCCGGCACCTATTGCAAAGCCTGATTTCAAGAATTTCCTACGTGAAGATTCTTTAATTTTACTTTCTTCGGTTTTATCTTTTTTATTTTCCATTTTTTATTAAAGTAAGTATGGTGAAACTCTCATTAAGGAATTTATAATATTTCCACAACATGCCTGTTATGAACAAATGAATTAAATACTAAAACCTAGCCGTAATATTAAATCCAAATCGCCAACCACCATCACCCATATCATTTAGATTATTAGCGTAATTTTTTTGTGCAATAATATTATCATATTGTGCAGCAAATACCTGGAAGGCATGTGTACTGGTTCCAAATTCCACCCCTAAACCAAGATTTGGCAAAGGTTCATTTTGCCCTTCCCATGCTTCATTAACAGCAAATGGATGACAATATTCAAATATTGCAGACACTTTATTAACGATCTTATATCTTCCACCCAGCATTAATCCTATGTAATCATTTTTCCAAAGTGAATCAACAGCGTTAAAATGAGAATAGCTAGCTGCAAACTGCATGGATAATTTGCCTGTAAACTTTCTTGAAACAATGATTTGATTAAAATATGATAAACGATTTGAAAATTCATAGTTTTTACCAAAAACCTCTTTATCTCTTGCATCTATAACCACATTACCAAAATAAGTAACAGCAACCGGTATTTTTCCGTCCCTGGTTTGAGATATTATTTGATACTTCCCTTGGAATTCCTGCATTTTATTATACTTTTCAGTACCAAAACCAATTGATATTTTTTTAGTGATGCCATAATTAATACCCAAACGAATATTAGATGCAGCATAAATTCCAAATAAGTCCGACATTTCTTTGATTGCACCAAACCTGTGGTGAATTGTAAAGTCAAATGTTTTTGCATTAGGACCTATTGTTGTTTGGTTATCAATTAAAATATTGGTTGTCCATGGTGATCGAACCGGCTTCTTATCAGTATCTTCGTCCTGCGCAATTCCAAAATTGCTTGTTAGCAAAAAGGCAATAAATAACATAACTATTTTTGCCTGATATATTTTATTCCTTTCTTTCATAATTATCATATTTTAATTGTTTTTAGCTCCTTCTTCTATCCATCTTAACACTAAGGCTGCTTCAGTAGTTGAATATTTGACTGGATGAGAACCACTAGGATCTGGTTTGGTATAAATTAGACTTTCCGCAGGTGTTGTAGAATTAATACGCCCATTTTGAATACTAGTCCAGGAATTACCTTCACTTAAATCTAAACCCGCTGTACTCGGATGACATGCAACACATTTATCTGTAAATATTGGTTGAATATCTGTCGAAAAGCTGATTTCAACATCAGGTGGTGGTAATTCAGGGGTAATTGGTTCAATGGTTACCCATTCACAAGAAGTAAAAAAGACTGAAAAGCATAATGCACAAAACAGTACACATTTCAAGGTTCCATTCTTTATATCCATTTTATTTTATATTTAGTTATTATTATAATTATGATTGATTAGGCAAAGAATATTCCATTATTTATATCTATAAAAGGCATATTATAGCTTTTCCACAGCCTGCTTGAAACCAAAAAAATATTTAAATAAATTTTTTACATTTTGTGAAATAAAAACTAGAAAAAACGACGAAGTTTCACCATTTAAGTCGAATTTCCGTCTTTTGTTTACGGTGCAACAAAATATTCTGCAGGCCTTTTAAGCCCAATTTTAATTTATTTTTTTATTAATCAACCTAATGATTTTAAAGTTGATAAGTTGGTAACTTAATTAAAAAGGCAATGGATAAAATTTACCCACTGCCTTTAAACTAATTTAAATAATTCTATTTAACAGGAGTTAAAGCTTCAATTGAATTGGTTAATAAAGCTTTAACATATTTTGGATTATGAGCCCCAAAACTTCGATCTTCCTCAAGACCAATCCAGTTAAAGAACGCTTGTACCTGTAGCATAGGATAAGTACCAGGTACAGGATGATATCCTCCCACTGTAGTTACTAATTCAATTACACCTGTTTCCGGGTTTAATTCATAAACATCTTCAACTGCTTGTTCAACTACTCCCAGTCCGACTAACATATCTCTCAATTCATCAAGCTGAGTTTCAGTTGAAGTTTGAACGCCTCCATAATTAAAGTCAGTATCAGAAGCTCCATGGCAATCATTACAAGCATCAAGGGCAGGATTCCAGGTATGGCCACCTTGTCCATTACCATAGGTAGACATATGACAACCAGTACATCTTCCTGCTTCAGCCATATGATTTCCGGAACCCGCTGTTGGGTAAGCTATTGAGCCAGAAATTTCAGCAAAGCCAGTACCATATAAAACATTTGATTGTGCACCATGATGTGGTCCGTAATGTGTACTGGTAATTTCAAATGTGGCTCCCGGACTTGCAGTATTTGGTTCAGCCGTACGTGACTGGTGACAGTTCGCACATAAATTACTGTTTCCAAAATCAGCTGTAACGGTTTCATCATAAATAAAATCAATAGGTTCTGCAAGTCTTAATGCATAATCATCGGCTTCAAAAGTTGTATGCAAACTATGACATGTTTGACATTCCCAAGCACTTGGAGAAGATATATTCTCACCTACTGAGCCATTGGTAGCAAACTCGATGAAACCTTCACTTGAATGACATTGGGCACAACCCCAACCAGCATTTCCACCAGCATAATCTACGGCTACTTCTCCAGCATAGTGAACAGATTGATAAAACTGTTCTTTAACGGCTTGCATATTGTCACCTGAATGACACACCAAGCAAGTTACATTACCATCGACACCATCGGTACCATCGCTTCCTGCAAGGCCATCAACTCCATCTGTACCCGCTGGACCCATTGGTCCCTCACAAGATGTGAACATAATTGCTGCACAGCAAGTAAATAATATAAAAAAAGCTTTTTTCATAATTATAAAATTTAAGTTAAACTATTTTTTTCAAAATTAAATCTTCTAAGGTATTATTAGCAGGTTTTACAGTTGATGTGCAGCATAAAACACACTGACATTTAGCTAAAAAGAAGAAAATAATATTTATTTTTTGATTGAAATATATTAGAATATTATTGATTTATTTTCTTATTATAATGATATTTATCAATATTAACTTAGTATTATTTTAAAATTAATTTTTACTTTTGAATGGTTTAATAATCAATTTATGTTTCAAGAAAACAAATTCAATACAAATGCATGTGGGGACTGTTTAAAAAAATGTGAACCGTTTTTACACCTTTCAGAAAAAGAGTTAAATTATATAAACAACAACCGGTATGAGGCAAAATTTAGAGCAGGTGAAACCATTTTTAAACAAGGTAGCCCTACTTCACATATAATTTCATTTTCATATGGCCTGGCCAAAATGTATATTGAAGTACATAAACAAAGGGATGTTGTTATGTCAATTGTACAACCCACATCACTTATAGGTGGTCCTGGGGTTTACATTGATGGCAGGCATAAATATTCATTATCGGCACTAACAGATTCCCTTGTTTGTTTTATTGATATTCATGCATTTAAAAAATTGGTCAGGACTAATTCAAAATTTGCAGAATTAATGATACGAGACATTAGCATGAAAGATTTAAGACTAATGCAAAGACTGGTGAATGTTACTGTAAAGCAAACTCAAGGTAGAATAGCTGAGATCTTATTATACCTTTCAAATACCATATTTGAAAGTGATAAATTTGATATTTTACTTTCCCGGCAGGAAATTGCTGATATGACCGGAATGTCAAAAGAAGGTGCTATCAGGATTCTAAAAGAATTTCAAAAAGAAAAGCTGATTAAATGCGATGCCCAGATAATTACTGTTCTTGACAAGAAAAAACTTTTTGAAATAAGTGAGATTGGATAATGTCAAGATTATAGGCCCCTATTTTAAGTAATAAATATCTTCTATTAACCCATTACACAGTATCTGCCCCGATTTTTTTCGGGGGATTTTCCTTTTCATGAGCCTCTAGCTCGGCGGTAGCTAATCTAAATGTGTGAAATCCCGCCACAGGGTAGCTTAATTTTGAGTATCCAAAATTATAGCTGAACATAGTTGCATTCGCAGATACAATAATTCTGTGAACGTGCTTGCACCTCAGCGCAGCTAATTATTGGGGTTAATTCTAATTGCCACTTTTACTATAAATTAAAAGGCGAGTGAACCAAAATATGATCCACTCGCCCGCTTTATTCTAATTCAAATTAATTAACCTATTGTTTATTGCTCAAACTTCATTAATAAACCTGGTTTGATTGCGTGTGCAATAGCCGCATTATTAAAGATAGCAAATCCAAATGGGAATTCTTTAGTTACATCAAATACTACATCATCAACATCACCTGTATTAAGCTTACGCTTAACTTCACAAACCCAACCAGTACCTGTATGTACGGCTTTGATTTCAAGGTCTGCTCTTCCTCCGGTAAAGTCTCTGGTTAATATACTAGGTATTCTTTTTGCACCAACACCTTGCTCGTATCCACCATCATTAGGATTAATGGTTTCGCCACCATCTAAAGTCAATGTACCGTTTAGAGCAACTGCAATTACTTTCTTGGCCTCATTATCAAGTTGTGCTTCAGGTATCCAGTAATAGTCAGTACCGTTGAAAACAACATATAAAGGTACATTTACCTCAACCTCAGTTCCCGTCATCATTAAGGTTTGCGAATTATTGGAATATCCTGACTGGCCATCTTCATCACCACTTCTACCATTGGTACTTGAGGTATAAGGGCCTTCTTTATAAGTCATTCTTTGATCATCAATTCTATCGTTATGAGTACCACGTACACGTTTCCAATGCCACATATCAACCTTTTGACCGCTGCCTTTAAGGTAATGTCTTGTATGCTTATCCTTTGTATTATTAATTGATGAAACCGTATGGCAAGTAGCATAACATGTAGAAGCAGCAAAGTTATCTACTTCTCCAATTGGGAACAAGAAAGAAAATTTATCTTCATAAAACTTGTCGTCAGCTTTATTTGCATACTTGTGCTCACCTCTCCATCGTTGAGAACTAGAATCAAAATACCAGGATTGTCTGTCTTTGCTATCAACCGCATCGGCCCATTCAATTAAGAAATAAATGTCAGATCCAACATATCCGCTTCTCATAGTGAAATTCTCAGTTTCTCCTTCATAAGCTTCAAAAATATCAAGCGTTTCTTCACCTAAATCAACAGCATTATAATAAGTCATTCTGTTACCAAGTCCAGAAGGTACTTGTGCTGAAGTAGTCAGCCTTTGAGCTGTACCCCATATGTCATCAATTTCACCATCCATACTAGGAGCTGCATCAAATTTTTTGACAAGAAGTTCCGTTGCGCTTTCGCCGGGATCAATAGGTGTGTCGTCATCATCATTATTACAGCTACTCATTGTAAGTACTGCACCAAAAAATACTACGGTTGTTAAATAAATAAAATACTTTTTCATAATTGTTAATTTAATTTATAAAATTTAGTTTAATGAATTTTTAAATCTGTTTAGGATTATTGCAATTTATATTCCCGTTAACTAATGGAATTATTATTTTAGCCACCATCTATCTGTATATTTCTGAATATGAGTAGAAAATAGTTTCAAAATGTTAAAGAACAGTTAAATAACAAAGGTGACAAAAGCAAAAAAAACGACAAGTTTTCATCGGTGCTGACGAAAATCTGTCGCCTTTAGTTTAATCTTTAGCTTAATATTTTCATCCTTTACTTTTTCAAGTTCCAAAATATGCCTGATAATAATGAGTATTTTTTCGTTTTCAAATGGTTTTTCTATATAATCATAAGCACCTAGTTTCAGTGCTTCAACAGCAGTTGATAAATTTGAATAGGCAGTCATAAAAACTACATAAATATTTTTATTGATATTTTTTATTTTTTTCAAAAATTCAATCCCATCAACATCCCCCATCTTTAAATCAGTAATAACAAGGCCTGGCAATTCATTAGCCATTTGAGTAAGTGCTGTATTAGCATACGCAAATTCAGAAACCACATTGCCGGCATCTCTTAACTCATCAGCAAGTGATACCCTTATAATTCGCTCATCATCTACAACATATATCTTCATAAATAATTATCTCTGAACAGATTTCTTTAAAGCTATTAGGTGTTCTCTAAAAATTCAAAAAAATGTTCACATATGCTCTGGTTTATTTCAATTAATATTCCTTTAAACATTAAAAAAGTAATTCAAGTTACTACTTATGTGTATCTATCTGGTTGTGAGGAGAAAATAATTCTGGGATACTTAAAAATACATAAATTAAAAAGATGAGAAAAATGAAAAAAGCGACAAGTTTTCATCAATATTGACGAAAATCTGTCGCTTTAAGCAACACATTTGCAAACACGTAATCACCTATCTATAAGATAATTTCGCAAACACCTGGCTGTAGTTTAGATATTCTGTGGTATTTAATGAGTTAATTTATTGCACATTATTACCCCTAAATCCCCTTTCAGGAGTTTTAGGTCTTACTCTGACGCAAGCCTTTAATATCTTAATTTGAAAACTATGCCCATATCACAAAAAACCTATACCAGTGCCATATTTTGTCTGCAAATGTTACAAGATATTTCTTAGCTTATTTTGTATACGGTTTGATCTTGGCTATGATTTTGAATATTTCTTTGTCACAAATCAAATTTAGTAACCTTCGATTTTAACGTAGATGCCGGAAGACCTAATATTTCAGCTGCCTTTGCCTTATTCCCATGTGCCTGATCCAATGCACCTAAAATAGCATTTTTTTCTACCTCTTCCAGAATTTCAGTTAGGGTTTTATTATCAAAAGAAAAGCAGCTTGGTTTAAAACCGGGAAATTTTATTTCATAGGGAATAGTTTCTTTTTTAATTTTATGGTCAGTACTCAACAGTGTTAGACGTTCTGAAAGGTTTCTTAGTTCTCTTACATTTCCAGGAAATGGATATTTCTTCAGTATATCAAATACCTCATCGTCAATTTGCGTTTCATTATCACTAGAATAAATTGAAACAAAATGTTTTGTTAAACTTACAATATCCTTTGGCTTTTCCCTTAATGGAGGTAGATTAATAGGAAAAACATTTAAACGATAAAACAAGTCTTCTCTAAATTCACCCTCATCTACCATCTTCCTTAAATCTTTTTTAGTGGAAGCAATTAGCCTGATATCAATCTTAATTATTTTACTTCCACCAACCCGTTCAATTTCTCTCTCCTCAAGTGCCCGTAACAACTTAACTTGTAAATCAAGTGGGACATCATCAATATCATCCAGATATAAAGTACCACCGTTTGCCTTTTCAAATCTACCGATTTTATCAGAAACCGCCCCTGTAAAAGCACCTTTTTCATGTCCAAAAAGCTCTGATTCAAAAATTTCACGACTAAGTATAGCACAACTTACTTTCACTAATGGTTTTTTACTACGGCTGCTGTTGTAATGAATGATATTGGTTATCAATTCTTTTCCCGTGCCGGTTTCACCAACCAATAATACAGAAGTTGATTTTTGTGCAACCAGTTTTACCAGATCAAATATTTCAATAACCTTTGGGCTGTCTCCAACATAAGATGAAAAATCATAATCCTGTTTTAACTTAATCTTTAACTCTTTATTTTCATCTTTAATTTGTTTTAGCTCCAAAATACGCTCAATAATTATCAGTAGTTTATCATTCTCAAAAGGTTTTTCAATATAGTCATAAGCTCCCAATTTCATTGCTTCAACAGCAGTTGACACATTTGAATAGGCAGTCATAAGAATCACAAATATATTTTGATTAAACTTTTTTATTTTTTCAAGGAATTCAATTCCATCAACATCCGGCATTTTTAAGTCTGTTATTACTAAGTCTGGCAAAATATTATTCATTTGCATAAGTGCTGAATTCGCATTTGCAAATTCAAAAACCTCAAAACCGGCATCTCTTAATTCATCGGCAAGCGATACTCTTATAATTCGCTCATCATCTACAACATATATTTTCATCTCGCTATGGTTTACAATAATTATGTTTTTTTACAATTTATTTATTCATAAAAACAACAAGTCATTGGTGTATTGGTCATTAGCCATTAAGTTGTTAAGTGTTCGTATTTCTTTTTTTAATTACCAATTACTAGTGACTAATTACCTGATATTTAAAGATAAAAATAAACATTCCCGATAGCTCCGTCATTTTAAACCAGAGCCATTCATCTGTTTATTTTTATAACATGGTAATTCAATTACAAATTCAGTACCTGAGCTTTCAGCACTACTAAAGCTTATTTTTCCGCCATGTTCCTTAATTAAATTAAACGATACAGAAAGACCTAAGCCTGTTCCTTTACCAACCTTTTTTGATGTAAAAAAGGGATCAAAAATTTTATCCCTATTTGCATAAGGGATTCCCATACCATTATCTTTAAAATGTATATAAACTTTATCTGAAGTTCGATTAATAACTATTTGAATTTTACCTGCCAGGTTCGGTTCTTTTTCTTTTCTTTCAAGAATAGCATCTAAGCTATTTAAAATTAAATTAACAAACACTTGTTCCAGATGATTAGTACTCCCTTTTACAAAATATTTTTCCCTGTAGTCAGCATTTACAACTATATTGCTACTTTTTACTTTGAAAGTGGTTAATAAAATTGCACTATCGATAACCAAATTCAGGTTTATTCTTTTTAATAAAATATCTTGCTTCCTGCTAAAACTCAATAAATGCTGTACCACATTTTCAATCTTATCTGTGGCTTCCTTAATTAAAATTACATATTTAGCATTTTGGTTAATATTTTTAGGGTTTTTAATTATTCTGTTAATACAAATCTTAATTCCGGATATTGGATTATTAATCTCATGAGCAACACCAGCAGAAAGTGTACCCAAAGAAGCAAGCTTCTCGGCCTGAACCAGAGCCCCTTGTGTTTCTTTAAGTTCAACATAACTATTTTTCAATCGAACTAACATTTCAGAGAATTTTGTCACTAGAACATCTGATTCGTCATTTATTTGGATATTAAATAATCTTGCTTTTTTTCGCCTATCAATATTATAGTCTTCAGTTTCAATATAATTTAAATCAATTATTTGAGCCTTTTGGCTTATTTTCTTAATTGGTGATGTTATTATATATGAGAAAAACAAGGCTCCAACAAGCCCAAAACTAAAAAAAGCAACAATCATTAGTATCAGATTACGAGTTGCTTCCATCATTTCCTGTTGGATATGTTCCTCAACAATTCCCAGTCTCACTGTTCCAAGTTCACCATTTAATATTGGGTAGGCAATATCCCGTATTATAGGATATTTAAAATTACTGGTCCTAATTACTTCGATATTGTAGTTTCCTGATTTTAGTGAATTTACATTTAACAAACCTTCAGGAATATTTATATCATAGGTATGAGCAATTAAATCGTTTGTATTATTTAAAATAAAGGCATATGAAATACTGGGATCACTCTGCTTAATCTCGTCAAGTATGTTATGAAGACTCAAATTGTCATCATAAACCATTGGTGTTAAGGCTTTTTCAGAAATTATTTTAGCCAACACTTTACAACGCTTGTCAATTTCCTTTTCAAAAGATTTATATACTGAAGTCCATAACAGGTATATATTTATTGAACCAAAAATTGCCACAATAATTATTGAAATAATAGCAAATTTCCAAAAAAGTGGAAGTTTAATTATCCTATTTTGAAACCTCATTTTCAATAAAATCTTTTAATTCAAATACACTATTATATATTGAATCATTTACTACTACAAATTTATCAATATTAAGTTTATCCAATATTCCTTTACCAATACTATCCTGATGCAGACTTAAAAATATTTTTTGGTATTTATCAAAACAGCTCTTTTCAAGC
>Ga0164313_10005250_pt1 | contig 11464 bp, 10 predicted proteins | sample GuaBasSedimGuay4_FD_113735 | JGI IMG/M metagenome (GOLD analysis project Ga0164313, IMG submission 113735) | Subseafloor sediment microbial communities from Guaymas Basin, Gulf of California, Mexico - Guay4, Core 4569-4, 0-3 cm | ecosystem: Environmental > Aquatic > Marine > Hydrothermal vents...
CCTTCGGGTAGGAATTCACACGGGTCCGGTGGTAGCCGGTGTGGTAGGGAAAAAGAAATTCGCCTACGATATATGGGGGAACGCTGTAAATATTGCCAGCAGGATGGAATCCAGCGGGGAAGCCGGAAAAGTCAACATTTCAGCGGCAACTCATTCATTGGTGTGTGATCTTTTTAAGTGTGAGTTCCGGGGAAAAATCTACGCAAAGAATGTTGGGGATATTGAGATGTATTTTGTAGAGTCAAAGACAACTGAAAGAAAAAAAACCATTGGTAAGAAAGAAATTGTTATCCCATAATGTACGCTAAAACCATACGATGAGAGATTTTAGTTCTGAACATTTCCTTCTCGAAGACGGTTCGAAGATTGCAGTCATAGGAGGAGGACCTGCAGGAAGCTTTTTTACCTACTTCGCCCTGGATTTTGCAGAACGTTTGGGCATGGAAATCAGTGTCGATATCTACGAACCTAAAGATTTTAATTGCGCAGGACCAAAAGGATGTAACAACTGTGGCGGGATAGTTTCAGAATCCTTGATTCAGGCCCTCGCGACAGAAGGTGTTGTATTATCATCAGATGTTATCAGGCGTGGTATCGAATCATATACACTTCATCTGGAACAGGGAAGTACAGTTATTGAAACCCCCTTTAATGAACAAAGAATTGCTGCCATGTTCCGGGGGATTGGGCCCCTGGGAGCGGATGGCAAAGATGGTGGAAGCTTTGATAACTACCTACTGGATTTATGCAAGAAAAGTGGCGCAAATGTCATTCATGAAGCGGTAACATCCGCCATCCGAACGGCCGATGGAGTAACACTAAGTACAAAAAGCAAGCAAAAAGCCAGATATGATCTGGTAGTTGGTGCTGTTGGGCTGAACACCAATGCCCTGGATATATTCAAATCGATTTGCCCCTCTTTTGTCCCACCTGAAACTACAAAAACATATATTTCAGAGTTTAAGATGGAACCTGAACTGATCGATAAGCATTTTGGAAACTCAATGCATGTTTTCCTGCTGAACTTGCCTCACATCAAATTTGGGGCACTGATACCCAAAGGTCGTTTTGTAACGCTGGTTTTACTCGGAAGTGATATCAATAAGGAAATCGCTTCGAGTTTTGTGAACTCAGAAGCTGTTCGAAAACTCTTTCCTCCCGATGTAAATTTAGATGACATCACCCCTTGCAAGTGCTTCCCGAGCATTAATGTGAAGGGTGCAAAACTGGCCTATGATGACAGAGTGGTTCTAGTGGGAGATTCTGCATCATCTAAACTTTATAAAAATGGTGTGGGAGCAGCTTATATTACGGGAAAAGCTGCGGCCAACACAGCTGTGTTCAATGGGATTTCAGCTGCAGCATTTAAAAAGCACTATCAGCCTGTATGCTCTAACCTGGAACGGGACAATGTCCTCGGTAAGTTTATTTTTTCAGTCACCGGGATCATTCAAAAATCCCATCTGCTTAAATCCGCCATGTTAGGGCTGGTGATTAAAGAACAGGGAAAGAAAAATCAAAATCGAAGAATGAGTTCCGTTTTATGGGATACGTTTACAGGAAGTGCTGCTTATAAAAATATATTCCTGCGCTTCATGAATCCATTGTTGCTTATACCCTTTATATGGAGCATCATAAAAAGTATGTTTAACATAATATTTAAAGGAAAATGAGAAACAACAAACTAGGGCGGCTATACCGCGATGGTGAAATCGTAATTAAAAAAGGTGACGAAGGAACCTGCCTTTTCGTAATCCAGGAGGGCAGGGTTGAAGTTTTTGATGAGAAGGGAGATAGTGAAATAAAAATCGCAGAGCTGGGCGCTAGTGAATTTTTTGGCGAGATGGGTCTGTTTGAAAAGGATGTCCGGTCCTGCACGGTGCGTGCTCAGGGAAACGCCAAAATTCTGACCATTGATAAAAAGAATTTTTATAAAACCATTCAGAAAGATCCAACACTGGCATACAAGCTATTGCAAAAAATGTCGTTCCGTTTAAGAGAACTCAATAAAAAAGTCTTACAGTCCTAGAAGAAACTCTTCCCTTGCCATGATAATAATTGATGATGCGCTGATCACCGACGCCAAACAATATATCTCCTCACTGTTAACAACAGAGCTCTCAAAGAATTGTGTTTTTCATACCAAAGCACATACACTTGATGTTGTTGCGAATGCAGAAATTATAGGCAAGTATTGTAAACTGGAAGAGAATTCTTTAAATGTACTCCGAATGTGTGCCCTGTTTCATGATGTGGGATATGTAGATGCCTATGATGATCATGAAATATTCAGTGCAGAACGGGCAAAAACATATCTGAACTCCAAAAATATTGATCCGGAAATCATCTCTCAGGTTGAAGCGGCCATTCTATCTACCAAAACACCCCAGAATCCAAAGGATAGAATATCCAGAATCCTTTGTGATGCCGATTTAATGAATTTAACCTTTGATGATTATTTCGAGCAGATTGATTTAATGCGTAAGGAGTGGGAAAAAGTTGGCAAAGCAAAGCTTGACAGCCACGAGTTTCACCTCTCCTCCCTGGAATTTTTTCAAAGCCATCAATACCACTCCGAATACGGGAAAAAAGTCCTGCAGCCAAAAAAGGAACAGACTGAACTGAAAATCAGAAACAAAGTTTTATTGACGAATAAATAGTTGGCTATCCACCTCCCCCAGAGGCTCTGAATCCACTACCAATTTTTGCTGGCCTTGGATTCATGCACATGATGGGCAAGTTCTCAGGATTTGCAAGTAAGTATTGTTCGGGAGCGCCAAGCAAATAGTCAGCCCACTTGATATCGCGGGTTGCCATAATCAGAATCAAATCTGCCTGGTGATCCTTGGCAAAAGAGATTATCTCTTTTTTGAAACTTTGTTTGCCAGATGCAGTAACAATTTCATAAGCAACGTCGTGCCCCTTCAGGAAGGTTTCAACGTATTTGATATTGGAGAGGGTCTTCCGCCTAAATCCTTTATCCTTTGCCTTGGACTTCAGGATAATGAAGTTAGCCCCAAAGTTTCTGGCCAGATAATAGATCCAGTTTGCTTTTTCCTTGTTCTCACGCTTGAAATCAATGGGAAGCAAAATGGTATCAATGGTATCCTTGGCAGGCTTATCCTGTACCACAAGGAAGGGAATCCGGGAAGAGACCACTACTTTTAATGCCTTGCTGCCAAAAAGTTTCTGAGCACCCTTCATCCCGTGGGTCCCCATGATAATCATCTCCGCCTTTAGCTCTTTCGCTGTTTCCCCAATGGCATGGAAAATAGACCCGCTCACCACTTCATATGCAGGTTTTTTTCCATACTCCTTTCCCAGCTTCTCTGCAGATGCTTTCAGCTCGATAACTTTTGAATCCTTTTCCCTTTCTTCATGTACAATGTGTAAGAGAAGAATCTCTCTATTCAGCACTTTGGAGATATTAACCGCATGCTGAAAAGCGTTCTCAGTCACCTGTGAAAAATCCCAGGGAACGATAATTGGCCTTTCTAACTTTTCCATTAAGATCCAGTTATTTGGTTATCAATAAAGGGTAAATATATTTTTTTACTTTTGATAATATCTTACGAATGAAGCACGGCCTGAGTTACACAAGTTATGAATTTATTCTTCAAGTCATATAGAATATACTTGATTTTTTTTCTGCTCATCACTTCTGAATCCTGCTTCAATTGGGGATTAGCGCAACAAAGCAAGCTCAACCTGGTCCCATGGATACAGGAGATAAATCTTCCCTCTGAATACAGCGAAATCCCAAATGAGACCTTCTTCCGTGACCTGGAGGGTACCCTTTTCATTGGAAAAGAGAACGGACTAAGTATCCTAAATGGACCCCATAGCAGTCATTTTCCCATGAATGGACCAGTTTACGTATGTGGGGATGATTCCGACACGCTCTGCTACGTTGCAAGGGATGACCTTGGTTTCCTTGTCAAACAGGAGGATTACTCCTTCCGCATCATATCGCGTAAACACCTCATACCCACTGCAAGAAGATCATTTACTCCCTCAGGCATTCAAAACAGATCAGGAGCTGTTTTCATTTACACCGATAAAGGAAGCTTTCAGTTTTCCAGATCGGAAGTAAAGTTTCTGGATAAACAGAGTGAACAGATAGATGCAAAGCCTCTCGATTCAGGGCCCGACAGGGAATTCCTTGAGATAATTGGGGACAGAATCGGCATTCCTTCCGACGCGATCAGGCAGGTTTTTGTCTGGAACAAGTCTGAGATCTGGATATTAGGAGCCTACACGCTTCACCAGATCTATGACCCTTCACCCCTCAAGCTTCTGGAAACCGGGTCTGTCTCTACGGGACGAATCCTGAAATCCATGGTTTTAAAGGACCGCATTCTTCTGGGAACTTCCCGTGGAATTTTCTCTGTTACAAAAGATCAGACCAGAAGGGATCAATGGTCCATGGTCGATCTGCTTCCCGAGTCCAGTCAGTCGATACACCTGTTCTCAGCTGTAAACGGACAGGTGTTCGCAGCAGGTTCAACTGGTCTTTATCTGATCACTGATAGTCGTGCTGAACTAATCGATAAAGGCTCATTTACCGGGATTCAGGCCCTCAGGAAAGGAAGCGTTCTGGTATCAGGCCAGGAGGGAATTGTCAGCTATAAGCTAAGCTATGATGGCTGGAAATCCAGTTCCGTAAACACATCGCTTCAATATTCACACTCTTTTACAAACTACATTAACAACACTTTCTTTCTGTGCAATAAGGGCGTATTCAGAATCAACAACAGAGCCGATAAAATCAATTCCATTCCCTTACACACAGATGAACTTCTGTATAAACTTCTGAAAGTGGAGCAGGACCTTCTCCTGATAGGCAGTCAACAAATATATCGCTACGACCGTAATGAGGAGATCTTTCACCCCTTGCCTGAAGGTCACAGGTCCGAACTACTCTCCAATTCAGATATGATCCTTCCGGCAAGCAATGGTAATTTCTGGATTCTTCAAAACAGCGGTGATTTTCTTTCCCGGGTGCTGTACACCAGTAACCTGGATGAGCCCACAGCTACGTATGCTGCCTTTCCAGTATTACCTTACCTTGGAGACGTGGTTGATATGGCATTTGCCGACAGTGTACTGTTTCTTACCGGCAAGGATAAAATCTCGCTCTTTGACCTGCACAGCCTGAAAGGTGTAACTGACCTTATATCCATAAAGCGCCTGGAATCAGAAGCTGCAGATGACATGCTAAGCTTTCAGATCTCCGGTCTTTATCTGCAACGCCTTCCTGAGCCTCTTTTCAGATACAGGATAGGACCCGGCAATACAACCTGGTCCGGGTGGAGCTCCAACAGAAATTATAAGGTGTCTGGATTAAAGCATGGGAAGTATTCCATTGACGTGCAGGCGATGGACCTATACGGAAGGGTAAGCGAAGCCCCGCAGATGCCATTTAGCATTGCGCCTCCATTCTACCTGGCCTGGTATGCCTATGTTATCTATGGCCTTCTAATCTTGGCAGGACTCTTTCTTTTTCAAAAATGGAACTTACTGAGCTCCCACAGGGCAGTATTAAGGATTGAGGAAAAAATGGAGCTCAGATTCAAAAACCTGACTGCTGAAAAGGAGCAATCGGACAAACTGGTCGCTGAGATTCTTCCGGAAGAAACCGCCAATCAAATCAAAAATAAAGGAAAGGCCAAATGGGATAAATACGAAAGAGCCACCGTGTTATTTTCTGATATACAGGGTTTTACAAAAATCGCGGAAGAAATGAACCCTGAGAAGCTGATAGATGAACTGGATACCTTCTTCTTTCACTTCGATTCGGTGGTTGAAAAATACAATATTGAAAAGATTAAAACCATTGGTGATGCCTACATGGCTGCCGGAGGAATTCCCTACAAAAACAGTACAAATCCTGTAGAAGTAGTGATGGCAGCCCTGGAGATGCAATGCTATATGCAACAACTAAAATCGTCCAGAGCAGAAATCTGGGACCTGAGAATCGGGATCCATACCGGTCCGGTTATTGCAGGTGTTGTGGGTCATAAAAAAATCTCTTACGACCTCTGGGGCGATACCGTAAATACCGCCTCCCGCATGGAATCATCAGGTACTCCAGGAAGAATAAATATTTCCGGAATAACCTATAGCATGGTGAAAGACTATTTCCTTTGTGAGTACAGAGGAAAGCTTCCTGTAAAGTACAAGGGAAACATCGATATGTATTATGTGAACGGCCTGCGTCCGGAGTTATCGGTCGACTTAAAGGAAATCCCCAACAGACGATTCTTTTTAAAACTGCAACTTCTGCGGCTTGGCGACCTGGAAGATAAAGTTTTCAATGATATCTTAAGCCAGCTTCCGGAAGCTCTTTACTTTCACACGCTGGAATACGCCAAGAAGGAGTATATGCAATCCTTTCTCTTATGCCGATCAGAAGGAATAGAACAGGAAGACCGTTTACTGGTGAGAAGCGCAGCGCTGATGCAATTCACCGGACTCATCCACGAATATTCCAATTTTGAAAACCGCTCCGCTGTCCTCTGCAGGGAGATCCTCCCCCATTTTGATTATTCGGAAAGTCAGATCGACCAGATCTGTAATCTGATCCTGGCCACTAAAAAACCATTTCACCCAAACAATCGCCTGGAAAAAATCCTGATCGATGCCAGAATGGAGTTTATCGGCAAACCCGATTATACTGATCAAATGAAACTTTTGTTCAAGGAGTTGAAAGAGGCCGGTTCAAAAATCAATGGACAACAGTTTAAAAAACAACAACAGGAACTGCTATTTGGCTTTGAATTCTACACCCTTGCAGCCCAACGAATGCGTGAAGTATCTGGGAGTGATCAAATGTCCACCCTGGACCTGGAAAGATGGATATAAAACATCCTTTTACAACATCCTTTCTTAATTGTTGCAGCGAGGATGTTTGATTACTTTTGGTCTCTTACTATAACCTCTAACATATCATCATGGAACTTGACTGGAAAAATCTTGGCTTCGGGATAATGGAGACCGATTACAATGTAAGATGCGTATACAAAAATGGCCTTTGGGGTAAGCTTGAAGTCTCCTCAGACCAATATCTACCTATTCATATCGGAGCTACGTGCCTGCACTACGGTCAGGAGTCCTTCGAAGGACTAAAAGCATTTACCGGAAAGGATGGACGCATCAGGCTGTTTCGCCATAAGGAGAATGCCAAGAGAATGATCGATTCGGCCAAAGGAATTCACCTTGCCGAAGTTCCGGTTAAGCTCTTTATGGAAGCAGTGGAGAAGGTTGTCATGTTGAATAAGCGCTTTATACCCCCCCATGGTACAGGTGCATCTCTCTATATCCGTCCTTTACTGATTGGAACCGGTCCGGAGGTGGGTGTAAAACCCGCAGCAGAATACACCTTCCTGATATTTGTGATGCCGGTGGGACCCTATTTCAAAGCTGGATTCAAACCAGTGGATGTGATGATATGCAGGGATCATGACAGAGCAGCACCATTGGGAACAGGCCACCTGAAGGTAGGAGGAAACTATGCAGCCAGCATGGGTTCCATTGCAGATGCTCATCAGAGTGGTTTTGCCACCGCCCTTTACCTTGATGCCAAGGAGAAAAAATTCATCGATGAGTGCGGTCCGGCGAATTTCTTTGGAATCAAAGATAACACCTACATCACTCCAAAATCACACTCCATCCTTCCATCAATCACCAACCGGAGTCTCCAGACGCTTGCAGAACAGATGGGGATGAAAGTGGAAGTGCGGCCTGTACCTGTAGAAGAACTATCCACATTCGAAGAGACCGGAGCCTGTGGTACAGCGGCCGTTATTTCGCCCATCGGAAAGGTGGCTGATGTTGACAATGGAATTACCTATTCTTTCGGGGACGGGATCACGCCGGGTCCTGTATCCACAAAACTCTACGAGACCCTTCTGGGGATACAAAATGGTGATCTGGAGGATTCCTTCGGGTGGACCAAAATCCTCGATTAAATTCCTATCTTTGCGACAGCCAATTTTTTAGGCATGTCAAAGAAGGAAAACAGGACATATTCCCGGAGAATACGTAGCTCTTACATTACCTCGATCATTAGTATATCACTTGTATTATTACTACTCGGGATGGTAGGATTGTTGCTAATCAATGGCCGGAACATTCGTAAGCAGGTGATGGAGAGTATTGGCTTCAATGTTATCCTCAAGGAAAATGTCAAGGAAGCAGATATTTACCAGCTTCAGAAAATTCTGGATTCCAGGGAATTTATCCTCTCCACCGAGTATATCACCAAAGAGGAAGCGGCATTAGAAACCGAACAGATGCTGGGAGAGGATTTCATTCGCTTCCTGGGCTATAATCCTCTTCCCCCGTCCATAAGAGTCAGGTTACACCAGCGCTGGGCAAATCCCGATTCAGTGATGATCATTGAGCAGGACCTCATGCAATATGACTCCATTGAGGAAGTGTACTATAAAAAATCCCTGTTGTACACAGTAAATGAGAATATACGCCAGATTACCCTTATCATCCTTGGATTTTCCATCTTGCTTACACTGATCTCCGTCACCCTGATAAACAATACCATCAGGCTGTCGATTTACTCCAAACGATTTATTATCAATACCATGCAGCTGGTTGGTGCAACGCGGAGCTTTATCCGGAAACCCTTCCTCTTTACAAGTGCTGCCATGGGTTTTACCGGTAGCCTGGTAGCACTCGCAATTCTGTTCGGGTTAATCTACCTGCTTCAGGAGGAGTTTGAGGGAGTGATATCCTTTAAAGATTATGACATGATGTCTATTCTGGCGCTGGGAGTGATTCTTACAGGCATCGTCCTCAACTGGGTTTCAACCTTCTTTGCGGTAAATAAATACCTGAATATAAAAACAGATAAGCTTTATTAATTGAGTCAATATGAGTAAGAAAAGCACTGAAAAAGAGAGCTTTGCTCTGGCCAAGGAAAATTACATACTCCTGGTCATTGGATTTGTCATCATAGTAGTAGGGTTCATCCTGATGATCGGAGGGAAATCCGAAGATCCTGCCATTTTTAATGAAGAGGAGATATTCAGTTTTCGCCGGATTACACTGGCACCCATTGTTGTACTTGCAGGATTTATCTTCGAAATTTGGGCCATCATGAAAAAGCCCAAATCGGATAGCAAATGACCTGGTTTGAAGCATTAATCCTTGGGCTGGTCCAGGGACTCACAGAATTTCTTCCTGTAAGCAGCAGCGGACATCTTGAAATAGGGAAAGTCCTCCTAAACGTAGAAGTAAAGGAGAGTCTATCCTTCACCGTTCTGGTTCATTTTGCCACCGTACTAAGTACCATCACCGTATTCTATAAGGATATTCTTAAACTCTTTACTGGTCTGTTCAAATTTCAATGGAACGAGGAGACCCGGTATGTATCCAAGATATTTGTCTCTATGATTCCGATCCTGATCGTGGGAGTCCTATTCTGGGATGAGGCAGCTTCTTTCTTTTCTGGAAACCTGGTGCTGGTAGGCGGTGCCCTTTTGATAACAGCCCTGTTGCTGATCTCCACCCAGCTGGTCAAACCAGGAAAAAAGAAGATTCCGTACCTGGATGCGCTGCTTATGGGCCTTGCACAGGCTATGGCGATCATTCCAGGAATTTCCAGATCCGGGGCAACCATCTCTACTGGTCTTTTATTAAAGAACGGGCGCAGCGATGTGGCACAGTTTTCCTTTCTGATGGTGCTGTTCCCTATCATGGGTGCCGCCCTGCTGGATATTCTTTCTATGTCATCATCCTCTTCGGAAGTTGGTATTTCCATAAGCTCCCTGATCATTGGTTTCCTGGCAGCTTACTTATCCGGATACTTAGCCTGCAGGTGGATGATCAATCTTGTAAAAAAAGGAAACCTTTACTGGTTTGCCATCTATTGCGTGGTGGTGGGAATCATTTCAATCATATTTGCCTGATTCAATGGAGTATAATCGTCCCGAAACATTCCTTGAAGGAACAGTTCTTTACATTGACAAGCCCCTGACCTGGACATCATTTGATGTGGTCAACAAGATCCGAAAATCGCTCAGACACAACCTGGGAATCCAGAAAATCAAGGTAGGGCATGCAGGTACCCTGGACCCTCTGGCTACCGGACTGGTTATCATCTGTACGGGGAAGGCCACCAAGCAGATCATGCAGTACCAGGATATGGATAAGGCTTATACAGCACAGGTCAGGCTTGGAGCCACCACTCCTTCCTTCGACCTGGAAACAGAAGTAGATCTTACATTTCCCTGGGAGCATGTGACTCCCGAAAAAATTGAGCAGGCTCTAACGCAGCTTTCAGGTGATCAGGAACAGATGCCTCCCCTCTATTCAGCTAAAAGTGTAGATGGAAAACGCGCCTACGCCATGGCCAGAAAAGGCAAAACGGTTATACTGAAGCCTCAGCATGTACACATATCCCAGCTGAAATTGCTATCTGCAGAGCTGCCCGACCTTACACTCCAGGTAGATTGCAGCAAGGGCACATATATCAGATCTCTGGCCAGAGACCTGGGATCTATGCTCGATTCAGGGGCCCATTTGACCGGGCTCAGACGGACCAGAATTGGCCCCTACCATGTGGATCAGGCCATTTCCGTAGAGAACTTTATAAATAATCTTAAACCTTTGTAACCTTTTTGTGTTTCTTACGTATAACGAGGCTCGCCTCAATCAAAAATTCACATCCTATCATATGAAGCTTTCCCAGTACAAATTCAACTTACCCCCTGAGCTGGTTGCAAAATTCCCAGCCAAGAATCGTGATGAATCAAGACTGATGGTTTTGCACCGCGAAACAGAACAAATTGAGCACCTAACTTTTAAAGATGTCATCAACTATTTCGATGATCGTGATGTAATGGTGTTCAATGATACCAAGGTGTTTCCTGCCCGTCTATATGGAAACAAGGAGAAAACCGGAGCCGAGATAGAAGTGTTTCTATTAAGGGAGCTTAACCGGGAACAACGTCTCTGGGATGTACTTGTAGATCCAGCCCGAAAAATCCGGATCGGAAACAAACTCTACTTCGGAGAAGATGATGTACTTGTTGCCGAGGTGATTGATAACACCACCTCCAGGGGAAGAACCCTTCGCTTCCTCTACGATGGAGACTATGATGAATTCAAAAAAACACTGTTTGAACTGGGTGAAACTCCACTTCCCAAATTTATCGAACGGAAAGTGGAGCCGGAGGACAAAGAAAGATACCAGACTGTTTATGCAAAGCATGAAGGTGCCGTAGCAGCTCCCACAGCAGGCATGCACTTCAGCCGGGAACTATTGAAGCGTCTTGAGATCAAGGGAGTTAATTTTGCCTATATCACGCTTCACGTTGGACTTGGTAATTTTCGAACTGTAGATGTGGAGGACCTGACCAAACATAAGATGGACTCCGAAAGAATATATATCCAGAATGATTCTGTAGATCTGGTTAATGCAGCCAAAGATCGGAAAAATAATGTA
>Ga0164313_10005251_pt1 | contig 11463 bp, 7 predicted proteins | sample GuaBasSedimGuay4_FD_113735 | JGI IMG/M metagenome (GOLD analysis project Ga0164313, IMG submission 113735) | Subseafloor sediment microbial communities from Guaymas Basin, Gulf of California, Mexico - Guay4, Core 4569-4, 0-3 cm | ecosystem: Environmental > Aquatic > Marine > Hydrothermal vents >...
GCCCCTCGTGATGGTGGCGTCATGCTTGTTCACCGTGGTCATCGCAACCTCGAGCAGCATCCACGTGTTTTTTACCGAGTAGTTCGCGGTCTCGTAACCGAGCACCACGTAGCCTTCGTCGTTTTGTCCGATCCTAACGAATTGACCCGCGTCGCTGACCTTCACTTGGTCCTGGGCGGTTGCCACCGCGGGCAGGGCGAGAGCGCCAACGATCGCCACCGCGAGCGCTGTCTTCCATATTTGGCGTGAAACTCCCATCATCTTCCCCTTTTTCTCATGTCCGCTCCAGTTACTCGATAACCTCGGGCCGACCGTCCGGCAGTACTGCACGGGACAATTGCATCACCCGGTTCCAGGTTTTCGAGGGTACTGCTGCCACCCCCGAAAAACAATCGGAAAGGAAAGTGGGCTTAAGCCCACGAGCCCGCGCCATTTGTGGGTCCGACGTAGGGTGGGCCTTGGCCCACCTTCAGATTCGCTGTAGGATGTTCTCCGTGAAAAAAGCAAACAGCCGTGTTATGAATCTGTTGACGGTGATCGTGACGCTGATGACGGTGGTCATCCTGGCGCCGGTGGCCGGCGCCCAGAGCCCAGCCACGACACCGACCCCCGTCGCGACACCGACCCCATCACCAACGCCGGTGGCGCAGATCGCGGATGACGAGTCTCCGCCCCCGGCACCCCCTGTCGACGAGGCGGAGGCGGAGAACACTGCGGCGGACGATGAGTCGATACCAAAGAGCGAGGTCGAGACCAACCCCGGGGATGTTGCATTCACCGACTATGCGCCATTCGACCTCGACGAGATCGATTACCAGCCGGTCAAATCGAAGTGGAAGAACTTCACTGCCGCGGTCCGGGGACTGGCTCGATACAGTCTTTTCCACGATACGGTCAAGTTCAGGCTCGGCGCCAGGGCCCAGCTCGATGGCACCGCCGGCGGCGGCAACACCAAGTATGAGGAGTTCTACCTGCCCATCGAGTCGGATTTCAGTGTGCGCCGGTTAACACTCTATGCAGCGGGGCGTATCCGGAAGTTCAACTTCAACCTCGCTTTCGAGTTTGGTGCCGATCCAGGCATCAGCGATGCCTGGATCGAGGGCGCGGAAGGCGGTCTCGAGGTGTGGGGTCACTATCTCGGCAAGCTCAGAGTCGGCTACCTGAACGAGCCCTTCAGCCTCGAGCGGCAAACCGGTTCCTTCAACATCGGGCTCATGGAACGGTCGTTGCCGGTGCAGACGATTGCGCCCGGCTCCAACATCGGCGCAATGGTCCACGACTCCGGCCCGAAGGGGCGCTTCACCTGGGCGGCGGGCATATTCTCCTTCGGCCAAAATAACGACAACAATGCCAGCAATTCGGCGCTGTCATTGACCGGCCGGGGCACCTACCTACTGGCGTACCGGAACGAGGGACGCGATCTGCTCCACGTCGGTCTGTCGCTGAGCTCGAGGTCGCCGTCCGGGGGCGACATGCGATACCGGTCGCGACCTGAGGCCCGGTTTGTCGACTACCTCGTGGATACCGGCAACATGCAGGCCAGCAGCGTCAAGCTCGTGGGTCTGGAGACCGCGGCCGTGCGCGGACCGATGTCGTTGCAGGCGGAGTACATCAGGAGCAAGGTGTCGGCCCAATCCCTCGACAATCCCACCTTCAGTGGGACCTACGTCCAGGTCGGGTGGTTTCTCACCGGAGAGAGCAAGCCGTACCGTACCAACAGTGGCACCTTCGACCGTCTGCGCCCGCTGACCAAGTACACCAAGGGCAACCCGTTCAAGAAGAGGAACGGGGGCGCGTGGGAGCTTGTCGGACGGTTTTCCCGAATCGACCTCACCGACGGGCTGGTTGAGGGCGGCGAGATGACCGACATCAGCGCCGCCCTGAGCTGGTACATCAACGCCACCTCCCGGGTCGAGCTCAATTACATCTACGCCAGCCCCAAGAACCATGGATCTGCGAACATCATCCTTCTCAGAGTGCAGTACAACCCGTGGTAGAGGGTAAAGGGAAAAAGAGTTAAGAGTTGAGCCTCTTGCAATATTCAGAGGCAGAGGGGGAGGGGATAAACCCCGCCCCTACGAAAACACGAGTAGGGGAGGGGTTTATCCCCTCCCTGCCGAACTGTCGCTTCGTCGACGAAACGCCTTCACAGGGGTTTTGCAAGAGGCTCAACTCTTTACCCTTTACTCTTAACCCCTTAACCCTCTAACCCCTACTGAATCGGCGCCGTCAGCCGTGCGAGGCGCACTCCGAGCTTGAACCAGAACGACTTTTTCTCGTAGTCGCCGGGCTGCATCTCCACCGACTTCTCGAAATCGTTGAGCAACATCTGCTCGACCTCTGCGGCAAACGTGGGATCGGCGACCACCGCCATGATTTCGAAGTTGAGCCGGAAGGAGCGGTTGTCGAAGTTGGCTGTGCCGACCCCGGCGACATCGTTGTCGATGAGCACCACCTTTTGGTGGAGGAATCCGTCGGTGTAACGGAAGAACCTGATGCCGATCCCCGCGGCCTCCTCGAAGTACGAAAAGGCGGACAGGTAGACCAGCAGACTGTCCGACTTGTCCGGGATGAGAATGCGAACGTCGACGCCGCGCAGGGCGGCGAGGTAGAGCGCGTTCATCAAGGACTCGTCGGGAACGAAGTAGGGGCTCGCGATCCACAGCCGTTCTTTGGCGGCATTGATGGCGGTGAGAAACATCAATGTTGCTGTTTCCAACTGGTCGGCGGGACCGGTCGGGTAGATCAACACGTCCACGCCCTCTCCTGCGAGGATATGTGGCTCCCAGTGGTAGTCAGGCGCCTTCTCGGTGGCCCAGTACCAGTCCTCGAGAAAGGAGAGCTGGACTGCGAGGACGGCAGGTCCCGTGATCCTGACGTGGGTGTCACGCCAGTTCCCGAACTCGGGGTCCCTCCCCATGTACTCGTCGCCGACGTTGTGGCCGCCGACCCAGGCGGTTTGACCATCGACGACCACGATCTTGCGGTGGTTGCGGAAGTTGATCTGAAAGCGGTTGCCGGGGCCTTTTCGGGTGTGGAAGTCGATGATTTCGACGCCGGCGTCGCGGAGCTCTTTGAGATAGCTCTTGGGCAGGCTGCTGCTGCCGACCTCGTCGTACAAGAAATATACTCTGACACCGGCGCCGGCCCTCTCGAGCAAGGTCGACTTGAGCTCGCGGCCGAGCTCGTCGTCCTTGACGATGTAGAACTGGACAAGGATGTATTCCTTAGCCGCGGAAATCCCTTCGAAAATGCTGGCAAATGTCGCCTCGCCGTTCACCAGGAGCTCGACCTCGTTGCCGCGCAAGTAGGGAATCTTCGCGAGGTTTTCGCCGGTTCGGCTGGCGGCAACCTCCTCCGCGCGAGTGGAACGCAGATCGAGGGTATTCGCGCTGGCCATCTTGGCAATGTGCCGGATCTCGTGGTCGCCCTCCTGTCTCGAGGTGACATAGCCCTCGAACTTGCTTCGCCCGAGAACCCAGTAGGCCGGTACCGCCACGTAGGGAAAGGCGTTGAGCGTCACGGCCCAGGCCACGGCCCCCTGTGCGGTTCGAGTCTCCATGACCGCGAAGATCGATGAAATGAAGCCGAGCACATGGAAAACGATGATGACTGAAATCACGATCCACCTCTTCTTGGTTTTTTTCTTCACGATCCCTCACTCCCCCCGGATGCGGCGCCCTCCGAAGCCAGCTTTTGAACGAGTGAAACGACGCGCTCGTGAGACCACGCGTCCTTCTCGACGATCTGCTCGACGCGCCCGCTCAGAACCCGCAGGTCCTCGCCGGTCAGATCCTTGGCCGTCAGGACGACCACGGGTATGTCCCGCCAATCTGGGTTGGCGTGCAGCTCGACGAGGAATTCGAAGCCGTCCATGACCGGCATCATCAGATCCAGCAGCACGAGTGTCGGCCGACATGCGGCCAACTGCTCCAGCGCCTCCCGCCCATTTGTCGATTCAACAACCTCCCAGGCGGACTTCTTCAACGTGCGCGCCATCTTTTCTCTGTCGCCGGCATCGTCGTCCACGAGAAGCACGGTAGCAGGCTTCTCGGGCGCCTGATGACGGCGCAGGACTTCTCGAAGCCGCTCTCCGTCAACCGGTTTGGTCAGGTAGTCGGTGGCGCCGAGAGAATATCCCTTGGTCTTGTCGTCAACCATGGTGAGCAGCACCACGGGAACCTCTCGCAGCTCGGGATCCGCCTTCAACGCGCGCAGAACCGACCAGCCGTCCATATCCGGCATGATCACGTCCAACGTGATGACCGCCGGGTGCAGCGCATGCGCGAGACGCAACCCCTCCTCGCCACCGGCTGCCGTTACCACCTCGAAGCCGGCTTTGCGCAGGAGGCGCTCGATGATGTCCCGCGCCTCCGGGTCATCGTCGATGCAGAGCACCGTGCGCCCGGTCCCGGCCTTGTGCATCGCCGCGAGTTCGGCCTCGGTCGGCGCCAGGCGAGCCTCCTCGGACGTGTCCATGGCAGTGCCGGGGAGGACCGCGGGAACACAGATGGTGAATGTGGATCCTGCACCGGGCTCGCTCTTCACGGTCAGATCGCCGCCCAGCATTTGGCAGAATCGCTGCGAGATCGGCAGGCCCAGCCCCGTCCCGCCGTAATTCCGGGCCGTCGATTCTTCTGCCTGACCGAACTCCTCGAAGACGTGATCGATCTTTTCTTCCGGTATGCCGATGCCGCTGTCGTCGACCGCCAGGGTCAGCCAGTCCGTTGCGTCGTGGGTTTCGCGCTCTACCCGCAAGGTGACGGTTCCGTCGTGTGTGAACTTGGCGGCGTTTGAGAGAAGGTTCAGCAGGGACTGACGGAGCTTGGTCAGGTCTTGATGGGCGCACCCGACCTCGTCCCCGCGCTCGATGACGAGCCGGTTCCCGTTCGTTTCCATCAGCGGCTGCGCGGTGGCGCTCACCTCATCGATCAGGACATCGACCTCGAAGTCTTCAGCATAGGCTTCCATCTTGCCGGACTCGATCTTTGCGAGATCGAGCACGTCGTTGATCAACGCGAGAAGGTGGGCGCCGGATTGGTGGATCTTCTTAAGGTCCGGGATGATCTCCTCCTGGCCGGCATCCTCCGCATCTTCCATGAGCATCTCGCTATAACCCAGAATCGCGTTCATCGGCGTGCGGAGCTCATGGCTCATGTTCGCGAGGAAGGCGCTCTTGGCCTGATTCGCGGACTCGGCCGCGTTCTTGGCCTCCCGGAGCTCGGCGGCGGCGCTGCGCTGCTGCTCGGCCAGCTCGCGTACCCTGATCATGCTGGCTTTGAAAACCTGGACAGCCTCGGCCATTTTCGCGATCTCGTCACGCCGCTCGCCGATCGTCACATCGGCGTCCATGTCTCCTTCGGCCAGCCGCTGCATGCCTTCGGCCATCGAACGGATCGGGCGAGAGATGCCGAAACCGATGAGCCAGGCCGCAAGGCCGCCCAGAACGATCGATGCGGCGGAAATCAGCACGGTGAGGGTGACCGCATGGTCGATCTCCGCCTCGGCCACGGGCCCGAGAGTGTCCTGCTCCGCCTTGATCGCGAGCTTCAGCCTTTCGACCGTGTCCGCGACCTTCGGTCCGATCCTGTCGAGCTGGTTCCGGATCGTGTCGTTGCGCAGGGTGATCACGTGGTGGACATCTTCAAAGGCTCTGGCGTAGATCCGTTGATCGTCGCGAACGGTTGCCGCCAGCTCGATGCGCTCGGGGTTCTCGAGGTAGCCCATCAGGTCATCGAGGTTTCCTTGCATCTGGACAAACTCGTCGAGAACGCGGCCATAGGATGCGTCGTCGTTCTGGATCAGGAATCGATTGGCGTAGAGCCGTGCCAGCATCATCGCGCGCAAGGTCAGACCCGCCCGGTATGCGGCCTCCGTATCTCCATCAGTGAATGCGCTGGCCATGACCCGGGTCAGGTTCTGTTCCATCTTCGGGCCGACGACGTTGAGGGTGCCGAACACGATCTCGTCGCGTTCGGCCTGCATTTCCGTCACCTTTTCGAAATTGACGAGATAATCATTCAGCTCCTGATCGAGACTCTCGATGATCAGCTGATAGCCGGAGTTTGTCGTCAGCACGCGGGCTTCGGCGATCATCTCGATCGTCTTCTCCGCACGTGCCCTGACCGCATCGATGTTGTCTCTGCTCTTGGAGATCACGAAATCCTTCGCACCGAGGCGCGTCATCAACATATTCGCTTGGACCCGCCCGTCCGCATTGGTCTGCCGCGCGAGAGTGCGGTAGGCCTTGAAGTTCCTGTCCGCTCCCACGAGACTGACCAGGTTGACCACCGAAATCAGCAACAAGAGGACGAGGATAATCCCGAAGCCGAGGAACACCTTGGTCGAGATATTGACTCTGTTCAAAAGGTTCATGCCCTGCTCTCCGAGGTTCAAATGAGGTGGTCGCCCACGCAATCGAGGAGCATATCAGCTTCCGCGGGGGCAATCGTGGGGTGCGTGGAAGAGATGCACCGGAATGTGTCCGGGTCATCTTCCCGGAGGACCTGGGAGCGATTGACGAATATCAAGAACAGCGGAAGAAAGGAACTGATCATGGATCGTAGGGTGGGCTGTAGGGTGGGCTTAAGCCCACCTTCAGAGCTCACCAATTTGTGACAGTTCTGAAGGTGGGCCAAGGCCCACCCTACGTCGGACCCACAGATTGCGCGGGATCGTAGCCCACCTTCAGCGCAGCCTTTCCGCGAGCCTGCGTTTGAGCTCTTGCTTGGCCGCGTCCGCCTGCTGGTAGATCTCATCCGCCTTGTGATAGTGCAGGGTCCGAAAGTCGCTCAGCTCGGGTCTGATGTAGATATCCGGAGGACGCGCCCTGAGCTCCTGCTCCACGATCGCCTGTTGCATGATCTGGATGGCGCCGAAAATGGCGCTGAAGTATCCGGGGACCGAACCTCGTTCGGCCGTGCTTCCGCTGTTGATGTCGATGGCGATCACGACATCGCAATCCTCCGTGAGCACATCGTAGGGGACCGGATTCACCGTTCCTCCGTCGATCAGCACCCGGCCGTCGATCTCGACCGGTGTGAAAAGACCCGGCAGGGCCATGCTGGCCCGGACGGCTGGTTTCAGCGGCCCGGAATCGAGGACGACTGCCCGGCGCTCCCAGAAGTCGGTGGCGACGACCGTGAGCGGTATGACGAGATCCTCGAAGGTCTCGCACGCACGGTCCTCGCACAGTTCGGCCATGATCGACTCGCTCTTGATGAGACCGCCGCGGCGAAAGTCGGAATCGATCATCCCCATCCACTTGCTGATCTTGCTGTCGGAGAACATCCCACGCATGGTGTCGTTCCTGGTGATCGCCAATCGCGCGATCTTGTCCCTGATTTCCGTGGCCGAGAGCCCCGATGCATAAAGGGCCCCCATCACCGCACCGATGCTACATCCCGCGATACGGTGGGGAGTGATCCCCAACTCGTCCAGGGCCTCCAACATGGGGATGTGGGCCACCCCCTTGGCGCCGCCCGCACCGAGGGCGATCCCGATCTTCGGCTGTGCCATGAACCTATTCCCCTTTGCCAACAACGTTTTGTAGCCGCACCAGGGGCGACCGCCGGATGATTCGACCGAGGTCCCTAACGGGCCCTCGGAGTCCATTATGCATCCTCGCCTGCGAACCGGGGAAAATGGACTGCGAGGCGCCCCCGCATCCGGGGCGCCCCGCACCATCCTTCAGCTCAAGTCCAAGATCGCTTCGGCCTGATTGAAGTACCCCATGGCCGTGTTGTATTGTGTCTGGGCTTTATCGGTCTTGCCGTTCTCCAGGGCCGTCAGGGCCTTTTGGAGCGCATTGACGCCAGAGTTGATATCGTCGACCGCGCCCTGTTGGTCCTTGCCCACAACAGCTTTGGCAAAATGGGTCAGCGCCTGCTGGAAGTCGTCGATCGCATTCTCGAAATGATTCGCGGCTGACTTCTGCTTGCCCAGGTCGAGCTTCGAATCCACCTTGTCCAACGCCTCGTATCCATGGTTGGCGTCCTTGATAGCGAGCCTCATCTGCTTGTCGGCAAACTTCTGGGGGTCGCTCGCCGCCACATTACTTGCGGCCAATACCAACATCGTGGCGATCACACACACCGGCACCATCAACTGAATCAAACGTTTCATGGTTTTCCTCCATTGCTGTTCGTTTCTGACTGTAATCACTTTGTGAGTCGACACTATTGCCTGCAGGCGGACCGCCTCAGACGGCAGAGGCTGCGCGTTTCGCGGCTGTTGCCACCGATATGGTGGTGAATCCGCTGAACAGCAGGTTGATCCCGACCAGGGTTCCGACCAGCCACACCCCCGACAGCGGGAACTGCCGCCAGATCATGATCGCCAGCACGACGCTGACGATGCCGCCGAAGAGCATCCAACCCCAACCTTTGATCGGCTTCATCTTGAAGGACATGATGACCCGCAGGATGCCGTCGACAAAGAAGACGACCGCGAGCAGCAGTGCCAGGGTCGCCATCCCGAGCCCCGGACGAATCATGAAGTAGAAGCCGGAGGCCGCCACGATCAATCCCCAGATGAAGGTCAGGGTTCCCGAACCGAAACTGTCGGCCAAAAACGCGCTGAAGAGCCTCGCGATGCCCGCCACAATGAGCAGGATGCCGATCATCATCGCCACGGCGCCGCCGGCAATGGCGGGCGCGGCAATCGCCAGCACGCCGACAATAATCTCCACCACCCCGAAGACGATGAGCATCCCCGCGTTCTTCTTCGCCTCGTCGAGCCACGTAGTTGCACCTGTGTTCATCTACTCCTCCTTTTTCGAAGTTCTCCCATTAAAGATAGAGAGGAGATGAGTGCACCACATCCCTAGAAATAGGTGAAAAATTAGGGGTATAAGTTATAGGGGTATAAGTTATTCGTCGGTTTTTCCCGTTGCTTCGTTCTCATCCGTGTCCGGACCGTCCGCCGGAGCCTGAGCGGGCATTTCGGGCTGTTTCTGGACTTCGGTCCATGACGCCGCTTCCGAATCGGGTGTCCGCAGGTAGATGTCACGCTGCGGGAAGGGAATGACGATCCCGGCCTCGGCCAGCGTGCGAACGATGGCGAAGCGGAGATCGCTGCTGACCCTCGAGAATTTCGTCTCAGCAGTCCAGGCGCGGAGCTGGAAGTCGAGCGAGCTGTCGCCGAACCCGACGAAGAGGCACGTCGGCTCGGGACGGGCGTCGACATCTGTGTTGTCGTTGGCCACATCGACGATCAGCTGTGCGGCCTTTTCGGCGTCGGTGCCATAGGCCACTCCTACCGAGATCTCCATCCGCCGTCGGTCGTGGTTCAGGGTCCAGTTGGTGACGTCCCCCGAGATCAGGTTGGCGTTTGGGATGATGATCTCGGCCCCATTCCAGGTGCTGACGGTAGTGGCCCGCATGCCGATCTTGTCCACCACGCCGCCGGTGTTGTCGAGGTCGAGTGTGTCGCCGACCCGAATCGGCCGCTCGAAGAGCAGGATCAGACCCGATACGAAGTTGTTGACGATATTCTGCAGACCGAAGCCGATTCCCACACCGAGCGCTCCGATGATGATTGTGATCTTGCTGATGTCGAAGCCGGCGGCCGCGCTTGCGATCACCGCGCCGACCGCGATCACCACGTAGCTCGTGAGCCGCGAGATCGTCTGCGGCACGCCCCGGGGCAGGTCGAGCCGCGGCATGAGATCGACGTTGAGCATGAACTGGACAAAGGCGGCGATCTTGAACGACAGCCAGATGACAAAACCAAAAATCAGGAGGTCACCGGGATCGATGGAAAAACTGCCGATTGTGATCTTCCAATCGAGGGCGCGACGAATGGCCTCGATCAAGGGATCGAAGAGCAGGAATTCCTTGAGCACGACGATCGCCCACCCGACCACCGCAAAGAAGCTGATCATGCGGAAGACCGTCGTGCGGACCGTGTCGGAGTGGTCCGGCGCAATACCCATGCGGCGGGCAGTGTTGGTCAGGAGCCCGATCCGCACCATCGATTGCAGAATCAGGCTCATGACCGCCATCATGACAGCGGCAACCATGGCGTACGCCGTGCCCCCGAGCACGAGCGTCGAGAAGTCGACGCTGCCGATGATGTCAGCGACCGCGCCGGTCACGAACAGAACGAGCGCTGCGTGCGCGCCATAGAGGACCGCCCGATGCCAGGTCTTCGAGGGCTTTTCGGGATTCGCCCGCAGCGCGTGGATCAACCACACACAGGCCGCGATACCGCCCGCCGCCAGGGCCAGAAGCGCCAGCCGGTAGATGAAAAGACCCTCGGGCGCCAGCGTGACCAGCCGTCGGAGAACAAAGAGCAGTACCACCAGATATGGCGCCGGACGCATCGCCTTGGGCAAGAGATCCCACAGCAGGCGCAACACCGCCAATGCCGATACCAGACCGACCGCGTCGATCCACGCACTCGGGGCCTGTGGCTGCATGATCAGGTTGAGGATCGTCGTCACGACAAGGGCCGCCGATACCGGCCGACTCAGGAGCGTAACCGCCGCTTGCAGCGACTTGTCCTGCTGTACCCATACCTCAGCCTTGCGGTTCATCATGACCATCAGCAGGGTGAGCGCCGGCCACATCAGCACCCAGACCAGGAGCAGGCGCCACTGCTCCGCCACATATTCTTTCAGCGATTGCCAGTGCTCCTGCCTGAGCGCCATGAACTGGCCGCGAGCTTCGTCTTTTTCACCGGCGGCGCCAAATGCCTTCCACAACGGCGGGCTGTCGGTACCGAACACCCCCTTGGTCCGTTTGGCGATCTCCTCCTGCTGTTCGGCGAGCATCTCGTCGACACCGCTCTTCTCTTGCGCCACGCTCGCCTGGAGATCGAGGATCGAGTTTCTGGCCGCCCGTACCTGGTTCTCGGCATCATTGAGGGTCTTGATGGTGCCAGAAATCTGCTGAATCAAAGCCGTCGGTAATGCAGCCGCGGACTCGTGGTCACGGGTGAGCTGCCACAGCGAACTCCGGCGCTGCAGATCATCAAGAGAGGCATCGAGGGCGCTCGAATGCGTCGACAGGTCGTTCAGCCAGCGATCGAGGCGGGCTCGCACTCGCTCCCACGACTTTTCGGTCTCCTTGATCATCGACGCCGGCCCCGGCATCTTGAGCTGTTTCGTGGTTTCCTCGCGAAGGGTTTTAATTCGGGCCTGCTCGGCGGGGAAGCTCTCTTGGATGTCCTGCAGTCGGGCGTCGGGCTCAGCGTCCGCCACCGCCTGGCGGGCCATATCGGCATCCGCCGCCGCCCGCGCGGGTATGTCCGAGGCCGGGATCGGCGTCGGCTGTGGCGTCGGCGCGGGCGTCGGTATGGACGACTGCTCGGAGTCCTGCGCAATTCCCGGCACCGATGCCGCCAGGCAAAGGAGCACCATCAATCCGGAATCCACGAGGCGCCGGTGCGCGGATCGATTTGTCGCTGCGTTTCTCATTCGCCCTCCCGATCCTTCAACTCTTTACTGAGCCTCTTGCAAAA
>Ga0164313_10005253_pt1 | contig 11459 bp, 8 predicted proteins | sample GuaBasSedimGuay4_FD_113735 | JGI IMG/M metagenome (GOLD analysis project Ga0164313, IMG submission 113735) | Subseafloor sediment microbial communities from Guaymas Basin, Gulf of California, Mexico - Guay4, Core 4569-4, 0-3 cm | ecosystem: Environmental > Aquatic > Marine > Hydrothermal vents >...
GAACGCTCGAATACCAGTATTCAGCCCAAACACCGTCCTCTTTTCTTGGCCCTTTCTCCCATTCCAACATGCTTACTTGAAATGGTATGTCGATCTTTTCACAAAGGTTTGAAAGCGCTTTGCGTGGGGCATCCAGCAACTCTTCCATATCAATTACGATCGGATCTTTCTCGATCTCTAGTTCCCTTTTCAAATAATGCACTTGGGCAGCAAGGCCAATGTCTTGCAAAGTCGGCTTTGAGATCACTTTTGAAAATGATGAGATAACTTCCTTTGGGTCTCTGATCAAAAAGATATTGATCATTTCATCGAACCAATGCTCAGGTAGCCCTTCCATGTGCTGTGCCATGTTCTTAATGAACAAGATCGGGCTACTAGTCTCAGCTTTCTGAAGTTCCTGAAATACTTTTTCGGCATCACCGCTCTGGCTCTTTAGCACCGCTTCCCTACCCGGATGATCGAACCCCGTTCTCTGCAAATAAGAAGCGTAAAAGGGCTCGTCTACAACCGTTGTATCATCCCGCTGCGCGAAAGAATACATGAGTGCGGTAGAGATGTTCCGCGGCCCGGAAACCAAATTGATGATCATGGGTCAGTTCGAGATCTTCTGAATGCGCTCTACGAAAGTCCGCTCTCCCGTTTTGATCCGTAAAAGATAAAAGCCATCCTTCAATCCTGAAATATCTATCTGCCGCCCGGTGAACACTCCATGGGGGTTTCCCATAAGATCGAATACCTTAAGACGAACATATTGGGGTCCGATATTTAGCAAACCCGTTGTTGGATCAGGATAGGATCGAAGCTCATTAATTCTAGCTTCTTCTATTGATGTGGACAACGGTGCAACGATCAAAACACCCTTCATACCCACATAGCCATGTGGCAGGCAAACAAAATAATACGTTCCTGCTGTATCGATCACGAAGGTGGTATCCACTCCTATTGCTGTATCGAATCCTCCATTACTAATGGCTTGGTTTATCAGCCATGCCGGCAGCTCAGTTTGGGTCATATTGTGTAAACCGCCTGTAGGATCGAAATGGATACTGTCGCCTGCCGTCAGGTATGCCGTATCTGGCAAGTACGCAAAATCAACACCGCGGATGAGATGAGTTGTTTGCGCTGAAATTTGAATTGACATACACGCACAAACGAAACCGATGACCAAGCCTATTCTGATCATTGACCCGCACCCGACCATTTTACGGTAGAACTTCGGCCATCCTCCAAAAGAACGTTGAACAAATATGTTCCATTAGCAGGCACAGGCCATTCAAGTGAAGAAGAGCCATTGCCAACAAGCGTACCTACGGACTTGCCCTGAACATCAAAAACCGAAAGCTCTCTTATCGGTGCTGTTGAACTGATGATCAACTGACCCCCGGAACGACCAATGTGTACCTCGACTTTGTTGTTCATATAGTCCTCTGGAATACTAGTAAGTTCTGCCAACTGTGCCCTTCGATAGATCACTTCGTTCGTGCTGTTGTTCTGCCATACGAAATGGAAATATCCATTACTGTACGCTATGTCTGGATTAGTTTGACCTCCAGATAAGTCGAGATTGACCGTATCCTTCGCACTTAACCCTTGAACACCATTTACGGACCAACGAACAACACATTCGCTGCTACCGGAAATAGTCTGTTCCCAAACAATGGCAAGAGTATCATTCATACCAGCAATTCGAGGAAAATTCTGGGCCGAACTAGACGGTACACTTGCATCGATCGGAGCATTGGTAATAGGCGTCAGATCATTCAATGTAGCACTGCCTACCTCAATTCTAGCGTTTCCGTTCACAGGGCTCATCCAAGTGTAATAAATAGAATCGCCGCTCACGATCCCGGTAGGGCCCGACGAAAGACAAACACTCAACATGGTCGTTCCGAATTCCATGTCATTTCCTTGGTCGAATATAGCTCCTCCATTGCCTGAAGATATCGCCCACATATCTCGATGGTCATTATCGTTATTGCGAAAAAACAAGATCTGCTTACCGTTCCCTTGGAATATCTCAGCAGGACAGCAATCACATACCTCGCCCGGGGCAAATACATCACTTGCCTGTACCGGATCAAGGTAACTCTGGCCACCATCATTTGAATTCGAAACAACATAGCGCGGGTCGGCCCAGCCTTGGTCGAATTCCATAAAAGCTACGATAGGTGTTCCTCCGACTCCAGTTGTTATTGAAGGAAAACGGCTCATAAGACTATTGATCACATCCACCTTTACAGTGTCGTTCCATGTGGCGCCACCATCAAGTGAACGTCGAGTATATATTGAACCACTTGCAGCTTGGTCTTCTTTATAAACCACAAAAACGGTATCTCCAGATGTAGCGATCTCGGAACCTGCCCAAGTAGACACAAAGGCATCTGTACCTACTTGAGTGATCTTTACAGGTGCACCAAAGGCTGCACCATCCCATTGACTAACGTAGTTAACATCCGTGCTCATTTTCCCCCAGAGCACAACAGGAACATCATTGCCCAAAAGAGCGATACGAGGACGAGTATTATCGAATGAGCTACCGGCAACGACCACGGGGTCTTCCCATACTAAACCTGTTTGGCCTAAGGAAAATTGACAGAATAATGTTGCTGTTACTATTAGGTACAAATGCTTTTTCATGTGGTGGATTTTTTGCAAGATACCTTTCCTTGCACTAGTGTATCTACATCTTAAGGTCTGATATGGCCGAACAATTGAGATCTTGATCGAAGAGTTCCATACATTGAACATATGCAGCGGATAAGGACTAGATGCAGCGGATAAGCTGTTCGATCTCTTTCAGAATTCGAGAATGCTTTTTCCTTTCTATTCGCGCGTTCAACAATGTCTGTTCATTCTCGAAGACCTGTTTGCAAAGCACGATGTTCTGATCCAACAAGTTCTGTTTGTCGTTTTTTGAAAGAGATGAAAGACAGGTGATCGGATGTAGGCCGCTGATGTCGATCCGTTCTTTTAGGCTCCCATTCCTAGGGTGATCCCAGCCAATAAGGGTTAGTCCAACACAATTTCCATATTGAACAGCGTCTTCAGAAAATCGCGTATTTGTTACGATCCAACCTTGATTGAAGCTCTTGCCTTTTCCAGCTTGTTTTTTCCACTCTCTATGGATATCATTAAAGCGCGACTCGATATACAAAGGAACTTGAACACCACATCTTCGGTTCTGGTCGCTGTGAAATTTACATTCCACCATGAACCGATCGGATCTATTTTGAGCCACTACGTCAACTTCGTGGAAAACACAATGCCCTTTAACGGATACTCCGACCTCAACATCATAACCTTGGTATTTCAACAACTCCCCAACGAATTGTTCGAAGGGATAACCGGTAGGTCCTAATTCAATAATAGCTCTTTTCAATTTGTATTTAGCCGCGGTACCGCCAGAACGTTTACGCAGCAATTTGAAGGCCCTTCTATAAATAGTCTTGGTAGACATCCCCTCAAAAAGTTCTATCCCGATATCGTCGACTATATCGTTTATCAATTCTTCGCCCGCTCCACAACGTTCAAGAGACCTTGTCAGCCTATCCTCATCGAAAGGAACAAGTTCGCCACTGGCTTTTTGGATATGGATCTGTTCAGGCATAATTGCGTGTGTGAATTTATATAGTACGATCTAGTCCAGATGAATCATGAACCCATCTAACCTAAAAGATACCTCAATGAAAGATCACTTCATCCTAATGAACATGAAGTTTCAAGTATAGTTAACTATCCACTTCTTCTAGATCCATACCGCAGACCGGACAAGAACCTTCCTCTTCATACGTTTTTCCCTTTTCGCAGTCCATTGGACAGGCATAGTGTGTGTGTTCTGCATGTTCTTCGGTAGATGTGCTTTCGGCATTTCCGCCGCAGGAAGCAAGTGGTCCCATTCCCATTATCATGATAAAAGGTAAGGCAACAAAAAAGATCTTCTTTTTCATATTTCTCTGTTTTAGGTTTTCGTTATTTCGTTAATGGATCGTGTCTATAACACTTCCACATTTTAGCATTTTACTTCCATAATAAGGATTCATAATATTCTCTTCTCCACTTAGCCAATACCCCCCAGTATTCTCATTCGCCATAGGACAAAACTCCAAGTACAAATGTTCTCCTTCTTCCATCAGCACACCAAATGTTGAGACGGCATCATTCAGGGCATTGCTAACATTACTAAAATAATTGCGCTGTTCATTAATGCTCGTTGCAGCTGCCATTTGATCGAGATCCGTATTCATCAAGTTCAAAGAAGTCATCCAAATTTTATGGGCTTCACCAGTTACTAGGCTCATTTCTACTTTTTTCAATGCGCCTTTATAAGCAGCGATCCCTTCTCTAATATCGACATTGTCATTCACCAAATTGTCTTTGAGCAACAGGTATGTGGCCACAACAACACCCAGTTGTTCTTTGAATGCTTGTGGAACTTCGACCCGATCGACCACCGAATTGATATTGTCCATTTCACCACGACCACTCCCGCCCCGATGGTCGTGCCTTATTGACACCTTACTTCCATTGGGATTCATCATGCTTTTCTTTCCGGCCAATTGAGCGGCTGCATCGATCTTGAATACACCATTCACGGCAATTTCTTCGCCTTCTTCCAATCCTGTTTTCACTACGTAGAAGTCGCCGGCATCTTCACCAAGTATGACCTCTCGGTAGATGAACGAATTGTGTTCCCGGTGTGGAAGCTTTACGTACACAACTGCTCTTTTACCCGTCCAGAGTGCGGCTGATCTCGGTATCAGTATAACGGGTTCATCCATGTCGAGCTTTGAACTGATGGATCCATTGGCAAACATATCCGGTTTTAATTGAGTATTTGGATTAGGCAATTCGACGCGCACATAAGCCACCCTTGTGTTTGGGTCAATGAAGGGGTCTATAAAACTTACCTTTCCATGGAACATGTTCCCCGGAACGGAGCGCACTTCAATTTCTATATCATCATTGATCTTTATCCAAGGCAGATCGTTCTCGTAGGCTTCGAAGAGCACCCAAACCTTGCTCAGGTCTACGATGTTGAACAATTGTTGGCCTTGTTTAACATGATCCCCTTCGGTAATGTTCAATTCCATAACATAACCGCTATGGTCAGAAAGAATATCGAACTCTGTTCGCACTTGTTGATCTTGTTCTAATTGCGCTATTTGCTCATCGGTGAATTTCCATTGTTTCAGTTTGCTCCTTGCTGCTTTGGCTAATTCCGGATTTAAAGCTTCATCCTTCAGCACTTCGAACAATTCCTTTTGGGCCGTTACCAGTTCCGGTGAATAGAACGATGCCAGCTTCTGGCCTTTGTGCACCTTTTCACCGGTAAAGTTGATGTAGAGTTGTTCTATCCTACCGGGAATATGCGCTGTTTGGGAAAACTTCAAGCGCTCATCGGGTTTGATCCTACCCAATAAGTTGATCGCTTTTTCCGGTTCCTCCTTTGTTACCACCATGGTTTGGATCTCGGCCAACTTCATGGCCGAAGCCGACATGGGAACTTCATCCGGCAAGGCTTGACTTGAACTGGAGTTGCTTAGTGGAATAAGATCCATTCCACAAAGCGGACATTGCCCAGGCCCGTCTTTTTGGATCTGTGGATGCATGGAGCATGTCCATATCGTGCCCTCTTCATCGGAATGCTCATGAATGTTTTCTTCGTTCGATGAAGTTTTTCCACTTCCTCCAAAAAAGAGCCAACCCAGTAGGATCCCGACCAAAAGAATGACACCTCCAAATATCAATTCTCTTTTGTAATTCTTTAAACTCAATTTCATAGCTATTAATATTTGCCCGTTAAGTAATTCACGAAAGCGGTGGACGCATTTTTATCGGCTCTGGCCTTATCCAGTTCCAGCGCGTATTTCAGCAGTTTCCTTTCCATCCGGAGCACCTCTTCGAAATCGGCTCCATCGCTTGAATAAGCGGAGATCAAAATGTTAAGTGAACTGTTGGCCAATTTTGTTTGACCCCGATACAACTCAATTCGTCGGTCTGCATCGCGATGATCTCTAAATGCTTTCTCGAAGAGCGTCGAGAGTTCGTTCTTCTTGTCCGCCTGTTCGAATTGAACGGCCTCCATTCGGAAGGTGGCCTCGTTCACCATGGCGCTGTATTTCTTTCTGTACAGCGGAATGGTAAGTCCGATCTTCGGAAAAATAAATGCATCTTTTCCGTTCTCGCTGCTTTCCAGCGTGGGGTTGTCGCTTTGCCCAACAAAGATGTAGTCCAACCCGATCGATATGTTCGGAGCGCCTGTTCTTCGGGCTGCCGTTTCCTGTTCTTGCCACGAGCGCATTTTATGTTCCAATTGCCGTATCGTGTGATTATTGAGTGCAATGCTGTCCATAATGTCCTCTTTGCTCAGTAGCAAGTTCTCTTCCCACAGGGTATCGGGGATCAGAATATCCGCGGTATCCTGAACATTGAGTAGGTCGTTGAATTGAACTTCCAGGACATCTTTCGTATCCTGCATATAGGCCAATTGGTTCTCGAGGTCGGCCACCTCCATTTCCACGCGCAGTTCATCCACAGCGGAGGCCAGACCTGCTTCGAGTTTGATGAGGGCCAATTCCTTGAATGTATTCAGAATATTGATGTTCTCATCTGTAATGCGAATGGCCTTCTGCATGAAATAAATGTTGTAATACGTGGAGCTCACCTCGTAGTACAGGCGTGACTTTTCTTCTAGAAATGCTTCGTATTTGACACGGGCCATTTCTGTTGCTGCCTCGGATCTTGCACCCAAAGTGCCGAACCATGGGAACATTTGATTGACGGAGACCTTGGCCTGTTGAGGACCAACCCTCGTTTCCACCGGGTTGATGAAATAGGCGAAAGAAATACTTGGATCCGGTAGACCACTTATCTGAGGAATTCTTTCCAGTTCCGCCTGGTATTCATTGAATTTTGCTTTTAGCCCGGGATTGTTCTCTGCTGCTAGCACTAAGTAATCTGTCAGTTCATTTTGAGCACTTAACATTGTTCCCAATAAAAGCAGAAAGATGATCGTGAAATGTGTTTTCATAGTCTTCATATTATCACTCCTCCTTTGTGTTTTATGTTTCGCTCCTTCCACATACTGTAGAATACGGGTACAATGAACATGGTCATAACCTGAATGAGCATGCCGCCGAATAATGGTATGGACATAGGCCCCATGATATCGGAACCCTTGCCTTGCGAAGTGAGCACCGGTATAAGGGCAATGATCGTTGTGGCTGCTGTAAGCATTGCTGGCCTTACTCTTTTGGAAGCCGCAGCCAATACCGCAGATCGAATTGCATTCTTATCATTCGGTCTGTCTTTCTCGAATTTCTGTTTCAAATAGGTGCCCATTATCACGCCGTCGTCTGTAGCAACGCCGAACAACGCGATGAACCCGACCCATACAGCTACGCTCAAGTTCACCGTCTTTACATGGAACAGGTCGCGTAGGTTGATGCCCCCAACACCAAAGTTCAGGAACCATCCCTGGCCATATAACCAAAGCATAATGAACCCGCCAGAAAGAGCGACCAATAACCCGCTGAATATCATGGTGGTGGTAATTACCGACCTGAATTGGAAATATAAAATGAGAAAGATGAGCAGCAACGAGATCGGCACTACAAGCATCAGTCGGTTGGTAGCTCGGATCTGGTTCTCGTAATTTCCGGTGAAGCGATAACTAACACCCCCCGGAAGAACGAATTCACCTGAGGCGATCTTCTCCTCGATGATCGCTTGAGCGTCCTCCACCACATCAACTTCGGCATATCCTTCCCTTTTATCGAAGATCACATAACTCACCAAAAAAGTGTCTTCACTTTTAATGATCTGCGGCCCACGTACATAATTCAATGTAGCCAACTCGCCCAATGGCACCTGCACTCCAGCCGGAGTGGGGATCAGAACATTCATCAGGTCATCCGGGTTATCCCTGAATTCGCGCGCATAGCGCACTCGTACAGGAAAACGCTCACGCCCTTCGACCGTTGTGGTCAATTGCATGCCACCAATAGCTACACTAATGGACTTTTGCATGTCGAAAACCGTTAGGCCGTAACGCGCAATGGCTCTTCTGTCTATATCAATTTCCAAATAAGGTTTTCCAACCACTCTATCGGCGAATACAGCACCGGTTTCTACACTCGGAACTTCTTTCAGAATTCTTTCAAGGTCATAGCCTACTTTTTCAATTGTTTCCAGGTCGGGGCCAAAAACCTTGATGCCCATTGGTGCACGCATGCCGGTGGCCAACATGACCAATCGGGTTTGAATGGGCTGCAGCTTGGGTGCTGAGGTCAACCCCGGTATTTCAGCATACTTTAATATCTCTTTCCAAATGTCATCCGGCGATCGGATCTCTTCGCGCCATTGGCGGAAATATTCGCCATTGTCATCTATTGTCAATTCGTCGGTATCAATTACCCGGAATTCATCTTCTCCATATTCATAGCTGCTGCTATCTTTCAAGATGAAAGCGTTCTCGTCATTCACCTCAAAACGCATTTTTCTTCCGTCCTCATCCACTTTGAATTCAGGGAGGTAATTGATCACATTCTCGTACATGGAGATCGGGGCGGGATCCAAAGCCGAATTAACCCGACCCCATTTACCAACAGTCAGTTCCACTTCTGGAATGGCGTTCAAGTTGCGATCCAATTTCTTGATCACATCCATATTCTCGGCCACCCCGGAATGAGGCATGGTGGTGGGCATCAGCAGGAAGGAGCCCTCATCCAAAGAAGGCATGAACTCCTTGCCAATACCTGGGAATGAACTTTCCATGGCCATCCAGCCGCTGGTTGTTCTTATGTTCCAACCTACTGTATTGAAGCCATTTGCTACAAGGCCGAAAACCGTATTGAAGCCCAACCAACTCGTCATTCCGAACACAATAACGATCAATGGGAGCGTCAGGAATTTCCATTTATTATCCAAGCACCATAGCAGAATGGGTTTGTAGAAATGCACAATGAGCATAAGAAAACCCATGATAACCCCAATAGTAACTGCTACGAAGAGTATGTTGGCGAAGAAGGAATTCTGTGCACCCAGGGGCATCCAAATTTCAGCAATGAAATAGGCTGCAATAAAAACTGAAATGGCAATGTTGATGTAGTTGACATATTTCCTCTTGTCCTTTGGCCAATTGAATTCCAGCAGGTTGTTCACTCCATATAAAATGAGCGCAATGGCCAACCAACTGCCAAAACCAATGAGCAAGGTTGCACCTAATAGGATCATGAAATAGTTCCAGACTTTGCTCATTCTGCCTTTATCAAAGCGAATGGAAAAAGCGATATGGGCAAAAGTTGGAATGAACAGCAGCCCAATTATTAAAGCCGCCAGCATTGCGAAGGTTTTGGTGAATGCTAATGGTGTGAAGAGCTTTCCTTCGGCAGCTTGCATAGCAAACACAGGCAGGAAGCTCACTATCGTGGTGAACAAGGCGGTTATCACCGCAGTTGCTACTTCCGATGCCCCCTCATATATGACCTCTAAAAGCTCTTTTCCTCTTTTGCCGATGTTCTCCGGTAGTTCTATATGTTGAATAATGTTCTCGGTGAACACGATCCCCACATCGACCATTACACCAATGGCAATGGCAATTCCAGACAAGGCCACGATGTTGGCATCCACTCCGAATTGCCACATCATTACAAATGTGATAAGCACGCCAATTGGCAGCAGACTTGCGATAAGTACCGATGCCCTCAAATTCATCACCATGATGATCACTACGATGAGGGCGATGAGCATTTCCAAAGTCAATGCCTCCTCCAGCGTGCCCAATGTCTCCTTGATCAATCCGGTTCTATCATAGAAAGACACAACGGTAACTTTTGAAACAGTACCATCAGCTAATACCTTGCTAGGCATTCCGGGGGCTATCTCCGCTATCTTCTCCTTTACATTATTGATCACCTCCAAAGGGTTGGCACCATACCTCGCTACTACTACCGCGCCCACCGCCTCGGAACCGCCTTTATCCAACCCGCCTCTTCTTGTGGCCGGGCCAAAGGCCACCTGTGCCACATCCTTTATTTTGATCGGTACATTGTCGTTCGAAATGATCACGCTCTCCTCCAGATCTTCGAGTGATCTCAGGTATCCAAGACCCCGGATCAAATATTCGGCGCGATTGAATTCTATAGTGCGGGCACCGATATCGAGGTTGCTTTTTGTTACCGCTTGCATTATTTGCTCCACAGAAACATTGTGGGCTTTCATTGCATTGGGGTCGATGTCCACCTGGTATTCCTTTACGAATCCACCGATCGCTGCCACTTCAGAAACCCCTTTTACTGCAGTTAGAGCGTACCCAACCTGGAAATCCTGAATGGTGCGCAGTTCATGTGGATCCCAGCCACCGGAAGGGTTCCCATCTTTATCTCTTCCTTCCAAAGTGTACCAGAATACCTGACCTAAGGCGGTGGCGTCGGGCCCTAAAGCCGGCGTAACATCATTGGGCAAGGTGCCCGAAGGGAGCGAATTGAGTTTTTCAAGCACGCGCGTTCGGCTCCAGTAGAATTCAATATCATCCTCGAAAATGATGTAGATACTAGAAACACCAAAAATGGAATTGCTACGGATGGTCTTCACACCAGGAATTCCCAATAAAGAAGTGGTGAGCGGATAGCTGATCTGATCCTCTATATCCTGTGGCGAACGCCCCGGCCATTCGGTGTACACGATCTGTTGGTTCTCACCAATATCAGGTATAGCATCTACCGGCACCGGATCGCGCGGGAACCAACTGCTTTCCCAACTGAAGGGTGCATTGGCCACTCCCCAAGTGATCAGTACCATGAGTAACAGGAGCGTTACGAGCTTGTTCTCAAGAAAGTATTTTATAAGGTGGTTTATCATGACATTCCATTAATCAAATTGAAACAAGGTGCAATGCACCTACACAATTATTCGGCTACTGCAGAGCAGCCAACTGGAATGTCGGTATCAGATCAGGAAGACACAGTTCAGGATGGGGATCTCCGCTGTTAACGGAGGCGGCCTGTAGGTGTCTGGTAGATTCTCCGCCTTTTTGGCAAAGCTTGTATTGAATAGGTAATGAACGACCGCTACCACGAAAGTAGCAGGCTTGATGTCGATAGCCACCTTGGCCATTACGCCATCGGTGTCGGACTTAAGGTGACCGTATTCATCCTTACAGCAGTCCTTAGGCATATCTTGCTTCTTGCAGCATTCCGTATGTTTCTGCACAAGGGAAATTCCCACTTTGCGCAATTTGCCCTTGCAATAGTGCCTGTTGGCTGTAAGCCCCACGGAAATGAGCAAGAACCAAAGTGATAATATGAGCGATATGGCTCGCATAGAATAAGTCAAAGATAGCAACTGAAAAAACAATGATCTATTGTGGTTGTAACAAATTTTTACATTCTAATAGCCCTAAAAGTTTCAATTGCAAGGTTCCACAACTCAAATAGTGCTAATGGGGTGGATCCAAGTAC